>Ga0208919_1000255_pt1 | contig 39076 bp, 56 predicted proteins | sample 4_EtaG_FD_184076 | JGI IMG/M metagenome (GOLD analysis project Ga0208919, IMG submission 184076) | Marine viral communities from the Subarctic Pacific Ocean - 4_ETSP_OMZ_AT15127 metaG (SPAdes) (version 3) | ecosystem: Environmental > Aquatic > Marine > Oceanic | place: Pacific Ocean | collected... | reverse complement strand
CAAACAATGTATTTACCAGATGGGAAGACCCAAGACCTTGCCCAACCATAGAGGAAGTATACAAAGTTATGGAATTGTCTAAAGACTTTGAGGATAAGATAGATACACAATGGTTGCCAGAACAAGTAAAAGAAATAGAAGAAGAAGATGAAAAGTTTAGAAGGGCTTTAAACTAATGATTGCTCACACACTGTTTCCTAGCACAGTTTGTTTTTTTGATTTAGGCAGAGATCTGACTAAAAAAGAAATGAATTTTATTATGAAACAAAAGCAAAGACCTAATCAGGGAAACTCAACAAGTGTTAATAATTCTTTGTTAGAGAATAAAACTTTAGGTAAATTAAAAACATTTATTAGTAATTGTTTTAATAATTATGCCGAAAATGTATTAAGAGTTAAAGAAGATGTGTCTCTTGATATTACTCAAAGTTGGGTAAACTTCACAAAAAAAGGCGAGTTCCATCATAGGCACAGTCATAGCAATAGTTATTTGTCTGGAGTTTTTTATGTTAAAGCTGATGATGAGCTAGATAAGATTATGTTTTTTAAAGATGGGTACGATCAAATTAAATTAGAGCCAAAAGATTTTAATATACATAATTCTGAAAGTTGGTTTTTTAATGTGAAGTGTAATCAGTTTGCGGTGTTTCCGTCATCTTTAATGCATATGGTCCCTCCAACAGAAACAGAAGAAAGAGTTAGTATATCCTGCAATACCTTTCCTAAAGGTATGTTTGGAGATACAAGCAAGCTAACAGGATTAGAACTTTGATAAATGAAAGCATAAAAGATTATGTAAAGGTTTATAACAATTTTTTAGATAAGGATTTTTGCGAAGGTGTAATAAAAGAGTTGCAAAATAATGATTGGGAAACTCATTCGTTTTATATACCAAGTAAAGATAAGTATGTTTCTTATGACAATGATCTTGCAATTTCTTTTAACGCAAAAGATAAATGTTCTTTAAAGTTAAGTCACAAAATATGGGATGCTATAGATCAATATATACTTAAAGATTTTAAAAGTTTTGAAAGTTGGTTTAATGGATGGAATGGATATACTCAGGCAAGGTTTAACAAGTATGTAGTCGGCACAACAATGAAAGAACATTGTGACCATATACATACAGTGTTTGACGGTGAAAGAAGAGGAATCCCAGTATTATCTATAGTGGGAGCTTTAAATGAAGATTATGAAGGTGGAGATTTTATAATGTGGGAAACAGAAAAAATAGAATTACCTCAAGGTTCTATAATGATCTTTCCGAGTAACTTTATGTACCCACACAGAGTTACACCAGTAACGCAGGGAACGAGATACAGTTATGTATCGTGGACTTTTTAGGAGATTGAAGTGGCACATTTTGCAGAAATAGATTCAAATAATGTTGTGTTAAGGGTTGTTGTCGTTGATAACGTAGACACAGCTATGGCAGATGGAACGGAAACAGAAAGTATTGGTATAGCACATTGTCAGAAATTGTTTGGCGGTACGTGGGTACAGACTTCGTATAACGCTACCCAAAGAAAAAACTTTGCTTCAAAAGGTTATACTTATGATTCAGGTCGTAATGCTTTTATTCCTCCAAAACCTTACAACTCTTGGGTTTTAGATGAATCTACTTGTCGTTGGGAAGCTCCTGTAAATGCACCGAGTGATGCTTCAAGAGAAAATCCATATATGTGGGATGAAGACACAACAAGTTGGGTAAAGGTTTAAATAAGTGATTGAAATTGGTGTTGCATTAGCTGCGATTAAGTCTGCTCACGGGGCATTGATGAGTGCTGTCAAGGTGGGTAAGGATTTGTCGCAACTTGGAACAGCCATTTCTAAGTACGCAAAAGGTGAGGCAGCCTTGCAAGCCAAAGCTGAAGCCAAAAAATCATCATTCTTTAGTAAGCTTTCTGGTGTAGAAAACAGTGCCATTGATGAGTTCATGCACAAAAGACAGCAAGATGAAATGAGAGATCAGCTCAGAGAAACCTTTCAGCTATATGGGAAAAAAGGTGATTGGGAGATGTTGCAATCTTTTATTGCCAAAGAAAGAGCCAGATTAAAAGAACTCTATGTAAGGGAAGAAAAACGTAGGCAAATGTGGAGGGATGCTGGATTTGCTTTTTTAATTACGTGTGCTGTTGCTCTCATTATTGGTATTTTTGGTTTTGTTTTTGTCCAAAGTAACGAGGTAGCTTATTATGTCATTGACTAAATTACAATTCAGACCAGGTATAAATAAAGAAACAACATCTTACTCTAATGAAGGTGGGTGGTATGACTGTGATAAAATCAGGTTTCGTGCAGGTGTTCCTGAAAAAATAGGGGGTTGGGAAAAAATTAGTTCAAATACATACCTTGGAACAGCACGAGGGTTACATGAGTTTGTAGCCTTAGATGGCACACACTTCTTAGGAGTTGGGACAAATTTAAAATACTATGTTGATGAAGGTGGTTCTTTTAATGACATTACGCCATTAAGATCTACAACTGGTGCGGGTGATGTTACATTTTCAGCAACAAATGGATCCGCAGTAATTACGGCTTCAGACACAAATCATGGTGCAGTGCAGGGTGATTTTGTTACATTTTCTGACGCTGCTACTTTAGGTGGGAATATAACCGCAGATGTACTCAATCAAGAGTACGAGATTACAGAAATAGTCAACGCTAACAGTTACAAATTTACAGCGACTGCAACTGCTAATTCGAGTGATACAGGTAACGGTGGTGGTTCTACTGTTGGTAAATACCAAATAAATACAGGATTAGACAGTTCTGTCTCAGGAACAGGTTGGGGTGCAGGTACGTGGGGGCGTGGTACGTGGGGTTCAAGCTCTAGTTTATTAGCATCAGGAGCCACATTAAGATTATGGAGTCATGATAACTTTGGAGAAGACTTAATAATTAATCCAAGAGATGGTGGTATTTATTATTGGGATAAATCAACATCATCAGGTAGTCCTTTTTCTCGTGCAGTAGCGTTAACATCTCTTGCAGGAGCAGACGCAAAAACTCCGACAGTTGCTAAAGCCGTATTGGTTAGTGATGTAGACAGGCACGTTGTTGTTTTTGGGTGTGACCCAGAAAATGCAATTGGAACTCAAGATCCTTTACTTATTCGGTTTGGAGACCAGGAGTCTCTTACAACATGGCAAGCAAGTTCCACGAATACTGCTGGGTCTATTAGGTTAGGGTCAGGCTCTGAGATTATTAGTGCTGTTGAAACTAAACGAGGCATACTTGTTTTCACAGATGTCAGCCTTCATGCTATGCAGTTTCTCGGACCTCCTTATACTTTCGGTGTAACACAGGTATCTGAGAACATAACAATCATGGGTCCAAATGTTGTCAAAGCAGCAGACGATGCTGTCTATTGGATGGGTCAAAGAGACTTTTATGTTTACACAGGTCAGGTTCAGAAGCTTCCTTGTAGCGTTAAGTCCTATGTGTTTAATGACTTTAATTTAGGGCAAACCCAGAAATTCTTTGCGGCACTCAATAGTTCATATGATGAGATTATATGGTTTTATTGTTCTTCTGATAGTGAAGAAATAGACCGTTATGTAACTTTTAATTATGTACAGAATGTATGGACAATAGGAACCTTAACACGTACCGCATGGGTAGACAGGGGAATATCTAATTATCCTGTTGCCGCAGGAACAGACAACTTCTTGTATTATCACGAGATAGGCCTTGATGATGGATCAACAACTCCAAGTTCTGGTATATCATCGTATATAGAATCTTCTCAAATGAGCATTGGGGAGGGAGAGAGGTTTGTTTCTGTCTCTCATGTTATTCCAGATATAACATTTTCTGGATCGTCAAGCTCAGATCCTAATGCAGTCTTTACTTTAAAATCAAGGAACTACCCTGGTGGAGCGTACTTGCAGAGTGAGGACGGCACAATAACACAGACAGCCGCTGAGTCTTCGACAGTTGTAGAGCAGTTTACCCCTGAATATAATGTACGCCTTCGGGGAAGGTCTTTTGCTCTGCGAGTGTCAAGCACAGCAACAAAAACGCAATGGAGGCTAGGAACGCCCCGTGTCGAAATCAGACCAGATGGGAGGCGTTAATGCTTTTGTTGTTATCAGTCAATAGATTTGTTAATATAAAACGAATAGAATTGTAGGTTTATTATGTTTGAATATGCACCACAAGCCAGTAACTTAGCCAACAAGGGTCGCTATGGTGACTCTATGCTCGTTCATATGAACCCTGCCGAGGTAGGAATCATGAACGCCATGAGTGGCAATCAGATGACCATCAATCCAGAAACGGGACAGCCAGAAGCATTCGCCTTCTTACTTCCAATGCTTGGAGGTTTACTTGGAGCAGGTGCCGCAGGTGGTTTAGGAGTTACAAGTCTTTTAGGAACAGCCGCTTTAACAGGTTTAGGCGCAGGGGTAGGACAAACTGTTGCAACAGGAAGTTTAAAAGATGGGATTATGACAGGATTAGGGTCTTTTGCTTTGGCAGGACTAGGTGGTGCTTTGGCAGGAGCAGAATCAGCCGCAGGAGGAGCAGGAGGAACAAGTTCGGGGTTAGGGGGAGCTTTAACGCCAGAACTTACAGAAGCAATTAACTATGTTGATACCTTAGGGGCAGGTACAGGTTTTGCTTCAACTGCAGCGTCACAAGCCCCAACAGCTATTTCAGGAGGTGTAACGGGGCTTGATTCTTTTATTGCCGATCAAGCAGCGGCTGGGCTTAATCCAGCGCTTAGTTCAGCTTCAACAGCTCCAACAAGTGTATTTGAAACCATTGGTGGTTTTGTAGATCCTACAAAATTAGATTTACGTGATGTAAGTACATTTAAAGACTTTGGAAATCTTGCAGGGGTTGCACTCCCAGTAGGGGCTGCTTCAGCTACTGTCTCTCCAGAGCTTTATGGCCCAACTTATGGTGATTATGAAGAAGATAGTGGATACAACTACATTCCAGAAGCAGATCCACCAACAAGAAGATTAAGGCGTATGCCTGCTGATTTTGCAGCAGGATCACAGGGAGAGTTTAGGTTCTTTGAAGATCCTGCAAAAGAAGTTCCGGGAGAAGAAGCAAGAAACTTCTTCCCACAAACAACGGCACAAAGAGAAATGAAATACGGTGGCAGACCTATGTTTGCTGAAGCAGGTGGGTTAATGCGTTCTTTTGATAAAGACAAAATACGTGAAGAAGGAGGAAGCCTACCAGGTATAGCAGGTGCTTTATTTGGCGTTGGTAATCCACAAAAGTTTTTTGGCATGAGTCCAGAGCAGTTAATGCTTCTTGAAAAGAAAAAGCCTAGAAGGATGCAAGAAGGCGGTGATATTGTTTTAGAGGAAGAAACAACTGTAACTCAAGAAATGACTACAGATCCTAATATGAGATCAGAGCCAGAGATGGAACAGGATGCCATGGTATTTAATGCAGGTGTCAATGCTATTATGTGCGAAAGCGATAATCCAGCACAAGCTTTAGAGATGTTTGTTGAGCGTTTTGGAATGGATCGTTTACATCAGATTATCTGCGAAGTTATGGAAATGGCACAAGAAGAAGATGAGATAGAAGGAACATTAACAAAAGAAGATAAGCCAGTTGCAATGGAAATGGGCGGTCCTGTAGACACAATCCCAGCGTCTCTTGAAGGCAAGCAATCATATCTTCTTGCAGAAAATGAATACATAGTACCAGAGCCTGTTGTCAGAGCAGTTGGAAATGGAGATCCAGAAATGGGTGCAATGGCTTTTGACAGGTTTGTAGACCAGGTTAAAGCCACGGTATAATGGACGAGATAGAACGGTGCCGTGAATGGATAGAAGGAGCTTTAAAATTATTAGATACTCATGAATTTTTTGACATAAAAGAAGGTATCTTAAACGGGCGTTACATTTTATGGCCTGCACCAGACGGATGTTTGGTTACTGAGTTTGTAGAGTATCCCAAGTACAGAGTGTTAAATGTGTTTCTTGGGGGTGGAAAATTAGAAAGGCTAGTTGATATGCGACCAGCAATGGAAGATTTTGCAAAAAAAACAGGATGCAAAAAGATTTCTATTACAGGACGCAAGGGCTGGCAGAAGATATTAAACAATAACGGTGGCAAGGTAGAAGCTTTCGTTATGGCCAAGGAGTTATAAAATGGGCAGTGGCGGTGGTTCTAGACCAATGCAGTCAACCTCAACGGTTACACAGAGTAACCTTCCTGAGTATGCAAGACCTTATTTCGAAAGATTATTAGACAGGACTGAATCTCAATCTCTTGAAGATTATATCCCCTATCAGGGTGCAAGACTTGCAGGGCCTGGTGCAGATATATTAGCCTCTGAGCAGTTAACAAGAGATATGGCTTCGGCACCTGCTCCCGGTTTTGATACAGCGTATGAGACGTATCTCAGACAAGCACAAGGGTCATCTCCTTTCCGTGCAGGAGTTGCTGAGATGTTTGACCCTGCTATGACAAGAGGGCGGTACACAGATCCATTTACAGGAGGGATTGCAAACTTCTATGATCCTAGAAATCAATACCGATCCTTTATGAATCCATACATGACAGACGTTATTGATGTTCAACAACAAAGAGTTTTAGATAGATTTAATCGTGGTCAGGCGGGTCGTGATGCAGAGGCTGTTGCAGCAGGTGCGTTTGGTGGATCTCGTCAGGCGGTAGCAGACAGGCTTGCAAGAGAGGGTGTTGATAGAGAGTTAAGTGACATTGAAGCAACAGGACTAGCGTCAGGGTTTCAAGATGCAATGTCTCGTGCAGAAGCTGACCGCACGTTTAGGACAAACTTATCGAGAGGTTTATACTCAGAGGCTATGGCAAGAGCTGCCGATCAACAAGCCAGGCGTATTGCCGCCCTTGAATCTGAGGCTGATATGGCACAACGAGCGGCAGGAGCTGCGGCGGGGCTTGATCCAGCGTTACAGACTTATGGAGCCGAAAGAGCAAGAGGTCTTGCAAGCGTTGGTGAATCTGTAAGGATGAGACAGCAACAGGGTCTAGAGCGAGCCTATGAAGACTTTATTAACCAAAGAGATTATCCAAGACAGAACCTACAGTTCTTGTCTTCAATTCTCAGAGGCATTCCAATAACAGCCTCATCTGAGGTTACACAGTATACACCACCACCAAGTCCAATATCTTCCTTATTGGCTCTTGGTTTAGGTTCATATGGATTATTGAGGTAAATAAAATGATTAACCCTAATGCGTCAGGAATAATGTCTATTGCAGAGACTATAAATGATAACACTAATAGTCTTAATCAAGCACAAGGTCTTTTGAAGAGAATGGGTTTTAAACTTAGCCCAAAGCTCATTGCTATGCTGAAAGATATGGATTTTATAAAATCTAAAGAAGCTCCTAAAGTCAATCCTGTGGAATCTACGGTAGCTCAAGATGTTAATCAGGCTGTTAATGAAATAATGGTTTCTGAAAACCAGCCTGACCCAGGCTTTCCTCCTGAGAAAAGAGGAGGAGAAATGCCAACTGTGGGAAATATTCTTGCCGAAGCAAGGGGCAATGCTGCACAAGATGTAATGAGAGGTATGAACGGTGGACTTATGTCCATGTCTCCACAAGCACGAATGAACCAAGGGTTAATGCAGTTTTATCAGCCTGTAAAAAGGATGCAGTTTGGTGGAGATTTAACTCTTGGTCAAAGAAACAATAACCCTGGTAATATAAGAACAAGTGACGCAAATGATTGGATAGGAAAAATTTCTGATCCAAATAATTTATCAGGTTATGAAATGTTTTTAGACTCTCTTTTTGGAGTAAGGGCTTTAGATAAACTTTTAGGTAATTATGGAAGTAAAAGAAATATAAAAACAGCTCGTGGTCTTGTAGAAAGATTTACTCCAGCTTCAGATAATCCTGAAGAAGAAGGTTTTATTCCAACAACTAAATATGCCGAAGCAATTGCTAATAATTTAGGTGTTGATATTGATGACGAAATTGATTTAACAGATTCTGAAGTAAGAAATAAAGTAATTCCTGTAATAGCTAATATAGAAAGCCAACAGGATGTAAGTGTTAATGAGATTAATAAAGCACGAACTCTTACTGAAAAAGATGCCTCTAACATTGTTAATAGCTTTTTAGTAGGCCGTCCTCCAGAATCAAATGTTCCTACTCCTGATCTATCAAGAAGCGATCTTATAGAGCAAGCAGGAAAAGCTATATCTGAAGTTACAGACGATAGAAAGCAAAAAGAAAGACAGCAAGAAAGAGAAGATCAAGATAGGCTTAATCTTATAAAGAACATTAGAGCAGAGTTAGATGTGAAAGGGACAGATGTCTCAGAAGCAGAATTAAGGAATCAGGGTGTTATAGACGCATCAAGTAGTTCAGACTCATCAAGTAGTTTATTTGATCTTCCGTTAGTCACTAAGGCTAATGCCCAGAGCTTAAAAGGAGAACCTGGTCCTCAGGTTAAGCCTCAAACTTTTAAAGAAGAATTTGGAGAAGGACAATATGGTCTGCTTACGGGAGATGATACAGAACAACTTGTAAAAGCTTATAATAATCTTAGGGAGTCTGAGCTGAGAGAAGCTGGGGCAGATCCTAACGAAATTTTAACTCCCTTTGAAAAAGCCACTGAAAATATTTTTACGGAAAGCGAAAAAACTAACGTAAAAGATCTTAGGAGACAAGCAGAAGATTTCATTACCGATAGGTGGTATCAATCTACTCCAAGACAAACTGCAAAAAGAAAAGCAGAAAGAGACAAAATGGTGGATGTGGTTAATGCCGCAAACAAAGAACAACTGAAAGAAATTTCTGTAGTGCTTTTAAGAAAAGGACCAAGTGCCACTTATGATGATATTGCTAATATTGTAGGTGATACAAAACCAAAAGAAAAAATACAAACAGACTTTTCAGATCAACCAGACAGTCCTCCAAAAGTCCAACTTGACGCAAGAAAAGGGGATAACATACGAACAGACTTTTCAGATCAACCAGACAGTCCTCCAATAGAAGAGGTCTTAACAGAAAAACCTGATCCTGAGTTTGGAAATAAGAACGAAGAAGTGGCTATAAAATCTGAAGGCAATGCCAGAGATATTATTAACCAAGCAAAAAATGCAGAAGATCCTAAAAAATTTATTGATACGTTAACTAGCAAAGAACTGTTAACTATGGCTGCTGCCTACTTAGGAACAAGAAGTGTTGTAGAAGGAACAAAAGCTGCATTAACATCTCTTCTTAAGAGCCGTGAGGCTGATAGGGCGCATGATTTAGCTGTCTTCAGGGCAAATAGCCTTGATAACTATTACCGAGGAACATTAGCAAATAGTCTGAAGCAAATGGATTTGAAATATAAATCTGACATACAAAAAGCGTTAGCGGATAGATTGGGTGATAGCGTTAAGTCACAAGCTGATACAATGAAGATTCTTATAGACATTGAGGACAGTCTTGACGGGATTGTTAATGTAAAAAATGTTTCGACAATAAAAAACTTTATTATAAATAAATACCCAAATTTAAATATAAATAAGTTTTTTGCAGGAGAAGGTAAGAAAGAAACCTTTAATAAAACTGCATTTATAAATGCAGTATATGATTCTTACGCCATTAAAGCGGGAAATCTAAATGTTATGCCAACAAATAATTTTAGAATAGTAGGGCGTGGTTCGTAATGCCAGTTGCACGTATTGCTGGACCAGATAATGAAATTTATCAGGTAGAAGTGCCTGAAGGTTTTTTTGAATTAGACCCTAGTATTCAAAATGCCCAAATCCAAAGTATTATGCCATCGTTAATTTTACAGTATAATCAAGGTTTAGTAAGAACAGAAGACACAGAACAAACTATAGATACAACAGGTCAGGCAACAGTGCAGTCTGAGTTTGCAGGAGGGGAAGTCCCACCAGAGGAAGTTGGTTTTTTGGGAGGACTTGCTAATGCAACTGCAAGAGGATGGAATGATCTTACATCTGCGGCTTACGTAACAGGAAATCGTTTAGGAATTGTTGATGATGAAACAACTGCGAATCAATTAGCAATTGATGCAGAGGATAAAAAACGATACCCAAGACCTGATTATGTTTCAGCTGGCTTAGACGAAATTCAAAGACAAGAAAGTTTGGGAGATGCTGCTTTAGAGGCTCTTCAAAATCCTTTGGCAGTTGTTGATGTTGCTGTCCAGAGTTTAGTTTCTTCTATCCCCTCTATAGCAGGAATGATAGCAGGTGCCTATGCTGCTCCAGTAGGAATATTGGGTGCTGTGCTAAAACCAGTAGTAACTAGGGGTTTGTCTATGGCGGCAGGGGCTGGAACAGGATCTTATGGCGTGGAATGGGCAGCCTCTCTTAAGGATGCTATGAACGATGAAGGCGTTAATCTTTCTGAGCCTGATGAGGTTTTAGAGTTTTTTGGCGATGAACAAAAAATGAGAAAGGCTAGGAAGTTTGCAAATGCAAGAGGGCTATCAGTAGCGGCTTTTGACGCTGTATCAGCGGGTGTTGCTGGTAAGCTATTCCTCCCAACAGCAAGAGCCGCAGCAGGATCAACAGTTAGAAATGCAGCTGATGAAGCTGCAGATCAGGCATACGAAAAAGCTTTTAAGGATTCAGTTTCGGAGTCAGTAGAATTAGGGTTAAGGCCGGGATATGATGACGTAGCAATAGAATCAAGAGCGTTGTCTCGTGCAACTAAAGCACGGTCATCGACTGAGTTAGCAAGTTTAAATGCCAGAGGTTATGCTGGAGGAGCGGCCGCTGAGATAGGGGTGCAAGCAGTAGCAGGGGGATCTGGTGAGTTGGCGGCACAACTTGTATCAAAAGGTCAAATGGAAAGCCCTGGTGATGTTGTTCTAGAGGCGTTTGGTGAGATTGTCCCAGGCGCTGTTGAATCAACAGCTGGCTTTATGATTAATGCTAAAAACAAAAAGAAGTTGTTAGACTCAAATGTTCTTGATAGTACGGATCAAGGAAGCTCAACGTCAACCTACGAATCTCCAAAGGGAACAGTTCCTAATCGTACATCTTATATAAGAAAGACTGCTAACACTAGAACACATAATGTAAATGAGGACGGAAACTTAGATACCGAAGAAACGGTGGATTATTTTGATTTACAGAATAATGTTGTTGGTCAAACAGAAGATGTTGGTCAAAATATTATAAACAATAACATTGATAATATTAATGAAAATGACTCAATAGTAGTTAAGCAAGCAGGTTTATTTAGAGTCGTAGTAAATGGGGCAATGGAGCCATCTTTTTTTAACTCTGAACAGGAAGCTAACCAATATAAATCAGAACTAAAAGCTAGAAAAATAAAAGAAGAAGCAAAGGTTGATATAAAAGATAAAGAAAAAACTGATGTAAAAACTAAAAGTAAAAAGAAAGAAGAGCTAGACATAAAAGTTGTGCCAGAGCAATCTTATATTCTAGAAAATCAATCAGGGGGAGTTAATTATGACATTAAAGGTTATAAGTTTTCTGATAAATACAAAGCACAAAATGTTGCAGATTATATAAATCAAAATAAAAATACATCTATTCAAAATAGAAATGATAATTTTTACAAAAGAAGCGCTTTATTTTCTCTTATGCAAAAAAACAAAGCAGAGGTTAAAAAGAAACGTGCCGAATTAGAAAAACAAGGAAACAAAAAAGAAGCTATAAAACAACAACCAAAGAAAGCGAGTGAGTTTACCCCTCAAGAAATACAAGCAGAGGAGGAGGCATTAAAATCAACAGATAGTTTTGTCACACCTCAAGAATATAACGCAGCAAAACAACTTTCATACAATATTGTAAAAGAAACGGTTAAAGGTAGCCCAACACTTAGTCAAAGAAGAATACAAAAAGACTTAGGTGTAAGTAAACAAAAAGCCAGTGCTATTTACCAAGAGCTAGTTAATCGTAGTATTATTACATCTGCCAACAATAGAAACACAATTTTAACACCACGAACAATAACACCTCAAGATGTTGGTGTAGAAGTTGATACTGATACAAGGCTTAGTGAAGGTTTAGAAAAAGAACTAAGTCCAGAATCTCAAATAAAGTTTGGTGGCAAAAGTGTTGAAGATCAAATAAATATTGCTGAAGAACAAGAAAGAAAAACAGCGTCACGAGTAAGAAAAGAAAGGAAAGAAGAAGCTGCAAAAAGGCTTAATTCAACTGAAGTTTTTTTGAAAGAGTTAAGAAGTCAATTTGCCATTGATTTAAAGAATCGCTTTATTCAAATGACAAGCTTAGACCCAGAGAGCGTAGTGATTGATTTTTTAGAAACAATAGACAGCGCTCCTACAGGAGCAATTATAGACTTTGATACTAATGGAAAGTTAATTATTAATATTGCGGCACAAGGTCTTGAGGCACAAGAGCAAAAGGATATAGAGGCAAGTCTTTATAATGCAATAGATGAAGAAGCGTTTCATATTATTGAAGTTCTTGCACAAGAAGGAAAAGGTCCTTTAACAAGAGAAGATATTGCTACCCTTAAAAAAGAAGCAAGAAAGATTAGGATTGATCCAAGAGTAAACAGAACTTATTACGATCAGGCAAAAGGAGATTACATGAATATCTCTGGTTATCGTAATGCAGATAACAGTGTTAATGTTAACAGAATAGAATCTGAAGCAATTGCAGATATGTTTAAAAATTATATTAAACATAGAAGAGGGGAGGGCAATACCCCAGCAGTAAGCGAAACAACAGCAAATATATTTCAAAGATTAATTGCATTTTTTAAAGCAATAAAAAGATCTCTTAAGAAATCTGGATTTAATAATGTAGAGCAAATATTTAGTAAGGTAAAAGAGCCAGCAACAATCCCAGAGGAAATTGCTGTTGATCCGAATCCAGATAATTTAACGGGAGAAAAGCTAAAAGAAAAACTAATTTCTAATCAAAGAATTGAAGAAATTAAAGCCGCTAATATTAGCTCAGAAGCTAGACAAGCTGCTATAAAGGCTATAGAAAAATTAAATTATGCAAAACCAGAAAACTCCCTAAAAATTTCAGAAGCAGCAAAAGAAAAAGTAAGAGGCTTAAGGCAAATTGCAAGGGAAAATGTTTCTAATGAAGTTAAGGATATCCAGAGTAGAGTTATGGGTCCTACTAGTGAGGATCTTGTAGCAACTAATTGGTTCGATGGTTTACGCACTTTAACAAGATGGCCTGTTCGCTTTGCAGAAAAAGTTAGAGAAGGCATGGTTGATGATGTTAATGTCATTAAACTTAGCAGTGAAGATAAAAAGAACGCTACTTATGCTGCTGCTGATCTCAATGCTTACGTAGCTATGATAATGCTTCGAAATTCAACGGCACTTGCTGGTGCCGCTATGGGAAGTTCTACCTCAAAACAAGATCAAGTGTCTGGTCCTCCTGTTTATAAGAATGGCGTTAGCATGACAGAACCTGTTACGGTTACGAGGCAGATTAAAGATATAGATGGAAATGTTATAGGGGAAGAGCAAGTTGTTGTTGAGGGAATTGCTGATAATTTAAGTGAAGTGTTTGAGAATAATACAACACGAGAATATCATATTTATCATACAGCAAAGAGAGTTAAATCAATACTGGCGTTAAACCCAGACAGTACCCAAATAATGACAGAAGAAGAAGCAAATGCAGTCATAGCAGAAATGGAACAAAAGTTTCCTTACTTTGTTGAAGCTCAGAAAAAAATGGATGAGTTCAATAAGATAATACTAAAATATCGTTTGGACACTGGTCAAATTACCCAAGAAAAATATGATGAGGTAATGCAGTATGATAACTATATTCCTATTTATTCGGAAGAAGGCATTGATAAATCAAGCAGTAATTTAGATTTAACAGAAAATTATGAGCAACAAGAGGTAGAAGATCCTGTTGAAACATTAGGGGTAACGGTTGAAGAAGGTAAAAAAATAAGAACAGCCAAAGCTTTTGAAACATTAAAGGGAAAGAGAACACTATTCCGAATTAAAATAAACGGTAAGTATTTGCCTAATAAAAAGAAAGGCGGTGCTTTTTATGCCAAAACACTACGAGAGGCTGAAAGTGTAATTAATAGGGAAAACTTATCAACGGGAGCTAATGTTGAAATTGAAGCAGTTCGACAACCTGTTGATAATATAATGTATAATTATGTAAAATATGTACAAAAAGCTATATCTAACGGAACTAAGAATGTTGCGGCACAAAGAGTTGTGAGAGATCAAATAAGATTAGATATGGCTCGTGAGACACCAACAAAAGAAGGATCTAATGTAACTATTTTTATAAGAGGAAAGCAAGCACACTTTAGATTAGATGACCCAGAGGTGTTTGACGCTCTTATGTCAATGAATGAACCGGGAATGGATTTTTTCCAAACAACCGCAGGTCAGTATTCAACTATGCCAGCAAATCTTTTACGTGCATTTATTACAAAAGAACCCGGTTTTATGATAGCAAACTTTCTAAGGGATTCTATTTCAGCATCGTTTACAACTGGTCGTATTGAAACTCCTGTGTGGAGTTCTATAAAGGGTGGTATTGATGCTTTTACAAGCAGTCCTGCAAAGTTAGCTTTGTTAAGAGCAGGGATTCGTGGTGGACCAGACTTTGCAGATGCAGCAGGTCCTATGGCTACAAAAGAATTAGAAAAGTTAAGAAAAAGAAGATACCCAAAAGGTCTTTATGAAGTAACCACACAACCTCTTAGGAAGTTTTGGAATGCTGCTGAAAGATTAGTTGAGATATCTGATCTTGCAACAAGAATTGCTGTCTATAACAATGTTTTAGAAAGAACAGGCAATGAAGCACAGGCTATTTGGGAGGCCCAAGAGGTTATTAACTTCAGAAAAAGGGGTAAGTATGTTAAGTTTGTTGCTCCTCTTATACCTTTTTTAAACGCTCGTATTCAAGGTCTAGATGTTGTGGCAAGAGGATTTATAGGTCGTGGTGCAGCTGCTACAGGAGGTCAAGTTAGTAGAGCCGAGCTTAGAAAAAGGTTTTTTATTCGGGCAGGTTTTTTAATTGCATTGTCTTCAGCACTGTACTTGCTTCAAGCAGGAGATGAAGAGTATGAAGATCTTCAAGATCATGTAAAAGATCAGAATTATATTGTTTTAGCAAAGTATTTAAACCTGCCAGAAGGCACTCCTCCAATAACAATACCAAAAGGATTTGAAGTTAGTCTTATATTCTCAACAATACCAGAAAGAATATTAGGACAAATATTAGGCGATCCAAGTAATGAAGCAACAAGGTCTTTGAAAAACAATTTGTATGGAACTTTATTCCCTGGGGTTCCACCCTTTGTTGCTCCTTTTTTAGAAAACGCTTTTAACTATAACCTCTTAAGTGGAAGGCCTATTCTTAACGACAATGAATTAGAGATTGCACGAACTACACCTGAAGCAGTAACAAGGTCTTCTGATAGTAACTTAGCTAACGCTTTGGCAGGTAAAGCAGGATTAACAGGACCTGAATGGCAAAATTTAATTAATAAAATGTTTGGAAAATTAGGAGAATATGCTGTTAATGTTGTTGATGTTGTTATTCCTAGAGACGTTGTAAAGCCAGAGAAACATTGGTCTGATTACCCTGTTATAGAAAGATTTTTTCAAAAAAATAGGGGAGCTGGAACGCAAGAAGACTTTTATGCAACAAACGATATTTTAAAATCGTTCAATCGAGCTTTAAATCTCTATGAAGAGAGGTATGATCCAAAACAATCAGCTATTCAAAGAGAGGGACAGCCTTATTTTAATGCTCAAGCAGAGTTAAAATCTCTACAAAAAAGTCTAAAAATAATTAGAGACGAAATAAAGCACATAAGAGATTTACCTACGAGAGTTTATAAAAGAGCAAACCCTAATGTAACTGAAAAAGATATAGCAAGAATGAAAAAAGAAGATATTGATATGCTGCAACAAAATATTATTGGGTTCCAAGCAGACTTAAGACACATAAGAAAAATAATAAAAGAATCAGAGAGAAGGCAATGAGTGGATTTTTAGACAGATTAAAAGAACAAATAAAGCTCCATGAAGGGGTTGAAAAGAAGGTTTATCTTGATACAGAGGGTATAGAGACTATTGGAGTTGGCAGAAATCTGCGGGATCGTGGGCTTTCTAATGACGAAATAGAGTATATCTTAGATAACGATATCGCAATATGCGAGGAAGAGTTAATTAGTAATTTTGAGTGGTATCCAGAGTTAGATGAGATCCGTAAAAGGGTTTTAATTGATATGGTATTTAATTTAGGGATGCCAAAGTTGAAGCAATTTGCTAAGATGCTAAGTGCAGTTGAACTAAAGGACTGGCCTGAAGCCGCAAGTCAAATGCTTGATAGCCGTTGGGCAGAGCAGGTGGGCAACAGGGCAGGACGTTTAGCTGAGATGATGGAATCTGGCGAAGATTATATAGGATAAAGATTATGGGTGGTGGTGGACAATCGTTTGGGCAACCTTATCAAACAGGAGGATTCTTTGGCTCTCCTACAAATATGAATGTATCTCAGGGTTCATATGGAGGAGGCTATGGAATAGGTGGATTAACGGGAGGTCCCGGAGCATTTAGCACACCAGGGTTTGGTGGGTTTGGTGGATACGGTGGATACGGTGGATACGGTGGCTTTGGTGGACCACCTGTTCAACCATTTAATCCGTACTCATTTTCGTATAGAGAGCCGGGAACAACAGGTGCTGACCTAGACCGTACCACACGAGATTACACAAATACTTTTAATGCGTTTAGAGGTATGGGCGGTACCGAAGAAGAGTTTGTTGAGGGAGATGTTTTTAAAGGATATCAAAACCAATTACTTGATCAGATTGGTACTTTATCTGACGAAGATAGATTAAGATCTGACTTAGATACCCAGATGGCAAGAGCAAGAGAGGGCGGTATATACGCTCCTTCGTCACAACGTATAGCTGATGCAATACAAAGGCGATTAAATCGTTTACAAATGACTCCAAGAAGGCAAGAGACTTATATGGGGGGACCTTCTTCTATGGGTCGAAGGCAATCATTTCCACAAATGGGATTTGGAACCTACGCTCCTACACCGAGCTTTGGATTGCCAAGCTTAATGTCTGGGTATGGTTCTGTTCCTTCACGATATGGAAGCAGTATGTTTGGATTTGTGCCGAGCTACTATTCAAGAGACTATGTACTACCTGGTGGGCTATACAGCACAACTCCAGGTGCTTACCGATATACAGGAGTTGCCGCACCTGAAGGCGGTCAGGTTGGTGGACAAACAACTCAAGAAGGTGTGGTTGTAAATCAGGATGTAGGAAGATCTCCAAGTGAGATAGCAGAAGAAGCAGGCGGCCCAGGTAATCATGGAGGTATAGCAGGTCTTACACAAAACCCTGATGGGTCATATACGTACAGGGTAGATTCTGCAACTGCTCAAGAACTAGGTATTTCTCAAGAAATGAACTTCCCAGCAGGATTTGATATAAGTCAACTTAGAGGCCCTAACCCAAACGTAAGCACTGAAACAGACACACCTCAAAGCACTCCTCCTCCAGAAGATGATCCAGAAGCAGGTGGAGCGCCAGAGACAGAGACAGCACAGCCAGAGTCTTATCCAGCAGATGGCACCCAAGATCTTGGGGTATTTGGTATGGACAATCAAGCGTTAACGAAACAATACACTGCCGAGCTTAATGCATATACTGCATCTGGAAAAACAGAGCAGGATTTTGTTAACAGTCCACGGTTTATGGAATTTGAGAACGCCTTGACACGATCTTATATTAATCAACCTTTAGGTGAAGTAGAAAAGGAAGCAATAAGACAGCGTGAAAGAGCCGATGCAGGTGGCGTTTATGCAGGTTCCGCAGGGCGTATAGCTGATAGTCTTGAAGCGTATGTTAATGCATTAGGATAATGACAAAACCACATGATCTTGTAAAAGGCTTAATAGAGGCGCAGGAAGAAGATATAAAGAATCAGTATGTAAAGTTAGAAGAACAACAGAATGAAATAGAAAGTCAATTAAAAAACATTGCATTTTTTAAAGGAAAGAGAGGCAGTAAATGAGTTGGTTTCAAAGTGTTAAAAATTTCTTTTTTGGTGAGCCTTCTGGCGAAAGAGCAAGAGATACTAAAGGAAGATTTATTCCTGATGATCCTTCAACCCCTCACATAAACGAAGCATACAGGGATGGAAGAACCCCGAATGAATGAGAATATTCCTGATAAAAAGACGTATCAAAACAACAGGCGGTACATGGCTTGGGGTGCGTTAAGCTGCATGATAGTCAGTACATTGGCAGTGTGTTATGATCCTTTGAGATTTGAATCTGCTGAAGCAATAATGATGATGATGTATGGCAGTCTTTCTGCTCTTGTGGCGTCTTATTTTGGCTTTAGTTCTAAGAGGTAGATATGGCAGTTAAAAAGAAAGCAACTAAGAAGAAGGCAAAGAGTCGTGTAAACGAGGCAGGAAACTATACGAAGCCTGCGATGCGTAAACGATTATTTAACAAGATAAAAGCAGGGTCAAAGGGCGGCAAACCCGGTCAATGGTCTGCACGTAAAGCTCAAATGTTAGCACAACAATACAAGAAAGCAGGAGGTGGATATCGTGGCTAAAGGAGTTCCTCATTATTTTAAAGATGGTAAAGAACATAAAGGTGGTATGCATAAAATGCCTAATGGTCAGTTACATTCTGGTAAAACGCATACAAAAAGCAGCAAAAGACTCTTTCATTTAGATGAGTTGTCAAAGGTTGTTCAGAAAAAAGTTAAAGGAAAGAAGAGTGGCACTCAAAAAAAGTCAAAAAAGTCTTAAGAAGTGGACTAAACAGAAGTGGCGTACTAAATCTGGTAAACCTTCTACGCAAGGTAAGAAGGCTACTGGTGAGCGTTATCTTCCTGAGAAAGCTATCAAGGCTTTGAGCAAAGAAGAGTATGCTGCAACGAGTAGAAAGAAAAAGAAAGATACTAAAAAAGGAAAGCAGGTTTCTAAACAACCTAAGAAGATTGCAAAAAAGACAAGGCGGTACAGGAAATGAGCTTATCAGAATCAGAAAAGAATAAGTTAAAAAGAGTTGGCCTGACAGGATTAAATAAACCTAAACGAACACCAGGGCATAAGACAAAGAAAGCAGTTGTTGCTGTGCGTAAACCAGATGGCAAGATTAAGATCATTCGGTTTGGAGCGCAGGGCATGGGACATAACTACAGTCCTGAAGCACGTAAGTCCTTTAAGGCGCGGCACGGAAAGAATATTAAGAAGGGTAAGACAAGCGCAGCGTTCTGGGCAAATAAAGTATTTTGGTCAGGTAAAGGTGGCAGTAAGAAATCCCCACCTAAATCACAGAAGCATAGGTTTGGTTGATGCATATAGATAGTTATCCACAGTATATACAACGAGCAACAAACGCCAAGTTAGACTTGACAGGAACAGGTGTTACCGTTCTCTACACGGCACCAGACACTGTAGATTTTTCTGTTGTTACATCTATCATAGTATCAGAGGACTCAGGTAATGCTGATACCATAACCCTGACCCTTACAAACGGATCAGATGTATTTAGTTTATATAAAGTATCTGCTGTAAGTGCCAATGGCACAGTAGATTTATTAAGCAGAGACTTGGTTCTACAGCCAAGCGAGATCCTTAAAGCAACTGCGGCAACAGGCAACAGACTTCACGTTGTTGCAAGTGTTCAAGAGTTTGTACGTTCTGTTTCTGGAAGGGTGCCTCAATAATGAAACCATATGTTTATAACTGCAAGCTCGTTAAGATTGTCGATGGAGATACCATTGATGTTGATATTGATTTAGGCTTCGGTGTATGTCTCAAGAAGCAACGCATAAGACTTGAGGGTATTAACGCACCTGAGAGTCGCACAAGAGATATGGCAGAGAAGAAGCTTGGACTCTTAGCGAAGGCAAGGTTATCCGCAATCCTTATGAGAGATTTCGTAGTACAAACAACCCTAGATAAGAAGGGAAAGTTTGGTCGGATTATCGGCACACCTTATGTTGGTGATACAAATGTGTGTGAATTATTAGTCGAAGAAGGTCATGCTCGTGTGTATGACGGAGGAAAAAGGGAGTCTTGGTCATGATATTTAGTGGAATAATAAGCGCTGTTGGCGGTGTTGCCACAGCCTGGATGAATAACAAGGTCGAAGAAACCAAAGCTAAAGGTGAGCTAAAGGTTGCCGTTGAAAAACGTAAAACCAAGATGGCAACTGGTGAAATAGACTGGGATCAGACAATGGCAGAAGCCTCAAAAGATTCTTGGAAAGATGAATGGCTGGTTCTTTTATTTTCTGTTCCTTTGATTCTTGCTTTCTGTGGTGATTGGGGTAGGGCTATTGTTGAATCTGGCTTTACTGCTTTGCAAACTGCACCTGAGTGGTATCGTTATACACTTGGTGTGATTGTTGCCGCTAGTTTTGGGTTTCGTGGTGCCGCTAAATTTTTTAAAAAATAGGAGTTAATTATGGCAAGAAAGAAAAGACAACCTGCTGAGTTGATTAATCACATTGCAAGAGATGATAAGAGTGTTCTTGAGGAATATGTTCTTGACAAGACTGACCTTGATGAGAAAGCAATGAAAGCATTAGATGACGTAGAGGTTTTCCTGCGTGAAAAGCATAACAATCTTAACTTTGTTTGGTCTAACTTTAGATATGCATCCTGTATGCTTATAGCAGGAGGTGGGCTAGTTGGTTTATTTATAGGCTATCTTCTGTAAGTAGACGCTGACAAACAAACAACACCTAATGATTTGTCTGTCTGTCAGCCTATATAAACTTAGTATATGCGAGTAATATTTTTAGTGTCAGTGTTATATTTATCTTCAAGTTTTTGCAATATTATTGGATGGCTTGTAAAACACTCGTTCATGGTTGACATAGACGCAAGAAAACCTTCCATATGTGCTATCATTTCTTCTACTGTTTTAAATTCTATGCTTAGTGAAACTCTAGCATATTGTAAAAGCTCATCATAAGTGTGATTTTTTAAATTGTCTTGCTTTTCACGAGGGTAATAGTGCATAAATACAATTTGTGCTAATGGTTTAGAAACAGGTCGCCCTTTTACTATATCGGGATATCTTTTAGGACCAAGAAATACTACAAAATCTACGCTATCCTCATGAACAAAGTTATATCTTGGACCTTTCTTATTCTCTTCCCCTATTCTTGTGCCTTGACCATTATACCACAAAGGATATTCGTAACCCAGTTTCCATGTCCAATTAGAAAACTCCATACATATATGCTTGCAATAATCCAAAGTTAAATGTTTAGGTACGTCAAAAGCCATATAATTTTTTCTATATTCTCTCATAGCTTTATTACGTGCTTTTTCGTTAATAAATCTTTCTTTTTCTAAAACTATTTCTGTAATTGGCATTTTAAATTCCTTTATTTATTAAGTCTCTTATCAACTGACTGAACAATACGGTCAGCTACATACTCAGAGTATTTCTGTCCATCAGGAAGCTTCTCCCCTGTAATCAGGGGAGACTTCTTAATTTCCTCAGTAAAAACACTGATCATATTATCGTAAGTTTTACCTTCTATAATATCACCTGCAGCTTTTCTAAGCATATATCCTAGACTATGGCCTTCTTTGCCTCCAAGTTGACGGAGCTTTTCAAGCATCTCTGTTTCTATTTGGATAGAGAAGGTTCTTGTTTCTCCACCAATTTTATGGATTCTGTTTGCACCAGCCATTATAGCCTCCTAAAATGGTATGTTATCGTCTTGAAGTGATGACTCACCGTTTGACTTAGGTTGTGTCTTAGACTCATCTCTTGGAGTATACTTAGATAAAGCTAGACTATAAAAATCTTCTCCATCTTTTTTCTGTTTAGTCCATGATGCAACATTAACTATCATCTTTTCATTTGATTTAAACTTTTCAGATAAATCAGCCATGATATCTGCACCAAGTTCTATTGTACCCCTGTGATCAGGAGACTTAGGCTTATCTTTCCTGTTGTTTTTCCATAAAACTCCAGAGTTAGTGTTGTCGTAATTACTCATATTAGTTTTCCTCTTTTGGTTGTTGATCTTCTTCAGGCTTTTTATCTTTCAGCTGTGCCTGTTTCGCTGCAATCCTTGATTTCATGTCGTTGTATGCATTGACATCAAGGCCTTTGATCCTCTCTCCACTTCTCTTGTGTGTGGTAATGTAGTTGTTGAAGTCATCGAGGTTATCAAAATCAATATTCTCATCATCGAATTTAGATAAGTGCCGCTCAAGTAAAGCCTTCCGCTCTTCTTCATTGGCAATATTATCCTGTGCTAAATTTGCATCATCATCTTTCTGATGCCCAATACCGCAGGCTAAACTCAAGGAATAGCGTTTAGCATATGTTAGCCCTGACCCTCGACCTTGAGGTGTTCGATCTGTAGGGATAGTTACCTTACCAGTTTTTAACATTGCATTATGTCCATAGAATACAGTTTCAATACAGACACCTTCTTCACAATCGTGTGATTGCTGCTGGAAGTAAATACCATTGTTATTCAATGGTGGCTTTACGGTTGATATAACTTGTTCAAGTGTTGCGTATCCGCTTTTAAAGTACGGATTGTTACCGTCCTTTGATGCGTGTTGTATTTCAGACTGAGCTTTTATTAAAGCTGCAATCAAGTCGTTCATTTTCTCCATGTTATATAGTTCTCCTTAACCATTGTTGACAAAAGTCGCTGACATTACAGTAGTTCTGACAGCGGGTGTATTCGGGAATCCTGTCTTCGACATATCCCCCTTTTACTTTGGAGCAGTATTGCTCCGCTTCGTATCGGTCTGAGAAGAGTTTCTCAGCCCTCTTTTTACCTGCCTTCATAACTGCATAAGTATGACCTTGTATCCATCTCTCCTCGTCAGTACAGGAAGGTAAAATCTTTGCCTCTTCATAAAGTTCCTGGGCTTCTTTATGAAGGAAAATTCTTTCTTCAATATATTCTCTTTGTTCCACATCAGACCATAAACGAAAAGGCATATCGACTACCCAGGCTTGTGGGTAATCTGGATCTCTCATAGCCATTCGCTGTTTCCAATCTCTGAGTATGGCAGTAACAACTAGTTTGTTTATCTTTTCTATTGGCTTCTCATCAAGGAGAAGTGGATCTCCTGTGTCTATTCTGACACCATGTTTAATGAGGTATGCATACACGTTCAGTTGACGTTCCCACTCTATCTTACCAACCCTCACAGAATACTCTCCAGTGTACTTATAATCGCTCAGAATCACCTTATCGTTGATTAGGGATACAAGGTCAGGCTGACCTGATATCTTCCACCCATCGACCTCTAAAATCAATCTAGCTTCCGGGACAGAAGGGTACGGAGTCGGCACAGAAGAAAGCCTCTCGTGAATAATCGTACCAAGCATTGCTGGTATCTTACTATTTAGCTCTGCTACCAGATCGTTTTCGTGGACACCTCTAAGCATCCTAATCTTAGGACTGTCAATCAAACCCGTAACACTGATATCAACATCCCCCATGTCATAATCGTCTGACTTTATAAGTTCCTCAAAAACTTTGTTTATGTTATGGTGATTTGTTATTTTCATGATATACTCTCCTATGAGCATTTATTAACATTTATTAATAGGTATTGTCAATGGGTAAAGATTCTGTTAATTTTACAATCTATGGTGAGCCTGCATCAAAAGCAAACTCACGTAAACTTGTGACCTTTGGGAAACGTCCAGCTTTTATTAAGTCAGATAAAGCAAGGGCTTATCTTAAAGACTTTCACTCTCAAGTGCCGTCACTTGATGAGTTGTTGGAGGGGGATTTAAAAGTAACTATGACTATTTTTTATAAATCAAGGCGACCTGATTTAGATGAGTCTGTTGTTCTCGATGCGATGCAAGATCACATCTACAAGAATGATAGACAAGTCAAAGAGAAGCACATCTTTTGGGGTCTTGATGTATTAAATCCACGATCTGAAATATTAGTAGAGGTTATAAAAGAATAAGGCTGCCACGAGGACAGCCTTACCACTAGAACAAAGGAGAAAAATATGAGGAGAGAAAATTCATACCTGTCTCAATTGGGATATTACCCCAATGTCTAATGAAGTCAATGAAATAATTTTAAAAAGGGCTTCAGAAACAGACAATGAAACCGCTAGGATCATATGTCCTGAGTGTAGTCACACCCGCAAAAAGAAAAAAGAAAGAACAATGTCTGTCACCAAGTATACGGACAGGTTTGTTTATAAGTGTCATCACTGTGGTGTATCAGGGCTTATACCTAACAGTGACAAAATAACTTTTATTAAAAGGGAAATTAAACCGTTGAATATACAGACTGTAAATAATGGGGCTTTGCAGCACCTTATAGATCGTGGGATTTCTATGGAAACACTACATCACTATGGAGTTTTTGAAACTAATAAGTTCTTTTCAAAGCTTGAGAAAGAACTCCCGGCAGTAGGGTTTCCCTACTTTAATGGAGATAAGGATAAACCTTATGCAGTTAAGTATAAATGCACTGAGCAGAAAGCTTTTGTGCAGGACGGAGACGGTGGTGCTAAGTCCTTCTTTGGTATACAGAACATAGAGGAAGATGCAAAAGAAATCTGTATCACAGAGGGTGAGATAGATGCTCTGAGTATCTATGAATCTGGATATAAGAATGTTATTTCTGTACCAGGGGGCGCTCCTTTAAAGGTGTCTGATAACAAGATAGATCCTAAAGAGGACAAGAAGTTTTCTTTTATCTGGCATGCCAAGGATGTTTTGGAAAGAGCTGAGAAAATTATTATTGCTACAGATAATGATGCACAAGGGGTTGCTCTTGCTGAAGAACTTGCAAGACGTATCAGTAAGATCAAGTGCTTTCAAATTAAATATCCATCAGACTGTAAGGACAGTAACGAGGTTCTTATCAAGCACGGTAAGGACAAACTCAAAGAGGTAGTTAGTACCGCAAAAGGGTGGCCTATAAATGGTCTGTATGATGTTGATCATTACTCTGACCGAGTAGACCATCTTTATCTTAATGGCACGGCACAGGGCGAAAGCACTGGTTTTTCTATACTTGATCCTCTTTACACCATATGCACAGGGCAGTTGAGTATTGTTACTGGGCATCCCTCATCTGGTAAGTCTGAGTTTGTTGATGCAATGATGGTTAACCTGGCTGAAAGACTTAAGTGGAAGTTTGCAGTGTGTTCTTTTGAGAATGATCCACCGACTCACATAATTAAGTTGATTGAAAAGAAGTCTCGGACACCTTTCTTTGAGGGACCCACAGAGAGATTAGACATGAACAATATGCAGAACACAAAGAAGTGGGTGGGTGATTACTTTACGTTTATAGATCAGAACGATGGCGAGCCAGCAACCATAGAGTCAATCCTTGAGAGGACTAAGATCGCTATCATGCGTAAGGGAATCAGGGGTCTTGTGATAGATCCTTATAACTTTATACAACTCAAGAAAGAAACGACAGAGACTGATGCGATCTCAGATATGCTGACAAAGGTCAGGCAGTTTGCAAAGGCTAACGATATTCATGTATGGTTTGTTGCTCATCCTGCTAAAATGATGAGGGAAGGTGGTTTGTTTCCTGTGCCTAAAGGATATGATATTAGCGGTAGTGCTGCATGGTTTGCCAAGGCTGATGTAGGCTTGTCAGTTCACAGAGATCCAGAGAAAACGGACGGCACAGCAGAGATCCATGTATGGAAGTGTCGATTCAAATGGGTAGGAAAGATGGGCATGGCTCTTCTTTCTTACAATAAAGCAAGCGGAACGTATAGTTCCTTTGAGCCTGCTGATTTTACTAGAAGATAGGAGAGACAATGGCTAACAAATATAGAGGTTTGATAGACACCCAAGAAGAATACCCAGGTCTTTTTGTAAAAGCCTATGATAAAGAATCTGAGGAGGCTTTAGAAAGGTGGGGAGTGGGTTCTCCTATTGTGATTGAAAAGGAAAGTAAGCGTAGTCAAAAACAACACAGAATGTACTGGGCTTTGATTACTTTAGTCCTTGATAATCAGGATTATTTTAAAAACAAAGACCACCTTTCTCACTATATTAAATTAAAGATTGGTCATGTGGATGTTGTGCAATACAAGGGTGAGATTATTGAGGTCCCTAAATCAATATCATTTAGCTCAACTAAACAGGAAGAATTTAATTCCTTTATTGATAAGGCAATAGACTTTATAATATCAGATGAGGGCTTATGGCCGGGAATAGACAGAGATACTGTGTTGAACGAAGTGTATGATATTATAGGGTATAATATTGCTTAGAGATAAGAAATGGTTGGCAGTAGTCAGAAGGAAACTTCCTTGCGTGGTTTGTCTTCAATCCCCCTGTGATCCTGCTCACATTCGCATAGGCTTTAATGGTATTGGTATAAAGCCTGGTGACGATAAGGTTCTTCCTTTATGTAGGATTCACCATAGTGAACAGCATCACATTGGAGAGAAAACATTTTGGAAAAGATTAGGAATAAATCCTTTGGATCTTGCTGAGAAGATTTATAACAAGGATGCCGCAAAAGCATCCTTGTTAATTAAACAAGCAAGATTATCCTAACACTACAAAAAATATTATTGCTACATTACAGACCCAAGCCAAAACCATAGCAGTTGGAAAGGTCTTAGGGTCTTTTCTTGTTATGCACCAAAACCATATGGCTGGTGATATAGTAATTAAGAATGATAAAGCTAGGTTAAAGTGATGCAGTTCCATTAGAAGCTCCTTTAAATCCAGATCTAACTGAAGGGGCTGGAACACAGTATTCTTGACCTGCGTGTTCACAGATCACAGGATACTTAGATGCTTTTGTGTTAAGCCCAACAACAGTGTACGTCTTTCCTTTAGAGTCAAACGATTGACCTAGCCATTCTTTTTCTAATCCATAGTCCTCATGAAAGGCTTTGTAATCTATTGCCTGTTTAGTAAAAAGCTCTCCGTCTTTTGACTCAAGGTTAGCTATAAGCTTTCCAGTAAAATTATATTTTTGATACGAAACACTGCCTAATGTAATCTCAATACCAAAAGTTCTGCCAATTAATCCAAGGCTGTTGTTAATAGCTTTTCTTAATTGTTCTAGGTTTTGTTTGTTAAAGGTTTCAATTTTTTCTACTCTCATAATAATCTCCTAATGCTTCATGTGTTTAGATAGCTCTATGTCAGGATCATTTAGAAACTGATCTAGCATACCGTGTATAACTTCTTTTGCTTCCTTTGGTTCTATGTCATTAAACGCCTCCTTCATAATTACTTTGTGATAAAGTGCTGAACATACCAAACAACTAAATAATTTTACTGTTTCGTGATGTTGAATTGGTAAATCTATTGGTTGTCCTTCTATAAATTCAACAACAGATTGACTTAACTCTCCCGCTAAATCTAATGTCTTTATTGCCATATCCCTATCATCAAACTCTATCATGACAAAAGATCCTCTAGCTTACGCACATCCTTTATCATCTTAGATAAGACAATTTGTGCTTGTGGATTGTCCTTAGTCATTCTGTTAAGAATATCTACTTCTTGAGCCATACTCATAAGGTATACCTCAACTAAATTTTGAGTCTCTGGTTTATCTTCCATATATTCTCTCCTAATTAATTAATCTGGATAACAGTACCATAAACGCCTTCTCAGCAACACCTGGTACAACACCATTGCCAAGTAATCTTAGTCTGTCTGTTCGGTTTTGATTTGAGTCCACCCCACTGGCAGACCCATGAGTTGCTCCACCCAGTTCGGGTTGAGCCTCAAAGACACGGGGTTCTTCCCATTCGTATTGGGGTTCGTTTGGTCTTGACGGCCACTGGTGGGATCGTACTCTGCCATCTGAGGCAGTGCATCCAGTCGGCTCCTCCCGTCCTTTCTGATTAGGCTTTCTGGCTTGTAGCTCCCCTTCCAATCTCTGGACGTTGGCGTTGCCCACTGCTTTGTGCTGCCCTTCCTGTCCTTCTGGAGCTTGTCTCTCTCTGGCTCCCCCCTGATTGCAGGATGATTGTTCAATCCCTTCTGTCCGAAGTTCGCTCTGCCACCTATCTTGTCTGCCTCCGCTACTGTGGGAGTCGGCCAGCTCTCCAGGGTTTCCACTGCATCCCGTAGTTTTGCTCCGAACCATTGATCCGACTTGTGTCTCTTCGATCTGAATCCCTGATCCGATAGCTCCGTTTCGATTGGACCTCCCTCCGCATCTGATGTCCGTGCTGTCGGCCAGTTGATTACTTCCTCCCTCAGATTCTTGCATCCTCCCTTGTTGGCTGCTTCCGATCTTTCTTCTGGCTTCCTCACTACGTTGATATGATCCATCACTTGTGGAGTAGCCCAGGATAAAGACTCGCTTTCTCTGGTGTGGTGCGCCAATTTCTGACGCTGAGAATACTCCTGCCGTTGCTGAGTAACCCACTTCTTCCAAGCTTCTGAGGACATATTGGAGAACGGATTCTCCGTCTTTTGTTTTGCTTGAGATGATTCCTTCGACATTTTCAAGAAAGACAACTGAGGGTCGGCACTCTCTGATTCCTTCGAGGATGTAGGGGAAGATATGCCGAGGGTCTTCAGTCGATCTTTGAGAACCTGCCTGACTGAAAGGTTGGCAAGGGAATCCTCCTGATAATATGTCCACGCATCCACGAAACTCTTTGAATGGGAAGGACTTAACGTCCGTGTATACAGGTGCTGGATCCAGTTGTTCCGCTTCAATCTTGTCAACCAAGTTTTGGATAGCGAAGGCTTCGATCTCCACATAAGCGACTGTTCGGCACTCTGGCAGAACTCGTCTGAGTCCAAGGTCGATCCCTCCGTATCCTGCACAGAGGGACAGGTGCCGTATAGATTCTTTGGTATTATCCACATTTTACCTCCTAATATAATCTTGCATGAGTAAGAATATTCCAAATCTGATTAACAGGCTCGAGATCTCCTTGTGTTAAAGAAGGGAATGAAACCTTCTTGTTCTTAGAAAAGGTTCGGCTTACATGATTCTCCATAAACCAATGCCTCTCACACCCACCAGTAACCTTCACCACGTTGTCTTGAACAATGCAAAGCATTGCAATGTCAGCTTTAAATGCATCAAGTGATTTAAAAACAAGGTGTCCGTTGGGATGGAAGGTTGACTTGACATCAATAGATGTTTCACCTGACCACAAGTCCACACCTGAGTCTATCCCAAAATGATAGGGGTCGTGGTCAAGCTGATACAGTTTAGCAACTGCCATCTCTGCTTTGATACCAGCAATATCAATCTCTTCATCAGATCGAATTGGATCAATGCGTTGGTTCTTAACTCCCGAAGCACGGGCAAGCTGTGATCTAAACGCCCCGGCCTGCTCTGCCATAGAGATTTCTTTAGGGCTAAAGTATATTTTAAAACTCATAGTTCCTCCTTTGTTAAAGTTCTCTCCATTTCTCATGCCAGTCACGGCACAAGTCTCCAATTGATTCGAAGTCACACGTTGCTGTTGCTCCGAACTTCCCCCAATGTTCATCAAAATAGGTGCTGTAATCACTTACTCTTTCATCACCCTCATTCCAATTGTTCCAATAGATAAAGCCTAAATATTTCTTTTTAGAATTGTATATCCTTATCGTTGCTATTTCTAAATCAAGCAAAAGATTTAAACCTTTTAGGCTTTTCCTTTTTTTATATGAACCAAGAGGAGGTCCACCATCATCTCTGTCTATTTTATAATACCCATCATCACCAATTAAAGTTCTAACAAGTGTATATGATAGAGGTAGTAATCCTGACATAATATTCTCCTATCTGTCTCTGCTAATCTCAAAGTCTTTACCAAGGAGATGGCTCATGTACGTGAGCATATGCCATACTGCAAGGTCATAAGGCTTTCTGTTTGTCTTACAAAAATTAAAACCATCCTTTGATTTTGTTCTTTGGATAACAAAATGCTCATGTGCATTATCACCTCTGCCATTTAAAGAAATAAAGTCTGATCCGTTTTTAAATACTTCGATGCAACCATCACCAATGTACTCTCTTAGGTACTCGACTTCTCTCTGTATTGTAATCCAGTTATGCTTTGAAATATCTTTATGTTGTGTCCAATAGTTTGTGTAACCCATAGTCTCTCTCCTTTATCTCATGACGGGAATAGTGCCGCCTGCTAAGTCTCTGATTGCTTTAATAGTTTTTGGTGTAACTTTATCAGTATACCCAAGGCCATACGCTCCACCATCGTTGCCTTCATCATCCCTCATGGCGAATAATACAACGCCATTACTAAAGTGAATCTCTAATGGTTTGCTGTCCCAATACTCCTCCTTCTCTTGGTATTGTAGGTGAACTACTTTGGCTCCAAGTAAAATAGGAGCAATTCTTTTTACCCATTTATTTTCCAATTTTGTATCAGCCATTCTCTCTCTCCTTTTTGATCTCGTCAGATCTCTGTTTAAATACACCGATGATCTCCTTGTACGTTGCAAGGTCGGTAGTCTCCATTGTTTTTAGTGTTGTTCGGTTTGCTCTCCACCAATCTTCAAGTGACTTACGTGTGTCACAGAAAGAGACGAACTCCTTGAATATTTCAAGAGCAATGTGATTAGATTTCATTCATCAGATCCTGCCATTGATAACGAGGATCTTCTTCTTGGTTGAACATCCATTTTATCTCAACAGACTTGAACCTTTTTCTTAGCTCCTGTGCAACCTCTACTGGTGGCGCCCATGCAGTTTGGAAGCTCATGTGAACAGATGTCTCGTCCTCATAAATATCTGTGTTATAGGCATCCCATTTGGTACCCCAGTTTTTTATGTTCCAGTTATACCATCTGTCATCTGTTTTCCCACAAGGGAATCTCTTAACAGACATGACAACATCGCCTTCCTTATTTTTAATTTCCTCTACTTCAGTTGGCAATTCACCATTCTCGTTGGGTGTTGTGTCCCAATCAGGTGAGGGAATTATTTTACTGAAGGTAACATCCTCAATTTCAGAACCTTCATGCTTCTTTGTCATAAGCTTAATAACTTCAGCTATAATTTCCTCATCCCCTGATATTTCTACTTCGTTTGTTGTGTGATTTGGCATTTTAGTCCTCCATATAATCTGTTTGTTCTGATATGTTGGCAAGTATTGGTACATACTTTTCTACAATCCCAAGTATGTTGTCGTGATATAAGCAGTTGTCGTTAATAAATTTTGTTATATTTAAAAACAAATCTTTATAAGTGTATACCTGGAAAGGCTTTACTGCTGTCGTTCCATCATTCTTTTGATAGATCAAACTAAAGGTCATATTCTTTGTCTCTACCTCTAGCTTTTGATGAATAATAATTGTTTCATTTTGAATATGATTATTTATATCTTCCACGTTACTTTCCTCCTCTCTGTTTTCGTAGTCTTGTTCTGCTTTATCTGTATGTGGTCCTGACATAGTGTACTCCTTTCTAATCCATACGTCCAGGCGTATATTCAACATTGATATCGTAACGATCACGAAGGTATGTGATGGCTGCATCCATAGAATTTTCCTGCGACAAGCACCCTTGTGTCGGAGGCGGTCGTACTACCATTAACGGTTTCGCAGTGCGTTTTCTGGGTGCAGACCACCAAACGATTAATCCGTTCCCGAGTACGCAAGAGCCTTCATCTTTAGCTCCCTGACGTTCCCATTCCTGCACCCACACACCGTATGCTTCTTTAAAAGCATGAGCCAAGTTCTCTATGTCTTTTTTCTCATAAGCTTCAACCTTGTCTCCTTTGAGTTCATACTTTGGTACTGTCTTCATTCTTTCTCTCCTTTGATAAATTTATAATAATACTTCTCTCCTGTCGGCACATCGTGATGTGAGCAGACAGCCTTGTATGTCTTTTCCCCTGTCTTGTATAACGAGAAGGAAAAGAAATTTGTGTCAGGTATTACCCTCTTCCAGATATCTTGTGGGTTGGTAAGGTTAATCCATTGCTCGCCTACCCTTTTATCCCATCCTAAATCAACGCCTTTAACCCACATATTTCTTCCATGTTTCTCGATGGCGTTTCCAATGTGATGATTAATAGTGTACTCAAAATCTTCTATGTCCTCCTCATCTGGATTAGTGGGAAGTTGTGCTATCAGTTTACTGCTGTGATGCTGATCGTATATTTGTGGCTTCATTATGCTCTCCTAAATTTGTTATCTCTGTAATCAGAACAGGCTTGTTGGTATTTCTTCCATCTTCTGAGGACAAAAAGACCAGCCTGTAATCGAGCCTCTTCTTCCTCAGTATTACCAAACCGAAACATCTTTAATGCTTTGGTCATGTTTCTTATCGCATACCGTTGTGCATTGTATCCTACGATACGACACGCTTTATCCATCGTCATTTGATTCTCTCCTTAATCAATTGGTTCATAGGTATCACGATCAACCTGGACAATCTCAGTTTCAACGTGTGGATAATCTTTATCTCTTATTCCCTCCTCTAGTATTTTATCAAATCGGTCTTGTGCTTTTCTCATTGCTTTGATCTCAGTGAAACCTGATTCTTCAATGTAAGCTTCTGTTGTTTTGGTTATTCTAAAAAGATATTTAGCCATGTCCTTTCCCCAATAGTTTTTTCAGTTCAGCTTTAATCCTTCTGGCATCAGGTCCCCTCCATGTGGAGGCATTAACCAGAAAGTAAGTAACAATACTTCGCCCAGAGTCCAGCCCAAAACTATCATTAGGTGTCTCTATGTATGCCATTGCTTCCAAGTATGGTCTTGCACCAAAGCATTTAACATTGTCAGCTATGAATATATTAAGAGTTTCTTCTGCTATCTCTCTGATTGTTCTACTTGCCATCTGATTTTTCCTCTGGTTTTTTCTTGCTAAAAATTTCATTTAATTTTTTTAAATCCTTAGTAAAATCTTTTCCAAGAACTTCTTCTAACCTCTTGGCTGCTTTTTCTATTGCTAGTTTAGACATATCCATTTTCCTCCATGTATTTAGGTGTTCTGATAACGATAATGTGTGGATCATTATCTCTGTAGTAATCAGGCAGATAAAAGACTGAACCATATGTTTTCAATGCAGTGTATATTGCCATGATTTTCTTTTGAAGTTCTTCTCCAGATCCCCATATCTGCAAGGTAGTTTTTGTCGCATCCTCATGTATCATGAGATCCTCAAGCTGGGTGATCCTCATTTCCATCTTAAGCTTTTTAGAACTTGTCCACAGACTGGGGACATCTCTCTCAGTCATAGGCTGAGTCTCTACATAACGTGGTATATCTCCGAACGCCATATCTTTCTCCTTTGGTTAGGTGTTTAGTTAAGTGTGCCATTAGGTCGAACAACGAATCCTTCAGTATTATTGACGGCACTGCCTTTGGCTTTCAATGCTACTATGGAGTTATCAGGATCTTTGAAACGAAGATCGCTCTCATCTCCAGAGACGACCTGTCTGCCCATAAAGATCTTGGGTATGTTCTTTATGCTGTCGAAGACAACAGCCATGTTGAGGTTATTCTTCAGTGCTTTCCTGACAACCTTCTGATACTCAGGTACACCAGAATAACTAAATGTTAAGTGATAATTCTTAGGCACTTTCCTGTTGGGTGCCTTTGTGTAATCATAAAACTGTATGTGTGGAAAATCAGTAAACAATTCTGGCAACTTGTTCTCCCAATAAACATCTGATGTGCCATTAATCCTGACGGCAGGTATAAGGTTTTTCCTTTTGGCTGCACGTTCTAGTCTTCGTATCTCTTTGTAAAGAAGTTTCTTAAACTCTTCAGGATACTGAAGCATGAATAGAGTGCGTTGCAATCGAGACATCTTAACAGTTGGAAACTTCCCTCGCCCTGCTTCTTTCAAACAATCTTCGGCACATTTTGCGAGTTCATGGTATGGACATAGGTTCACACCAGATTCTTTTGCAGCCGAGAGATAGACAATCAATGTTAGAAATCCCTTTACTTCACCTTTAACTGTCTTTGCATCTTGTGATATGCCACCCAGCCGAGTGGGAAATCGAGTAAACCAATCAAAGAAGAAACCCTTTCCCCATGATCCAAGCATGATCTGCAACCTTGTATCGTCATCAAGTTTAGATAAATCGTATATAAGTTTTTTAGCCATAGTTCTCTCCTCCTATGTTGTTAAATAAGTTCTACCTCCCAAATATCAAAACTCACCATTACATGGCTTATGTAATCTTCCATAAGCCCTACATCAGGGTCAGCTCTGCTAATAATAAAATCAATTGCTATCTCACCATCAGATAAGATGTCATGATCTTCTAGTTCCTTTGGAGTAAGGGTTATTCCATGATGCCCTGTCCCCCACTCAAACACTTCCTCTCCAATTAAATTGAAGAGTGTTTCATCGTGTATGCTACTGCCTAAACGATCAAAAACATTTTTTGCATTTGTTACTTTACCTGATGAATAATCATTTAACCTTGCTATCTTCTCTGCCTCCTTTGAGTTGTTAGCAATGACAAGCACTACGCTTTGTGTTTTTAAATCAGTCATGTGTTACCTCCTATGGCTGTTTAGAAACCTTGGTTGGGACAATCTTCACTAGCAGGAAGATGAAAGTATCCCAGTTCACACTCAGGGCGAGTGATCTTCAATGGAAAAGGTATATGTGGAATGATCTTCTTCTTCACCCAATCCCCATCTCCAATCAATTGGTTCGGAGTTTTACCAGATGCTTTCTGTGGAGTATCGTAGCTCCCCTTGAAGGCTGTGGATTTGACTCCTAGTTTATTTGGATCTGAGTGCATGGAGCAATGATAGTTGTTGCCATCTTTATCCTGATAGTAAGAACCCATAGCAATCGCAAGTCCTATCGCTCTTGCTTCTTGCACATGTCTTTTATATGCGAAATTGCAAATGTCCACATATGGCAAAATTTGAAAGTTGCGTTTGTATATAGAAAGAAAAGAGGAAAGATCTGGACTTATGAATCGTTGCTCGTAACTTAATGTATCAGCGTTCATCATCCATAAGATGACATACACATCATGCCCATCTATTCTTCCGTACCCATCATAAATTCCAGTTAAGTTTTTTCCTTTATCTGGATTATGAATCGTTACTACCTCATCACCTGATGAGGAAATACTTTCATCATCATCGGCACGTAGGAATGAAAAGTTTCCCATAGTTATCTCCCTAAAATATTAATGAGATGATTAGTATGCAGCCAAGACACCCCACAATAATGATTGCGGAAAGTTCAATAGCATTTACAATGCTTTCAGTGTGTTGATCTCTCATGGTAGTAACCTCCTTATCAGTTTGGTTATTAAATCTTTTGCTTGGTATAAAGGCATAGGTTTAGACTTCAGTTCTTTAGGTAAATTATTGTGTATTACAATAAATTTTCCAGAACGATAGCCGCCTACTTCTTTGATGTATCCATCTGGATGTTGTTGCCCTTCAGCATAAACATGAAAGCCTATTGGTGATTTGTTAAACCAGACACGCTTGTAATTAGGCACACATTTTAAAGCAGTCATGTGTTACCCTCCAATCATTAATGGAACAAACACTAAGCATGATAATAGAAAGATAAAAAATATTAAAAACTCTAGTATGAATTTCATAAAGTTCATTTAACTTCTCCATAAAATTTTACTGATGATCGTTGATTAAGCTCGTTGTACACAGTCTCATTTGCGTTAGATGAGAGGGTTGGGTAGCGAGTGATGGTCACTGGCTTCCCACTAATTATTTCTATGTATCTTATGACACCATCAATAGTTTCCTCTGATGTGTTGCTAACATTATGTGATGAATCAAATGTGTATCTTTTTACTTGCATATAATCTCTCCTCATATGCTGTTGATGAAATGCTCTCACGAGCCAAGACCTCACAGAAAAAAGCCTGCGGGCTTTTTTTATGAAGTCATGGTACTTGAAAGCTGGGGGGTGGTGTGCTATGTAAAATTCATGACACCTCGTATGGAAACCTTTGCAAAACTTATTGCTTCTGACACATCAGCTACAATAACTGAGTGTTATGAGAAGGCAGGATACTCTGTGCATAAAACCAGTACAGGTGCATATGATCAGAAGTCATATGTGAACGCATCCAAACTGGCAACGCATCCAGATATTGTGAATAAGATTAACGCTCTCAAGGAACAAAGGGAGCGTACTCAGAACGCACAGAAACTCAGAGCCATGTCTAGGGAAGAGAAGCTGAAAGAAGACATTGTGAGAGAGTTAAGTCAGATGTCCTTCAGTGAAGAAGAAGCATCACCTAACAAACTCAAGGCACTCCAGCTGCTCGGTCAGACAATAGGTCTGTACACTGAGCGTGTAGTCACAAAGGAAGAACCTCTATCGGAGGAGGAGCTTGAACGTGAAATTAAAAGCGACCTCGATAAATGGTATCCAAGTGGCACTAAACAATAATACCTAGTCGGCACCCAACCCTGACGGGGAGCTTGGCTCATGGTGCATAGACGTCTGGTATTATCTATGTAATACAGGCATCAAACTTGTAGATACCTGATAGCTTTTGATCTCCTTTCCTACTGTTAGTTTTAGCTCTTGTATAAAACAGGGCAAGGTCTACCGCTCCTGCATTTTTAGATAGACACGTAGCGTCCATGCATTTAGGTATACCTTCCTTACTGTCTAGTACAGGTTTATTTGTTTCCTTGTTGATCTTCATGAACACTTCAACATCAACATAGTATTTAGATGCACATTCCAATGGTTTGATGGTCGAGTAAAAGAGAAGGCGTTTACCTCGCCTTGTCGTGATCATGTAAACATAGATTTTGCATGACCCCTCCAGCCTTCGCTGAACAGAAAACTTGTCGAGGTAGTGAGCAACACCTGATATCCTGATGGCATTGTCTCGGTCATATATAACCTTGTGTCCTACGTTTGGATTACTTGCCATGCTTTTTTCTCAACCTCTGCCTTGCCTCGTTTTGTAATTGTATTATCCTCATGGCAATGGCTTGCTTTCTGCTCATCTCTTTATCATTACGAGGTATTGATCGCTGACTTGCTAAGTGAGTCATGTTCTGGTTAGCCCTGCCATAAGTTGTAACAACAACACCGTTTACTACCTGTGTATGTACATTAGTAAACTTGTTTCCCTTTTCTTCCTCTTTCCACCACTGTTCCATCTTGTTTGTTCCTCCAGAAAAAAGCCTGCGGGCTTTTTTTTCTAACTCCTTAGTGAAATAATAATTCTATATTGTACTGTCCTATTATAATATTATTATAACATATAAATATTAATATGTATATAGAACCCGAAAAAAAACTTTTAGTGTGTGGCTGGGCAGCCTTGCAGAAAATAAACTTGTGAGGTCAAAATTGGGTGACCCAGCTAAAAGGTATCAGGAAAATATATTATATATATGCATCATGTATAGACTATAGAGTGTGAGTCCATCATGTAATTTAGTTATACTCATAATATGAAAATCAAAATCAAAAAAAATCCTTGGAAATACTAGGATAATAAAAGATAATTAGAATTAATTTTAATACTTAGTTTATACTTAGTTTTAAGGCTTGTTAGGGCTTGGATTAAGCTCTTAGGCTCTTACACTACTACAAAATTAAAAACCCTCTTAAAACGTCTTAAAATGGATTTAAACACTAATTAATTTTAAGCAAAAAAAAAGGGTAGCAATTAAGCTACCCTTTAAAAGTTTATCAGTTAAGAATTAAGCAGATTTTTTGTCTTCGCTTTTATCCTCGACCTTTGGAAACTCACCTATAAGACTAGAGGTATATTCTTCTAGACTAATTTTGAACCATTCTTCATTAAGTCCTCTTTCTAGACTTTCACTTCTTAAGAAATCAAGTTTAGTATTAAAATTCTCAATCCATTTTTCCTGCTTCTCTTTATCTAGTTTTGCCTTTTCCTCGTCACTTTGTTCTGGCTTATATTCTTTCTTATCATTAGAGGAAGCTTCTTTTAGAGAATTTAATCCTATTTCCGTAAACTCCCCATTATCTTCTCTATAACTATCTAGAGGATTAAAAGTATCTAGAGTTTCACTATTAACAAATAGATAATTATTAATAATGGTTAAAGACTTATTGACCAAATGCCACAAAGTAATGTCAGGATTTTTTCCTAATAGTTGGGTTCTAACAATGTCATTTCCATTGATCTTCTTAACTTTCTTTTGACTTAGGGTTTTTTCCTCACTTGAAAAAGTCCAGACTGTAAAACTCTTTTTTTCGCTTTTTTCAACAACATTATTTAAGTTACTAATTCCTAGACCCATAACTCCACTATCATTCATATAATGAAGAATTGAGGTACCTAGTTTATTTTCTTCCCTAACAAAACTTTGCAAAGAATTTCCTAGATTATCTAAATTAGATTTAATTGTATTTACTTCACTCATAATATTTATATCCTTATAATATTAAGTTTTAATATAAACCGTCAAAAAATTGACAGTATGAAATAGAATTATTTCTATTCCATGATCAAATAGTATCAGTTAAATGTTAATTTGTTAATAGATTATTAATATTTATTTAATTTTCTTTTAGTTATTCCAAAAAAAAGCCTGCGGGCTTTTTTCCTTAACCACTTAAAAAATAGATTTTTAAAATGAATACCATTTTTTAAAATGGGGATATTAAGCCACCTACCACCAATATCTATATATTTTTATGGAACTAGCGTGGGTAAACAGAGTAATCTCCTCAAACGAAGTCCCTGTTTTTTCAAAGTCAAACCCTTTTCTCGATCACATTGTGCCGACCTTGTACCCTTTATTTTTCACTTTTGTGCCTAGGAGTCCCAGAGGGGGGATATAATATATTTTGGAAAAAAACCCCCAGTGCTGTTGGGGAAGCCTGGGGGTTAAAGTCTATGGTTTGTTTCGGGGAGGTACCAAGGAGGGGGATCCTATGGATACAATTATAGCGACAAACCATAAACACTATAATCAAAACAAAAATAACTAATTACATAGTAATTAAAATCATAAGTGAAACTCAAGGGTGGTAAGGCAGTTATTTATAGGTAACTCCTTACCTTACCCTAGAAGTATATTAGTAGTATTAAGATATTTAATATTACTCTGTAATACTTCTTAAAGAGATCTGTTAATTACCATAAATCCCTCTCTGTGTCAAGGGGTGCCGCAAAATGTAACAAGACACAAGAAAGGTGGGATCTGCGTTGGGTTTTCATAATCCAACAGACCCAACACAAGTTACACAAGT
>Ga0208919_1000254_pt1 | contig 39142 bp, 48 predicted proteins | sample 4_EtaG_FD_184076 | JGI IMG/M metagenome (GOLD analysis project Ga0208919, IMG submission 184076) | Marine viral communities from the Subarctic Pacific Ocean - 4_ETSP_OMZ_AT15127 metaG (SPAdes) (version 3) | ecosystem: Environmental > Aquatic > Marine > Oceanic | place: Pacific Ocean | collected... | reverse complement strand
ACTACGCAAGCTGCAGGTCTTGATTTGTCGGGGATGAATGTGCCGGTAGGCGAAGACCTGGTGGCTGATTTAGATCAATTGAGTCGGACTAGTCGTTTGATGGATGATATAGCGACTGAACCGAAGGTTATTCCTTCTGCTGATTTTGTTGGCTCTGCTGCGCAGATTAGTGAGCAACCGGGCAATAGATATAGTCCTGAATTCACTGATGTCCTCGATGAGATCAGGATGGGCAGGACGCCTTCAGAAAAAGAATTTCGATCTCCTTCTTTGGGTGATCTCTATGCAACTGTGGATCTACCTCGACAGGAAGCGAAAGTTCCCAGTGTTCGAGAAGGACGGGTTACTGTGGAGGAAATATTCGATGAAATAGCAAGAGGGCCGGAAAGACAAAACCCGTATTCTGAGGTGGGCTCTCAAGAAGAGCTCCTAGCTAAGACTACGGGAGGTGCGAGAGAAAGACTACAGAATAAAATTGATGTAGCTGATTTAGCTAATGTGCCTTATTCAATTAAGTCAGATGCCTCAAAAGCAGAAAAGTCAGATAACCAGGTTAGTGGTCAAGTAAAAAAGGCTGTGACTGATCCAAAGAATGTAGACCTTCCTACGGTGATAAATCCAGAGGATATCTCAACAAAGACCGGGATTATGGATAGCTTATCTCGTTACTACCGCCCTGGAGCCAACATACAACAAGAGGTTGCTAGACGAGAGAAAGCGCCTGTAGAACAAGATAGTCCTGGTTTTATTGATAGTTTATCTGAGGGCATTTCTTCTGCATGGGATAAAGCTAAAGAGTACGATGCTGCTTCTCGACAAGGGAAGCCGGATCCTTTGTGGACATGGGATTGGGATCAAATTAAAAACTTTAGAGGTATTGGAAGACCTGCTTATGCGAACCCTTTTGAACCCAGTTCCGATCAAACGGCTCTCAGTTCAGGTAAGTTAAGTGATCCTACAGTGCCAGGTTCTGATGCTCAAAAATATGAGTATCTTGCCGGGTTAGGCGGAGGGAAACCCCCTTTAACTCCTGAAGAAGAGATTGTTGGACCCGGAAGTGATCAGCCCGGTGGTGGAGATGGAGTTGGTCTGGCCGGTGGTGATGTATCCACTCCACAAGGTGTTTTGGCAGAGATGTCTAGACTGCGTGGAGAAGTATCAAATATTCCGAAGACTGATTATAGCGATCTCATTGCAGCCTCTGAGGCGAGACAGAAAGAAAGCACATCGAAGATGCAAAGGCTTGCTGAGGGATTGGCGATCGCACAGTTAGGTGCTGGTATCGCTAAGGGAGATCTGTCTTCTGGTATTAGCAAAGCGGCGGAGATAGCTGGAAAGACAAAGAAAGAGAACCTTGCCTTTAGGAGACAAGAGGAGCAGGTACGAGATGCCTACAAGCTGAAGATGGCTGAGGCGGATAGCTTGGCTAAGAAGGCGGAGCTAAAGGCTGAATTGGATATTCTTACCCAAATGGCTTCTGTCCTGAAGACGATAGCTATTTCAGACAATGAACGGACACGTCTTTGGAATACCGTCTTACGTGATTCATCGTTGGTTCGCCGGACGATGATATCGATGCAAAAGAATCCGGCTTACGAAGGTATGTCCGAGCCGGAGTTGATAAAAATGATTGTCAATCAAATGATGGGAGAGACCACTGCTCCAGGCACTTCTGCTGATTATTCTGGTTTCTCGGTGGTTCCCCAGTAAATGCCAATAACTAAGGTAAACACTCCTGATGGATCTATTATGAATATAGATCATCCTGAAGGAGCTACGCAGGAACAGATACTTCAGTATGCGGCTTCTCAGTATCAGGGTCGTGCTCCTACACCTGAACCTCCTGAACCAGAGTATGAAACGACTGTTGCAGGCCAAGCCTTTGAGTTTGCGAAGGCGGTTCCTCGAGGTTTTGCGAACAGCTTTTTGTCTGCTGGTGAAGGTCTAGCTGAGTTAGCTGACGCGGCTACAGACTTTGTGGGTCTGGAGGATGCCATTGATTCCGGTGAAGAGAATTGGTTGGTGGAGCAAGCTCGGAAGGGAAGAGATAGTGTTAACCAGGCGATTGGCGCTGACATTGCTTATAGAGATCAATGGACGACCAAGTTCGGGGAAGGACTGGGTTCGTTTGCAAGCTTTCTTACCCCGGCTGCTGGAGTCAAACTGCTTGGTGCCGCTGGTAAAGCTGCGTCCCTTGGACGATATGGCGGAGCAGGGACTATTGCCGTGGGTGGTGGTGCTGGGGAGCAGGCGCGTCGGATAGAAGAGGCTCGAGAACAAGGGATTGAAGTCAGTAACAATGAAGAGAATCTAGCAATCCTTTCTGGATCCGTGATTGGCCTTTCAGAATTGGCTCCGGTCCATAGGCTTTTTAAAGGTCTCAGTGTTAAAAACAGCAGACCTATCATGTCGAGAATTACCAGCGCCATGAAGCAGGGTGGTATTGAAGCTGTTCAGGAAGTTACCGCCAATTTCCTTCAAGACGTGACTGAGCGTGGTATTTATAACGAAAACCTTCCTGAAGGTGAAACGATATTCTCGTTAGAAAACGATGATGCCACCATTGGTTTTGCGGTGGGTTTTCTTTCTGACCTGGTTCTTAATGCGGCGGCTGGCCGAAGGAACACCAGTACCACGCAGGCTCAAATAGAAAAGGAGCTTGAGAACAGAGAGAAAGAGAATGCGGACTTTGAGGCAAGAGCCATTGACCTTGAGGCAGAGCGGGAGGCGCAGGCAGCAGGACAAACAGATCCATCAATGACGAGAGCTGCTAGGGCGCAGAGGGCTTTAGAGCAAGAACGTTCTGTGGATCCTAGTCAGATACAGCTAAGTGAAGAAGCGGATACAGTAAGACAATTGTCGAGGAGAAATTGGGAGGATCCTTCGACAACAACGGAGGACTTGAATCTTTTAGGTCGTCGTTACGGCAGCACTATTGCCAGACAGATGGGATCTGCCTTTCCAAACAATACTTCTTTTGGCGTAGAGGAAGGTCCGACAAGAGAGGTGACTCGTCAAGTCCAGGATGCTGAAGGGAATCCTGTGGAAACAACGACAAGTGAACCTACGTTTGTGGTCCGCGACTCTGAGGGACAACAGTACGGTACGCCACAGAATAGTTTTGAGAACGCCACAAGGCTTGCTTACTCTTTGAACGATGAGGTTCTTGGGCAGAATGTTCGAGAAACAGTACACAACATCCTCGATGTTTCCCCCGAATCTTATACCCCCCAAGATTATGAGCAGATGTTTCGTCTGGGATACCGAGTCCTTCACCCAGACTTTCAAACATTCACTAGTGCCGCTGTCAATGAAGCCGCTGGCACAACCCAGGACAAAGGGTACGACGAAACCTTGTCTTCTGAAGAAGCAATGCTTCGCAACAACGATCCAGACTACACAGGAAATTTAACGGCTGCGCAGAAAATAAATAGAGCGCGTCTCGCTGATGGTTTGACTGAGGCTGATAACTTTACCGTGCAGGAAGTGCGATCAGTTCTTGGTGATAAGTTCGGCACCATTTCGCACACATCAATCAATGCTCCTTTGGAAACAGAGGTCTATGAGGCTGGGTTTGAGGGTGAGGGAGACCCGTCACTGGCTCGTGGTCTTCGAGGACGTGGAAGACCTGTTGTTACGAGTAGTGCTGGTGAGGTTATACGTGATCGAAAGGCAACCGTAGAGGAAGCTCTTAGTGAGGAGAATGCTCCGTCATGGGCGCGTGGTATCGGCATGCAGACAGAGCACCTTCTGCGTGGCAAGACCAAGATACCTCTTGGTTCGATAGAAGAAGCGCAAGCCCTTGCTAATCAATTAAATGCCAACAGAGATGTTGCTCCGGTAGCGGAGGAAGTTTTTCTTGATGACATCACGGTACAGGACATTGATCGTCTTCTTGAGACAAAGAACATTTCCTCTAAGGCCACCTCTCCCGAAGTAAAAGAGATTGCTAAAGCCGTTGTTGGTACAGCCGATGTAAACCGTATGTCTCCAGGGGAACGTCGCTTACTGTACCAAAAGCTCAGAGCTATCCCGCGCCTAGACACCTTAACGAAGATCCCCTTATGGAAAGCAAAGCCTTACACGCGGGATCAGTTTGCTATGGCACTACATGCCGTTGAGGAGACAGGAGACTCGAGCCTTGAAGCTATCTCTGCTTCGACAGGCATTTCCCCCGAAGAGACAGGCGGCAACCTCAAGCTTCTGGCTTTAAAGAAAGATTTAAAAGATCAAGGTCTAACCGAAGCCAAAGCAAAACAAGATGAGGTAGCAGAAGAATCGGCTCCTGTGATATCTGGCTTGCTTCCCGGCCCAGACAATGGGCTGAAAGAGCTACGTGCCAACCTAAGAGAGCGGATGGATTCTATCGGCTTGAAGGACGTTGGGTTGCGTGTTGATCGGGCGTTGCAGGCTGTTGGATATGATGCGAACAGGAACCCTATTTATTTTGATGAAGCGGCTGCTGCGGAGCGTGGCCTAGGTCCGGTTCAAGAGGCTGAAGGTTTCTACCAGCCAGCGATGAATACAATCTTCCTGGCACTAGATAACACAAGGGTGGCTAGGCAGGACGTTAATGCGACTCCAGAGCAGAAGGCATCAGCCGTTGCGGACACGCTCAATCATGAAACGATTCATGCTTTGCGGCAGCTTGATTTATGGACGGCTAAGGAGTGGTTCTCTTTAGAAAACTTAGCGCGTAGAAATATAAATAAGGAAACGAATAGCACCTACCTGGACACGGCAAGATCTTTGTATGGAGATCAAACGGCTATAACCCAGATGGAAGAAGCGGTGGCGGAGATGATTCGCCATGCACGTCGAGACAATACTCTTGTCACTGGAAAGCCGAGAAGCCTGATCCAGAGGCTGTACGATTTCATGGAACGTTTAGGTAGTGCCATGAACGGTACAGGATTTCAGTCCTTTAATGACATTGTGACTCGAGTGAACTCGGGTGAGGTCGGTGGAAGAGCGCGTGGTGAAGTTAGAACTTTAAGGGCGACTGAGGCCGAGGCAGGTATTGTTCCTGATAGAGAAATTGTAGGTAGATCCAGGACAGATATAGAAGAAGCAGAGCAGGTCGTAGCGGTTGGTGAAGGTACGCCTGCAGATGAGCCGGTTGTTCCTGTTGCTCCTGTTGCTGCTACGGGACAGTCGAGGCCAGACTTTATGGCTTCGAGGGTTGTTGAACCAAGGATTCCTGCTCCCGGAGAAGATCTTCCTGTTCTTCCTTCAGGAGAAGTGGAAGAGGGTCTTGCTGAATTATTCAAGAGGACGGGAGGCGATCCGACATCTCGTCAACTAGCGAATGTTGTTGGTGCGCCTAAGCCAAGAAGAATAAAAACGAAAAGCGGAAAGACAACTAGAAATCCTTTGGACGTTAATGTTCGTCCGGTGGATATGGAAGAGCTTCGCCGTAGAGCGTCTATTGGTTTGAGTGGGTCCGATCAACTGGCTTGGTACGATGAGTTTGGTTTAGGAATTATGGATGTTGTTGGCCCTGCCAACTTAGACGAAGCGTCTGTTATTTTTGGTGTTACTTCTCAGCAAAATTCACCTGAATTAAATCTGGCTGATACCTACCACATTATGCGCATTGCCAGAGAAGTTAATCCGTTAGAAAACGAGCAGGCGTTTAAAAATGCTGTGCGTAATACCCGCAGACCCGGAGGCCAAAGACTGAAAGTAAGCGGAGATCAGATAGACCGTATCATGCGCATGTATAAGGAAGGGTTTGCTGAAGGTGGGATGAAGACCACAACTTACATGCAGTTAATTCAAGACAGGGCAAGGAATGTCTTTAATCCGTTCTCGGTGCAGGACGTTCACATGGCTCGTGTGTTTGGGTTCCTTTCCAGGAAGAAGGATGCGAAGACAGGTAATGTGGTTGATGATGCAAGGATCCCTGGAGATTTGTCGTACCGATATGCGCAGTGGATGACAAGTCAGCTTGCTAAGGAGTTTCAAGTTACTCCGAATCAAATGCAGGCGGCTCTTTGGTTTTATGCAAAACAAAATTTATCTCCCAAAAAAGGAGGGAAGGCGGGAACCTGGGAATCTGCGAATAGATACGCAAGAGCAGAAAGGGAAGTTATAGAAAAACAAATAGCGGATGGTGTCTTTAGTAAGGACACTCCATTAACACCAGCTTTAGCTAAGGGTGTTAGGCCAAAGAACGCAATACGCACACCGACTAAACCGTACTCGAACGTGGATCAAACGGAAGAGTTGATGACTTTAGCTAGAGCCGAGGCTCCGGCTGTTATAGGTTCTGCCAAACCTGGGAATGCGAGAGGGTATGGGTTCCCAGATACATTCACGCTAGACAATCAGATTGATTATAACCGTCGAGCGATTGAGGTTATGACTGATGCTGATGGTCAGATTCCTTTTGTTCGTGACTTGGGTATTCCTCATGAAGTTTCTGAGACGATGGGATCTTATGAAGGTCTTGAGCCTGGTATTACAGTCAAGTTGCTCGGTGGTAATATAGATCAAGCGTCTATGATATCTAGTGTATTGGGAGATGCCTTACTCCAAGATGCGGCTGTTGTCTCTCAGCCAAGGTATAACGCTGGCTCTAATGTCGGACTGAAGGTCTACAAAACAGACGGAAGTTCTTTTACTCAAGGGGAGCTGGAAGGGATAGCGGAAAGCGTTAATCCTGAAAAAGATCCTGATGGATTGAACTTTAGCTTGGTATCTCCCAGTCAGATCGCTTTCGTTGATGGGAAGTCTTTCTCCGAAGAGCCATACCTTGAGTCTGATTTGGATGGGTTCTATAATAACCTGACGGAGCGTTTACCTAAAACGCTAGACCTAGACACGGGAGCTTATTATCAAGATGGCAAACTCATTGAGTCGGGAGACTATCAGGAGAATATCGAAAAAATACGGGATCAAAGAATTGCCCCCGGAAGATCCGATATATACCAGCGGATCAACGATACGCTTTATCAGCCGATCTGGAGCCTCTACACCGAGACAGCAAAAGAGCTAGGATTCAAACCAGAGAATAACTCAAGGCCAACCCTGGCCGACATCAATAAGGCTTCTCCTAGAGAGGAGATCAAGCCCCTTCCTGCAGATGAAGTAAATACCGTAGTCGATGAGAATACGAGGAGAGCAGAAGAAGCCTCCTCTGGATTTGTTCCTCGCGTTAATTACAAGGCCGATCCTGGTGCGCAGTATATTGCAAAGAACCCAGACAAGGGTCTTTCTGTTCCACCTCATCTTCGGGATAAGTTTTCTCGTGCCAATGCGCCCGAGCTGTCTGGTGCAGCGAAGGCTGTTGCTGACCGAATTGCTGCAGATCCAACGCCTGACGCCACGCCTGGTGAGACCTATATAGATGCAACCGAGGGGATGTTCCGGGGTGGCTTTAAGGATGTCATGACCCGCTTTAGAAGGGCGGCAGTCAGCCAGTATGCGGCGGTGGAAAGGCTTGAGCAGGATCCTCGATTAAAAGGTTTGTTAGCTGACAGTAGTTCTATTGCCGCTGTTATCTTTGCAGATCGCTCGAGAGGCATACTTGCCAGTGCTTTGAAAGAGGGTGTTCCTATCTACAGCAATGGAATAACAAAGGTTGTTCCGTTTGTTCATGGTCAGCGCACATACAAAGGTTTGATTGATGTGCTTTCCCCTCTTTACGACAACGTATACAACAAGTCCCTCGAGAAGCTTGCCATGATGTATGCCATTACTCGAAGGGGAGAACGGCTCAACGCACAGGGCAAGAAGACTGCCGTTACTGCAGGTGATAGAGCCACGATAGAGGCCGAGATCAAGCAGTATGTAAACCCTGATACAGGAAGGCCGATCATCGAGGAATGGTACGATGCGTGGCAAGCCTACAACCGAAACACGGTTAAGTTCATGGTCGATACCGGCGTCTTGAATGCGAAGGAAGGCGAGCACTGGTTGATGCACTCGGACTACTATCCTTTCTACAAACAGGACTACGCAGACAGTATCGACCTATTCAAGCCAGTGGGTGAGTCCGATCGGTCGGGCGATCCTATCGATATGGATATGCTCAAGTCGATCACTCGTAACTTACAGACAGCCATCGATATGGGCATGCGTAACGTGGCAAAACAGAGAGTGGTTCGTGATGCAGTCACCGTAGGCATAGCAAGAGATGCCGATGCTGAGGGCGTTACTGTTTCTGAAGGAGACCACGTCGTTAACTTTAGGGTCAACGGCAAGAAGCGTCGTTTCATTATGGACGATCCTTTGTTGTACGAGTCTCTCAATACGCTTTCTGATACATCAGAGTTCCCCATCCTAACTGCCGTTGTCGGAACACCAGCTCGATTCCTAAGAACGATGGTGACAAGAGATCCAGGGTTCGTTATTGCGAACATGCTTAGGGATACCTTGTCTGCGTTTGTAACTAGCGGATCGAATTACGTTCCGATCCTGGGCACGATACGAGGATTTAAAGAAGGTCTTTCTACGTTAGAGAAGTATGGCGTTGCTGGTGGTTATGACTTTAAGGACGATCCTGCTGATGTCGTTAAGTTTATTGCCAGAGAGTCAAGGAAAAGAGAAGGCTCAGTGGGAGAGCTTGGGAAGGTAGAGGAACTGTTTGAAGCACCCGGCCTTAAATACTTCAAGCGAGCGTGGCAAAAGACAGGTGAGTATTCTTCTATGTCAGATGCGGCGACACGTAAGGCTGTGTATGACGATGTTCTGGCGAGGACTGGTAACGAAGCAGAGGCTGCCTTTCAGGCATTAGAAGTGATTAACTTTTCTCGACGTGGGACGAACCCCTTGTTGCGGGTTATCTTTGCTGCGGTTCCTTTCTTGAATGCAAGGATCCAGGGATTGGATGTGTTGTATCGAGCCTTTAGTGGCAAGTACAGCGCCAGACAAGAGACCTCCAGGAGCAAGGTTGCTTTAACGGCAGCGACACGCGGCATAACTTTGATGGGTCTTACCGGATTATATTATGCCCTTGTAAGTGATACGGAAGAATACAAAGAGTCGAGCATACAAGAGCGCGATGATTATTGGATCTTCCCGGCTTTCTCGATTAACGATTCTCCGTTGCGCATACCGATTCCTTTTGAGGTTGGTGTTCTGTTTAAGGTGATCCCAGAGAGGATATTAGATTCCACCTATGGAACAACGACGCCTCGTGAACTCAAGGAGTCGATGCAAAGACACATCACAAACACTTTAGAGATTGACCCACTGAGTAATGGAGCTTTGTGGGGTCCGCTCTATGAAGCCGCTATCAACAAGTCAGGATATACCGGGCAGGCGATTGTGCCCGTGTGGATGAATAATGGGGGAGACTCCAAAGTAGCACCGGCCTTTCAGTCTCGTGTAGGAACGAATGAAGCGGCGCGTCTCATTGGTGAGCAGTTAAATATCAGTCCTCTGAAGGTAGAGCATGTCATGTCAGGGTACACGGGAACTCTAGGTCGTTATGCGCTAGACCTGCTGGACTCTTCGCTGCGGCATGGTCTTGATTCCAATGTCTTACCGAAGAGAGAGTTAACGCAGTACCCTGTGATTAAACGATTCTTTGCAAGCCCGGAAGGGAGAGGTCCACAAGAGCAGTACTATGCCCTCAAGGCAGAGGTCGATCAGCTTGTCACCACGATGAACCGACTCGAGGATCAAGATCGTTACGATGAGGCAGACGCCTTGTACCGTGTACGCTCGAACATCTATGGCTTACGCGGTGATGTTAATTACTTGAACAAGCAGCTTCGTAAGTTGCGTAAAGAAAAAGATTACGTGCTTCGCTCAGATATTTATGACGCGGAAGAGAAGGCAGAAATGAAGAGAGAACTTGATGCGGAGATTAATGAACTCCTCAACATTATGCCTGAGCTTATGCAAGAAGCTGGTCTAGCTGCTTTCGGATCCCCCACTCGGTAGTGAGTCCTCTGTCTCCTCGAAGTGCCGTTCAATGAGAACGGTCAGCCGCTCCAGCAACAAGATCAATCGCTCCGCATCCTCGTCATCAAACTCGATGGTAATTTTCTTCATAATCCCTTGGTCCTAGTTCCGGCAGTTGCGTTGCGTCATTGTAGTGACTGGTTTGTTCTCTCGTCCGAAAGAAACCCTCATGCTCCGGGTACATCTTCATAAACCGCCGTGCATAGAAGGCCGGATAATTGTTGTTGAGCTTGAATGATGCCTGATCCTCCCCCCCAACCCCATCCACTTCCCACCGGATCCGTTCGAAGATCGCTTTAACCGAGTAGTTTGCAAAGCCGCGATCAATTCGATTTTTAGTAAAGCGCACGAATAGATCCCAGACCTCGGGATTGTCATTATGAAAGCGTTGCACCTGCTCACGCATCTCGTCGTGCCGCGTGTTATTCATCTTTCACCCTCCCGTAGATAATCTTCTGCAAGTTTTTGCGCGATAGATGAATGTACGGTTCAACTTGCGGTTCGTACCCAATGGCCCAACCCTCCTCAAACCTAAGTCCACTGGATGCCTTTGGCGGATGACTGAACTTGGTCTTTACCTTCCGCTTTGGCGGTTTCTTTCTCTCCAAACCTGCTTTGTTGTATTTGGGTTTGTATCGTGTGATCAGAATAGACTCCCAGTAAAACATACGTTCTTTTCGGCAGGACATAATTCGATAGTGAGTAAATGTTTTGTCTCTAGTGTGTGTGCCTATTCTGGAGCATGGGTTCACGCTAAGACCGACATAGACTAGCGTGTCTTCATCGAAGAGAAAGTAGATGGATCCGTCTTTGATATTTTTACTTGGTGTTTTCATCGACTTGGAAATTACCGAATTGATCTCGCACTGGGATGCTAACTTGTTTTCTCGCCTCAGAAGAGTTGAGCGTTTTGAAATGGTTGATCGGCATGTTCATGTGTGTCGAGTTCAAAGTTCCTGACATCCCTGCTGGTATCTTCTTGATCTTGCCTCCCTTCTTCAGAAAGGCACCTATCTTTTCGTTGATTGCTTCACGCTCGATTTCCTTATCCTTGCGCACCCGTAAACTCCTCGTATATGTCTTTGGCCAATGTCTGACCATAGGTCTCTGGTCTAAAATGTGCTTGGAAGAATTTGAATTCATTACCAAACTTTGTATGTAGGCTGGTGTGGTGATGCTGGCAGAGGGGCACCACATTTCTATCGGTAGCTTTCATGCCCATGCCGCGCCCATCGATCCAGGGCTTCAGCAAATGATGCGCTTGGATCAACCCATCACAGGAATTGTTTCTGACACAGCACGGCATCTCGATGACCTGGAGCAACAGCTCCTTACTTTTGAAACGATTCTTCGCCATCGAACTCCTCACTGATCGGCACAATAAATCCCATCTCGGCAGCCGTGCGCACCAAAGTATCTATCAGCTCGCTGTGATTCTTGCGGCTTGCCTCACTACTTCTTTTGAGCGGCCTACGCCGCACCCCCATCCGGGTCTTTATCTCTTCGCTCCCATAACAACGGCACAACAACTCATCGTGTATCTCATCCGGTGTCATGCCACACCACAAGCCGAACTCCCTGCACCATTTCCAATAGTAGTTCTGCTGCGCTCGGGTATACCAGTCTTTGGATTCTTTGATTTCGACCGTGATGTTTTTGCCCTGGAACAAATCCCCGATCTCGTTGCCTTGATTAGGGAAATGATCCGCTATGAAAATATCCAGATCGAAAAAGACCTCAGCGCGTTTCTTGTCAATGTGAATCTTCATCGATCTCGCTGACCCAGGCCCACCCATCCGCTCGGATGTCGATTCCCTCGGTCAATGGTTTCACTCAGCTCTTCGTAGATGGCGTCGTACATGGCCCATGTCGGTTCCGGGTCTTCTGGTGTGAGGCTGAGTCCTTCGTTCACAAAAATCAGGAAGCTTTTGCAGGCGAGGCGATGCTTACGACAGTGGTCATTGCTGACACAACCATCGCAAGGAATCTCCTCTTTCTCTTTGGCATCAAACATCCCAGTCGTCGTCACGGCTAGTAGATCTGTCACGGCTGGTAGGTCTGGATGCCTGGCGCTCATAGCCGTTGTCTACTTTTGGAGTAAACACCTCTGTACTGCAGTACATGTAGGCGTTGCCAGATTCTTTGGCGACTCTATTCCAGACAGCGACCTGGAGTTCAAAGGTCGGATCGTTGTTCTCCTTGGCCCGATCCACTAGCGCATGCAGTTGTGCCCGTGTGATCTCAATCTTGCCGCGAAAGTCGGGTTGCTTGTCGTGGCTTTTCTCATGCCGAAAGATTGCGCCTTCGCCTTTTGGTCCGAATGTAGGCATTAGTTTTCCTCCAAGTTTTCTTTAGTGTCTCTATACAAGTCACGAAGCATTTTGAAATCTTCGAGACGTTTCTTTTTGAGTGCGGTGAGCTGTCGCTTCACACCCTCGTAGTTTCCTGCCAGCTCCTCCACGCTTTCTGATTCTTTGAACACGATTTGCACATCGGCAACAAAGTGATTCATCGAATCCTCGGTGGTGAACGAGAAGGGTTGCTCTGTGGCCTCGGCTGAGGCTGGCGGTGCGCTTTTCTCGACAGGCTGGACTGTTGGTGCGGCCTGCTCAGGTGTGGCGTCACCGTTGTCTAGCGGCGGCTCCCCAGGGATGTCTTCGCCAGCATAGATGTAGTGACCGAGCCCAAACATCGCAAGACCCTTGGTGAGGCAGCGCATTTTTGAATCGCTGATCGCTCGTGAATCAGGATTGACGACAGCTCGGTTGCGGTGATCCATGACTGGGAGCCACATCGTGCGCTGACAAGCGCCGACTTGAATGGTGCAATGCACGGTGACACTGCCGTCGAGGTGAACCTCATCCTTTTCAAACGTGTATTGGGCGTAGGGGAAGTGATCCATCAGTGTTCCCCATGCCCAAGCCCATGACAGGTAAGTCAGGTTGCCTTTCTTTTCAGTCTTGTCGTTGCAGTTGACGGCCCGTAGCGTTGTCCAAATCTGCGAGAATGTTGGATCATCTGCCATTGCCTATCTCCTTTGCTAAAATTTCTGTGATTTCATGTGATGCGAGTGCCATGAAGATAGGGATCGGTAAGCGTTTCAGCTCCCGCGTTCCCCAGACACACACCACGGTTTCGTTTTCAATGCGAAAGTTGACACCAGGTATTTTGTTTTGCTGCCAGATCCCCAAGATCTTATCGAGCGTCTCACTATCGTTATCGATCATTCTTTCCCCCTAAATTGGTCACACCATTGGCTGACCCGGCACCAGTCTTGTTCACAACGCGTGTATTCCCCAGGTCTTTCTTGGATGTGATGACTGTCGTCTTTGGTTTCTAACGACTGCTGGGCCGCTTCCATCGTGTCGAAAATCTTCAGAGCGCGAATGTTCTTGCCCTTCTTTAAAGCGTATTTGGTGGGTTTCATCCAGCGTTCTTCGTCGGAACACAGAGGCAATGGATCCCCCATGAAAAAGGACTTTTCTGCTTCTGTGTGCAACCGGATCCTCTCATCCATATAGGCATCTTGCTCTGCCTCGGTCCATCGAGAGATGCGGATAATCTGTATGGGACTTTGCGGGTAATCGGCTTTTGTTTCCCCAGAGCGACGATTCCAGTCACGCAGAATGGCGACGATCTCTACACCGGCAACGGGAACATTCTTTACGTGCCGTACCAGCCACTCATAAGCGTTGAGTTGAGTCTCCCATTCGGACTTGCCGTATATGACTGACCATGCCGAGGTCACCTTGTAGTCCCTTATAATGAGACCTTCTGGTGTCTTCTCTTGCAGGTCGATGGCTCCCGAGATCTTGCATCCCTGTGTCTCGTAGAAGAGGCGCTCCTCAGTGATGTATTGATCACCTTCTACCGCATCCTCAAACATGTTGTGCATGCTTGTGCCGAAGCGGGACCAGAGGAAATCAACCACGTCCCTTTCGATGTCGCTGTCATGGCCCTGTTGCAGGATACCGATGCGCGGACTGTCGATCAGTTGTGTGACACTGAACGTAGTATCGCCAGGGTCATAGGTGTCCCGCGTTAGGGCTGAGACCACCACGTCTGGAAGGTTAAATTGATTCGTCGTTTTCACTGATGCAAAACACCCTGATGCCGAGTTGATCGTTCTCGTTGGTCATACTGATTCGGTAGTTGCTGGTCGGCCTTTCGCCACGGCGAATCCGACTTCTAATGGCAACGATCCTGCGTTTGCGATGCTCCTCATCCCGTGTCGCGAGGAAAAAACTATCTCCCTCTTTCATCTCTGCGAGTCTGAGATTCGGGAGTGGCTCCGGTTGATGTTGGTTCCCCGTTGGAGGCGCTATGCCCCGGTCGAAAACCACGGTATCTTTGTCGTTCATCGTCATAAAAGATTTCTCCTTTGTCCTCTCGATCCAAAATCCATTGTCCAATTTTGCTCACTGTCCAGTACCTTTCGTACCCAACGATTTGCCGAGTGTATACAATTGGGTGTACAGTGGCAACATGACAATTGAATTTACTATTTTTGGTGAACCGGCAAGCAAAGCGAACAGCAGACAACTGGTCACCATTAAGGGTAGACCGGCCTTCATCAAGTCAAAAAAAGCCAGGAACTACGTCAAAGATTTCCAGAAGCAGTGCCCGATTCGAGAGAACCTTCTTGAAGGGGAACTGTCCGTCACGATGACTATTCATTACGCGACTCTCCGTCCCGATCTGGATGAGTCGGTAATCCTAGACGCCATGCAGGGGAGAATTTACAAGAATGACCGACAAGTTAAAGAAAAGCACATCTTCCACGCCCTCGACAGAGACAACCCAAGGGCCGACATTAGAGTCGAAGCTCGCCAGGGCAGTGATTGAAAGGGTGGTGCTGGATTTAACGAGCCAGGACGACAGGGAGCGCGGTGATGCCGCTAAGTTCTTTTTGTCGGGTGATTATGTTCATTACTGCAACGAGTCTGGGATAGATCCTGATTGGCTTAGGTCGAATAGTACGGGGTTGTTGAGTTTGAACGGCGTACAGAGAAAGCGAGCGGCAAAAGACTTGATCGAACAAATTAAAAATACCTAGGAAGAGTCCTTGCTAGGAATCTTCCTGTTTTTTTAGGAAGGAGAAACTTAGGCATCGTCCTAGGGGAGTTTACAAATAGAAACACAAGAGGTGGAGCAAATGCAATGACAGAAAGCGAGTTGAACGATTTTCTCGAGGGGGTCCGAGAAACGGGCAGGATGACGTGTCCGGCTTGTGCCAAGGAACGAAGGAAAAAAAACAGCAGAACATTGAGTGTGACGATTGAAGGGGATGATGTCCTTTATCAGTGTTGGCACTGCGATCTCAGCGGACGATACGTTAGAAAAAAGCAGTTTGTCAGCAACGTCAAAGCGATCTCCATTCCCAAAACAACGGACCAAAGTCTGGTCGATCAGTACTTGTTAAAACGAGGGATCGATCCGGTCAAAACGTATGATTTCAATTGTGTCTCGGGCACTAAATATTTTCACAATGAAGGGGAGTTGGACGCCATTGGATTTGTTTACGGCGACAATGAGGCCGTGAAGTGGCGATCGATCCAGGGAAAGAACTTCACCCAGGACGGTGCGGCAAGAACTTTGTGGGGGATAGAACAGGTAGAGGCAGACGCAAAACAAATCATCTTCGTGGAAGGGGAATGTGACGTGCTGGCCTGCGCGGCAGCAGATATTTCTAATGCGGTGAGTGTTCCGAATGGGGCACCGCAAAAGGTCAGCAATAGACGGGTGGATCCTTCAGAAGACAAGAAGTTTGGATATGTCTGGGAATCCAAAAAAGAAATTGAGGCGGCAGAGAAAATCATTCTGGCGGTGGATCGCGATGAACCAGGAGAAGCTTTGGCTGAGGAGCTGGCGCGGAGAATTGGCAGGGCGAAGTGCTATCGCGTCCAGTGGCCGGATGGCTGCAAGGATGCCAACGATGCCTTGGTCCAACTGGGTTCGGAGAAGTTACAAGAGTTGATTGAGAGCGCAGTTCCTGTGCCGCTCGAGGGTGTCTACTCGGCAGATGAGTACGCCAAAGATGTTGATGAATTGTATGCGAAAGGGCTGATCGGCGGCGTCAGCACGGGTATTCCTTCTGTCGATGACCTCATGACCATATTGCCGGGACAGTTGTCGATCATCACGGGACTCCCCGGATCAGGAAAGAGTTCTTTTGTTGACCAGATCATGCATAACCTTGCCAAGAACGAGGACTGGAAATTCGCAGTGGCCTCATTTGAAAATCCCATTCCGATTCACATCGCAAAACTCTCCGAACTCTATGTAGGCAAACCTTTTTTTGATGGACCCACCGAGCGCATGACTCACGAAGAAAGCCAAGAGGCTCGATCCTGGGTAAACGATCATTTTTTGTTTCTGGATCAGAAGGATGGGGAGATCACCACCATTGATTCTATTTTGGATCGTGCCAAGCAAGCCGTCATGAAAATCGGGTGCAGGGCTATGGTCATTGACCCGTACAATTACATTTCTCAGTCTTCTACTTTTGAGAATGAACACCAGGGTATCAACGTCATGCTGACGCGGCTGTTATCATTCGCTCGGGCACACGACGTACACATCTTTTTCGTGGCACATCCGGCGAAGATGCAGACAGGACCCGATGGCAGTACTGGTGTACCAAAAGGCATGAACATCAGCGGAAGTGCTGCGTTCTTTGCGAAGGCAGACCTGGGCTGGACTGTACACATAGAGCAAGGCGTGGTGCAGTTGCATGTCTGGAAGTGCCGATTCAAATGGATTGGCAAGATAGGTATGTGTGAATTGGACTACCATCTACCAACAGGCCGATACAAGGAGAAGTCCCTTGACTTTGACCCGCGCCCAACAGAACGAAGAGAGTTCCGAGACTGGACCGAAGCTGAAAACCGGAGAGACTTCGACTTCTAAACCCATTAACGAGGTTGGGACAAAGGAGTTACATGCTCGGCATCGTCTCAAGATCGAGGACGGTGAGATCTTTGCCAGGGCACGGGTCACGGATCAGACCTTCGTGGACAAACTGCTGCTGAAGAAGGTGATTGAAATTCATCATCACACGGCAGCGGAAAGGCTGGTCGAGCAAGCGGTCACGGCAGGTATGTTCGTGCGTACACCCAACTGGTCTTCGATCCCAGGAAACAGCAGGAAGGATGCATACACCAATGGGTTGTTACGATACTCGAGAACGTTAAAGTATGTAGAGAAGAACCTGGGCCGCGATGCAGTGGAGATTCTGGAGCGAGTCGTTGTGATGGATTCAGGGACCAAAGATCAAGAGGAATTGAAGACTGTGATTGCCTGTCTTGATCTTTTGTCTCGGTGATTTGGGCGCAAGACGTACCTTTTGGGCGCAAGATGTACCTTTTGGATGTAATACGTACCTGCGGTCCATTCGTCTAGTGGGTTAGGACGCCAGCCTGTCACGCTGGTAACGCCGGTTCGAGTCCGGCATGGACCGCCATTTGATGACGCATCCGCTTCAGTCCCTCCGGTGAAGCATTGCCTTGACCCCAAGTGTCGGTCTTACAGTGGCAGATGACGCAGATCACCTGTAAGTTTTCTGAACGGTTGTCCTTTCGATCACCATTGATGTGATCTATTTGAAACGCCCTCGGATCGGAGTCTTCATAGCCTCCTGGGGTGTGACACGTGGAAGACTCACAGCGTAACCCACGCGCTTCTAGCAAATGCTTTCGCATGGGCTGGCTGAAACGTGTGCCCGTGGTAAATTTTTCTGTGACTTCAAAGGCACCTCTGCATTGGTTACTGCAGAAGATTCCTCTTGATTGAGACGGACGGAAGGCGAACGGTTCCTGACAGTTTTTGCATGTGCTTGTTTCCATGATTCCTACTCCTTGTGAAAGAAAAAGTGTCCTGGTTGACGACATTCACGGATATGAAAATCGGTACGGTCTACACCGCACCTTAGACTCGACTCCGCACAGCATATCGCCTATTGAAGTGACGCCAGGACTCGCCTCTAAGGAACGCCGAGTCTATGCCTCTAGGCAGGGGATGTGTTTTGCGGTCATCCCCAAAACGATAATTGATTCCTGATCTGGGATCAGATCTTTAATTTTTGACAGCTCAATGTCCTTGTACGTTTCGTGTTTAATTCGTTCACCTTCATCCGCGCCGGGATATTCCAGGACTAACGTGACCTCATATTTCATGATGCTTTCCTTATTTCAAATTGAATGTCTTTCTGCTCGAGCAAACTCCTAAGTAGATCAACGACCTTATCGGTGTGACCGCCTATGCTCCAGGAGGATATCCTCTCCACGTTTTCCTGGTGCCGGAAATAGTACTCATCCTTGATTGCGTAGACGCTGATCGGGGTTGACGTTGAGGGAAACCCCATTCGTCTAACGTCAAGATCCCAGGTGGGTCCAGCGTCACGTGAGCTGTCTCCTACTCCAGTGAGATCAGGCGGTCCAAATTCTTCAGCCAAGTCTTCGTAGCTGCAACTCAAATGCCCTCGAAGGGATGATCCCTCGAGGTTTGGCTTGGTGCCGTGAATGACATGCAAGCTGGGTTCAATCTCGACGGTGTCATCAATCCAGACAGATTCCTCAAAGGTGTCGTTTCTAAAGATGTCTTTGATTCTGGCCGTCACCGCCTCGATCATCTGGGATTCAGTGATGTCTACGCCATCTGGGTAGTGGTGCTTTATGGTTGTCCCAAAAACAAAAACGCTATCAAATTTTTTCATTTCAAATTTCCTTATGGTTTAATGAATGGGCGAGGGCAAAATCTTTTTGACAATTTTTCGACCTTGCGCCTCCGTGCCCGCTCCATTTTGTTATATTGCAAAGGGCACGGGGGTACTTTATTCCGCTTCATGCCACGCCTTACCAATTATGCCGGCGTCCACCAGAGTGGCTTCCACCTTCCAGATGTCACTGTATAAAATATCTGAATACAGCGGATTGAGATTCAGTCCTTTTCCTTTTTTGCCCCTGGTCAAAGCCAGTGCATTAGTCAACCATAAGGACACGTCATCACTCCATGCGTACTGACTCTTTGATGACTTCAAGTTGGAGTCAGTCGACGTAGGAGCAACCGTAACCTCTTCATCTACGTCGCAAGGCGTAAGCTCTGCGCTGTTGTATATGACGATTTCTTCGGCTTCTTCCCGGTTGTCGGCTGAAACAATGTAGGTGACGGTTCGAGTGGTGGCCACAGTGACGGCAAATTCCCGCTTGTCCATTTTCATTTTCCTTTAGTTGGTTATCCAAGACGCCTCTCGGCGTTTCAATCCTGCACCACAGGATCTCGTCAGTTGGAATCAAAGAATTTCCATATACCTCTCTTCGCTATGCGGTACACGTTTGTGCCCGAGACCTATGAGGTACAGGTGGGTCAGTTTGTTACCGCGCTTATAGATCCATCCGGTTCGGAAACCGATATCGGTATGGTATCGCACCGGGTCGAAGCCTCGGTTCTTGACCTTCCGCAAGGTTGGTTCTTTGATCTCTCCGTGTCTCATTAGTTCAACTCCTTATCGACTGGACCCAGGTCGGTAATATCGAAGACCTCATCTCCAGTCTTGGTCTTGTATGGCTCTAGATCCTCGAGGATTATTTTTTCCTCGGCCTCGATCCAGTTCTCTGCGGTGACCATATGGCACTCAGTGATGGTCTTGGTGATCTTCACCTCGAATAGTTTTGTGGTCATGCCGCTACCCTCTCTTGTTCCTGTAGGCCGTGGAGAAAATCCACAGCCTTCTGGGCTTGTCCCGCTGCCTTGTAGATGAAGGTCTTGTCGTCCTTCAGTGCCTGCAGCCAGTTCGCTATGTACTGGGCATGATCCGGTCTCGTTTCGGTACTTACCCCGAGATCAGCACAAAGGATCGCGGACCCCACCTCGGCTACCAATTCTTCAAATGCGTAGCCATGTTTGTTTTTTAGCTCGAGTCGATCCAGGCGCGACTTGTGCCCGGACCAATGCACTAGCTCATGTAGCTCGGTGCTGTAGAAACACTCGGTTGCGGAGCTGGTTTCAGTGGCACCAAACTGCTCTCTATGGAGCATATGGATAAAGTCCTGGTTCGGAGAGAAGTAGCACCCACCATCGGCAGATACTTTGATCTCGGCACCAGTGTTTGAAATAAACTTATCCACATTGGCGAGAATTTCGGTGTGGTCGATTTCAGGTAGCGTAGGTGCCTCCCATCCGGTGACCTGATCGGAACTAAACACGGTTGCGGCACTAAACCAGGTTCCCGTGATCTCCCCGGTGTTCTTGTCCTTGATGGTCATCGGTACGGAGATCCTGGTTCCCTTCTCACCGGACAGTACCTGAGCGCCCAGGCTTTGCCATTGCTTGTATGTGGCTACGACACTCTTGCCGAGCAGCCCAAGCCAAAAGGCGTTGACACCCCGGTACTTCCTACCCGTGGCTGCGTTGGTTGGAGATCCACCGATTTCTGCGAAAGGCTTGGTCCAGTTCGCACCATGTTCTTCGATCAAGGCTATGATCTTTTCAGTGATCTCTTTTTGAATATCTTTTTTCATAATTTCCCTTAGTTTACGATGCTGGATTGCATCCAGATGCCTACCTCTGGGGCAGGCACGGGGATGGAATCAGGCAATCTCCCTCTCGATGATGCGCTCGGTCACTTTGTAGAGATTCCAGGATTCGACGATCTCGTTCTCACCAAGTGAAAGACAATTGATGTTGATCTTGACGTTCCAATGTCCCTCTCCGATTTGTTTTCTTGCGCACTTCAGAGCGTCCTTAGAAGGATCCTCCGAGAGTGGTTTAGAGAAAGTCTCGCTGTAGGTGTTGAAGCTCCCTGAATGATGGTAGTGCTTGTATATGACCTCATATTCGTAATCGACCGGGTAGACGATCCCAATTTTTTTCCCGTCGCTGTCGTAGTAGTCGAACTGATCATGCTTATCACACCATTGAGCGTTCTCGGTGTCGAAAGTGTTTTCAAATCTAGCCGTGTACTCGAGGAGTTCACTCCAGGTTAGGTTTTCTTTTCCGAAAACTATACGGTTATTGCTAGGACCAGCGCGTCTGGGTTTGGTATCGAACGCACTAGAGAAGCAATCAGTGAAGTGAACCGTGTAGGTTCTGCTGTATCGGACTTCTTTAATATCTTTTTTCATTTCATTTTTCCTAGTTGTGAATTGTTGTTGTGTTGCGAGGTTGAGTAACAAACCCCTCGCAGGGTTCGAGACCGAGGGTTAGCTGCTAAGCCATTCCTCATAGGTCTTCAGGGGCTTGCCCATAGTGAAGTCATTGCCCTCACCATCGTCAGCGCACGCCAGATAGATCTGGTACTCGCTGTCGTTGTCGCCCCTATAGCGCGTCTGCCAGAAGGCGTCTCGCTCTAGGTTGGGATCAGATTCCATTAAGTCTCCTCTAGTTGTGGCCTGTCTCTTCAGACGGGGTAGGCCGGTATCCCCGTGACGCCTTGCGGCGTTTCGACTTATGCTGCGTTGGCTTTGGCTATGAGATCTCCTAATGTGGGGTACTCCTTTTCTTCGCTGTCGATGAGCTGTTCCCACTCGGCGACAGAGAGACGCCTCTTACCTTCTGGGGTTTCGACTTGCCTGGTGAAGAGTCGAGAACCGTTTGCCCAGGAGTCTTTTTGCCACATGGTCTCAGGCGCTCTCCAGCCAATCTTGCAGTGATCACCCACATCACCTTTGCCTTTGGTGACTGCTCCACTGCCTTTCTCCCAGCCTTTCGGACGGGTGAGCCCAAGAGGCTTGCCATTGTCGATCCATCGCTGATACTTGATCGGAGATTCTTCCTCGAATCGCTCCTCGACTAGCTTGATGAGATCCCAGGTTTGTGCATCCTTTCTGGCGTTGCGGATCTCGCCCTCGGATAAAAACGGGCAGAACACACATGAGCTTTTGGGCACCGTGAGTCCGTGTTGCTCGATGATCTCGAGGCAGTCTTTTCTGGTTAGGTTTCTATCTATAAGCGGGTACTCGTACTCGGCCTTGTCACTGGCAGGTTTGGTGAATCGTCTTTTACGGTTTAACTCCTCGGTTTCGATCCCGATCAGGTAGGTAATTTGCTCGCCTGGGAAATTCTCCTTTGCCCATTTGGCGATGACCTCACCTTTGAACTTCGCGGAGCAGACATGCTTGCCACCAATCATGACCGGGACGATCCCCAGTCGCGTAACCCATTGGGTGATGTTCTCGCCGTCTTTACTGACGATGCTGAAAGGTAGACCCGCGTCGTTACATAAGCCTTTGATCAGCTCCACGTTGCGGTAGGTTCCCGATGACTCAGCGCCAGTATCACTGAACACGACGTGATCAATGTCTAGGTCTTCCTGGAATAGGTGGATCAATAGAATGGAGGTGCTGTCTACCCCTCCTCCGAAACTTAGTATTCTTTTCATATCTTCCTCAGTGCTGTACGTTTATACAGTGGTTGTTAAGTGAATGTGTGTGCGTGTCCCATTATAAGCATAGTCGCTATGCAGTTGTCTAGTGTCTGTTGTTGCATGGCAGACAGTCGGGATCACCGGATCTAAAATTGGATCTATGAAGAAGAAAACTCTCACACCACGGCAAGCCCATTTCTCTCGGTGTTTGGCTGGTGGCGCTTCGCAGGCCGATGCCTACAGAGAGGCATATCAGCCGGGCTCCTCAACAACGGCGGCTAGCATCCATACGCTGGCCTCTAGGGTTGCTGGGAAGGTTGAGGTTAGGTCTAGGGTCGATGCGCTAATTAAGGCCAGAGAGCGTGCTGTGGTTCAATCTGCGCTCACGGATCGTGAAAAGGTTACGAATCATCTTAGGTCCGCCTTGGATGGGTCCATCGAGACAAGTACTAACCAGCTTAGGGCCGCCGAGCTGTTAGGAAAAAGCGTAGGACTATTCAAGGACGTTACGATCACCAGTGAAGCGGATAGACCTGCTGATGATGTGGCCGCTGAGATAGAACGTAGGCTGTCCTCCCTGCTTCATAGCGATGATGATGCCGAGTCCCTGGATCATACAAAACCATCTGACTTGCTCAACTAGAACCACTCCAGCTTCACCCTGCTTCACCTTCACTTTTCCGCCATATGCCGCTGTTTTTCCAGGACAAAACCATGCTGCATGGCCTACCCATCCCCCCCTAAAGAGGAAGCGCACTGATCTTCCTATGAATAGAGTTTTCCTCAAATAATCTGCTATTTTTCCCTCACATGCATACTGCACTCTGCACACTCGACCCTTTTTTCCTAGGAATGTGCCCAGGAGTCCCTAGCCAAAAAAATTTTTTACAAATTTTGGGCTATTTTTTCCTAATGAAAACTTGACTTTACCTGTCAAGAGGCTAAATTCGTTACAATCTAAGGATTGTTCCCCCTAGGACGATGCCTTGTACAGGAAGATTCCTGGTAACCAGGAGATTCCTCTGCAGAGGAACTGTCCTGTTATTTTGTATATGTAAGGAATATGCCTCGCATAGATAAGTCCTCCACTTAGGACTCTTCCTTGCCTAGGACTATTCCTAGGAGCGTTCACCTCTTTTTATGCCTGTAGAAGATCGGATCCCTGCATCTGCCTTGCGCAATATTCCAAACTTGCCGCTCGAGGAGCAGAAGGAGATCCTTGCTCTACTCGAAGAGTATGAGAAGGCGGAGCGGAGGGAAGCGTCTCGAGAGACCTTTATGGGGTTTACGAAAGATGTGTGGCCTGCATTTATAGAAGGCCGTCATCATAAGATCATGGCAGAAGCCTTTGAGCGGGTTGCCCGGGGTGAGTTAAAACGTTTGATTATTAACATGCCTCCTCGGCACACCAAGTCGGAGTTTGCTTCATACCTGCTCCCGGCATGGTTCTTAGGCCAGTACCCTGAGAAGAAAATTATTCAGACGGCACATACCGCTGAGTTGTCAGTGGGTTTTGGCCGCAAAGTACGAAACCTTGTAGACAGTGATGATTACAAGACGATTTTCCCCAAGGTGTCGTTGAGGGCCGATTCCAAAGCTGCGGGGCGATGGAGTACCAGCCAAGGTGGCGAATATTTCGCGATCGGGGTGGGTGGGGCTGTTACCGGAAAAGGCGCTGACCTGCTTATTATTGATGACCCTCATTCTGAGCAGGAAGGACAAAGCATTGATCCATCGGTCTTTGACAAAGTCTATGAATGGTACACCTCCGGCCCTCGACAACGTTTACAACCAGGGGGAGCCATCGTCGTCGTAATGACTCGGTGGCACAAACGTGATCTGACCGGGCAAATCATTAAGTCCTCCGTTCAGCGAGAAGGCGTTGATGAGTGGGAAGTCATTGAATTTCCTGCAATTATGCCGTCAGGAGCCCCGTTATGGCCGGAATTCTGGCCGATGAAAGAACTCGAATCGTTACGCAATGAGCTCCCGGCACCGAAATGGTCGGCACAATATCAACAGAATCCCACCTCAGAAGAAGGCGCTCTCGTCAAAAGAGAGTGGTGGAAACGCTGGGAAGAGGACGATCCGCCGCCGTGTGAGTTTATTATTCAGTCCTGGGACACCGCGTTTTTGAAAACTCAACGCGCTGACTTCTCAGCCTGTACCACCTGGGGTGTGTTCTACCGTCCCGATGACGACGGAGTCACACAACCCAACGTTATTTTGATGGACGCTTATAAAGAGCGTCTGGAATTCCCTGAGCTGAAAAAGACCGCCTATGATTTCTACCAGCACTGGCAACCGGAAGCCTTTGTGGTGGAAGCGAAAGCGGCAGGAACCCCGCTCATCTTTGAGCTACGCGCTATGGGAATTCCGGTGGCGGAATACACACCGTCACGGGGGAATGACAAGATATCCAGAGTCAATGCCGTGTCAGACTTGTTTGCATCCGGCGTGATCTGGGCACCGGAAACCCGCTGGGCGGAAGAGGTGATCGAGGAATTTGCAGCGTTCCCGGCAGGGGAACATGACGACTTAGTCGACTCCTCGACACAAGCCCTGTTGCGGTTTCGCCAGGGTGGCTTTGTCCGCTTACAGTCGGACGAAGAAGACGAACCGATCTATAAACGCACGGCACAATACTATTAGGACGCGGCATGAAAAAAGACGCCACTCGAACGAAACAACAACGTGCAGCGCAAAACGATGAGAAGCTCAAGTCTACGCCTTCGGAAATCGAACGCTTGCGCTCTAAATTCAATCTTTAGGAGAATTTAATGCCCAGTAAATACGACAGCAAGTCAGGTAGCCCCAAGAAAAGTCGAGTGAAAAAATATCGCGGGGGCGGTTTAAGTAGCGCACAGCAAGGTCTATTGCGTAGTGCTCGAGAGCATTCTCGTAATACAGGACAGGCGTTAGCTCCACAGTATCGTGCGCAGCCAAAACCACCACCTGGTGCTCCCGGTATGGGCGGCGGCATGGGCTTTGGTATGAAAGGCGGCAGCTCTGTTCCTTCGTACAACCAAGTCATCGAGAAGAAGGGCGGCGGAAAGATCAACCACAATCCTTCCAGCGTTAACCCGTAACATGGCTAAACGTAGGAGTGGGCGCTCACAGTCTAAAGATCCGGCTACGCCGACAGAAGCAAAGAGGCTGTCAAAAAAGGCGGCTGATTTAGGAAAAAAAGCATCCCAATATTATTTGTCTGGGGATATTGCGAAAGACGCAGGTAAAGCGGCCTTGGGGGGAGCCAAGTATTATCTCTCTGGAGATATTGCCAAGGATTATCTTTCTGGCGATATCGTGAAGCGTCCGGTATCAAAGATCGCCAAAGGGGCGAAGCGTTTGGCTAAGAATATGCGTGGTGGTGGTCGAGTGGAAAACGGTCATGACATCACCGATGCCCGTGGTAGCGGCGCAGCACGTCCGCAAAAATTTAGGAAGAATGGTTAATGGCTGTTGATCGTCCGCTAGGTCAGGGTCCATTGCCGGTCACTGAACCGGAGATGGAAATAGAGATCGTGAACCCCGAGTCGGTGTCTGTAGAGACGCCGGACGGAGGCATGATTATTGATTTTGACCCGGACGTAATGGAAGGCCAGGTAGCGCATGATGACAACCTGGCAGAATTTATCGATGAGGGGGAGCTTCGGGCGGTATCGTCTGAACTGGTTTCAGCCTATGAGTCGGATCGGGACAGTCGCAGTGACTGGGAAGATACCTACATCAATGGCCTGGATTTGCTCGGCCTCAAGCATGAAGACCGAACGATCCCGTGGGACGGTGCGTGTGGAGTGTTTCACCCGCTGCTGACGGAGTCGGTTATTCGATTCCAGGCACAGGCCATTCAGGAAATATTCCCGGCCAGCGGCCCGGTAAAGACCTCGATTGTCGGCAGGATCACGCAGGAGAAGCAGGACCAGGCCGATCGTGTAAAAAATTATTTGAATTATCTGATTACGGAGCAGATGACCGAGTACCGTTCCGAGACAGAGAAGATGTTGTTTTCTCTGCCGTTGGCAGGATCGGCGTTCCGTAAAGTCTATTACGACCCGAACATGGGACGGCCCTGCAGTATGTTTGTTCCTGCAGAAGATTTTGTCGTCAGTTATGGAGCGGCAGATCTCACCACCTGTGAACGCGCCACGCATGTCATGAAGCGCAGCAAAAACGAGGTGCGCAAGCTCCAGGTGTCCGGTTTCTATCTGGACGTGGACTTGCCGAACCCTTCGCCGGATACCGGAGTCATTGAGCGCAAATACAATGAGTTGACGGGTGACTCTGCGAACTACGACATGGACGGTCGGCATACGATTTTAGAAGTCCAGGCGGATTTAGACCTGCCGGGATTTGAAGATACGGATAAGGGCGAGCCCACAGGGATTGCTTTGCCGTATGTGGTAAGCATAGATAAGTCTTCTCGTACTGTTTTGTCGATACGGCGCAACTGGTACGAGGACGATCCGCTGAAAGTAAAGCGGGAACACTTCGTTCACTACCAGTACATGCCCGGTTTAGGCTTTTATGGCTTCGGTTTGATCCATATGATCGGCGGATTAGCCAAATCAGCGACCTCTTTGCTTCGACAATTGGTCGATGCGGGTACATTAAGCAACCTTCCGGGTGGTTTGAAGGCTCGAGGGCTGCGTATTAAGGGCGATGACACGCCTATTATGCCTGGAGAGTTCCGAGACGTGGACGTTCCAGGTGGATCTATCCGCGATAACATCAGTTTCTTGCCGTACAAAGAGCCAAGCAGCGTGTTGTACCAGATGATGGGCGACATTGTTGAAGAAGGACGGCGTTTTGCCTCGGCAGCGGACGTTAAAGTGGCGGATATGAACTCCGAAGCGCCGGTAGGCACCACGTTGGCGATCTTAGAACGGCAAATGAAGGTCATGAGTGCGGTACAAGCCCGTATGCATGCCTCGATGCGCAAGGAATTACGCATTTTGTCGGGCATTGTGCGTGATTTTGGGCCTGGCGAGTACCCTTACGAGCTCCAAGGCGAGTCCATGTCCTCTGAAGACTTCGATGATCGCGTGGATATCATCCCGGTCAGCGATCCGAACGCGGGAACGATGGCACAACGCATCATGCAGTACCAAGCGGCCCTGCAATTAGCGGCACAAGCCCCCGATATGTACGATTTACCCCTATTACACCGGCAAATGTTGGATGTATTAGGCATTCAGGACGCAGACGACATTGTTCCGTCCACAGAAGCGTCCGATCCGGCGGATCCGGTCAGTGAAAACATGGCAATCATCAATTCCGCCCCGGTCAGGGCGTTTATTTACCAGGATCACGAGGCACACATCCAAACACACATGTCTCTGGTGCAGGATCCGAAGATTCAAGAGATGTTGGGCCAAAGCCCCAACGCACAAGCCATACAGGGCGCTATGTCGGCACATATTTCCGAACATTTGGCCTTTAAGTACCGCAGTGAGATTGAAAAAGAACTCGGTGTGCCATTACCGCCACCAGAAGAGAAGCTGCCTGATGATATTGAGCATCGTTTGTCGCAATTAGTGGCTCCGGCTGCTGCTCAGTTACTGGGTAAAGACCAGAAAGAAGCGGAAATGCAGAAGCGCCAGGAAGAAGAGGAAGATCCTATCCTGCAAATGCAGCGTCAGGAGCTTGAGATCAAGCAGCAGGAAGTTCAGGCCAAAGCACAGGCTGAGATGGCGAAGATCAACCTGGATCTGCAGAAATTACAAAGTAAAGATCAGCTCGATCAGCAGCGAATGGATCTACAGGAGCGGATTGAGACCGCCAAGCTGGGAGCTAAGATCGCTTCAGAGAATTCCAAGGAAGAATTAGAGACTCGGCGCATTGCGTCTAAAGAACAAATCGAAGGGACCAAGATCGGTGTGGAGATTGCCAAGGAATTGATGGATGAGTGATGCCATTGTGGAAAAACTTGGAGCGGTCCCAGATAACACCCTGTCGTACCTGCGTCAGCAAATACGTCAGATTATGAACGAGACTAGTGATCACCTGAGTACGGGTGCTTGCAAGGATCACAGTGAATATTCCCGATGTTGCGGCATGATCGAAGGATTGGCGTTGGCTGAACGGGAACTTCTCGATGTGCAGGAGCGCCTCGAGAGGTCATGAATCTCCGCATATAGCGGTGCAGGCGACTCTGGACGCCTTTTTCCAGTGCAAGGTACATACTAATGAGTGAGTCATTAGCACAAAACGAGTTAGCCTCTATAGGCGATGAAGCTCGCAACGCGCAACAGTTACCTGACCCGAAAGGGTACAAGATACTAATTGCTCTCCCAGAACCCGAAGAATCAACGGAAGGCGGCATTATCAAGGCTGCACAGACGTTGTACGCGGAAGAAGTTGGATCGATCGTTGGCTTTGTTCTCAAGATGGGACCAGATGCTTACGCCGATGCACAGCGTTTTCCGTCCGGTGCGTACTGCAAAGAAGGAGATTGGGTCTTAATGCGATCCTATTCCGGTACGCGCTTTTCAGTTCATGGAAAGGAATTTCGGTTAATCAATGACGACAGCATTGAAGCTGTGGTTGAGGATCCGCGAGGTATAGTAAAGGTATGAGCGAAGTAGAAAATGTCGTTGAAGACAGTGCAGAAGAACCGCAATCCGCTGAAGATAAATTCTTCGGAGTGCGCACACAGATAGGGCGGCGATCTCAGGATCAGGTTGAGGAATCTCCTGATCTGGATATTGAGGTCGTAGATGATAGACCGCCAGAGGACCGTCGTCCTCCACGCGCCGAGACCGCCAGCGATGTTGCTGACGAGGAGCTGGAGGGTTATAGCGAAAAGGTTCGTAAGCGTATAGACAAGCTGCGTTATGAGCAGCATGAAGAGCGCCGTCAGCGTGAGGCTGCCGAGCGTATGCGCGAAGAAGCGGTCAATTTTGCCAAACAACTTGCCGAAAAGAACCGGGGCTATGAAGCCCTGATTCAGCGTGGCGAAGGAGCTTTGATTTCACAGGTCAAGGAGCGAGCGCGGCTTTCTCTTGAGACGGCGAAGTCATCGTATCGTCAGGCGTATGAAGAAGGCGACACCGATAAAGTCGTTGATGCGCAAGAAGGATTACTTCGAGCGCAGACAGAGCTGAATGAAGCAGAACGCTACGAGCGGAATTTACCGCCGCAACAAGACCCTAATGCGTATGCACAACAGCAGCCGGTTTATCAGCAGCCTATGGCTCAGCAACCAGCGTACCAGCCACAGCAGCCCGCACAGCCTGATCCGAGGGCGTCTGAGTGGGCGCAGCGTAATCCGTGGTTTGGTGATTCAGGCCAGAAAGTCATGAGTGCAGCGGCGTATGCCTTGCATGAAGAAGCGGTCCAAGACAAAATGATCGCGGCAAACTCGGATGAGTATTTTCAATATATCGATACGGGAATGCGTAGGCATTTCCCCGATTACTCTTGGTCGGATACCAGCGAGGATGGACTTCCCGCGACTTCGACGGTCAAGAGAGCATCGTCGGTCGTAGCTCCTTCCGCAAGGAATAATGGAGCGAGATCACGCAAAGTGAAGTTAACGTCCACTCAAGTCACTCTCGCTAAGAGGCTTGGGTTAACCCCAGATCAATACGCGGCCCAAGTAAATAAGGAGGCTGGCAATGTCTGAAGAGCGCACACCACGTCAAAACGACACGCGGAAAGAAGAAGAGCGTCCTAGTGATGCCTGGAACCCTGCATCGATTCTCCCCGATCCTGCTCCGCAGGATGGATGGGTGTTTCGTTGGGTGAGAACCGGGATTAAAGGACAATCGGACAATACCCACGTTTCACAAATGTTTCGGGAAGGTTGGGAGCCAGTTAAGGCAGATGACCATCCTGAGCTGATGATTCAGTCGGATATCAATTCCAGTTTTGAAGGAAACGTCGAAGTAGGCGGATTGCTTTTATGTAAAGCACCCGAGGAAAAGATGAAGTCTCGTACTGAGCATTTCCAAGAAATTGCCAATCGGCAAATGGAATCGGTAGACAACAATTATCTACGTGAAAACGATCCGCGCATGCCTTTGATGCAACCACAGCGCAGTTCGCGCACCACTTTTGGCAAGAGTTAATCTCTTTAGGTTGGCTCTTAAATATTCCTAATATGGAGGAAATTTAGATGGCAACAAGTGCCACGCCTTACGGTGCAAGACCTATCAATACTACGAGTGCGAGCGGATCCTTTACGGGTAAAGTTCAGCACATCAAGATTGCTAGTGCTTACGGCACCGCTATTTTCTATGGGGATTTCGTTAAGTTAGTGACCGCCGGTACGATCGAAAAGGATACCGGAACCACGGCTTGCACACCCATAGGCATCTTTTTGGGATGCAAATACACCGATCCCAGTACGAATCAGATGACATTCAATCAAACCTGGCCTGCTTCAACGGCAGCGTCCGATGCAGCCGGTTATGTGTTGACGGATCCGAATGTCCTGTTTCAAATGCAAGGAGATGGAACTCTCCCGCAGACGGGTCTCGGTGCGAACTATGCTGTCATTCAGACAGCCGGTTCTACGACTATCGGCAACAGCAAGAACGCTGTAGATGTCTCGACAGTCGCTACCACAAACACGCTGCCGATTCGGCTCGTTGACTTTGTTGACGGCCCGACTAGTTCGGTTGGCGATTCGTATACTGATGTTGTATGTAAAATCAACGTAGGGCATCAGTTAGTCAATACCACAGGTATTTAAGCAAGGAGCTTTAGTTAATGGCTATTTCTAGACCACAAATGCTGAAAGAACTCCTTCCAGGCTTGAATGCCTTGTTTGGATTGGAGTACGAAAAATACGAGGACGAGCACACGCTCCTCTACGAGACTGAATCTTCGGAACGGTCTTTTGAGGAAGAAGTGAAGCTCTCGGGCTTTGAAGCAGCCCCGGTGAAGGATGAAGGTTCAGCAATCAGTTATGATTCTGCGCAAGAAGCTTTCACGGCTCGTTATAACCACGAAACCATTGCTATGGGATTCGCGATCACCGAAGAGGCTATGGAAGATAACTTGTATGACTCACTGTCAGCTCGTTATACCAAAGCACTCGCTCGTGCGATGGCGTATACCAAGCAGGTCAAGGCGGTTAATCCGCTCAACAACGGTTTCACCAACAGCTACCAGTCGGGTGACGGGGTTAACCTGTTCACGGCTTCTAGTGATGGTGTCACTGGCGGTGATGGCCACCCCTTGGTTTCTGGCGGTAAAAACGATAATCGACCTGCGACAGCAGCAGACTTGAACGAGACTTCGTTAGAGAACGCGATCATTACGATTGCCGGTCTCACTGACGAGCGTGGCTTGCTCATTGCAGCTCAACCGCGTCGATTGATTGTTCCACCTGCGTTAATGTTTACAGCAGATCGCCTGCTAGAAACGACGCAACGTGTAGCAACTGCCGATAACGACATCAATGCGATTCGCAATCTCGGTGCGATACCAGATGGCTATTCTGTCAACCATTACCTGACAGATACCAATGCCTTCTTTATCATTACGGATATTCCGAATGGCTTGAAGATGTTCGAAAGAACCCCGCTGGAAACCAGCATGGACGGTGATTTCGATACAGGTAACGTGCGCTACAAGGCGCGAGAGCGTTACTCGTTTGGTGTCTCAGATCCTCTAGGAATCTACGGATCTCCAGGATCTAGCTAAATAAAAGTGGGGGGAGGGGGAGCCTCTGGCGATGATTTTTCTTCCCCCATTTTTTTCTTTGTTGCATGTTGCACCGACTAAGGAACCGCAACGTGCAACTTTCATCCTGACTAACTGTTTCACGTGGAACGTTAGACACTAGCCAAGACAGGAGAAAAGCATGGCTAATACGACTTTCAACGGCCCAGTCCGCTCAGAAGGCGGGTTTGAGCAAATCTCAAAGAATAGTACTACGGGTGCTATTACTACCAACTTGGACATAGATACCAGCGGTAATATTACGACCACTGGGTATGTGTCTTCTTACGCCAATGTCAGCAGCATTACGGACGCTACCAAGTCGGTAGAATCCACTGACTCGGGCACGGTCTACACTCTGAACAGAGCGGCAGGTATTGTGGTTACATTACCGACTGCAGCGGCAGGGCTAAACTACACCTTTATTGTTGGCACCACATTTACCGGCGCAGGCCAAATCAATACGGACAATGCCAGTGATTTGTTTTCTGGTTTTGCTCATATCTTTGATCCGGCTACTGCAACAGATATGAATACGTTTATTCCTGATGCCAGTGATGACGACACCATCGATCTAGGTACGGCAGGACAAGGATGGCTGGTCGGTGGAATTATTCGCCTGGTAGCAACCAGTGCTGCGGTATGGCATTGCGAAGCGTTCTTGCACGGTGACGGTACGCTCGCTACACCATTTGAATAAGGAGAAGTTTCATGGCTGATGCAGTCACTTCTCAGACTATTCTCGATGATGGCGGTCGCAACTTGGTGATGAAGTTCACCAATGTTAGCGATGGCACAGGTGAAAGCGCGGTCGCAAAGATTGACGTGTCTGCTTTAACGGTGAATGCCGTTACAGGACAGGCATGCAATCGGGTGGTTCTTAATCGTGTTTGGTTCAGCAATGTAGGTATGGGTTTCAAGTTACATTGGAACGCAGATACCAACATGTTTATTTGCCAAGCACCCAAGGACTGGACCGATACGTGGGACTTCAGCATGGGCATGGGTGATTTACCCGGCATTACTAATAATGCAGGCACAGGCGTTAATGGCGATTTGCTATTGACGACGAACGATCACTCCAGCGGCGATACCTACAGCGTCCTCGTTTGGGCGTTAAAACACTACGCAAATCCGAGTTAGTCTGATGAAATCAAAGTATAAAGTGATCCAAAATGGCGAACGGGTTCCCAGTGGGGAGCCTGTCTTTCAGGTGGCAGAAACCATTGACGGCGAAGACGTGGTCGTGGTGACTGAACTGATGACGAAGAAAGAGGCGGAAGCGGCTCTACAAGCGTTGTCACCTCAGAAGAAAGAGGCACCAAAAAAAGAGCCAGTAAAGAAAAAAGAGCCAGTAAAGAAGGCGGCAAAGAAGTCGTCTAAGAAATAATGACTATAGGTAGACCCCAGGCGGGGAAGCAGACTCGAAGTGCGCCCTCGAGCCGGAGCAGTCGTAAGACAAGAAAGGTGATGCGTGAGTTTAAGCGCGGTCAACTTAAGTCTGGTTCTGGCAAGAAGGTAAAGGATCGGAAGCAGGCTGTGGCTATTGCTTTGTCGCAAAGCCGTCGTGGTAGGAGGAAGCGTTAATGGCGACAAGCGGTACTTATGCGTTCAATCTTGATCTGACGGACATGATCGAGGAGTCGTTTGAGCGAGCGGGTCTGGAGCTGCGCAGCGGGTATGACTATCGTACAGCGCGAAGAAGCATTGACCTGTTGATGCTTGAGTGGCAGAACCGTGGTTTAAACCTATGGACGATCCAAGAAGGGACGACCTCGGTGACAGCGGGAACGTCTCGGTACACGTTGGCTGGTGACATTCTGGATGTGATTGAAGCGTACATTCGTACCGATTCCGGTAGTACCGATAATCAGTTTGATCAGATGATTACTCGTGTCTCGGTCAGTCAGTACGCGCACTTGTCTAATAAGCTGACTCAAGCAAAGCCTTTGCAGTATTGGGTTGAGAAGGATCCAGGCGCTATCTCTATTAATTTATGGCCGGTCCCTGATAGCGTGGAGACGTATACGTTGGGGTATTACTACATGCAGCGTATCGAGGACTCCGGTAAGCCAGGATCGAACAACATGGATATGCCTTCGAGGTATTTGCCGTGTTTGGTTTCAGGACTGGCGTATCAGTTGAGCTTAAAAAGACCTGAAGTATCCGATAGAGCGCCTTCGCTCAAAGCGGACTATGAAGAGCAGTGGAACCTTGCTGCTGATGCGGATCGAGAAAAGGCGGCCTTTCAGGTCACTCCAGGGGGGTATCGGTTCTAATGGGTTACGCCAATGGAAAGTATGCCTTTGGATTCTGCGATCGAACGGGGTTCCGTTACAAGCTCAAGGACTTGGTTGATCAGTATGAAGCAGGCAGACCGACTGGCTTACGTGTTGGTAGGGATGTCGTTGACCAGGACCAGCCACAACTGGAACTGGGGCGTGTCCGTACCGGAGATAACAACGCTTTGCGCAATCCGCGCCCAGAGTCTAGTTTGCCGGAAAGTCGCAGGATGTCTGCGTGGGATCCGATTGGTGGCGGTGTTACTTCATTGGGTAGTCGGACGGTGGGCTTAACGATGACGGGTGAAACTGGATTTATAAAGGTGACTATTAGCTAATGGCTTGGACTTATACCACATTAAAGTCAACGATCCAGGACTACCTGGAGACAACGGAAACTACGTTCGTAAACAACTTAGGAGTCATTGTTTCTCAGGCAGAGGATCGTATCCTTAAAACGGTACAACTTCCTGATTTTAGGAAGAGCACGACAGGGTCTATGACCTCTGGAAACTCGTACCTTTCCACACCGAGTGATTTTCTTTCTCCGTATTCTTTAGCTTTGAATAACAGCGGTTACGAGTACCTGATCTTCAAAGATGTAAATTTTATTCGAGAGGCATATCCCGTGGCCGCCACTACGGGTGTGCCTAAGTATTATGGTTTGTTTAATGAAACTTCTTTTATCTTGGGACCAACTCCCGGTAGTGGCTATTCGGTAGAGCTGCATTATTTTTATAAACCAGAGTCGATCACGACTGCGAGCGCAGGGACCAGCTGGTTAGGCACTAATGCAGAATCGGCATTATTGAATGCGTCCTTGGTAGAGGCGTATACCTTCTTGAAGGGCGAACCGGATTTATTGCAGTTGTACGAGGGACGCTATCAAGAAGCGATTGCCCAGCTACAGAAGTTGGGTGAAGGATTTAGCACGACGGACAGTTATCGAAGTGGGGCCGTTCGGAGTATGAGGGCTTAATGGAATACGATTTCCTGCTGCTGGGTCTTTCAGCGTATGGATTTCGTTTTTTTGGTTTGATTTGGATCGTTCCTTACGTCGCTATGATGTTGTTGATGTGTAAGTTGTTTTATTTAAGAAATAGGGAAACTAATGCCTGACCTGGAAAACAAGCATGTGGCCTTGTTGGGTCTTGGGCACAGTCAGTTGGATTATCATCTGTCTTTGACGCACAGCGAACAGTACGACGAAGTGTGGGCGATTAATGCCATGTGCGCGGTAGTGCAGCCGGATCGAGTTTTTATGATGGATCCTGCCTCACGGTTCTTTGATAGTGAGGATGCGGGTGGACAGACTGAGGTCATGCGGAGATTGTTACCGCAGCTTACGTGCCCAGTTTATTCCTGTGAACTGGACGATCGGGTTCCCGCTATAGAGCCATATCCATTAGCCAGTGTCGTTCAAGACCTGGGGTGTGGCTATTTTAATAACACCGTGTCTTATGCAATTGCATTTGCGTTGTGGAGCAAGGTGAAGCGTTTGAGTGTATTTGGCGTGGACTTTACCTACACGACCAATATGCATTATGCCGAGTTGGGTCGAGCGTGTTGTGAGTTCTGGTTAGCGCGATGCATGTCTGCCGGAATGGAAGTGGCGGTGGCTCCGCGTTCACCATTGCTGGATACCAATGTGACGGAGAAGAACAAATTGTATGGCTATCACCGGCTGGATAACCCGCCTGTGGTGTATGCAAAAGGGGGAGAATTAAAGGTGACGGCTTTCTCTAATATTGAGCAAGAAGAGGAAGTGGTCGTTTCTATTTATGGGCGTGAGGATGGAGTTCCCGTGACACGCCCCGTAGAGCCAACAGGTTATTAATGTTTCAAGTTAATGTAGATACGTCGATTGGAAATCTGGGAGTTCAGACTACTAATTATAGAGGTCATACCCCGGAGGAACTGGCAAAAATGGCGGCGGATAGGATCGTCAGCATTAGCGATGACGCACCGGAACCGATACGCCAGCAGGCGCATGCGTTCAAAGATTACATGGAATCGTTATTAACTGGATATATGCAGAAGGCCGTGGAAGGGCATGTCTGCACTATTTGTAATGCACTCGAAAAGCAAGGCCATCGTGATCTGGCCGAAATTATTAGGAGACTCTAATGGCAATCACACAGGCAATGTGTACCAGCTTCAAGAAAGAACTTTTAGAAGCCAAGCACAACTTTTTACTCTCAGGTGGTAACACCTTTAACCTGGCGTTATACACCAGTTCTGCAACGATGAGTGCAGCAACAACGGCATACACCACATCTCAGGAAGCGTCGGGTACGAACTACACCGCAAAGGGTGCATCCTTAACACGGGTGAATCCAACGACCTCTGGAACCACGGCGTTTACCGACTTTTCTGATTTAACTTTCGGGACATGCACCATCACGGCGAGGGGATGTATGATTTTTAACGACTCAGCTTCTGGTGATCCAGCCGTAGCCGTATTTGATTTCGGTGGAGATAAGACCAGTACGGCGGGGAGTTTTACTATTACCTTCCCTACTGCTGATGCCAGCAACGCAGTAATACGAATTGCCTAGTCGATGGCAAATGTCACAGGTTGGGGCCGTGGTACGTGGGGATCTGGCGCTTGGAGCGAAGAAGATCCGGTTGCGCTTACAGGGTTGGCGGGAACATCCGCGCTTGGCTCTTTATCTGTCACGGGTGATGCCAATGTCTCTGAGACGGGTGTTGCCGGTACAGGAGCGGTTGGCTCTGTGGTTGCAACAGGTGCTTCCAACTTGGCGGTCACGGGTCTTGCCGGTTCTAGCGCCGTTAGTTCGGTCTCTATTTCAGGCGCGTCCAATCTATCGATTACAGGTCTGGCAGGAACGTCTGCGCTCGGGACGATCCTTGCCGCAGGATTCGCGATTACGGGAGTCAGCGGTACAGCATCAACCATTGCGTTGGGCGATGAAACGGTTACTGGCGATGCGAACGTTTATCCAACGACAGTGGCAGGAACTACAGCACTCGGATCGCTGGGCATCATTTGTGACAACAATATCGGAGTCACTCTCGATGCTGCAACGAGTGGATTGGGTTCGCTTACGCCGACAGGTGCGGCATCAGTTGTACTTACGGGGACTAGCGGAACCGGAGAAATCACACAGTTATTGGTCTGGGGTCTCGTTGACACAGACCAGGATGCCGAATGGAGTACCGCATCCACATCACAAACACCGTCCTGGTCAAGTACCAGTTCAAGCCAAAACCCAGATTGGAAAGAGGTAGCGTAAATGGCGACATATGTTAATGACCTACGATTAAAAGAAATCGCTACTGGCGATGAGGCAGGAACGTGGGGAACAAGTACTAATACGAATTTAGAGTTGATCGGTGAAGCGTTTAGCGTCGGCACAGAAGCGTTGTCCGATGCATCCACTGCTACGATCACGGTAGCAGACGGTGCGTCAGACGCGGCGCGTTCGATGAACATGAAATTATCTGGCAGCTTATCTCAAGCCTGCACGGTTACCCTGGCTCCAAATACATTGAGTAAGGTTTGGTGCATTGAGAACAATGCCGGTGACTCGGTGACGTTGACTCAAGGAACCGGAGCGAATGTCGTGATCCCCAGTGGGGGGATCCGTATGGTTGTGACAGACGGCGCAGGAGCAGGCGCGGCGATCACTGATGTGCTCGATGTCCTGGGTGGAACGGGCAACATCGCACTAGGTTCTGGTGCTATGGGTATTGCGCTCACCACCGGCACAGATAACGTCGCGATAGGTGAGAACGCTGGTGATGCCCTGACGAGTGGCTCAGACAATACATTTGTGGGAGATAACGCGGGTGGGGCTACGACCACGGCGGCTAATAATACAGCGGTAGGTAGTGCGGCACTTCTGGTAAATAGTACTGGAGCGGGAAATACCGCAGTCGGAACAAATGCTCTGGATGCGAATACCACCGCCAATAACAATACGGCAGTCGGAGCAGATGCACTTTCAGCAGCTACAACAGGACACTCAAATACAGCGGTAGGTAAAGAAGCGGGAGAGGCGTTAACTACTGGAACTGTCAATGTTTATGTGGGCTTTGGTGCGGGAGAAGCGGCTACAACAGGTGACTACAATGTAGGCGTGGGTTCAGATGCTTTGACTGCATTGACTACCGGATCAAACAATACAGCTCTTGGTTATACTGCTTTAGGGGCAAACACCACTGCTTCTGGAAATGTTGCGGTTGGATATCTTGCTGCGGATGCAAATACGACAGGTGCTGGTAATACGGCTGTAGGGGGTTGGGCATTAAGCGCAAACACCACTGCTAGTTATAATACGGCACTTGGTAATACTTCTCTTTATGCGAACACCACGGGCGCTTCTAACACAGCGGTTGGCTATGAATCTCTTAAAGCTAACACCACAGGGACAGGGAATACGGCTGTTGGTAGAGATGCACTTCTTGACCATACAACAGGAAACTACAATACAGCTTTAGGATATGCTTCTTTATATGAAAGCACTACGGGTGCGAATAACACGGCAGTAGGAGCAAGTGCTTCACAAAACACCACTACGGGTGCAGATAATGTTGCTGTTGGTGTAAATGCACTTCTTGACCATACAACAGGAAATAGGAATACGGCATTAGGGGTATCTGCTGGTGCAAACCTTACAACAGGCGACGACAACACGGCTGTAGGTAGAATGGCTTTATTTACCGCGACTACGGTAAGTGATCTAGTTGCTGTGGGTAAAAATGCACTGTATGCCAACACCACGGGAACAGAGAATACGGCGGTAGGCTATGAAGCTGGCACAGCTATAACGACTGCTGCTGCGAATACGCTTGTGGGGTATGTATCAGGAGATGCTTTAACTACAGGGGGTTATAACACGGCTGTAGGCTCCAGTACTTTATCAGCAGGAACAACAGCGGCTCATAA
>Ga0208919_1000253_pt1 | contig 39161 bp, 57 predicted proteins | sample 4_EtaG_FD_184076 | JGI IMG/M metagenome (GOLD analysis project Ga0208919, IMG submission 184076) | Marine viral communities from the Subarctic Pacific Ocean - 4_ETSP_OMZ_AT15127 metaG (SPAdes) (version 3) | ecosystem: Environmental > Aquatic > Marine > Oceanic | place: Pacific Ocean | collected... | reverse complement strand
TATACAACAATATAAACGGAGATGAGTATGAGAAGAGCTTTGTGGTTGCAGACTATGGCAACACGGAAATGTGGGCCTGTTATGTTTCAGCGACAAATGCCGATAATGCTCAATGCGATAAAGCTCTAGTGTGGAATTGGTCTAATAATACTTTTACTGAGCGTGATCTACCTAATCTTGGGTATATCGGTTATGGTACAGAGGGTGATCCATTAGCTCCGGGTTCATGGGCTACAGCAACATCTACATGGGCAAGTGATACACTTAATTGGAATCAATCAGCAACTACTTCATTCTTCAACCAAGCGGGGAAAACGCTGGTTTTTGCCTCCCCAACGGACCAAAAGATCTACAGACATAACTCTGGCAATCAGTCCGACACTACTGACATGACGGCGTATATAGAAAGAACAGGGCTTACTATTGATGAACAAGGAGCAAACAATCAGTCAATGGTGAAACGTGTGACCGCTGTTTACCCTAAGATGTCTGTATCTTCTGACAACACGGTGAATGTTTATGTGGGTCACCAGATGTCTACAGAAGAGGCTATTACATGGGAAGGCCCGATAACATTTAATCCTAATACGCAATCCAAAGTACCGTTTAATGTTACAGGAAAATATATAGGTGTTAAGTTTGAGTCTACAGGTGATGAGACATGGAGGCTAGATGGTTATGCGTTAGATATAAAGAACGCAGGAACCAGAGGAAGTAAGAGCTACTAATGGCTACATACGCCGATAGAGTAGTAAAGTCTGTAACACATTATGAGCCGGGGCCATTGCCTACGGACAGTGAAGACTTAGGAATCTATGTAGTAACAGAATTAAAAAGACTAGGAGACGTATTATTCAATCAAGCAACATTCAGACTGGAAAGAATACATGAAGCACCGCAAAAACCAAGAGGGGGTGATGTCAGATACGCCGATGGATCGAATTGGAATCCGGGATCGGGTGAAGGAATCTATTTCTTCAAGGAATCTACATCCGCATGGGTCAAACTTTGATATTGGTTTAGTCTCTATTGAAGACATCCCTTACATATGGGATCAGATAGAGAGCCATTTAGAACGCGCCGTCCCACACTCAGAAGGTGAGCTAGAGCCGGATGACTTTATGTCTGCTTTAGCTGATGGAGAAATGCAGTTATGGGTTGCGTTACAGGAAGATATTATTGTAGCTTCAATGATTACTCAGATAGCAAGCTACCCAAGAAAAAGAGTGTTAAAGATAATAACAATAGCAGGTGAAGATATGCATAAATGGATAGATAATCTCTACATGGTAGAGGATTGGGCTTTAGAACATGGTTGCACATCACTTGAATGTTGGGGAAGAAAAGGATGGTTAAAAGTCTTAAAAGATTGGAAATGCTCATACCACATAATAACAAAAGACCTCAAAGGTAGGATGCACTAATGGCTGATTATGAAGACTTTGTAGATGGTGTAGGCCATCTTACTGAAGCATGGAAAGATATACAGGAAAATCCAAATTCTGAGGGTGCTAAATATTGGAAAAAGAGAATGGGCGGCACTTTTTCTAAGGAAGCATTTGGTAAAGCTTACGCTAAAGAAACTAATGAATTAATTACTGGTGAATATCAAAAAAAGCATGGTTCGGGATCAACAGAGATAACCGCCGGAACAGAAACAGATTTTGCTAAAGACGCACTAAAGAGTTTACAGAAGCATGGTGTTGATGATACTCAAAAAATTCAAAATCGCAAGAATCAGGAAAAAAGTGGGAATGTATCTTCAGGTAGTGGTGTATCAACCCCTGCTACTCAATTTGAAGCAGGACAAAATCAGTATGAGTATGGTGATTCAATAACAAACGCACTTAAAAATGCAGATGGAAGTGTAGCAAGTGATGAACAGTTTCTAAAGTATCTATTGTATAATCCAGACCTAAGAGAACACTCTGAAGCTCTTGGTTTGTACGGAGATCAGGCCGCAGATTGGGGTAGGTGGCATTGGCAAACATTTGGACAGCATAACCCTGCAAGAGTGGAGGGTAACTCCCCTTTTGAAATAAAAGATCCCGAATTAAAAGGCCAGATACATAAATTCACAGAAATTCCACAGGTATATAAAGACTTAGGGCTTAACACATTAGATGAGGTATTTAAATATAGTGTAGGAACAATGACCCCCTCTGAACTTTGGGAGGTTAGGAGTGCTATAGGAGAAGAAGGTGGTGCTGATTGGTCGCTAGATTCATTTGATCCTGAAGGATGGAGATATGAAGCTGACAACCCGTATGCGGAAGGATTGCTTGGTGGCACTTTGCTACTTAATAAGGATTTGCCGGGAGGCAAACCTATAGGTCAATTGGTTGATGCGGAGGATTTAAGATTTCTCCAAGATAGGTATAATGATGCATTTATTAGAAATGACTTTCCAGATACGTGGGTTTCTCCTGCCGGTGAATGGACAGGCCCAGCGGGTCTTGAAGGTTATTGGAACACAATGACCAACGCTTACAGAGATGCCGCAGGTAATCTCAGAGCTTCTTGGGATAGACCGGATCAAGGTTGGTATGGATTTGATTCAAGTGGTGGCAATTCAGGTGGTGGTGGAGGCGGAGGCACTGGCGGAGGCCCAATGGGTATTGGTGGCCTTATGTTAGGAACCCCTTATACTCAGCCTGCACCGCAAGACTGGAGTGGGATAATGCCCACAGACAGGAGACTACAGTCACAGAGAGAACTGGTTGCTAATCAAGGGCTATTGTACCAACCGTGGGCTTCAGGACAGGCAATAGCGCCTAATCTATTAAACTATCAAGTTCCATCAGGATCATCATCAAACCCCATATTTGATCCATCACTAGCAAGCAGTTTGATTGGTGGCGCGGCAAGCGGAACCACTACCACAACCAACAACAATACACCAGAGCCAGAACTGGCAATATGGCAACAGCCCGGATTTGACTGGAGAACTGGGCAAGGCGTTTTTATGCCACAAGGCTGGGAAAGTGAATATGATTATTTGCAATCTTTTATGCCTTTGCAGGATCAAATTTCTGGATTTAAAGGTTTGCTAGGTGGTGGCTCATCAGCGGCCAATCAAAATAATGTCAATGCTAATTCAGGAAATACGTGGAGCAATCTCTATAATTGGGCCGATAGGGTTGGAATCGCGTCAGACTCTATTAGGCAAGACATTCCTGGCCAATCAGAGGGCGCAAGGTGGGGAGAGAGCTCAACATTTACCATGTAATAGGTGGGGAGAGGACAATAACCCCACCTTTAAAAATAGATTGAGGAAATAATTATGGCAGGCGGAAGCATATCAAAAACAGCACCGTGGGAAGCTCAACAACCCTACTTAACTAGGGGGTTTGACCGGGCAGAACAACTCTATAAAGCTGACCCATTGGGTATGCCTTACTACGGAGGGCCAACCCTTGCGGGATTTGACCCGGCTCAGACTGCGGCACAACAGCGCACCCTATCCTACGCTACTGGAAAAAGACCGGCGGCCTTACAAGCGGCGGCTGAGAATGTTGCGTTAGGGCAGATGGGTGGACTCACGCCTTTTTCAAACCAACAGAGGTCAGACTTGTTATCAGGAAGAGTAAATACTGGAGCAGGCACACCGTTTGGAACAACAGCCAACGCCTTACAGCAAGCAGTTCAGTCTAACTTAACTGGTAATATCTTACCGGGAATAAGAGAAAGCCTTGTAAGATATAACCCCGGCGGTAGCAGTCGTGGAGATTTAGTTCAGAACAAAGCTATAGCTAACGCAGTTCAATCAGGACTCACTAAGCCACTTGCTGATATGTATAGCTCCGCTTACCAAACCGCACAAGGACAACGTTTCCCAATGGCTCAAATGGCATTGGATCAACAATCTAGAGGAGTTGGTGGATATAGGAATATTATGGATGCGCCACTCTCTATGTCTCAGGCAATGGCAGGGGTTGGTGCAGATCGCAGAGCTATGACTCAAGAGAATATAAACAGAGCAATAGCCAAGCATGATTATGAGAGAAGCGCACCACAACGGTCATTACAGAATTACCTTGCCAGCGTTACTGGAGACTACGGCTCTGTTGTTAATCAAACACAGAAGCCTAATGTTCTAGGCTTCTTAGGTAACCTTATAGGTGGAGGGTTATTAGGTGGCCCGTAGAAAAAGAATTGTTAATGAAGAATGGGATGGAACTTATGAGGTGGTAGTTCCCACTCCTGCAGGCGCACAATGGATGCCTGAATCTCAGGCAAGAAATGTTCCAAAACCTGACCACTGGGCAGCAGACTATAATCCAGCGGGTAGATCCGCAGACATCCCTGCATCTTATTATAGCAAGGAAAAGCCTATTAACTTCAATGAAGAAATGGCGGCGGCTTTAGGAGACTCTTTTAAAAATCCACGCATGGTAGGTAGCGGCGGCAGACGGGGCGGTGGGCAAAAGCCTTATGCAAAAGATCCACAGTCAGTACAGTATGGCAGAACAGCACCTAACTTTTTGTCAGACCTGCTCTTTAGAAAGAGGAGATATTAATAATGCCGGGACTAACAAAAAAGAAAAAAATCAAAAGAGTATTAAAGCAGGTAGCTGACCCTACTGTAGCCGATGTTATGACGACTACAGAAGAGTTTGATGAAGATGAGTTTGATGAGTCCAGAGAGCTTCTTAATATGCGTGGAGGATTCAGAGAGCCACCAATGGATGTAAACATCCCTGTAGAAATGCCTGTTTCTTTAGGAAGACTTCCTAATCAAAGAGCACCAAATAGAAATCAGATAAACAACTTGGCAGAAGTATCAGACCACGCGGGTTTTGATCCTGCTCAATTTCTTGAGCCAGAAATTTCTGTACCATCCAGATTGCCGAACCAAAGGGGGCCGGGAAATGAGTGGATAAGAAGACAAGTTGTTGAGCCAGAGGAGAAGGTTGTTGGTGATCAGTTTATACGTGAAAGGAAAGGTAGAGGGAATGTTATTGTTGGCACTAAACCTGAAATAGTAGAAGAGGTAACTGGACTGCTTGGTGTAGATCCGGGTATCGGCCCCGGGGGAGAACCTCAAAGATTACCTGAAATATTACAAAGGCAAGCGTTCTTTTCCAAACAAGAAGTAAAAGGTGCGTTAGATGATCCTGACCTTGTTCCTGATCCAAGAGTATATGACCACTATGGGGAAGACATAGATGGTAAAGAACAAAGATACCTAGCGGCTCTTGGTGATATTTACAAGAAGGTTGCTATATTAAATGCGGTTGCCGCACTAACAAACTCACCTAGTCAAGCCGGTGCATTTATGCAGATGGCTTCTAAAAAGTTTGAAACCCTAGAGGGATTCCGAACTGAAAGGAGAATGCAGAAAATAGGTAAGGGTGTGTTCTTTACAGAGGACGGTGAATTTGATGCCCCCAAAACTAAACAAGAGGCTTATGAAAGAGCTGTAGCATTTGGTGCTTCACCAGATGAAGCCGCTGCTATAAGCGGTGATCTTGAGGAGACAGCAACCGCTACCGGCAGTTATACTACATGGTATAATACCATTACAGGTGAAACTGAAACTTTCCGACCCGGCTTTGCTCCTGTTGATGAGGAAGGTAATATTATGGAGGGGTGGGTTAAAGGATCTAAACCTCAAGGTGCTAGAGAAGAAAGATTATTTCAGGATGTAGAAAGACTAATACAAGCCAACCCCATAGAAAATTTTAATGTAGCATTTGCTGAATTAAGAAGGTATTATTTGTCAGCAAAAGATGCGATGGGTCAACTATTAGCACTGAGAGGTGAGGAAGCAGAGAAGATGGCTCTTGCTCAATTAAGAAATACATATGAAAAGCTAGGATTATCTATGCCCACTGAGGGCGGTGAAGAGCCTATAGTTCAAGGTAAAGCACGTAGAAAAGGAACCTAATAAATGCCAACTGTCGATTTCAAGGTAGGTGGTATAGACTATGAGCTTGATGTTTCTGAAAAGTTTTTTGATCTTTCAGATAAAGAGCAGAATAGAATACTTCTTAAGAGTATATCTGAAGATGATCCTGCATCATTTGCACAGTCTTATAAAGATGAGGGGTGGTGGGATCAAACTAAAGATACAGGAAAAGAGGTGGGTGGCTTTATGCTTAAAGCCCTACACCAATTGGGCAGACCACAGAGTGCAATAGCAGGTGGATTGTTTAATATCCAAGAAGAGGCAATGGGTAAGGGTGGTGATGAGGATCGTTCTTGGTGGGAGAAATATGTAAATGAAACCCTAGAAGGAATGAAGGAAGGATTCACTTATGAAGATGAGAAAAGAATTCAAGACCTCATGGCTCAGGCTAACCCACAATGGGTAAAAGAACACCCCATACTCTCCACTGTATTAGGTTTTGCCGGTGATGTGGTCAGCGATCCACTCAATCTTTTAGGTGTTGGCCTTATAAGACAGGCTATTGCCGCACCAGTTAAAGGTCTTTCATCAGCCATTGGAAAAACCCCCACAGGAGCCGCGCTTGCAGAAGCCGCAGACAACCCTGTGTTACGTGCGTTTAATGTATATACTGGCGATAAGAAGAAAGCCAGAGCATTATACATTGATATGCTTGATAAGATTAAAGGGAGTCAAGCACAATTAGGCAGACAAACCAAAATTGACACAAGACATTTAAAGTCAGTGGCAAAACAACTGGGCGTTACAGTTGATGATCTACAAAGACAGATCGCAAGAGAGGTAGAAGGTGCGGCTAGTATACGTGCTGACCTACCTGCTGATCTTACTGGCACAGCCAGTGCTGTTGCTAAAGCAGAGGCAGAACACCTGTCATCAACATTTGGAAGGCAGATAGCTGAAGAAACCGCAGACGTTCCTATCCCCGGTAGGATGCCGGAAGGAATGGTTGGCCCTGCCGCTCCTATGGGTACTGTCAAAGGCCCGGATGTAGGCATTATAGGTGAGGCCGGAGGTGAACTAGGGGCTAAAAGAGCGCAGGATTTAGGTGTAAAAGGATACCTTCCACACTTGTTAGCAGAAACAGGACGGCGTGGTCAAGCCTCCGCAAAGAGTATGCGTGATCTGTTTAGAAGAAATCCAAGTGCCGCAAGAAGAGAGCATGGCGATACGCTTGAAGGCATTAACGTATCCCATAAGGGAAGGGCTGATAATGTAGATGGTCGGGATTTCTTTATAAGAGATATACCAGTTATAGAAGCCACACGAACTGCACGTAGCGCACACACCATTGCAGGAAAAGATTTTCTTAGAGATGTAGCGGCAACTCTAGGGCGTAGGGCTGATGAGGCTCCCGATAATTGGAAGAGCATCAATCATATTGAAGGTGTTAGGTTTGATCCTGAAGTTGCCCCGTTCATAGAGAAGATGTACAAGACTGTGCATGATCCTAAAGAACTTCATAAAGCATTGAAGTTTATTGATGGAAGCACAAGATGGTGGAAGATGTGGAGCTTAGGGTTACGCCCTGCGTATCACGCAAGGAACGTAGTAGGTAACTTGTGGAATGCCTATAACATAGGAGGCATGAGCAATCCTATCAGATCAAAACAGGCAATGGACATACAGAGAATGTCTTCACTTGCTCCAGACACTAAGGTTGGACGGTTAGCAGAGAAGGCTGTTGGAGCCGGAAAGTTTCACGGGAAACAAAAGATAGGAAAGTTTGGTCAACACTCTAATGAAGATCTATGGAGAATGGCTAATGAAGATGGTGTACTTAATCATGGTCAATATTCTTTTGCAGACTTAGGCACAAGGGATGTAGAAAGATTTGTTGTAAACCAATCTCCCAAAACTACAAGAGAAAGGTTAGGTGCTTGGGTTACACCATCCACAAAGAACAGAGTATTAAGGGGAGGGTTTGCCGCAGGCAGGGCTTTAGAAAATAACACAAGGCTTGCGCTTTACCTTGACACCTTAGCTAAGACAGGCTCACGACAGGCCGCTAAAAATAATGTAAAGAAATCCTTATTTGATTATGGAGATCTGTCATCATTTGAACAGAATGTAATGAAAAGGTTTGTTCCTTTCTATACATGGAGTCGTAAAAATATCCCGGCACAAGTGGAAGCCCTCATAAAGAATCCGCAGAGAGGGGTCAAGGTTGACCACCTCATAGACAACATTCAGTACGGTATAGATACACCATCACCAGATGATATTAGTGAATGGATGGCAAGCCGCGATCCTGTGTTTATGGATAAGTTTTTCAAGGGCGGCGATGAGGATGTGCATAAAGTTATAACCCTAATGAACTACCTACCGTTAGTAGATCCTGAAAGGCTTGTTGAGTTTGGGCCGGTGAGGGAAGGCGGTTGGTCTGTCCCAACCCTGCTTGCTGAGATGACAACCCCATTTCTAAAAGCCCCCATTGAGGCGGTCGCAAATTACGACCTTTACAGGGGCAGAGATATAAGAGAGTATAAAGGACAGACAGTAGATTTTCTGGGCATTAAGATGCCAGTTCACCTTGCTAAACTTGCGCAGAACCTGGTGATGCTCTCTGAGTGGGATAGATTAAATCCCGGAGGTATGTTTGGTGAAGCTACCAAAGACCCAGAAACAGGAAGGGTTGATCGTACTGAATCAATGTTTGGAGTTCAAAGGCATTCCAGAATAGATGCCCCTATGTCTCATAGGCTGTTACAATATATTGTAGGTCTAAGACCTTATGAGGTTAAAGAAGACCAGAAAATGTGGAATACTCTGACAGTAAAAAAGGATTATGACAGATTAAAGAGACTTCTTAGAAATGCTTTAGCTTCCGGCAAAACTCAAAAGGCAGAAGAGATACAGAGAGCAATGATAAAAATGATGAGGACTATGGGTGAATAATTTATGACAAACGGAATTCCATTCAGCAAGAGCATATCTCTTGGGCATATCATAGCTACTATAGGTATAATCATAGCTGGCTTCACCTTCATCTATGATCTGAGAGAGGCTATCAGTATACTTCAGTTCAAAGGGGATACAGTAGAGCAGAGATTAGACAGAATAGTAAACAGAACAGATTCCCAATTCGATCAGATCATGGATCATCTGGTTAGACTTGAGGAAAAGATTGACACACTAAAAGAGGATAACTAAGAGCATGAAGAAACTTTTATTTGCATTACTTTTTCTACCTATGAGCCTGTTCGCAGCAGACTTTGATAAGATAGGTGTAGATGTATCCGGCTCCAACGATCAAGGGGTTCACTTTGGTATAGCAGATAGCGGTAGTTTGCGTCTTGCTTTGGCGGGTGAGGGGTATACTTTTACCTTTAATCAAGACGGTAATGACATTGCTGTTAGCTCATACGGTGTTGAATTAAGTAGGTCTGATTCCAAAAATATAGGAGTAGGCTATGGAGCGGGAATTGGTATATTTGATGGTGGGGTGCATTATCATTGGATGTCTTCTGGTGACCATATTGTAGGAGGGGCTACCACGCTCACAGTTGCGGGTGTTAGCCTTGAAACCTCTGCAGATTGGAACCTGAGCGCCTCAGATGTTAATGGAAAAGTGGGAACTTCACTAGATTTGTGGGGTGCAAAGGCATCTGCAATATCTAAATGGGATATAGATGACCTATCTTATGACGGCTTGGAACTTGGCGCAGGATATGCTATTCCTGTGGCTGCCGGTATACATATCACTCCGTCCGTTGGTATGGACTTTGACGGCGACTGGGAACGTGGCGATGCAACTGCTTCTGTTTCTATTAACTTATCATTTGGCAGAAATGGAATTCCAGCATCTTAAAATAGTTAAGGAGTCTTATAGTAAGCATCTATGGTTTACGATTAGAATATCCTCTATACTTTTCTTGCTTTCTATATGTGCCATTATTCATGGGCTTCTTCCTTCTATACTGGTGGGAACAGTATCAGATAAGATCAAGCATTTAAATACGGTTCTCAGTGAAAGATGAATATAGACGCTAAATTCTTTGGCATTATTATTTTTCTGGTAAGTCAAACGGCTGCTGGAATATGGTGGGCTGCAAGTTTATCTTCTGAAGTAGAAAGGCTTGGGGGTGTTCAAGGCACATCAATTCCGTCGATAGAAAAAGCCATTGAGGGTCTGGACGTTATGGGTTTCAGGGTAAATCAACTTAGTAAAGATCTAGAAAAAATAAATAACCGCAATGACGATATTGAGGATCAGCACTCCAGATTGTTTGAGGCTTTGCAGGGGAATCAAATACAGCAAAACTCAAAGGGTTATGGCGGGTACGAATGAGCGATGCGATTGATGTAAGCGACAAGACTAAATTCGCTATGCCTGTACGCAACCTGATATCTCTGGTTGCATCTGTGGCTGTAGGTGTCTGGGCTTACTTTGGCATTATTGAGCGACTTAACATGATTGAAACTCAAGCAATTTTAGTTCAGGCTGATCTTGTTAAGAACACAGAGTTTAGAATCAAGTGGCCTAGAGGGGAGCTTGGCGCGTTACCCGCAGATGCAGAACAGTTCATGTTAATTGAACACTTATCGGGGGAGTTCGACAAACTTCTCCACAATATTGAAACAGGTAAAGCCCCCTTTGACCAACAACAAGCACTCACTCTGGACTTCTATAAGCAGAGAATAGAAACCCTTGAGGGAAAGGTAGAGGTATTAAAGGACACAGTGGCAGACCTAAAGGCTCATAATGGGAGCGCAAGATGATAATTAAAACTATGTTTGTGCTTATGCTGTTTGTTAATGGAAGTGTCATTGAGTTTATGGGACACCATGAGAATGAGAAAGGTGAATGGGTGGAGATGGGTGTACCCGGATGTCTCTCTATGAAGAGGACACTTTCTAGGAATGGATGGAAAGACAACGCTGACACTAACACCAGATACGCCTGTGAAAAACATGAGGTTGCAGTAGAAGATAACTGGGAAGGCAGAGAAGTGGTGAGGAAAATAATTGACTAATGATAATAACGACACAAGCGCAAGAGAAGGTCGATCAGACTCTCAATGGAGAAGGATTCTTGGGTATCCACTTAGAAGGTGGAGGGTGTTCCGGCTACAAAATCAAGCTATCTCCCACTGGAAGTTTACCAGAGGATGCTATGATGATCTCAGATACTATTTATTCTGATGCCCATTCCCTTGACTTACTTGGAGATGCGTCTATGGATTGGGAAGACGATCCATTCAGACCCTCATTTAAATTTGTTCCGCCAACCGGATCGCACTCATGCGGGTGTGGATCAAGTTTTCAACTGGATTAACAACTATGGAGACAATAAATGGAAATAATCAAAAAGATATGGAAAGAAATCTCAGAAAAACCTTTATGGGCAATCGCTATTTTAATGGTTGCATGGTGGCTCTTTGCTTAATCATCCTAACAGGATGCTCAACGATCAAGAAGGCGGCGATAGTAGGGGCATCGGCTGGATTGGGTGCGACTGCAGGGAGTGTGATCGGTGGGGGTGCGATTGCACCAATAGCGGGGAGCATGGCGGGTGCCTCTGTAGCCTCTGTCGTGACGGATGGAATGAAAGGGGAGTCAGCTCAGGCACTTGAGGTAACAGGGGATGCCACAATTATACAAGAAGCTCCCTCTAATTTCTTTTCATTGTTGCAACAACTTGTGGAGATGGGCGGATGGTTGCTGATATTAGTTATCTTAGTGCCGATGGTTCTGGGCTGGGTGCTTCCGGGACCGCTGGAGAAGAAGAAGAAAAAACGCTAGTCCTAATAAGGTGGATGGATATAATATCCTACTCTGATTGGACGACGCATGATAAGGTGTCATGCCCAACCTTTGAGAGCATAGGCTGGCTTGTACATAAAGATGGAAAAGAAATAAAAATAGCCACCACACTAGACAAGTATGATGGCTTAGGAGAACAGGAAGGTAGAGCAACTTACTACGGGGTCACTTCTTTTCCCTCTGGTTGCGTTCTTGAATGCGTTGTTCTGCATACTCATCCAAGCTGATACCCTCCATCTGCTCAAATCTTTCCCCCCATGTCAACCCTGACTTGGGGGTTTTTTTATTTCTATTTACCCAACAGAATCTAGCAAAGTAATACCTCCTATCTTGTTGATCTTTATCATATTTTTCACTCCATTTGCTATAGTCTTTCATCCAATTTATCTATCGTCAAAACGTGCATGTCTGACCTAGTTGTATAGGAGGGCATGTTAGGATCAACATAACCTTTAGGCCACAGTTCAGACTCAGAGAAATAATCCTCTGTTGTTTTAAAACCACACAACCATAGGTGTTGCGGGTCTATATATTTTCCCCCGCTATCCCTATCCCCATACTGCAAGCTAAGAAATGCGTAAGTATCAGGTCTTTGGTGTTTACTATACACCGCTACCTGTACTATGTAATCAGGTCTTGGCTTGACAGCCCTCTGTTTTGTTTTCACTTCCAACTTCTTACCACCCACTACCATGTCATAGTCTTTGTTGTCAGCTACCTCTACTCCAAGATATTTAGACAAGGCAAGCTCCCCTAACCTGCCTGCAAAAGATCCCATTACCTGAGCCTTACCGTTGAGTATGTTGTGGTGGAATTTCTTTACATGATTCTTGGACCACTCCATAGCAGTATCCATCATCTCTTCATCAAATTCAAGTTCTCTCATATTCCTTTACCTTATTTATTATTGCCAAATCCCTCTCTTCTTTATCTTGGAATGGTCCATTACAGCAGAGATATGTCTTCTTGGTAGAAGACAGGAGAAACCATAAGGAGCCATCCGGTCTTGAAAATCTTTCACATCTATAATCTGTCCCTTCAACGCGACCAAAGTTAAAAGCACTTCTTTTCATCCATGATATTCTCACCGTAACTCTTTCATTTTTCTGTGCAAGTGTAATGCACACCTGAATGCTAAGAAGTTCTCCTCCACATCCTCAGACCTTACGGACTGAAACTTACCAGTCTTCTTATCGCATCTTAAAATGTACGTCGCATCCACTGGCATACCAGTCATATCCTCTACCGCCTTAGCATAAGCGGCCACCTGAAGGTGATACTCCGGGTAAATTCTCTTTGATGTCTTCCAATCAATAACCGCATGTTCACCGTTAATGGTAGCAACCGCGTCTGCCGTACCCGCATACCCGTAATCGCGGTGGTATAGTTTCTGCTCAACCGCAAGCCACTCCACCTCATTCTCCTGTAACCAAGCCTGAAATGCCTTAATAGCAGTCTGAGCTTCCTTTTGTTTAGGCATCTTAGGTTCCTCACCTTCCCCAAGATGAAACTGTATAGCCTTCTCAACCCATTCATGTGTTATTGTTCCTATATTTATTGCGTCAGTAGACGTACTCTTGTAAGCCGTCTTTACTCCGTTGGAAAGAAAATCAATTCCCGCAGTCTTTGTAAGGTTTTTTGCCAACCACTCAACACCTTCCTTCAGCGCCCACGGAACTAGGGCGGGTTTGGATATTATGCCGCAAGCCTGAGTGACGGACGGCACAATCTCCTTACCAACCATATAAGAGTGATAGGCTTCAGCGAACTGAAGCTCTACCTTCTCCCCATCGTGATAGTTAATAATCAAAACGGTATGTCTGTAGCCTCAACAGCAGGCTTAGTAGACCCGTTCCCACTATTGTACGGCTCCTGTAACTTGCCGGAGAAATAGCGGTTCCCTTTTTTGGAAACGTTATCCCAAAGAGATATTGAGATTTCCTCCCCATGCCACAAAGCAGTGCCAGTGAAATCAGGACGCTTCTCATTTCCATCTTTATCATTTACAAATAGTACAATCGTATCATCTTTCATGTCCATCTTAGTTTCCTCTTAGTTTCATTTAATGTCACCCTACCATACGTTGATTAGCCTGTTCAGTGCGCCACACTTCTATCCTTAGCTCATTCTGTTTCAGCTTCCACCGTAATTCTTCTTCAGCTTCAATCGCTATAGCTATAGCTTTGTTGGCCTGTTCCATTTCCGGCTGAATGTTTACCCAGTGTTCCTTATCAGCCACCGTTTTACCAAGCGCCCTACCATACAGTATTGACCTCTGTGTTTTCTTAAACTCCTGTACTTGAAATGAGTTCGCCTTAGCTTCTGCGTACTTGGGCGCAAGCTCTTCTATATTATCTAACCAAACTTCTGTACTCTTCTTCATATTTTAAACCATATCACCTCATCTTTAAACGCTTTGTCGATTGTTTTCAGTATCCAATAGGCCTGCAGGTCAAGTAACTCAGCGTTACCGTTGTGCAGATCCATATGGTGCTTGTAACACAAAGGCATAACAAAATAATCGTTTGCCTTTCTAGCGGCGCTACCAGATAAGGGGCTACACCTCCCCCTTAAATGGTGAGCGATGATAGTATCATCCTCAATACCACAATCAATACAAGGGAGTGATGCCACCCACTCCCTATATTTTTTACTCTCTATTTTTGGCTCCTTTGCAAGCATCACCCTTTATCCTCAGACATGTGATACTCTATTAACAGATTAGCATACTCAACGATCTTACGCAAGTCCCCCACCGGATCTCCTTTCTTATTCCAACGGCTTGCATACTTAACTATATTGCCACTACAAAAGTCCAGTTCATTAGCCGTGATATAATCTATTGGCGTAATCTTCATTGAGTTGTAGTAGTCCGGTTTCATATTCCACAGACCCCGCTTAAGCATTGCTCTTCACTGTTGTCCTCAAATACCACTCCACGCTTGCTGTGAGCCTCCTCATAAGGAACGGACGCTATAGGCTGACCACCCCTACTACCGTCTGGATAGATCGTCAGACCGCGCAATCCCGGAGCATACTTACGAACAATTCTTGCAAACTCCTTAACCCTGTCTTCATTATTAAACTCTGTACCCCACGCAGGAAGGTTTATCGTGGAGCTAATTGCATGGTCCACATATTTCTGAAGCTCATGCTGAAACTTTATTCTCCTCTCAAAATCTTCAGCTAAGTCTACCGCCGACTCTATAGAATCGGGACTGATTCCTTCTTTAATAAGCTGTTCTGCTGTACCGTCAACGACAAATTGATACTTCCATCTGGTTCCTTCTGTAAGGTAACGACGGCGGTATGCGACCGCATAGATTGGCTCAACTCCACTAGTTGTTCCAGACAAGATGCTAATTGTTCCAGTAGGTGCGATGGCTCTGTATCCTTTAGGTCTGTTAAGAAAAAGTCTGTCACAATGCTCATTTGCTGCTCTTGTGCTTTCTTGCTCATACACTTTCATCCATGTTTTTAATTCATCAGTAAATTCATACCGATATCCTCTCTTCAATAACCATTCATGCATCCCCATAAGACCAAGACCAATGCGACTGTTCTGCTGTCGGACCTTCTCAACCTTCTCATATGGTAGATGCGCTCTAATTAATCCGCATACAAGAAACTTGGACGCTAGATTAACCACATCCCTCAACTCTTCAATGCTCTCTATGTTGGCAAGATTAACTGAACCCAAGTTACATACATCTGAGTCATCTTCTGATGTAATCTCAGTACAGGCATTGCGTAAGGTTTCATTCTGCTTCTCACCAAAGTTAAAAGAAAATCCCGGCTCACCCGTCATCATAGCTTGTCGGCAATTCTCCATAAACACATCAGACATTCCATTCTTTAGCCATGCATCATCATAGTTAAGACTGACATTCATCATGTCTAGCGGTGCGGCATAGTTAAAGTTTAATTTCTTCATGTCAGCAATGCTATACTCCTGTTGCTTACCCAGTCTCATATCATGCCAGTTCTTAGCCTTTAATAAGGTTCCTGCATCTTCATGCGCCCAATTAAGAGAGCCATACAGTGCTGATCTACGGCTACCGCCCTGCATTACGTTCCTTCCCACCTCATTCAGTGTATAAAGCAACGGAATCGGGCCGGATGCTACACCGCCTGTACGCCTAAGCTGTCTACCACTTGGTCTACAAATAGAAACATCAACACCAATACCACCACCAGTCATTAAGCATGACATAGCTCTCTGTGTAACAGCGGCCCACTCTTCCCGGCTATCATCCTCCAGTCTTAAAAGATAGCAGTTATTAAAGAACCTTGCATCACGCCCTGCATACCACAGGTATCTTCCACCGGGCATGAATTTAAATTCAGAGATGAACCGGGCTAACTGATCCCGGTCACCCTTTGCCATTAAGTTATTTTTCTGACCATCCATATCACCGCAGACGTAGTTGACTACGGTGTTAGCACGATCCTCCCACGTTTCATAAGGGTTGGATGCGTACTTCTGCTTGAATATGTTTTGGCCTAGCTCAGTCCTGAACTGCATTGCTGTACTCTTGTTTCCATTGTTCAATTTCTTTCCCCTCTCTTTTTGCCATGAGCGCGTCAAATCCATCTGGCGTAGCCCACTCAGCAGGTTTCTTATTTTTATCAAATGCAGAGGGATGGTAGAGGTAACGACCCACCCCCCATTGTACAGCAGACCTCTTTAGAGAGTCGGACAACCCACCCTTTGCGCCTTCAATATTACTATCGTCTGCTCCATCAGCTTTTGTTATCCAATTACCCTGTATGTAACAGCTAAGATAACACACCACTCTACCACCGATAAACTCATACTTAGTCTGCCAACCACTAACTCCAAATACAGAGTCAAGTCTATCCATTACATCCCTAGCTGTGATATATACAAGCTCACCACTCCCACCTTGACCCTTACGCCACCGTAAGCGACGCGGATCGAACGGTCTTTTGAGTGCTACCTCTACCTTTTTATCCATTATGCGCTCCCACCAAAAATTAGAACACCAACTATTAGTAAAACAGTTAAGCCCATATATACTTCTTTCTTTTTAAGTAACTTCATTATTTCCCCTCTTCAATAAGTTCCTCATGGTAAGAGCCATCCTCTTCACGCCATGCCTTGTATTTCTTCTCAACCCACTCACCTCTAGTAACTATAGCTGGTTCCTCTTTGGTTCCCACATTCTCCAAAGCTCTATTGTACTTGATAGGGGAAAATAATTCCTCCATCATTGAGCTAAAATCGTAAGGATTTACTGACCTTCTTAACATAATATCATACTCCTTTTGATAGTTCAACAAAATATTGAGCATCCACCACAACTAGTGGTTGCTTCCGGTTCTTCTTAATCACAAGCAACGGCTCATAAACTCCTGAGTTGGCCTGCGCCTGCTCATAAGACTTCCATACATTCAGTGACTCTTGATTCTTGCACTCCACTGAATACGGAAATACTTTACGTGCCTGTGAGGAGAACATTAAGTCCTCACCACCAGCACCCATACTACGGCTCTCTACGTCATCAGGGTTCAAGTCTAGCTCTTTAACTAGCAACTGCTTGAACCACTGTTGCAGTCGCCTGCCTTTGGCTTTTGCGCTTTGGTGGTTCATATAATGCTACCTTATGTAGTTCTCCCATTACACCACCTTTAGGTGGCTGTTCCTCCACACCTATGGGGTGCGGTAGGTCGTCATTAGTGTAGTAATTAAGTGATGCCATGCAGAGGTTCAAATCCAAATCCCCCTCTGCCCCGTCAAAATTACGCGCTTTACATAGACTGAAGTATGCATCCGGTGAGCTTGGATTCTCATCATAAGTACGCCCAAACAGTATTACATTGTCAGTTCTATTTGTTATGTCCGCCGATCCCGCGACAGACCACTTATCCAAACGGTCAGTTAAACTCTGACCTTTTCTTGCATGTGCCACCAGTATAACGTGTATACCTAAATTCCTGGCGCAGTTAGCAAGCGCACAAACCACAGCTTTTTGCCCGTTCCAATCGTCTGATGCCATACTCATTGTCATCAGCGAATCCACAAGAACAAGGTTAATACCCAAGTTATCTACTGAATACCTAATCACCGATATCAGAGTGTTATAGTCAATGGACCCATGCTGGTCGTATAAAAACAGCTTTTTATTTGACCATCTTGTAAAGTCCAACCCCGCATCCATAGTAGGTTCAACTTGCAATGATGCTTGCCTCCACATTCTAGCCAGTTGAGCTTTAGGTGACATCTCAAGGGAGATAGATAGGCACTTACTGCCCTGCTCCATAGCAGATAACATAATCTGAGAAGCTAACAGGGATTTCCCTGCCCCATTGATACCCGCCAACACCGTCATCTCTTCAGGTCTAAGTCTGAACTTTGTGTCAAAATACTTGAATGGTAGCTTGATACCCTTGAGTTTTTCACCTGACAGATAATAGTCCATAACCTCATCGGTAAAATCAGACGCAGACCGTATGTTTTGCTGTGCATCTGTCAGTTTTCTATATGGTTTTAGCTCTTCTTTGCTAATTTTCATCCTTTTTCTCCTTGAAAACCCAATAATCTGAATCTTCTAAACTCAATAGTAAACCATATTCATCCCTTTTACCAGAGTTTGGATTCCAAAAGGGGTTATTTTCCCTCTTTCCCTTAGTTGTAGCCATCATAAAGGCGGAGTCCCAATTCACATTCCTGTACCCAAGACCTCCAGATCTAACTGCCGGTGATGATAATTCCTCAGTCGATTGAGTCCGTTTAGGATCGTGTTCCGTATTGTCGGAAAAGAATTCTGCACCCGTTAGATTCTGAAGTCTCTGGTATATCCTCCATGCCTCCCTGATGTACCTATCGACCTTCCTCTTATCTGTTTTTGTTTTCTTTAGGGTGTCAATTGCATCTAACGCCCTGTTTCTAAGCGTATCAGAGGGCATCATGCCCGTCTTTTCCGCCGTAGCTACAGCCATCTTAGGTAGGTTACGTAAGACGTTTATAGCTTTGTCTGCTCTGTCCATATATAATAATGCATTACCTGTAAGTTGTTGATTTTTAATAGTATTCTTCAATGTACCAATCGTTGTATTCCATGTCATCGTCAGCTTGCTGACGCATATTATTTTTAAGTTCCTCCTCCCAATACTCTGGAGGGACCAGTGAAGGCTCCCCCTTTAGTGGTTTATGAATATCCCGACATCCACCCATAAATGGGTCACAATTTTCCCAAGTTTTCATATCCCTAATGCCTCCAAAAGTTCCTCATCTGAACACGGCTCAATTGGGCGTTTGTCGTCGTGAGATGCGTCAGTTCGGACAGCGTACTCCATAACATCTGACTTATAGACGTCACCATACTCCCAACTTCCGTAGGTTAGCGGGGATTTCACCGCGCAGAACCAACGTGCATACGGACCTTCATTACGTTCTAACTGGTACTTTTTAAGAACGTGCCATGTCCAGCCCTGCGGATTTTCCCAAACTTCATATGGGTTGTTTACTTCTCTGGATTTTGCATACGGATTTTTTTCTCTTCCCATCGTCTATCCCTCTCCTGTAGTTCGACACTCAGTTGAAATTGTAACCAATCCAGTGAATCGTCAGACCAGTTCATGATACGCCGGAACAACTCTGTTTTTCTTTCCTCTGAAATTTCCATTTAATAAACCTTCCTATAGAGTAGACCTCCTATTTATAAGATTACTAAAATTTTCAAAAATATGCAACAGTTTTCCAAACTTTCTTTTTTACCCTTTGATATCAATGGCTTACGCCTGATGCATTAGTTATGTAGACAATAGATGTTTTTTTTGATAATATTTATTTATGGGGTGACTTGACCTTTCAATTATGAGCCTTAGCTGTGGCTCCATCAAGCAACTAGCGGCTATTGATTCTAGGGCGCTTAAGACGGCGCGGTAAACAGGCATAACTGCCACAAAGGGCGGATGTTTCACAGCATCTAAAAATAACTGTACCTGATAAACTTAGACTCTTACCCCACGTTACAATTCCCACAAGAGGATAGCGTGATAGTTCCGGGCAGTCCGGTCTTATTGACAATTGCGTCTAAATTATATTTGTTGTAAAAATACAACACTATGGCATCAGAAGAAACAAAAACACAACGCCGCGCTAGGCTCCAACGTAACTACGTAGCCAAGCACAACAAACAGAGAGCAAAAACGCATAAAAGCACAAGAGACTATAGCCGACAACAGAAACACCGACACGGTGTCCCCGTTACCGACTACGGTCTACAGGATTAGCTTAGGAGTACGTTTTGCAATGCATCATTGCGCGACGCGTGCGTTACTCTTGGCGGATAAATCCCTGCTATATGCACGGGGTTTGCTAGCTTCCATTTTGTAGGTCGCGGGTCCACTTTTGGGTAGACTGTTACCGTCACGTTTTGACCGTCGATAACGTCCTGATATGAGCCGATCGGCTGCACGTCTACTGTATCAAATTCAATAAAATCGTCCATTTTAATTAGCTCCCATTGCTACGTTTTGAGTGTATTTTTTGCCACTGCCATGAGCCACAAAACCTATTATGGGCCGGTCAACTTTTTGACATAACCGGCATGACCGACATGTTACCTTTTTACTGGTTTCCGCCGGACACCTAACAACCTTGCGACCTGCGGGCGTATACCTAACCTTAGAACTATCATCCGGTAACAGTGTTACCACTGGCGCTATATCCAATTGCGCGTATTGGTCAGCTTGATCTAGATTATTGGCCGATATATTGACGGTAAACCCGCCGTCGTTACATTCTTTTATAATGTCAGAATGCTCTACGGGGTTGTGATGTGTGTAGGTAAATCCGCCTTTTTTGCGATTGGCTCTAATTAATGCGCGTATTCCAACCGTATCATCTATAGGTAGATCACCGGCTTGATTATGTCGCCATATTCCTAGATCAAATCGCCGGACGCTGGCCAATAAATCCGCCCACGATCCGCCACGTTTACCGGCGTCAACAGCCCGCCAATGCATGCCTAGATGCCCATGTTCAGCATAACATGGTGCTACACGTTTACCAGTGTTGGGATCTATGTAGGCTTTTAGTGGGCAACTACTTGGACACGTATCGCTAGACGATGTTGTAGTGGGCATGCCACCAAGTTTTACATTTTTGCTATGTTGTGTGACGTGATAATTGCTCATTTTTTAAAAAACCCCACATATACCAGTATCATATTGACAGCAATACATCCGGCTATTATCACAACATCCAATAATATTTCCATTATTAACTCCACGGTCCATGAATAATTAACCCGGCAACCAGCACCAATAAAATCAATCCAATTGCTAGCATTTCCATTGTCACAACCTCCATTATAGTTAATACATCAATGACTAGTCTAGCGACTAGCCATTAATCTAGCAACTATTACCAGTTATAGCCATCATGATAGTAGTAATCTGGATTCATATAATCATCCCCATAGCCATTTAATTTTTCTAGGCAAACCAAACATAGTGGGATTGTTTCCCATTCTAGCGGTTTGCTTGTATCTGTGCGGTGTTTAGACACTAGACATGGTTCTACCCCAGTTTCAGAATTACAATCAGTGCAATTTGTCATTGTTCTATTTCCTATATGTTGTTGACCGATGAGTGCATTATACTCAGCCGGATCTAGATTGCAACCAATAAATGATATCCCACCCTCACACCAACACGCCCCATCTAGGGTTCAGGTTCTATGGTTCTGGTTATGTCGTACGGTTCACGAACCATATATAGTAGTTGCACAAATGGACTGATACTTACGCAAATGAGTCTCATTCTCTTTTAGCTGTCGACAACCAATGATCTAATAAAAGGTACAACATTGGTACATCCGCCTACGGCGGGCACCCCCTTTTGATCTACAGATTTTTATATATATTCTACCCACAAACCGGAGGGTATTTTTAGGGTTCACAATTATGGCAAATTTATCATTATCACAAGTAAGAGATGCTGTTGAAAGAAAAAGAAGGAGAGATCTTGGTTCTTTAAGGAATCCTATGGATATTATGGAGGGGCAATATGGCTTAAATGACCCCAGTAACCCTTATTTGCAGGGTATAGACAAGGCCGGTTTAAGAAACATGACATCAGCTAGGGAAGTCCCTTCAGTTTTTCATGGTGAGAATATACGCGGACAAGCTCATTGGGGCGGGAGAACCGGCCCTCAAGATTGGAGGCCAAATAGGGATATACGTATATTGGGTGAAGGATTGCTTTCTCCAGAAGAATATGAGGATACTATGACCCATGAAGTTGGGCATTTAGGTGAACAGGCTGTAGGTAACTACAGAAATTGGGGGGATGATGTTGAGGATCGTTCCCATAATATGTTATATGGCAGGAACGTTGGTGGGGTTTTTGATCCCAATGATCCATATTTTGGAACTACAGAAGAGCGCGGTATATTAAGTGATAGATTAGGTGGAGATAGAACCCTTAAACACGTAGAGGGTAGACATGACTGGGTAGATGTAGATCCTATGGATGCTCAGGAGCGTTTAGCCGATATAAATAGGAAGTCAAAATTTGAGGGGTTGTTAGGTCAGGATACGGTATCTACTGGATCAGAAAGTTTTATTCCTGCCCCAGTAAGATCTGGAGCAGAAGATATAATGACTTCTACAAAGTCAGGTGTGGAGGCTATAATTGATAAGTTTGGGGCAAGAACCAAATCCGGCATTGGTGGGGAAACGGTAGAAAGGCAGGATGAAGAACGGGAGGAAGATCGGTCTTGGCCAAGAGACGGAAGCCATTGGGGGTCTGAAATCATGGAGTATGATGCTCCACCAAGAGACGGAAGCCATTGGCAAGAACGGGAGGAAATAAGACCTACCACTCTTAAACAGGCCCAAGCTCAAGGAAAAGCTCACTTCTGGCATGACGGTAAAAAGAAACTAGCGGTTACAGCGGATCAGTTAGCTAAGTTTAAGAAGTCTGATCTCTATGATGCAGACTCTAAAAAATCCGCGCTTTCACAGTGGGCTAATATAGCCCAGTCTGAAGGCGGTATGAAGAAATTATTTAAGAAGAAATCTGACAAGAAGGTAGCGGCTAAAGTCAAGGAAACTAAAGCTGATAAGCAGTTCCTTGATGATTATATGCAGACTTATTATACTGGAAAAAAGAAGGATGATCCAGAGTTCCGTGAGAATGTAAAGGCTAGACTTAAAGGAACCGTTCCAGAGGCTCAAAAGAAAACCGTTGCAAATGCAATTAGTTCTGCGGTGAAGATCTTTGGAACAGATAAACTAGCAAGTGGTGGTCGCATGGATAAGGCCACAATGAAGAAGATGCTTCAGGATTTAGGTCAGATTGAATCAGGCTACAGAACAAGAATAGCCGGTGGTGGCCGCCCGGAGCGTGGCTTCTGGCAGGTATTGCCCTCCACAGCTAAGGATGCTTTAACCAACGCCGGGGCTTATTTTGGCCCCACATTCAACAAAACATTTGCAGGTCGCGATTGGGTTAAAAGCGGTCAGTCCCCTTATGAAAGCCTAAAGAATATGAGTCAGAAAGACATCTCTAAACTATTAGAATCGGATGACGCTCTAGGAGCCGCCTTCTCAGCCGTTCAGGTACTTAGAACATTTAAGAAAAAGAAATGAATGAGAGGTTAAAGAGGTATTGGGGAGACTTTCTAAACCCTTTAAAGAACATATCAAAATATTATAAAGAGGAAGTGGGTAGCGGCCTTCATGGAATGGGTGTTGGAGAACATGAGACAGGATTAGGCAGTAAAGCATTAGGCTTACTTCAATTTGCAGGCGCACCTGTAACTGCACTTTCCAGAGGACTTTTAGAAGAACCATTGGAGGGGAATTTAGTTTCAGCGGGTGTTAATCCGGGTGTGGCTGAAAAGATAGGTTTATATACAGGACTGGGAGCATCTATGATTGTTCCGGGCGCGGCAGCTACTAAAATAGGTAGGGCTATAACACCAAGAAGTGGTGATTTAGCTTTAACCCAACAGATTACCAGACTAGCACCGGGTCATAAGCTCTCATATGAGAAGGGTGGAACAAGGGCGCAGGACTGGTATAAAGGCGGTCAAGTAGCCCAATTAGCAGTGGGTGCAGGTCGCGCAGTTAAGGATTACGCGCAAATGGCTTTCAGCCCTCAGAAGTCACACTTATTTAAGAAGTATGGATTGTCCCCAAGCCAGACTAGAGATTTGAAAGAGCAGTTAGATGTTTTATCAAAATTGAAAAATAATGAAGACGTTTTCAAAACTAACATATATGGCAGGACAGATGAATTTTACGAACCATCTACGGGTAAGTGGATAAAGGGCAAAGATCCTGAAAAGGTTGATGAGTCAGCAGTAAAACAGGAATTTCATTCTACATTAGCATATATAGACTCCATATTTCAAAAGTATATGCCTAATGATATACGGAGGAAAAACTTTCTGGAAGATATGTATGGTCATATTTTTCCAAGAACCGCCCATACAAATTATAATAGCTTAGTATCTGTAAAAGATGTAGAACCTGTTAGGAAGGTTTTGGATAACTTACCCTCTCATGTTACTGATGACATGATTAAAGAAGTGATAAATCCGGCGATTGCCGCTTTTACTAGGAAGGGGCAAAAGAGTGGTGGAGATGTTGCTCTAAATTCAAAAAGACTGTGGGGGAATCCTTTTCAGGATTTGTCTTTTAAAGCTAAGGACAACCCTCTAGTAAACGTGCCAAAAGGTACGGGTCTGTATCAAGTTAATAAACTTTGGAGAGACTTTCCCGGTGATGAGGTAACCAAAAAGAACCTTATAGATTATGCAGAACAAAGTAATCTAAAGATTAGAAGTCAGTATGGTGATGATATTCCTAAAAAAGTCAGAAAGGAATTATATGATATTGACAGTCTAAAGAAGAGCATAACACAGCATGATGAATTCATATCTATAAGTGGGGAAATACTTTCAAGAGATAGGCTTTTAGCCCACATACAGAATAGGTTAATAATACCAAGATCAGGAAATGATGGCATGTGGACAACGATTGACCACATGGCACAAGGGATTCCTCAAAAAGTAAAGGGTATCAAAATTCCATTTGCTAGACAACTAGAAGATTTAACTGAGAAAGGCTCACAAACAAATGTAATAGTGGTAGATGCATTCCCTGTCGCAAGAAACCCACAGCTCACAACAGCTACAAGGAGGCGGAAAACTGGTGAAAGTATAGTATCAAAGCAGATGGCCCCTAAAGAACAAACATTTGATGAGTTGATTGAATCTGTAGGTAGAAAGGTTTCTGACCCTGTTCCGGCTGATATGGTGAAGCAGTTTTACGGCAGAAGAGCAAAAGGTTTGGGTCTTGGTTTGGCAGGCACAGGAGTTGCTGAAGGTCAAAGGAGAAAATTTACGGATGCGTACTAGTAAACAAGAAACATTTATTGAGCAATACTGCTTAACCGGCAATGCGTCTAAAGCCGCAGAAACCGCAGGGTATAGCTCACCTAAACAGCGCGGCTATGATCTCAAGAAGCAGTTTGGCTTTGAAATAGCAGAACGACAAAAGAAGATGATTCAGGATTGCGTACCCGGTGCGTTATCTCAACTGGAAAACTTGGTAAATAATGCTGAGTCTGAGTCTGTGAAGTTAGGCGCTATTAAAGATGTGTTGGATCGGGCAGGTTATAAAGCCCCTGAGAAGATACAACAGGAAATATCCCACGTAGAACAAGCCTCCACTGATGAGCTTCAAAGAGAACTTGATGCAATCATGGGGTCTTCAAACGTAATAAGTATACCTGAAGCATTGAACTAATGCCTATTCAACGCTGTTCACTCAAGAACGGAAAGAAAGGATGGAAATACGGAAAATCTGGAAAATGTTATGCAAGTAGAAAGGGTGCAGAGCGTCAAGCTAAAGCAATCCACGCCTCCGGCTACAAGGAAGGATCTAGAAAAAGCTCTAGAAATCGTTAGGGAGATAAGCGCAAGAAAGCGCTATAACAAGGTTGATTTCTACGACCCCTACCCCTACCAGCTAAACTTCCATGAAACCGGCTCAGAGGCCAACCAGAGGCTTCTCATGGCGGCTAATCGCATAGGGAAGAGTTACTGTGGTGCGGCTGAAATGGCCTATCACGTTACAGGGTTGTATCCTAAGTGGTGGAATGGTAGAAGGTTTGATAAACCTATAGTGGCATGGGCGGGTGGCGTTTCAAATGAAACCACCAGAGATATTGTTCAATTTGAACTATTGGGTTCCCCCGATGATCCAGAGGCATTTGGGTCTGGTGCAGTCCCAAGAAGCTGTATTATAAAAACAGAAAGAAAACCGGGCGTTCCAAATGCTAAGAGCATGGCCCTTATCAAACATGTTTCCGGTGGGAACTCTTCTTTATTCTTTAAAGCCTATGAGATGGGGGTTGACAAGTGGCAAGGTCGTAGTGTAGACTGTGTATGGTTAGATGAAGAACCAAGCAGAGAACTCTACTCACAGGCAGTAACACGTACCCTTGACCGCAGAGGAATGGTCTATATGACATTCACTCCAGAGAATGGAATGACTGAAACGGTGGCTTCCTTTATGAACCGTTTACAATCTGGACAATCCCTAACAAATGCCACATGGGATGATGCTTCTGAAAGAATCATGTCCATGAAAGGTGAGAGAGGTCATTTATCTGAATCCGTAATGAGTCAGATCTTATCCTCTTATTCCCCACATGAAAGGGAAATGAGAAGATACGGACGACCCTCAATTGGTTCAGGATTGGTATTCCCATTAAGTGAAGATGATGTTATAATAGAACCTACCCCAATAGAAGATCATTGGCCTAGAATAGCCGCAATAGATTTTGGTTGGGACCACCCAACAGCAGTTGTTTGGGCAGCCATTGATAGGGATACAGATACATTTTATTTATATGATTGCTATAGAGCGTCAAAAGCCTCCCCGTCTGTACATTCAGATCATATAAGGTCAAGACCGCATTTTATTCCCATAGTCTACCCGCATGACGGAAATCGCAGGGATAGCATGGGAAATCCGGGATTGGCTGACCAATACAGAAATTTAGGATGTAACTTTCTTTTAGAACATTTTACGAATCCTCCGGCTCTTGGAAGTAACAAAGGTTCTAACAGCGTTGAGGAAGGTTTAATGGCTATGCTTCAGTCAATGGAAGCCGGAAAGTTTAAAGTGTTCTCAACTCTATCTGATTGGTTTGAAGAGTTTAGAATGTATCATAGGAAAAATAATAAGGTGGTTCCTATAAGGGATGATCTTATGTCTGCTACAAGGTATGCATTTCAATCACAACGTTTTGCTGTTGCCGGAAAAGACCCGACATGGACACAAGACATAGAATATAGAGATTATGGAATAGTTTAATGGCTGATAAATTTACAGAAGAAGAGATTGTAACTAGGGTTAGGGGTGAGATCACTGACTCATTAGGTTACATGGGAGATACTATCTCTCAGCAGAGAGAGCAGGCTATGCAATACTACTACGGATTACCGTTTGGTAATGAAGTGGCAGGGCGTAGTCAGTATGTAGATTCCACTGTTCAAGATACTATTGAGTGGATTAAACCTTCCTTAATGAGAGTATTTGCTTCTGGTGATGAGATGGTTAAGTTTACCCCTCACGGCCCGGAAGATGTTGCAATGGCACAACAAGCCACAGATTATGTAAACTATGTATTTACAAAAGATAATGATGGTTGGGAAATTTTATACTCATGGTTCACGGATGCCCTTTTAAGTAAGAACGGCATAGTAAAAGTATGGTGGGATGAGTATGATGAGGAACAAAGAGAAGAGTATCGCGCCCTAGATGAAACAGAACTCACAGCACTGATAACTCAGGAAGGTGTTGAGGTTGTAGAACATACAGAGTATATAGAATATGAACAGCCTATACATGATATAGTTATAAAAAGAAGTCAGTATAATGGAAAGGTTCGGGTGGAGAATGTTCCACCTTCTGAATTTCTAATTAGCCGTGAAGCAAAGACAATACAGGATGCAAGGTTTGTCTGTCATAGAGTAGAAAAGACACTATCAGAATTAAGAGAAATGTATCCTGATAAAGACCTTCAGCCTGAAGATTTAGGTGCTGGAGATGATGATCTTATGTCTTACTCTGCTGAAAGGCTTGAAAGATATGCGTTTGATAAATCTGCCCGATACTGGGAAGGATGGGGTGGAGATGAATTTGGAGATGAATCCCTAAGACGTTACTGGTTGCATGAATCATTTTTAAGGGTAGACCAAGATGGCGATGGAATTGCTGAATTAAGAAAGGTTTGCACTGTTGGATCTACTGTTTTGCAGAATGAAGAGATTGATGCTGTTCCTTTTGTTTCATTAACTCCGGTTAAAATACCACATAAATTCTTTGGTTTGTCTTTAGCTGATCTGGTTATGGACCTGCAACTGTATAAGAGTACATTAATGCGGAACCTCATGGATAATATGTATAACCAAAACTTTGGACGCTATGCCGTTTTGGAGGGTCAGGCTAACCTTGATGACCTTCTTACACAAAGACCGGGCGGTGTAGTAAGAGTTAAATCGCCTAATGCGGTTATGCCCTTGCAGACTCCTTCATTGGAGCCTTACTCTTTCCAGATGTTGGAATATCTTGATGGGGTAAGAGAGTCAAGGGCAGGCGTATCTAGAATGTCTCAGGGGCTAAATGAAAATGCCCTAACCTCACACACCACAGCAACAGCGGTTAATGCGGTGATGGGAGCAGCCCAAAGTAGGGTAGAGTTAATTGCCAGAAACTTTGCTGAGACAGGCGTGAAAGAATTGATGATGCGTATTTATGAGTTGATACAAAAGAATCAAGACAAGAAGAGAGTTGTTATGTTGAGAAATGAGTGGGTTCCTGTGCGTCCTGATGCGTGGAAAGATAAGTATGATTGTACTGTTTCTGTAGCTTTGGGTCAAGGTAATAAAGACCAACAAATGGCACATCTCTCACAAATGTTACAATTTGCCTCTCAAGCTATGCAGGGTGGACTACCTATTGTTAATGTACAGAATATGTATAATTTAGGTGCTTCATTAGTTAAGGCTATGGGCTTTCAGAATGTGGACGATTTCCTTACCGATCCATCTAAGATACCCCCCCAACCTCAGCAACCTGATCCTAAACAGCAGGAAATGCAAATGGAGGCTCAAATCAAACAGAAAGAGCTTGAGATAAAACAGGGTGAACTACAACTTAAAGCCGCTAAGATTGAGCAGGAATATCAGAAGCTGGCTGTAGATTCCAGTTTGAAACAACAAGAACTAGCTCTTGAAAAGGAACAAAATAGAGCTGTAGCAATAGGAGCAACATGAGCGATTTTCAAAATGATGAAAGAGCTAGACACGCAAACAGTTTATTACAAAACGAATTATATAAGGAAGCATTTGAAGTATTAGAAAAAGATTTAATGAGCCGCTGGGTACATAGCGGTTCTACAGAGTCGGAAGCCAGAGAATCAATCTGGTTAGCGATGAGACTGCTTGACAGGATTCAAATTCATTTACAGTCCATAATTGAAACTGGAAGAATGGATGAAACCTTGAAAAAGCAACACCCATTCATCTAAAAAATTAAGGAGTAAATTATGGCGGATACGCTAGAAGCCCCGCAATTGTCCGGCGATAATCAGCCGGGTAGTATTAGAGAAGCGCAAGAGGCATTACTTGGAATTATGGAACCTGAAAAGGTCAAACCAGAAGAAGAGGAAGCCGCCCCTACGGAAGAGGAAGAGTCCACTGAGGAAGATCAAGACGATTCATTGGAAGAGGTTTCTGAAGAAGAGCCTGAAGAATCTGAAGAAGATGATGAAGGCGATTTGGAAGAGTCTGCGGAAGAGCAAGAGCAAGAAGAAGACCCTCTGTTTACAGTCACCGCTAATGGTGAAGATATAGAGGTTACCTACGACGAACTCTTGAAGGGATATTCCCGACAAGCAGATTATACTAGAAAAACTCAGGAAATAGCACATCAAAGGCAACAATATGAACAGGCCAAGTCTCAATATGAGTCAGCCTTGCCCGAACTGCTACAACTGAAAGAACAGTACGTTAGTGTATTGAATGATACTATTTCTAACTCTGTTTCCAATCTTGATAAATTTAATGTTGATTGGAATAGACTAAAAGAGGAAGACCCGGATCAATACCTTCTACAGAGGGAGGAGTTCCGTCAAGCCCAAGATCAACTTAGAGAACATCAGTCTAGAAAACAATATGAAGAACAACAGTTGCAACAGCAATATACATCTGACCGTAAAAAGATTCTTCAAGAGGAGACAAATAAACTTGTCAATGTAATGCCAGAATTTGCGGAAGAAAATTCACGTAAAGAAATCATACAAAATATACGTGAATACGCTAGGAATAATGGCTACTCTGATGAAGAATTAAATACACTTGCGGATCATAGAGCTTTTGTGATGTTAAGCAAAGCTATGAAGTTCGACAATATTTCTAATTCTAATGTTAAAGCTAAGAAAATTAAAAATAAACCCAAAGTGGTTAGATCTGGAAAGGGCAAATCACAGTCTAAAGAGCAAGGAAGGAAACGTGCGGTTCAAATGAAGCGTCTTCAAGAATCAGGTCACGTAAAAGACGCGACTTCATTATTTGAGGACTTTGTTGATCTTTAAATCATAGGAGAAATGTTATGGCAGTTCCTTCAAATACAAGGGTAACCTATGGTGCTATAGGCATCAGGGAAGACCTTAGTAACATTATCTATAATATCTCCCCAACTGAAACGCCCTTTCTAAGTGGTTGTGGTCGTGAGACTGCTGACAATACTTACTTTGAGTGGCAGACCGATGCACTAACTGCGGCGGCCGCTAACCGCGCCACTGAAGGTGACGATCCAGCTTCCACAGCAGTAAGTGAGCCCACTAGGGTAGGGAATTACACTCAGATTTCCGTGAAAGCCGTCCAGACCTCTGGAACAGCAGAAGCGGTCGATTTTGCTGGGCGTAAATCTTCTCAAGCGTATCAGTTGGCAAAACGCGCCAAAGAAATGAAGCGTGATATGGAAAAGATGTTAATGGATAACGTAGCACAGTCGGCTGGGGCTGGTCCTGCACCCGGCCCTGCAACCGCAAGAGCGACAGGCGGTCTAGGATCATGGGTAGCTACCAATTACCACAGTTTAGGAGGCGCACCTTCACCACCCGGTTTAGGTTCTGCTTCTGCTGGTACTGGTACTAACACCGCCAGCGATGCTACATCCACTGGAACCTTAACTGAAGCCGGTATGAAGACTGTTATCAAAGAATGTTTTGATAGCGGTGGAACACCGGACACCATACTTGTTGGCTCTGCTAATAAGCAGGTGATTTCAGCTTTGACACAAACGGTATCAAGTCTACGAACAGATGCTAACAGACAGGCTCCGGCTCATGTCGTGGCTTCTGTTGACGTATATGTTTCCGACTTTGGATCGTTTAAAATAATTCCAGATCGGTTCCAAAGAGCTAGAGACTGTTGGTTTATTGACTTTGATTTTTGGGCTGTGGCGTATCTGCGTCCTTTCCAAACTGAAAGTCTAGCAAAGACTGGGGACAGTATAAAGCAGATGATCATTGCTGAGTACGGACTCATGTCTAAGAACCAAGCAGCTAACGGCTTCTTAGCAGACGTATAGGTGTAATAGTAGTGGGGGCTTAACAGCCCCCTTCTACTTATGAAAGAAAATATAAAAGATTATTTGTTTCATAAAGCAGGTTTTTTAGACAAGGAGTTCTGCAAGTCTGCTTTAGATATTCTTACCAAAAGTCAGTGGGAGAATCACGACTTTACAGGGTATGAAACAAATGATCCTGAACATGGATTAGGTTGGGAGAGAGAGGTTAAGTCTAAACCTTCTGGAAATGCAGAGCCAGAGTTTGTAGGATTTCAAAGCCCGGATTGGAATAATAATCACGCCCAAATTAACAATGTTATTATAAATAGTTTATCTAAAGCATTAACAGAATATGTAAGAAGTTTTGGTTATAAGTGGTTTGACGGATGGAATGGTTATTCAGTTATAAAATTTTTAAAGTATGCTGAGTCTCACCAGATGGCTGAACACTGTGATCATATTAATTCATTGTTTGATGGAAATGTAAAAGGCATTCCGATGTTGTCTATCGTAGGACAACTAAATGAAAACTTTGAAGGCGGTGAGTTTGTAATGTGGGGAGATCAGGTTATTCCTTTTGAAGCCGGAGATGTAATTATATTTCCATCTAACTTCATGTATCCACATAGAGTAGAGCCTGTAACTAAAGGAGCAAGATATTCTTATGTCTCTTGGGCCTACTAATTTTAAAATAATAAGGGGGTTACTAACTGGTGAACTGTTGGATTTTCTTGGCGTATATGCCTATAACAAGGCGACACTTCCTGATTCCGTACCAACCAAAGAGACACACGGGTTTGTAGACGATCAAATACCGAACACCCCTGCATGGCACGATGACTTAGCCATGAAGAATTTAATGTGTTATTTATCTCCAGATATGGAAAAACATACTGGTACAAGGCTAATCCCAACTTATTCTTATTTAAGAGTTTACAAAAAAGGTGATGAGCTAAAGAGGCATATTGATAGGCATAGTTGTGAGTTCAGTGTTACTCTAACTCTAAGAAGGGAACCTAATGAACGTGTATGGCCTATTTATTTAGAGACAGATAGTGTTCATAAGGTAGAGTTAGAAGAGGGAGATGGTCTAATTTATAAAGGTATTGAAAGCCCTCATTGGAGGGACAAATTTGAGGGCAGTAGATTAGCCCAAGTGTTTTTACATTATGTAAGGAGATAGTGATGGCTAAAGAAATGAAAGGTTATAAGTTTTCAGACAGCAAGGCTGGGGTGGCGGCTGATAAATCTTTTAAAAGTTCAGGAGATGCCTATGGTGGTATTACAGGCATTATTGCTAAACTAGGTACTGGCGGTAACGTCAAAGGCCAAGCAAATCAAAAAGAGAAAGGATAATGAGCAAGAAAAGAGTAGAGGGGCCAATTAATTTAAATGCTCCAATTAGAACTGGAACTAAAGATAGCGGGTCTTCTGATATAGAAAGGACTATTAAATCTTTAGCATCAGGAAAAAGTGGATATAAATCACCGGGCAATAGCATTAAACATGAGGTAAAGAATCCACTATAAAAGGAGACGTTATGTTCGTTTATGCAAAGACACCTACTATTGTAGTGGTTGATGGTGTTTTAAACCCGGAAGAATGTCAATCTGTTATAACTCATTCTGAAGGAAAGCTGGAAAGAAGTACAGTGGCTACTGATGAGGGTTTAGTTTCTGATAAGGCAAGAACTTCTCATGGCACTTGGATTGACCATGAGGATTTTCCAGAGATAACTACAAGAATATCTGATATTGTAGATATTCCTTTGGAGAGAGCAGAGCCGATTAATGTTCTTAGATATAACTCAGATCAAGAATATAAGCCACATTATGATGGTTTAAGTGGTCAGCATTTAGAGAACGGTGGTCAGCGATTATTAACTGCTATGGTGTATTTAAATAATGCAGTTGGCGGTGGTACAGCCTTTCCTAAATTAAATATTGTAGTAGGTTCTATAGGCGGTCGATTGTTAATGTTTAGCAATGCTGATGAAAATAATCAACCACATGAACTTTCACTTCATCAAGGACTTCCACCGCATGAAGGTGAGAAGTGGGTAATGACATTATGGTTCAGAGAAACAAAGATCCTTTAGAAAGTTTTATAAATAAACAAATAAAGGCACAAAAAGTAGCCCCTAAGCCACCGTCTAAACCAAAGACTACGATGGAACATTTAGAGTCTTGGAATGGAAAAAATGGCGGCAAGATTGGGGGGAGGGGTTTTTTAGGTGGCTAGAAAAAAAGGGACTTTATTAGACGTTCAGCCGGGTTCTTATGATGTTTTCCATGAGGAGCCAGAAGGTAACGATACATATACTTATACAGTAGAAACCAGACCTGATCCATTAGTCAGGCAGGAAATACTTGATGCTAACAAGCGTCAGTACAATGACTATGGTGACAAGCTGTCTCTTGGTAAAATGGGTGAATGGCATCATGCCGCAAGAATACCAAAAGATATATGGGATGCATGGTTGAGGGAAACCAATGGTGAGGTTTCAAAAGACCCAAAGATATTAGCCGCCAAGCTAAATGACCCTGATAACAAATTCCTAAAAACCGCACCAACAAATCTATAGAGGAAAATAAGATGGCAGATTTATACAGATTAAATAACTTTAACTACACGTTTACTGCTACTGATAGTTCGGTGCTATTGAGCGATGCTATATCTGCACAATGTAATGCAATTATAATCAATGCAAGTGAACCTGTATTTATTAAAATCACAAAGCATGGTGATGCAGCTACTGCTGGCTCTTGTGGCTATTTTATAAAAGACTGGCCTCATTATGTCCGTGTTAGCGGTGGAGATCGTGTTGCGGGGCTGAGAGCAGGATCAAGCAACTCTGTAGTTTATATTACTGAACTGACTGAATGACAACTGGCGTTTCAACAAGATTAGCTTTTGATGTACCATATAGATTAGCTAATAAACTCCATTCTATAACAACCTCTTCTACATCCACTGAGATGTCGGAAGCGGTTGGCAATCAGATATATGCGGTAATGATTACTGGCACTGAAGATGCTTATTTGGCTTTTGGTGGAGAAGTGTCTAATGTTGAATGGAGTGAAGCATCAGGCGCATGGTCAGCACAAACAAATACATGGAAAGAATATGAGCCAACAGGAGAGGGCTATCTTGAAAAGGATTGGCCTACATACTGGAGAATTAGTCCCGGTGATAAAGTATCAGCAATGCAAGTTGATACTGCTGGAACAGTATATATTGCGGAGATGACAAGATAATGGCGATAGGAACTTATGCGGAACTCCAGACTGCTGTGGCTAACTGGCTAGACAGGGGTGACCTTACCGATAGAATAGTAGAGTTCATAGACTTAGCTGAAGCAAGAATGAATCGGAATTTAAGGTTGCGACTCATGGAGACTACAGCTACAGGAACCTTAACAGCAGGAACTAGAGAATATGATTTACCTACTGATTATATACAAGCAAGGGAATTTCATTTAACCACTGATCCACTTGTTCCATTATCATATGTAACACCAGAATTAATGACTAGAACTTGGGGCGGATCAACAAGCGGTACTCCGCAGATGTTTACGATTATAGGTGATAAGTTTAGACTTGGCCCTGCGCCGTCTAGTGCTGACGGATATTCAATGCTTTATTATAAAAAAATCCCGGCATTAACTCCTGCGGCAACTACTAATGACATGCTTACAAATAACCCTGATATTTATTTGTATGGATGTCTACTAGAGGCAGAGCCGTTCTTAATGAACGATCAACGGGTTCAGCTATGGGCTACCGCTTATCAGCAAGCTGTTACCGATTTACAAGTTCAGGATAATAAAGACCGCCATTCCGGTTCTGAGCTAAGAGTAATGAACACTGGCGGATATTATTGAGGATTAAAAAATGGCACTTGAAACGGCAACATATATCAGTCAATTAACGGCGACAAATCCTACCGCAAGCGACCCTGTATCACAAGGTGACGATCATCTTAGATTAATTAAATCAGTGTTACAGTCGCAGTTCACTACATTAGGCGCGGCGGCAGTAACCACTACGGCGGCTGAACTGAACTTATTGGATGGTAAAACAGCAGTAGGTGATGTTACTGGTCCCGGATCTGCAACTGACAATGCGATTGTCAGGTTTGACGGTACGGGCGGTAAGACTCTACAGAATACATCTACAACCACTATTAACGATAACGGAGATATTGTAGTTGGAGGAACAACTCCACTAGTTACAATAGGTGATGGTGGGGCTGAAGATACCATGCTTTTATTTGATGGGGCGGCAATAGATTTTAGAGTAGGACTAGATGATGGAAATGACCAGCTAGAAATTGGCGTAGGATCTGCTCACGGAACGACCGCAGGAATTATCATGGATACTGCCGCAGATATGTCTCTAGGCGGTTATATCAACTTTCAAGACGAACAAGCCATTAGACCTGATTTTAAAGATTATGCAGAGACTGTAAATGTTCTAGGCGATCTTGGTGGTGGAACCGATACTATTGATTTAACTGCGGGTAATGTTGTAACCGCAACAGTATCGACAAGCACACAAACCTTCACCTTTACGAACCCTTCCGCAAGTGGCAAATCATGCTCATTCACCTTAATACTTACCAACGGTGGATCACAAACGGTTAATTGGCCGGGATCAGTAGACTGGGCTGGAGGCTCCGCACCCTCCCTCACAAGCTCTGGAGTTGATGTATTGACCTTCTTTACTGTAGACGCCGGAACAATTTGGTATGGATTTCCTGCCGGATTGGAGATGGGTTAATGCCTTTAGGAGCGGCTAAACAAGCACTCCTTGCGGCAGCAGGAGTAGCTACTGGTGATGTAGTATTATTGGCTACGCAGACAGCTTCCGATAGTGCTACTTTGGCATTTACATCTGGTATAAATAGTGATTATATAGAATATGTATTTGATTTTATTAATATGCACCCTGCTACTGACGGAACAAAGTTTCAGTGCAATTTTAGCATAGATGGAGGGTCTAATTATAACGTGAACAAAACAAGTTCCGCGTTTATGGCTAGACATCGGGAAAGTGATGCTTCTGCAAGTTTAGCTTTCTATGCAACTGAATCGTTAGATGATGCTACTGGATACCAGCCCTTATCTATAAAGGGGGTAAACAATGATGCGGATGGACAGTCTTCTGGAACTATGTCACTAATGAACCCAAGCTCTACATCTTATGTGAAACAATACATATCTAGGGCTGTATCTATGCAAGAAGATGATGAAGCGACCGATAGTTATGTGGGTGGATTTATAGATTCTACATCCGCAGTAAACGCTGTTATTTTTCAATTTGCTTCCGGCAATATAGAGGCAGGAACAATAAAAATGTATGGAATTAAGTAATTATGGCAATAACACTAATAACAGCGGCAACTCTTGACGGTGATACAAATGCCGCATTTACCTCTAGTATAGATAGCACCTATAAGTTGTATATGTTCTTATGGAACGCTCATTTTGACACGGATGAAAGAGGCTTTATGTGGAATTGTAGTATAGATGGAGGATCAAATTACAATGTAGCAAAGACTTCTCCTTTTTATAGAGCTTATAACACCCAATCTTCTGGGGGAACTGATGAGGGGGGAGCTTTGGCTTATGATAGTGATTACGACGCGGCTCAAACGACAGCATATATTGATTTAAATATGAACTTTGGCAATGGTTCAGATCAAGCGGGGGGAGGAAGGTTTTATTTATTTAATCCCTCAAATACAACCTATGTGAAACATTACCTATCATTTGCTAACAACTTTACCGCTGATGACCTTTCAACTCTTGTTGGGGTAGGTGGATATGCAAACACTACTAGCGCGATAAACGCCGTTAAATTTTCCGCATCGGGTGGCACTATGTATGGGTTTGTCAAAATGTATGGAGTAGGCTAATGGGGATACCAGTTTTACTTTCAACTAGCACCGCAAGCGGATCGTCTAATGTAGCAATTACATCTAATCTTACCAGCACATATAAAGAGTATATGTTTGTTTTTACCGATGTAGGGCCAGCAACAGACTCTCAAACCTTTCAGTTTAATTTAAGTACTGATGGAGGCTCTAACTATAATGCTTCAAAAACATCAACATTCTTTAGGGCGCAAGTAAATCAAGATGGATCTGGTAGTGGTATAGCTTACCAAACATCCCTTGATCTTGCGAATGGCACAGGATATCAGGCGATTAGCGCAGATTTGGGCAACGGATCAGATGAGAGCACTGGAGGTATTTTACATCTATATGATCCTGCTGGAACGACTTATGTGAAACATTTTTATGCTAGGTTTAGCTGTTATCACGCTAGTGAGTATGCTAATGATATGTATGCGGCTGGTTACGCAAACACTACTAGTGCAGTAAACGCAATAGACTTTAAGATGGCATCAGGAAATTTTGATGGCGTTATACAAATGTACGGAATAGAATAGGAGCAAAAGATGGCAAGAACTAAAGTAGTTGACGGGGTACAAATGCCCCTTACCGCTGAAGAAGAAGCCGCAAGAGATGCGGAAGAGGCTCAGTGGGCGGCTGGAGCATTTGATAGAGCTATTGCTGATTTGAGGTCAGACCGTAATAGTAGGCTTGCAGTTACCGATTGGCATGGGCTTTCTGACGTAACTATGTCCGCCGCCATGAATCAATATAGGCAAGAGCTTAGAGATATTACCGCTAACTTAACTACTGTAGATCATGTGAAAGCAGTAGTATGGCCTACAGAACCATCCAGTTAAATGCTTGTACCCGTAGAAAATGTAGGTGAAAAAGGAATTGTCAAGGATATCAATGCTTGGCAACTACCACCTAATGTCTGGACAGATGGAAATAATATAAGGGCAGAACACGGAGCCATTCAGAAATCTCCGGGATTCCTAGAGGTTATGGCCTCATGCCCTATAGTTCCTTACTATATAACTAACTTAGAAGTAGGAGCGGCTAACTACTGGATTGTAGGTGGCACTGCAAAGATATATGTACACGATGGGAGCGCATGGACAGACTTAACCAGAGCGTCTGGTGGAGACTATTCTGCTACCGCTAAAGAGAATTGGACTTCCACTGTATTAGGTGGAATCCTTATCATGGCTAATGGTTATGATGATCCACAATTTTGGGCGTTATCTTCCGGTATACCCTCTACTGGAACTAAGATGGCAGACCTCACTAATTGGCCCGCAAGCACAGAATGTTTTTCATTAAGAGCTTTCCGATCTTTCCTGATTGCTCTCAATGTAACCAAATCATCAGTACCTTATACGCGACTTGTTAAGTGGTCTACTGAAGCCGCTACTCAAACCGTCCCATCCTCATGGGATGAAACTTCAGCAACCGTAGACGCTGGAGAATATGAATTAGCCGACACAAGAGGAAAGATACTTGATGGCCTACCCTTGAGAGATTCTTTTATGATCTACAAGGAAGACTCTGTTTACCAAATGACGTATGTTGGAACTCCATTTATATTTGCATTTAGACAAATATCTCCATCAGTCGGCTCATTAGCCAAGAACTGTGTAAAGGAATATGATGGCGGTCATTTCATCTTTGGAAACGGTGATATGTATATTAACGATGGTCAAAGGTTAATATCCATTTTACCTCATACCATGAGAGACTATGTATACAACAATATAAACGGAGATGAATATGAGAAGAGCTTTGTGGTTGCAGACTATGGCAACACGGAAATGTGGGCCTGTTATGTTTCAGCGACAAACGCGGATAATGCTCAATGCGATAAAGCTCTAGTGTGGAATTGGTCTAATAATACTTTTACTGAGCGTGATCTACCTAATCTTGGGTATATCGGTTATGGTACAGAGGGTGATCCATTA
>Ga0208919_1000252_pt1 | contig 39219 bp, 51 predicted proteins | sample 4_EtaG_FD_184076 | JGI IMG/M metagenome (GOLD analysis project Ga0208919, IMG submission 184076) | Marine viral communities from the Subarctic Pacific Ocean - 4_ETSP_OMZ_AT15127 metaG (SPAdes) (version 3) | ecosystem: Environmental > Aquatic > Marine > Oceanic | place: Pacific Ocean | collected... | reverse complement strand
CCATTACTAGGAGTGAGGTAGTACGTAGGGCGTGTGAACAGTATTTGGGTACGTATGAGTTGGATGAAGTGCTAGACAATCATGCAGCTTGGTTACGTACATCAGAGAAGCATGTTAATTGACAGGGAGGTGTATATGCCTACAGAATATCACGACCCCGACATGGGGGAAATGGGTGAGTGGGTTGCTATATCCAAGTTGACAGGTCGGAAGTTCTATGCTCCGATTAGACGTGATGCCGAACAAGCCAGGGATGAGGATGACAGGATTTTCAGCCGTCATCATCAGGGCGGTCTTATTAACTGGGTTATTAGACCCGACCAACAATAGCACACTTGCTGTTATGTGCGGATATGCACAAAGAGCATAGTCCCTCTAGATACAAACGTATATCCGCACAAAAGAGTGAGTGTTCACTCTCTTGTTGCCATCAGGCAATGAGCATAAGACTTTTTACTGCTGTACACATTTTGTGGAAGGGGTGGGGTTAGGTCAACTCTGAGTGTATGCCTAAGTATAGAGCCTCACCCCCCAGCAAAGGAGGTAGCGTGAAAGAGTTAGTCAGAAGCGTAGAGGAGCTGTCGGCCTGTTGTGAAGGTCAGGTCGATGATTATAGCTCAGTTCAATACCCACCTTCAGTAACAGCGTACTCACGTTGTCGTGAGTGTGGCGAAATGAGTAGAGTTATGCTATTAGATACCCGAACAGGGGAGGAGGTCAATTATGACACAGCATACAGAAGCACCGAGTAGCATCAATTTCAAGGGCAAGACTAGTGTAGGGTGGGAAGTAATGTTCACCCTTAGAGATGAGAGCGAGGCGCATTTGCTGGAACGCTTTAGGATGTTTGCAGGTATCCTATTAGAGAATGGGATTGAACCAACTGGTAAGACCACAGCAACTAATGGCGCACCACCTACATTCACTGCACCTAATGGCGCACCACCAACGACCCCAGCCCAGGTAGTAGCTGACACGGCTGAGACTGAAACGTTTGCAGCTGAGAAACTTGTGTGTAGCGTCAATGATGGTAAGACGTACTATAAGGTACAGGGTGGACCGTTCACTAAGTTTGGAGTTACGGTTTGGCCAGAGACTATTGCTCACATCTTAGACTTAGACCAGCTTGACCCAACCCAGACCTATGACTTGACTGGATATACTTGTACGTACCTTCGTGTAGATAACAAACCAAAGAAGGTGACAGCTTTAATTAAAACATAATGTCTAAGGAGGTTGTTATGACTAGACGTGAAGTTATCGTAGTTATGATTGCGATGTCAATGGTAGCAGGGTTTGTAACTGGCGTTGTTATCTGGAACGCTTTTAGAGGATACGAAGTGGAGCAACCAGCAGTTTTGGTTGCTCCTGCCGTAGCTATAGAAACCAATACACCAGTACCACCTACACCAACAGTACAACCTACCACAGAACCACAGCTAAGGGCAAGGCTGAGTTATTATTGGCCGCCTAATCTGGGTCCGAACTGTCACCCAGATAACGTGGTAGATGGGCAATGTACATCCTGGCTGACTGATGGTAAGCGATGGCATCACTGGTCGTGGTGGCATGAGAAATATGCTACAGTAGCGTGCCCTCGTGAGTATCCACTTGGTACGAAGTTCTATATACCTGCGCTCAAGAATACTTATCTGTGTATTGATAGAGGTGGGGCTGTTTATACCCTAGAGTATGACGGTAGTGTGAGGCTTGACATCTTACAGCGTGACCCAGTCTGGGTCGAAAACGGTGAGGTCATACGTGACCGTTTTAGTCCAGCAGGCTCGTACATCGTAGATGTGGTGGTGGTGCAATGAGTATAAAGATAATGAGCATGGTGTTTGACACACCACTAAAACCAACTCAGAAACTAATCATGTTAGCTCTGGCAGACCACGCCAATGATATGGGGGGTCGAGTTTTCCCATCAATGGAACGTGTAGCACATAAGGTATGTCTGTCTAAGCGACAGGTACAAAGAATTATGAATGACCTGCGTAAAGATGGATACATCGAGATGGTCCATAAAGCTAGTAGACATAGACCCAGGGAGTACCGTATAGACTTGGTAAAGCTCAAGGCAATCATGGTGGAATACGAAACTCCTATGAAAGTTAGGGGTGACAATATGTCATCTCTAAACAGTATACCCCCCACATCTGGGGTTTTTAGGGGTGACATAGCTATGTCACCCAAACCATCAGTAGTTAAGTTAACTGATAACAAGGTTAACTTAGGACGAACAAAAGCAGTTCGTCATCCTGATAGTCAACACAAGGCTATACAAATATATAGAAAGATTACTAACCGCTATCCTAAAAAGGAGTTATACACTACCATCATTGAGGTTATAGGAGATAAGTCTGAGGATGATTTACTTCCATATCACCAGGAATGGTTGGAACGTGGGTACAATCCTATGTCAATAAAGTGGTTGACAGATTGGGTTGTGCAAGGTAGGATGCCTTTGATAAAAGGTAAAGGTAAGACTAGTATAGACACATTACAGGAGGCCTTTAATGCAGACTAAAGTATTTGAACCACTAGCATTTGCTTATCCTAATCAGAACATTCCTGCTGGTACATGGAAGTTGTATGCCAGTATGTTCAAGGATGTGGACGATGCTACGATGGAACGTGCTATAAATAAATGGATAACCACAGAGGATTGGTTTCCCAAGATAAAAGATTTACGACACATGGTCGAGACTGTGGACTATGACAAGGCACTTACTATGGAAAACCAACCTTACTACATCCAGCAGGGTATGTCTATTAGGCAAATAGACACACTGTTATGGGATGTAGAAGCAAAACGTGACCCGTTGTGGGGTAAATATTGTACAGATGAGTCTAGAGCAAAACTATCACCGAGCAGTATCTAACTATCAGCTAAGTGACCGTCACCGTTGGGTGACGTGCCTGGCTGCATCAAGAGTTGTTGGTAACTATGCCGAGGGCGAGACTATTAAGTTAGCTCAAGCCCTCGGTGTTAGTATCATGCACGTAGGCAGGCTGGCTAAAGCAGGCATGGCTTATAGATTATTCCGCAGGTATAACCCGAAGGTTAGAGGTAGGATAGCCAGCCCCAAACACTTCTATACCATGTTTGATTTATGGCAGAAGTTCGAGTTCCATCCCAGAGAAGCTGCTGAACAGTTACGTACAGCACTAGAGGAAGGAACATCAGCAGAAACATTATCATCTTTTGTTAGGGGCGAGCATGAGGACACCACTCAAGATTGGCAGAGGTTTATGAAGGACATCAACGCAGCCAAGCGCAACCTGGACCGAGCAACCCACCGTGCTGTAGAACTAACCGAGGAAAACCGTGACGCATTATCGATTGCGTTGAGTGTCTTAGAAGATTTAGTGATGCACCTAATGAGGTAACAATGGCTAAGTCAGAACTAGAACAAGAGTTTGAGTTTCAGTTAAAGTTATTCGAGTTTCCTAAATGGGAGCGAGAGTATATGTTTGCCAAAGAGGAGATGGGTAGGCGTTGGCGACTTGATTTTGCATGGCCTGACTATAAGATAGGGGTTGAAATAGAGGGAGGTATCTGGACAGGAGGTAGGCATGTGCGAGGCAAGGGCTTTACTTCACTGTGCGAGAAAACGAATGCAGGCTGTCTGTTAGGGTGGAGCTTCTTACACATCACCAGTAAACACATAGCCGATGGTGATGCGATTGAATGGCTTGACCAACTCTATAAGAACCGTGCCGACATGGCGTGGTCATTAGTATGCGCTCTGAGAGATGAACCAACGAAACCTTAAGAAGTTGACAATTGCGTATAGGCATACATGCTAAAAGGGGGCAATCCGTGGGATAGTGTAGTGCCTTATCGTAGTCATGGCGATGGCGTAAGAGCCACGGCAGGCATTGTGTTTGTCGGTAACGTGCATGGCAACACCGACAATACCTTCAACGTGGGGGCACAGTTCAGCAAGAAAGAGGTTATCGTACATCAAGGAGCTAGGTGTGCGCCTGGATTTTTTATTGGTGATGCGTTTGTATACTACAAGACAGGTACAGGTCTTGTTATTAGAAAAACCCAACGCTCCAAAAAGAAGGTACACTTATACCCCATGACATCAGAGGAACGTAAACTATTAGCCAAAGGCATTAGACAGGCAGAGCGTGAGTTACGTTGGCGTACAGGTAGTTACTGTGAGAAACCGTCCCGTAAAAAGACTGCTGCGAGGGTACGTAGACAAGCAGCCCAAGAACGCTCACGCTTAAAGAGGAAACATGGGAACTAAATACAGTCCGATAGAGTATGAACTTCGTAACAGGCTGTTGCGCCAGTACGGCAATGAGACTGTCCAGTCTGCATCCAAGTTACGACTTGATATAGCTGAAAATGCGTTACGTAAACTAGGAGGTGACGATGCGCAGATAATAAAATCGGAGGCACGGTGGTTGAAGCGTACCATCAAAGGGCTAGGAGAACGAGAGGCTGTTGCGTTACTGGCCGCCATCGGAAAGTTTTTCATTGAACAACCAGACATATTTGAATCTATTCTTGAAGGAGGACTAGATGAAACACGGATACAAGACAACAGAGTTTTGGATAACAGCACTATCAGTAGTCGCCACAGCAATAATGGCAAGTTTGAACCTACTTAGCGCAGACCAAGTAGCGATAGCCTCAGCCGTAGCTAGTGGACTGTATGCTATTAGTCGTGGTCTAGCCAAGCGTAATATTGTTTGGCGTGACGAGTTGCAGTAATTAAAAAGGAACACCAGGCGGCATGGACCACCTGGTGTTTATGAGGAGACGGGTATTGTTGTAAATAAAGCAAGAAGGAATTGGGCTTCCTGCTCAAAGGAGGTCACACCCGTTTCGTGAAGTTATTCTAGTATACCACAGCTTCTATTATGTGTACAAATTGTTGTGGTGCTTTCATCCCCAACCCATCTATGAAATCTAACATCTTGTCCTTACCGTAACGCTGAACGAATATCGGAGCGAGCTTATCCTGCATTGCTCTGGTCTGGCCGTGAGCCATGTGACAGGAGTGATGTAAGATAGCACAGTTGCGTTCATCAAAGATACGCTTATTCTTTGGTAGCGCAGAACGCTTGATAAGCCATTCGTGCATGTCACCTTCTCCCACTAACGGGCGGTCACACCAGTCACAGTCAAATCGTATTTCTATTAGCTTTTCTTTTAGGGTATTGCGATTAGTTATCGTTACAGACAACCTCTGCGCCACAGTTCTCGCATCGTATGTGACACACGTTAGGTATTTCAGACCCACACCTGTCACACTGGCGTGTTGTAATTGTTTCTTCCATTTGGAGATGATACTTTAGAGTGGGTTTAGTGTAAAGAGGAACAACCTTAAAACTTCAATTCATGGAGATAAAACCTAGCCGATACTTCTCGCACTTCTGGAAATGCTTCATGCCTACTGTGATAACATCGAGTGGACCACCTGCCGAATAGAACGGGGGATAGCCGTTGTTCATCCAGCCATCAGGCTCATCGTATTGTTCACCTTCATCAAGAAACAAGATGTCTCCGAACATATCTATTGCAATGTAGTACCACACTAGTCAGTCGGTATCGCTTGGTACTGTACTGACACAGCATTCTCGGTCAAGTTCTCGTTGTATAGCCTGAGCCAGTAGCCTCCCATAGCAGGCACACCAAATCCTCTACGGCTCGACCAGCTGTTACCATCGTCTATATCAGACACATAGCAACCTGTCTGGAGATAGATACGCTCTTGGTCAGTGATTATTCTGCCTTGATTACTGATTGTTTCAACTGGCATACTCATACTGAACCTATTGTGTATATGCCCCCGTATCATTATGTCAGCGTTGGGCCACATGACAGCACTACGGTTACTCTGGATAGCACCCTTGGTTACAGGTGCATTGCCTCCCACACCGTGGTGATACTTCATATTGATAGTCTTACGCCTACCACCATTAGCATACTTCAGTTTGTATTGTATCCATCCAGTATACGGTGCAATAATAGGGGCAACGCCAGTCTTTATCTTGAGGTGCGTAGCTACAATAGTTAGTGGGTCAATCTCATGCCTTCTACGATACTCAAACTCATGGTTGCCCATGCTAATCAGGGCTATGTTCTCTGCGTATGGAGCTAGGAAGTCTGCGGCATCCTCACATACGTTGCCGAGGTAGTCATCATCCATAGCATACTCAGGACGCAGGTCATGTTTAGCACCACGGGGGTCATTCTTACCTTGCATCAGGTCTAGTAGGTCCCCAAAAATAAAAACAGGTGCGTTACGCACCCTTGCTTGTTCCAAATGTTTACGAATTAGTTTTCTGTTACAGCCTTTAGCATCAAAATGTACATCACTAATCAACAGGAAGTATTGTTCCCACTTAGTAGTGTAATTTAGGCGAGTGTAATAACAGCCTGGCGAAACCGAAGGCTCTAACTTAGGTATGTGTACCATTTATAGATTAGGTTTCTGCAAATACCTTGAATACAATCATCACTATTCCTCCTATTACCATCCATATCAACTTCATTAGCCAAGCTAAGTTTGCTTCAACTGATGCCATGCGTTGTGACAACTCTGAAAAATCATCTTCAAGCTCGTCCAGTGTAGATGCCATCCTTTCACTGGAGTGGTTAAGAACCTTAACGTGCTGACGTATCCTATCAAGTACAGTCTCAAGACTAGCGTCCATCTCTCTGTCCAACTAGTGTTGCAATATCCGAGCCATGCCATGTCTCATGTTTGAAACCGCTACTGGCTGTACTCAAGAATGAGTAGGCCGAGTGTACGTTGTTCAGGCTCTTATAATAATCTACGTATTGTAACCCCTTTTCGTGTTTAGGGACATCGGGTGAAGGGTTAGAAAATTCAGTAATCATAATAGGTTTGTTCTTGCTGTGATACCGCTTGTACCACTGACCGCTTACATCCGAATACATCTGCTCCCTTGTAACCCAATAGCAATGCGCACAAATAAAGTCCGCTTCGTCCACCGCTGTCCAACTCTCGTTGAAGAAACGGATAGGGTCGTAGCGCACACCAGGTATGTAATGTCCAGGAGATAAGCCTGGATAACCAAACTTTGCCTCTGGCATTAGCTGTCTTAGCTGTGCTACCACCGATAAGAACCATAAACTAAACTCTGCTCCATCTTCCCATACGTCCCACATACCTTCTGCGGAATCATCTATCTTTAGGTTAGGCTCATTGTGTACCTCGAAGTGCCTAACCCCTGCATCATACCATTTTACGGCATCTTGTGCCACAAGGTTGACAAACTGTTGTGGTCTACTAAAACCCTTATTTACCTTAGCAAATAGTCTGATTAATATGAACATATCAGGATTGATGTCTTTGAGTATCTTAACTGTATCAGCACTCTCGTTAGATAAACCCTTGTATGCTTCTATCTTAGCTTCTTTTATGAGGTCAATTGTCTCTGGAAGGATAGGATTACCCCAAGAACCATCGGCACTACCGTGCAAACCTACCTTTGTTAGCCCTACAGACGGCTCAGGCGCAACGGGAGTATGTTTTGGGTGGTGAAGCACCTTCACGCCATCATAATTGCTTGAAAACCACTCAGTAATTTTATCGGGTTGTCGTTCGGGATACACTAATACGGCATTGCGCTTGTCTAAATCACCAATGCCAGCATCATCGGCACTAAATCCTACGGTAGATTTCTGGTTGTATACCTCGCTTGCTATATCCATGAACTCCTGCTTACTAGCATCAGGTGGCATCAGATAATAGGTGCGCTCGTATTGTACCCGTGGACTACCCCTCATTTGACTATCCACCACCAATGGTCTGCGCCTTGATAATAGTCCTGCTTCTGCTTCTCTGCGTCTGGTGAGGGCTGGTAATCGTTTACCTCCAGCATGGTCGTAGCGTCTAAGCAGCTTCGCAGCAGCGTCAAAATCCCCCGTGTTACATACTTTAATAATACGGCTAACACCTGTAACCCCAAGGTTATAAGTGGCTGATAAAAGTGCAGTCTCTTGTTCGGGTAATAGTGTAACGTGGAGTGCGGCAGAGAGGCTTGCGGCATACTTTTTGAGGTCGCCTTTGAGTTTCTTTGCTGCTTGTTCTTCGGTGATTGTTTGTCCTTCATAGCTGATACTTCCATAGCCTATACTCCATTGGTGGTAATCCCAATAGGAAGTTAGACGTAACCCTTCAAAGCGTTTGACAAACTCAACTGTTTCATTACTTACCTCGACTGTGCTTGCCATTCTTCATGTAGGTCCTCACGCAAAGTAGCGCATAACTCTGCCATGTTTTCTGCTGGTCCAAACAATACATCGGTTAGGAAACACACATGCGCCTTGTTGTGTTCAGCTATCGTTTTTACTTGTTGTATCTGTATTGTGTTCCATACAATAAGGATACACGCACTCAAGAGGATACCCACAAACACAAAGTCCATAAGATTGAGGTCCGGCTTCTTTTTTTCGCTCATCGTTCTTTATCCGCTGGGCTGTTCGGGCCATTCTACGTCCTCCGCATCATCGAAGTCTTGTGGTATATCTCTTAGCTCTTGTCGGTATGCTTCCCAATCTGACTTATCTTCCATAGGATAGTCAGGCATTAGGATATGGTCACTACCAGATAACAGGCTGTCTCGCTCTCTACGTACTCCTTGCCAGTCAAAGTCATCTTGAGCTTGCGCTAATCCTGCTTCCAAACTAGCTTTGCTTGGCTTACTGTACTGGTCATCATGGATAATAAGATTGCTGTACACTTTATCTTTACTGTCTGACCAGCCGAACCATTGCCCCTTGTGGAGTTTTACTAATACATCTTCAATGTGGTCTGGTCTGCCGTAATCATCCATTATGTGTCTCCTAATCTAATAAATGTCATACTAGTATAGTTATAGCCTGTGTTGCCTTTGCAAGTTGCACTATCGTCCTCAGTCTTGACATGAAACTTAATCTTATGGGTAGAAGTGTTTTGAATATCACATACATAGTCTGTAAAAATATTAGCATATTCCGGTCCCGAAGCATTGGTACCGCTTCTGCCATATGTTAGTGTACCGTAATTCGACCCGTCATTTGTACCAAATATCTGCGCATCGGTATATGTAGAATTACCGTCATAATAATACGTACATAAAAAGTTCACGTACCAAAAACCAGTCGCTGGAAATGTAAAGATACCACTACTCTGCGTCATACTAGCACCGAGTGTACCAAACGGTCCATCTGAAGGCGCATCCACTTCCTCTAGGTTGCTTGCTATTGGTGCGGCATCGCCATCGAAGTTTGTGGTCAATCGCCATTGGCTGGCATGTGTAATGCCGCCACTACTTGATACTACCGCCTCACCATTGGCTTTGGTGTAAGCAATACAATGGACTGTGTTAGCACCAGTAGACTGGAATACTCCCCTATCTCCTGCGGCAGTCGTAATATTTGCACCACCTGGTAAGTTGAGGTTGGTAGCATGGTGGGTCATTGTCAATACACCGTCAAACTGCAGGGTAAATTGCCTGTCAGCCGCTACGGTCATTGCCGCAAAATTGGTTGTACCTGTTACGTCAAAATAATCACCATCAGTATCAATGACCAACGGTGAGGCCGATGAGATGTCACCACCCTTCTCGGTCTGCATGTAGTTACCATTAGCATCTAGGAAACCACCTAGCTGGGGCGATGTATCAGCCGCAAGGCTGGCCATACCACCTGAAGCTGGGTCCTCCCATCCGATACCACCACTACCATCGACTGTTAGTACCTGGTCTTCGCTACCTACGGTTTTGATTGCTATCGTACCTGCGGCAGAACCTGCCAGTATACCACCTTTGGCTATACCTGATATGTCGGTTTCAATACCGCCACTCTCATGCTTGAGTTGACCTGTAGAAGAAGTAAATGCTGCTAATGCTACGGGGTCGCCGCTACCATCTCCGACTATAACGTTGCCATCTGACAACACACTCATAGCCGTAACAGCACCAGTACCTGAGCCTAGTAATACTCCTCCATCAGTGAGGGATGATGCTCCTGTACCCCCATCTGCAACGGGTACATCAGTTCCACCTGCTCTATATACGGCATTTCCTTCAATAGTAATATCGCCTGAGCCACTTCTAGCAATAGTAGTGTCACTGGCATGTCCAAGTTCAACACCTGTAAACTGAGGTGAGTCTCCTGTACCTACACCTATAGATGTTCTAAGGGTAGCACCTGACTCAGCTACGGGGTCAGTCGAACCGTCACCTACTATCATTTCTCCGTCACTCAAGACACTCATAGCAGTTACAGCTCCAGTACCACTGCCTAATAGAACACCTCCATCGGTAAGTGATGAAGCTCCTGTTCCACCATCAGCTACTGGTACGTCTGTACCGCCTGCCCTATAGACTGCATTACCTTCTACCGTTATGTCGCCAGAACCGCTACGTGCGATAGTTGTATCGGTGGCGTGTCCTAGTTCTATACCTGTAAATTGAGGGGAATCACCCGTACCCACACCAATTGAGGTACGTAATGTTGCGCCACTCTCTGCTACAGGGTCAGTAGTTCCGTCACCAACAATCATCTCGCCATCCGATAATACGGACATGGCTGTGACTGCACTAGTTCCAGAACCTAATAATACTCCCCCGTCAGTTAGTGTGGCTGCGCCTGTACCACCATTAGCTACAGATAGCACACCACTAGCTGCGTCTGCTCGACTGTACGATACAAGTCGCCAGTCTGCCGATGCGTACTCATGTAGTACGGCTACATCGCCTGCTGCTGTGGTTATGTTTTCTCCGTCTGGAAGTACCAGGTTGGTACTGTGATGGGTCAACGTTAGTGCGCCATCAAAGTGCAATAATATAATTGCGCCTACCCCTCTGGTTGAAATTGAAGTGATGCTGGTAGTGCCAGTTATATCAAAAGCATTACCATCACTACCTAGAGTTAGGGCGTTGGCACTAGATAAGTCTGCGCCTTTCTTCCACTTAGGAAATCCGCTGGCATCAGCGTGATTTAGTATGTCGGCTGCTAGTGCTTGACTATCAGATGCTATTGTCATGTTCCTACTCCTACCATTACTGGTTTACCTATTACCTCTAATATTCTGGGTACTAATCGTTTCAAGTCTCGCTCATATAGCGGCACAACACGCCATCCCTGACTAGTTAAGCCTATATTTCTAAGTATATCACGAGCTTTACCTTCTGCTACTCCATGAAATGGGCCTTGATACTCCAAATCTATCTTATAATCGGGTAGCAAGAAGTCCGCTCTCGCTCCTCCTAGTATACCTCCTCCTAGTACATTACGCTGTACTTGAAAGTTGATTTTTAGCTCGGTAAGTGCTTTATGTATACGGCTTTCAGGTAGATTTAGACCTGGCACCTGGGTTACAGGAGGTAAATCAGGACGGGACAACCTAATAAGTTTACGGGCACGTATATTAATACGTGGTGCCGACATCATTTTACGGGGACTGCTAATTAATCGTTTGGGCATTAGGTCTTATTATCTAGTGTTATTGTGACCGTCACACGCATGGTCTTATTGGTTGTTTTAGTTACGGCAGCTGCTGGTTGTCCGTGCATATGTAGCACACCACCACTAGAAGCGGATAACACTCCTACTTCTGCAATAGTACCGTTCCCTTCAGTCGTGCCATAGTAATGTTCTAACGTAATTACGTTATCACTCGCTGTTTTAGTGTCAGGAGCAACCCGTACTATCTCGGTTTGCATAGCAGTATCCGTTACAGCTGGGGTAGTTGTGCCACTACCTACTGCTAAGTGGGTCATGTTAGTTGTACTACCTACATTGAGCCACTGACTTACTGCCGCATTCAATCCATTGTTTGTAATTAGACTAGTTGCCATAATATCACCTGTTTACCACTCTGCAAAATCCCAATTGAAGTTATCCCACGTTGGTGGAGAATCAGTAGCAGTCACTGTTACTGCAACTGTTGCACTCATTGGTGCTGTTATCTGCGGCCACGGACCACTGGTGGCATCCACCATTACTACCTGTGCTTGTCGCTCATCTTTATCATACCCTAGTTGGTCTTCACTCGGACGAAGTATACTGGTCTTCGTTATGTATACTAAGTGTTGCCAACCAAGCATGTCTGTAAATCTTATTGGTGTCTCACTACCTTCTATCTCTTTCAAGAACTCTAGCTGTTCCCTAACTGATTTACTTTCGGCTTCGTTATCTCTATTACGTGAACCACCTAACAATAGTCCTACCTGATAAGCCCTGATTGGGTCAGGTCGTAACAAGAAGCTGGTAGTAAATCGCTCTAACACTGGCGTTTTAGCGGCGTTAGTACCACGGGTTAGTGTAAAACGTAACCGTAAATGTTTAGACGTAGTTGTGATGTCAGTCTCACTGAAAGGTAAAACCGTCTTACCATCTGCCGTAATGTCGCCCAAGCTGACGAAGTTAGCACCTTTATCAGTAGAATACTCTACCGTAATCTTACGTCCATCAGACGTGCTAAGGTTACGGGCATCTACCGATACATCCCTATAAGCCTTGAGCATGAATGGTAAGCCACCATCATGGTCAGACGTAGTGAACTGAGCCGATGCAGGATAAGCAGCGAATGGTGTGTCTCGTAAATTAGTGTGTCGTCTACTTCTAGTAGCCCCATCATTGAGAAAAGACCTTGCCAGATTACGTGAATACCCACCTGCTTTCATTGTATCGTCAGCGGCACCACGATACATTTGATGCCAACCAAATCCATTGTAAGCAAGCACTTCTGGTAAATCGCTCTCGCCCTGGTCGAATGCCGCATACAAATGGAACGGACCACTCCATAACCAAATCGGAATACCGTGTCCATGTAAGTCTTTATCAGCATCACCTTTCATCAAAGGGGTCACATCTATCATGTTGCTGATAACACCTGAGGACAAACTAATTTTCACAATCCGTCCTAATATATGGGTGTATAGAAAACCATCGTGGTACACTAGAGCTTTAGCATTACCACTGTATTTTTGATTATAGAAATTTGTAATCTCATTGATATTAGTACCGTCATACCAATAGATACTATCTTCTTTACCGATAATAAGCAGGTTGAAAGCTACACCTAAACCCGTAACATCAGACTCAGGATTACCTACGTTGATAGCTGAGGACCACGTACCACCATTATCGGTGCTGGTCTTTATCGTACTGCCATTACCTAATACTAAGAATACATTACCATCGGGCTTTTCCCAGGTAGCAAAGCAATTAGCTTTTTGTCCTGATGCTGGCTGGGTCCAACTATCGCCATCAGACGAACGATAAAAGTCTGCGCTACTACCAGTAGCCGCAAATACATAGCTACCATGTCGATGTAACCAAACAGCACTTGCACCTAATGTGGTACTACTGTCACTCCAGGTACTATCGTCTGTGGTACGGCGTACCTTAGTGCCAATAGCAGATAATACTGTACTGGCTCCAAAATCTAATATCATTGGAGCAGTAGCTACTTTACTACTATCAGTTGCATTCCAGGCTGAATGTAAAGTTATATTTTCGTTGGTGAAAGGAAATATATTACCATCACTGTGGTAAATCTTTTGTGCGCTGGCAAAGGTTAGTTGGTCTATACCTTCGACCATGCCAGTTTGTGACCAAGCGTCCCAAAAGCCTTCTCGTACCCTAGCTTCAGTACCAGTGGCAATACGTGGAGCAAAGTCGTCTACACGTTCTGAGTTGTATTCTCCAGGGGCAACCATAAACCCAAAGGTTGTGTTGCCTTGTTGGAGGGTTATATCGTGAGTTCCACCAGCGGTAGGCATAATTACGGATTAGTTACTATGTTCTCACCGTAACGTCCAACGGTAGATTGGCCTGTACCAAAATCGTGTCCGATACCTATCATATGTGGTATATCGCCACGCCGATTACGCAACTTGCTACGTTCAGCGGCTTGCCTAAACTCACCAATTAGTTCAGCATAAGGCTTGACATCAAAATGCGCTGCCTTTGTGGTCTGTGATAAACACAGCCAGTAAGCTGCATAATTAGTCAGATAATCTAGCGGTAATTCGGCTGATTCGGTAGCTGCACTTATACGGTCTATACGGTCATTGTATTGTAGATGCAGGGTTTTACCATTAAACTCTGCCGTTAAGTCTGCTGGAAGTATAATGGTCCAAGCTGTACCATTCTGCCGTTGCTTTACCCTACGCAGTAGAACCTTGGGGTTACTACCGAGGGTTACATAAGCAACCGAAAATCCCCATTCTACTTCTGGGGTTGCAGTAGGTGTATATTCATATGTACTGGATGCTACGGTCAAGCTACTATCTACCTCAACATCTTTTATCTCAGGCCATGCTGAATCTATAGCGGCATTGACTGAGGCTAGTTTCTGAGTAGTAGTCCATAACGCATTACTAGTATCATCGAACAGTTGGTCCAATCTATCTATTACAGTTTGTCCAGTAACAGCCATTACTTCTTCCTTCGGGACTTACGTTTCTTCTTGCCTGGTTTTTTATATAGCATTATCGTCCCCTAACAAGCGTACCATACGTTTAGCACTTGCGATGGGCTTACCGCTTCTTTTTAGTGATAAACGGCGTGCCTTTTATAACAGTTACTTTTTTAGGAGGTTTATTAGAGATAAACCCACTGGATTTAGCTTTCTCTTTCTTCGCCATCTTCAAATACCTTCCATCCAACAACTATATTTTGTTGGGCTTTTATCGGTCCGCTTTCCATTTCTATCGTATAGCTACTCTGGTATGCTTCCATATCCTGCATACCTGCCATACGGATTGCTTGTCTTAGTAGCATAATAGTAAACCCACACTGATGAAACTGCCACGGGTCATCCTGACTACCAAAGATACTAGCCAGCACTGACACATGGAGGTCTTCATTATCTATTATCTGTCGGGCGGCCCACTCCAAAGAGGGGGTAATAACGTATAGTTTGCCCTGTCTGTTCAGTACCTGAGATATATTACGTAAAGTCGGTACGACAGATAATCTCGGTATGTGTTCGATTACATGGGACATAAACACTGTATCGAACTTCTCGTCTATCTTTAGAGGTTGTGTGATGTCCGCTACTATATCTGGTTTCAGGTCTGGATTTACGTCTAGCGTAGTAATCTTTTCCTTTGGGAATATAGTACGGCATTCGGTCTTGTCCCCACAACCTACGTCCAGAACTCGCATCATGCGGCTAGTTCAGGGTGTTGGTCTTTATATGCTGTAAAGTCTTTTCTAGCATGTGGTACTTCTCGCCAGTGCTGACACACTACTGCTGTATCTATCACTGGTTTATAGCCCACACGTTCTGCTATCTCACAAAAGAAATGGTCCTCTGTGCGTCCATACTCCATTGCATAAAATGGAAATGCCCGTGGGTCATCATCTGCCTTGTGCTTCAATGGCATTTTCAAAACCATTTCTTCTACTTTAGTGGTTGCTCCATTACTAGAGAACCCTGTATCTCTACTTACCATATCTACATCCTCCTTATGTATTGGTACTATGCTTCCATCGGGGCGTTGGAACTCTATGAAGTTGTCCATAATATCTAAGAAAACTTTCTTCTGTATCAAGGTACAGCCCATACCAACGCTATCTACTTCAGCTATAGTGCCATGTTCATAATCCCACAATGAAGCATACATACCATTTTCATCTCTGATATATGCTAGTGGGTTATGCGGAGGTCTAGCTAGATGATATAGCCCAGCAACAAAGGGTCGGCGCATTGCTAACAGATGTTCAAGCGCACCTTGGGGTGGGACTGTATCATCATCTAAGAACCAGAGCCACTCACTATCACCATGTACAAAACCTTTTGCAATCTTATTACGATTGTGGTCAGTACGGGCAAAGCGGCGGTCATCTAAGATAAGGTTTTTGTTGTGGTCAGGAAGCGCACTACTTACGGCATGTACGTTACCTATCTCTATCTTGCCTTCCTGGGCTACAGATATAAGCTGGGTAAGTACGGGTTGCCACCAATTGTTTGATTGAGCTTTGGAGCAGGCTATGCCTATGTCTACCTTTACGGTCATGTGGCACCTGCTTCCCATTCGGCCATTCGGTCATTAGCGGCAAACCAATTACGTTGAGCTTGATGAAAATCACATAAGGCTATCTTATGTAGATTGGCCATCATGTCATGCAATTGTTTTCCGTCTGGGTCGGACTCAGATGTAGATAAGTGCTTGACCACAACGGGTCGTCCACATCGGCGACATAAAAACACTGGTTCTGTTTGCATCACCGACATAGACGACCTCCGTTGCTTATTCCGATTTTATTCTCCTACTATTATGTAGTGAGAACTGCGTGTGCCTTATCCATCTTGACACATAGAGAGAACTCGCCAACAACCTCTCCACGCTCATAGTCACCGACTTTAGCCAGTGGCTCGAATGTGAATGGGAAGTATGTGACAAATCCTGCTCTTTCTGAGTCTAGCAGATATACCTTATCTGCTGGTGCCCAGCGGTCCATAACGAGTTTCAACTCACCAAATGGGGTCATTACATTCTGTATGACCATACCAATTGTATCTTCTGTACGCTCGATGCGCAAGTAGGAACTGGAATCATATAGATTTTTGATGACCTGCATATTGGCTGGTGATACCAAAGCTATGTCTGGTTGTCCACCATCGTTATAGGCTGCTTCCATTCCGTCTTCGATATTTGCCTGAGTTATTGCAGAAGCAAAGTCAACAGTATTATCGGTAACGAATGTTCCTAAACCACCGAAAGCACGGGGTGCAGTTGCGGAACCAGCTTTACGTGCGCCCAGATACATCTGTTTTTCAACAAGACGCATCAATTGCGGCACGGCTTTATTGGATTGGTATTCAAACTCCTCTGGAATACCATACTGAGAAATCTGGTTTTGAGTTCTCGAAACCTTGATTTCCTGATGGAAAATCTGAGTGTAGTTTGAACCGACTGAACGGTCAGTGAAAGCTACAGCGTCAGAGTCATCACCTTCTAGACGTGCAATACCCACAATAGTGATTGCGGTGTTGTCAGCATGTGTTGCAGCTGAACCACTGTATGCACGAGTAACGGTAAGAACTTCGCCGCTTATGCTACTGACCCACATTTGCTCACTTTCACAGAGAATGATGTGTCCAGGTTGGAATATGGAAGCATCATCTACGGTGATTGTGACCTGTGAGTTATTTATGTTGGAGCCATCGTTGATTGCATCAGCTAATGGACTGTGTGTGTCCTCCAACCATTCCATTTTGGTAGATTTACCATTGACAAAACGGAATTTGGAGCTGGCACCGTCCAAACCACCCAAGGCTTCTACACCTGGAGCGTCTGTAGGGTCAATCAGGTCGATAACATCCGTGATTACACGTTTCTGCGGAGTAGTATCCGAGTAACTAGTAATCGGGCTATCTAAGGGAGCCATAATTTGTTTCTCCTATATATCTAAACCAAGTTTGCGGTATTTTTGTCGCAACTCGGTGTGTCCTAGTACGTTGCCCCTACGTACATCCTTCTTGGCACGCTCATACTGGTCACGTAAGTCACCTACTTTACCAGCAGGTGCCCCACTCAAGCTGTCAAGCTCTCCACTAGCAACTTTCTTATCTAGTGCGGCTTTTTTCTCTGCAGCTGCTTCGTCTTTGATGCGTTTCTTTTCAGCTTTAGCATCTTCAGACATAGCTTTCTTAGCTGCATTTACCAACTCGTCAGCATTTTGCGCATTACTCAGACGAGGGTCAGACGATTTCAAACCATAGGCTGAAGCTACTTCGGCGGTATAACTGTTCCACGCTTGCCACGCCTGTGCTTGTTGTTGCATAGCATCATAGGCTTGGGCTTTATCGTTTAGAGCTTGGTTTGCTTCCCATTCTCCTGCGTGCGTATCGCCAACATGCTCTAGCCGTTGTCTGGCTTGTTGTCGGAGGGCCTTTTCCCTCGCTTGGTACTGCTGGTGAACCTTTGCCAGTTCCCTGTCCTTAGATTGATTCCATTCCGCTAACCATTGATTGCGTTTATTTTCCAGAATGGTGTCCGTATCAGGGGTTTCTGGGGCCGCTGGTACAGATTCTGCCGTAGTTTCAGCTTCAGCCGCTTGCGCCTGTACGGGGGCGATTTCAGCATCTTCCGCTTGTACGGTGTTCGTAGTTTCAGCCACGGTACACTCTCCTTATGTATTATATTGTTTACTACGCCGCCTATTATAACATAGACGGGTCAATCATAATTATAAACCAGCTCTGGTTCCACGGGGTTTATATACCCGTAAAGTTGTAGCTAGGTTGGGTCGAGACTTTTGTATCCTACGTTCTTGTCTCGGCGATATTCTACCTGTTTGTTGTGCCCAAAGGTAATAAGCCTGTTCAATCTTAGCTAAATCTTCAGGTTTAATACTAGATAACCATCTGGCCAAGTTAGGATTACGTTGCAAATGCGCTTGACGTGCATATGCTGACAGGTCAAAGAAGTCCATTAGTATAACTAATAGTGGATTCTTGTCTGTCTTCCATTGGTCCATGAGGTTAGTCCACGGCGATAAGTCTGGCGGTGGTAATTCCTGTTGTTGTCGTCTACCTCTGCTTTGTTGTCTACGTTGGGGTTGTTTGAAAACCTCATAGTCCCATAAAGCAAGTTTCTCTTTATTGCCTTTAGTAGTTCGTGGTCTACTAGACGGTTTACTGGTTGCTTCTTTTTTAACCTTTCGTAATCCTGGTAAAGCATCTAAACCAAATTCTTTTATAGCTGCTAACACTCCTTCTGCCCCTGTACTTGCAACTGTTCCATCTGCACCTACTGCAAGACCTGGTCTTTCACCTTCTTTTAACTGTTTAAGATACTTCAACCACTTATCACTACCCGATACGTTTTTAGCGGCATTGAAAGCATCAAATGTTGCTTTTGAAAATAGTTCGAATTGTTGAATATTAGGTTCATCTTCTAACATTTGCAAAGCCTCTGCATACTGATGTGAGGTCCACAACATATTATATTCTTGATACTTTAGATTAATGTTTTCTTCAATATTTTCATTAGTCCATCTTCTAATAAATTCATGCACCTTAGCTGTACTAACATAATTGTCGTCTTCATCCGTCACTAATGACCCCATCAAATCCTCTGCTTTGAATACGTCTTCGGCGGTCACGCCCCAGACACTATGCCGACTTACCGAAGCCTTACCATCTGCTGAAACTTTTCCATCCATACCCATAGCGTTTATATACACTTCACGGGTAGGATACTGCTGACCATACACAACCGAAAAGATTTCTCGCATATCTTTGAGTTCGGGATAGCGGTCTGCAGCTGCATCTATATCGTCAGGGTGCATTTCTAAAATGGTACCCATTACACGCCACGCTAAAGCATCGTCAGCTAACTCTCCTATTCTAAGAGCTTCGTTCATCATAGCTTCCCTCAAGCTCGCAGCATCGTTCTGAGCAACATAGCCTCTGAGGCCATCTATGCCTTTGTTGCTAACAGGGAATTTGTATAAAACAGGTTCTTCTCGTAATTGTTCCCATTTTACCTGACTGTTTTGAGCTTCCTGTTGAATGAATGGTTCAAACAATTCGTCTACAAATTGTTCTTGAGTTCTCTCATACCATGTTTGGTCAGCAACATCTTTTGCTACCAATGCGTCAACTATTGCTAATTGATTATCATTAGCTTTTACGTCTTGGTATGATAGTCTTCTGTTTTCTTTTTCTACAGCTTTCCTTTGGCGTTGTTCTGCTCCTGTTTCTGGAGGTCCATCACCTGCTAAAGTAATTTCGGGCATTCGTAACGATTCAATGATTTTGTTCATCTCTACATCTTGACCGTACCTAACCCATCTGTCTTTGTTCTTTATGTATTCGGCAAATATAGGAGCATTTTTAAGTAGCTCGTCAGCTGCGTCAAACTGGCGTTCTTTTAGCAATACTTTGTGTGCAATCTCTAAGTCTTCTAAACTCATATATTCATCAGAATCGCCTAGACCAATATCAGCTTTAGTAATACCCCCTGCGGCACTATACAACCGTTGTTGTTCCCGATACCATTTTTCTTGGGTATATAACTCCACTTGGTACTGTTCAGCCATAGCACCACCGACATCAGGATTGTTCATAACGGCTGTAAAATAATCAAACTCTAGAGCTTTGAAAGCGTCATATAGTTCAGGGTCTTGTCGTTGTAGCTGGTCTAATTCACCATTGATAAGCTCAGTTGGATTGTCACTTGTTGCTGCGTCTTGCAACAGTTCGTTTCTAAAGTTCCACACATCTTCTCCGTGCGTAGCTTTTATTTCATCCCGAATTTGTTCTGCATCCTTTTGGGACTGTAAGTATGCTTTGCGTTTTTCAATAGGTGGTTGCTGTAGTAATAGTTTTTGGCGTAACGCTGCAGCGTGTAACTCATCACGCTGTTCAGCTGTCAAATACTGCGTACTACCAGTTTCAAAAAACCTACTAATTGCTGTATCATCTCCTATAGTATCAACTAAAATATCAACACCATTTGGGGCAGCACTTATGGCACTCCTTACTAGATGGTCGTTCCGTTCAGTTTGTCCATTGCGTAAGTTAGGTACTATGTCAAACAAAGGGTCATTAACTTGAAATTGGCGATATAACTCTGAAATTTCTTCTTGGTCTAAGTCTGTTTCGTATAAGCCACTAAGATATTGATGACGCTTCCAATAGTCTGTTACACGTTCTTTTTCTTGTGATGTGCCTTGATACATCCAACCTAATCCGAACGAGAATAAAGCTCTGGGTACATTTTTTTCGATACTACGTTGGAGGGCAGCGTCATACAAGTAATTATAATCCTGGTCGCCATGTTTATACGCATCAATACTTAGACTAACATCTTGTTGTGCCTGATAATCTAGTTTAGTAACTGGACCTTGTATTGCGCTGTTTTGCACTTCTTGTATCCATTCATCTCTGGTAAACGACCTATTAGGATACAGGTGGGCAAATTCTTGTGGGTTTTCTAGCATATAGGCATATTCTTCAACTAGTCTATTTTCATCATATTTAGTAAGACTACGTGTATACCCTGGATTCAAGTCGCCTGGTGTCCTAATGCTGTGCCCTAGTGCTACTAGTGGGTCTAGGTTAATTCCACCAGGTTGTCCTATATTGGATATAGCGTGTGCATATGCTGTTATAGCTCTAATAGCCCTACTTTGATTACTGAGAGTTCCAAACCACGCCGATGCGGTATCTCGATTTTGTTCTGTCACCCGTACCTCACCAGGTTTAGGTTTCTGTCCTTCTCGCACAGTGTAGTCCAATTGCGAAGCTGCAATTCCCCATTGCCACGGTGCCCACATAGCAGGACCCACATTACCTATATCTTGGGCAACTCTACCGATATTGGTACCTAATATTCTTGCTTGTTCTTTATCTCTGTCTTCAAAATTACTACCTATAAATTGGTGTAACGGATTAAACATACCTTCATGATTAAAATATAACGGATAATCTGTCCGTATACCCAAATCGTCTGTCGACAGAGCCTGTCGCAAATACTCAGGCATAGCTGCGTGTTGTTGGTCCCTTACCATTCGGAATCTTACGTATGCTTGAGCTGCGGCTGGCCGCATGAAGGCACGTTGTGTCCAATTATACGCTGTACGAGTATACCAATAATGAAATGGAAACACATTAGATAGCCAGGTATCTGCGTTACGTCTATCTGTATATCGTAATAATGCAAAGTCTCTATTGTTTTTGCCAACTTGTTGACTTTGGGATAGGTTCTGAGTCATTCTAGCCCGTTGTTGTTCTCTCCAAAGCGAAAGGTCATCGATTTGGTCTGCAGTCAACTGCACAGTTTTAGCAGGTACAACTCCTTCAACAGTACGACTTGCTTCGTCAAGCCTAGTAATAAGTGGGTCTAACGTATACTTATAAGATGTAGGGTCTACAGGACTAAACAAAGGTGTATCTGAATATTTTATAGCTGGCTGCAATAAATTGTCTGCATCAGTTCGCATGGCATAATTTATTACTTCTTCTAAATTTGCGACCATTTCAGCTTGCAAATCTTGTCTTCTTATGGCTTGTTGTACATGATAGCCTGTCTCGCCTCGCCATAATCTTTCACGCCTTCGGGAGATTTGTTCAGGTTTGATATTGGGTATTTTTGCTATGTTATCGTGGCTTTTCCACGTGTCTTTTAATAAGTCTACGTGTTCGGCAGCTGCCGCTTGTCTAGCAGCGTCATTTTTAGCATTAGCTGCGTTAAGTCTTTCTTGTAAATCATCGACTACAGATTGTGGTACATCAGCATTAGCTCTCGCATTGTTCATAATGTTGTGTATATGCTGTTGTTTTCTGGCAACATTTTCAGCCAACTCAGACTCACCTACCCGTATAGCATTTAACGATTGCGACAAATCCATACGTTCAATATCATCTATGCCGAGTGCTATATCTATCTGTTGTGTACCTTTGTTTTTCTCAACTTCCACCCTAGTTAGAAACTGATTAGTTTCAGATGTTGGTTCTTCAATTTCCAAACCTGCTGGTATACGTTTATCCGCTGCAGCAATTTTGGCATCGAGTTCCTGTGCATATAATCGTAACTGTTCCGCTGCTTCTTGCGGTGTGTCAGCTTTGTGTAAAATCTTTTTGACTGCTATATCAAGTTGTCCAGCGTCATCAATTTTATTGAACAGGATAATATCGTCATCGGTTATGTGTCTTTGTAAAGAACGTAAGTCTACTTGCCAGCCTTGGGGGGTTTGCATTGCATCATAGAGATTATTCAACGCACCGTCTACATTAAACATCATTGTGTCGCCGTTGCGAGTTACACCACTATACAAATCTTGATACAAGTTCACTACTAAATCTCCACGCCCTGCCGCTTCAAGCGTCAATACAATATCGTCTGGCAACGGCACTACACCTGTTTTTGTATCGACTAAGATATGTTTTAGAAAATCACTTTGGCCCTGATAGGCTACACGGGCACCCGTAGATTGCTCAATAGCATTTGCTCCGATTCGAATTTTCTTTCCTCCAACTCCTGGTACCCACTTTGGTATGGTTGGTGTCCATGTGCCAGAAAATAAATCGAACCGATTATCAAGCATTCTGTCTGCCAAAGATTGCCCTAATGCGTCACCTTGCTGCCCACCTATATCAGCTTTTATTGTGCCGCCAATACCTCGTTCAGCTGCATATGGTCGAGGAGCGTGATTGTAAAATTCCTCAATGGCACTAAGCGGTTTTAGACTATACTTGCCATCAACCATCGCTGTTAGCATATTATTGTAATAATTTCTGGCTGAATACGCAGGATTGAGCGAACCATATAACATCCATAAACCAGTATTGACAATGTTTTTGGTACCTTGCCAACCAGCTGCTAATTCGTGCAAACCCATTTTGATGAACGAGTCACCCATGTTGTAGTCAAACACTTTCTCTTTGTTTTCATCTACTACTTTTCTTGCTGCAACTCTCTGGCGATGTCTTTCTAAACTTCCTCTAGTACCACGCTCGAATTGTCCAAAATCAGCAGGGTCGTTTATATAATTGCCTGCATCATCCACTTGGTTTATGTACTCTTTGAATGATTGATATTTTTCACGGATAGGATTAGGTTTACCGTTTTTACCCGTCAGCAATGTTTCAGCTGCTTCATCGTAGTGTTGTACAAGTGCTTCTGTTATGTCGTCTACATCCTTACCCTGTCTGAGTAATTTTTGAGCTAAAATTCGTGGGTCCACTCTACCAGTGGCAGGATTTCTAACCATTTGATACAACAGGGCTGACGCTTCTCTGCCTGCTATTGACCTTGCCACACCATAAGGCTCTAATAAATTAGCAGCCTGTATAGTACGAAGTGTCCAATCGTCTTTGGCTGTGTTGAATGCTTTTTCACCTGCTTCTCGACCTAATCTTGAAACAAAATCATCAACAAGCGGTGCAGGCTCCGCTAATGTAGCAAGTGCCATACCAGCTTCCTTGATAGACGTTTTGTTTACTTGGCCTGTAATGGGATTGACAGTACCCTGCACTTTATGTACATCACTCAATATGGCAGTAAAAGCATCGTAGGCACGCTCAATGACTTCACCTTTAGCACCTGATGCGGTAAGGGCTATCGGATTTAATCCTCCTATCCCACCACCTCTTTGGTATACTGTTTGGTTTTGTCTGACAGTTTCTGTTATATCATCGGTGATAGTTTCGGCTATATCGTCAGCAAGACGAACGGTTTGGTTGGAGTTTGCTTTAGTAACCTGCTGTAAGCCAACTTCCGTAAACTCTCCTTTGATGGGGTCATAGATGTTTGATAAAATTCTGGGGTTCACATATCCACGCCCTTTTACTATAGAAGGACCAAAATATTTTAACCGTTTAGCTGCATCCGCTGCGCCTTTAGCGGTTTTGAGACCTTTACCTATTAGTCCTGCTATCCATGTAGAAGGGTCAAAAAATATATCGTGCGCAAATTTATTAGAAACATCTTGACTGCCTGGTAAACCTGACTGACGTATAGTTATAGCGACATCTCTATCTGCAGCTTCACCTGTAATACCTACTTGTGCTAGTTCTTGTATACGCTTGTTATAATACCAATTTGTTTTAGGATTTTGTTTTACGGCACTCATAAAGGCATCATGGGTGCTTACTGACCAATTATCCATAAGCGGTGCTAATTCGTTTTGCAATATGTTCGGGTCGCCATCAATGGCTTCAGTCCATGACATGCCTAAATCGTGAACTTTGATTATTGCTTCAAGTTTATGACTAGCACTACCAGAAGGAATGACTGAAGTTTCAGCTATTGCTTCAACGTAAAAATCATTAGACTCCTCTGGGTAAATATCTTGTAAGGCTTCGTATAATGTTGCGGTAACAGGCTTAGGTTTAGCACCACTGCGCACTAATGTGGGTCGTACCTCCCCATCTTCTTGGACCACCTTTCTTACATAAGTACCCCCTGGCGATGCTTGAGAACTAGCAGGGCTAGGGCTTCTATCTACTGTATATAAAGTACCATCAGCCAAATACACATTTTCTTTGAGCATTTCTGCTGCGCCTGTACTTACACCCAGTTCGGCATAGCCAGGCATTATGCTTGTACCACTAATACCAGTTAAACTTTCTAACCAAGGAAGTTCCCAACCTTTACGTGCGGACCAATCTGCCCATTTTTTAACCTGTGTTTTACTCCATACTCCACCACTGCGTTTGGTTTTATCGTACCAATCAGGCTCTACTTCCTCAAACGATGGCACAAAACGAAATTGGCCTGTGTAGCTATATGGACTAACAAAACTTTTGCCAGCTGAAACATTAGCATCTTCGTTCTGTAAACCAAACGCTCTTAAGGTTTCTTGTTCTTTGAATTTTTCAGCTTGCTCAATTTGTGCAAGCATCTCTTTGGTGTATCTATCAGCATACTTGTTTTCTGTTTGGGGTGTGGCTTGTCTATCTAAAACTAAATCCCATTTTTCACCATTGATAGTTTGTCTAGCAACTAACTCGTATCTATCAGGATTTTCCTCAACCTCACTTACTATATAGGGTTTATCACGATACTCTTGAAGCTGCTCTTGAAATGTAGCATCTTCTTCTTCCCATCTTTTCATGTAAGCATCTTGTAAACTTTGGGTATTTTGCCGTGTCCAATCCCTAGCTTCCTGTACACTCGCAGGCTCGTTTAGGAAATAATCTAAACCGTAAGCTGATGCTGCTCTTGTTCCTTCTGCTAGATTATCTAAATACTCGCCACGGTCTGTAGAGCCTCTTTTAGATGTAAATCTTTCTCGCATTCCAGGTACAGGATGGTCGATATACTCGTTTTGTATATCTGGACGCATGGGTATATCTAGTGCAGATGGCTTTGAGTCTTGTTGGTCAAGCCATTGCTCGAATCTTACCCGTGGCCTCACAGGGGGTCGATATGATGCTTGTGGTTGTAGCTCGAATTTGGGTTCTTCAATTACCTTTGGCTTAAACGGAACATCTCTGTTGCCTGACGGAGGTTCTAAAGGAATGTCCTCGAATGGACTTATATCCTTATACCTTGTGTCGGCTACAGCAGGTTTATCAGGTTTTTCGAATCTTCTCGAAGCCATTTATTAAGCCGCTACTGCGCCAGGATACTTAATCGGGTCAGCATATCCCATTCTACCCATTAGCCATTCTATCCAGCTTCTCATGTTCGGGTCTTCGATTAGTGCAAAGTCTGCGGCAGTAAACTCTACTGGACCTGTCTGCCCCTCTGGGCGTAAGTAGCTTTCTTCGCCAAAATCGCCATAGGCACCTTGACCTGAGTAACCTAATTCTCTAAGCCAACTGGCTAATCTAGTACGTGTGGGCATAGTCATTTTTTCTAAACCTGCTCCTCTAATATCTATATAAGGATTAGATAAAGTGGTATCAGGATAAATCGTAGGTTCACCTGACACTACAGGCACATCAGCATAAGTACCTAGTGCTGCCTGTTCGGCAATATTTGAGCCAGGTGCATATTGTGACCAATCATATGGGTCTTGTTGCTGATAAGCATAACTATCCCAAGCTCCTGGATAAGCACTAGTACCTTGTTGTGCGTAACCACCTACTCCTAAATAACGTGCTAGTTCTGCTTGCCGTCTAGCAATCTCATCCATTGCTTGGTTTCTACGAAACTCGTTATATGCGTTCATCTCCGAATATGTAAGACCATACGGATGTATAGCTGTACTGTGCGGTGCAATGGGTGCCCTTTCTTGATTCCACAGTCGTTCCCTTGCCATTTTACTGGGCATATCGGTCATACCGTATTGTGCTAACACTTCAGGTGGAACGTGTATATTATCATAGCTAAAATAGCGGTCTGGAAGATAAGGGTCATATCCGAAGTCCTGACCCCACTTGGCACCAGTAACAGCTTGGTCTTGAAACAGGTGTTGGTTTTGTTGTATTTCGTGTGGACTGGCACTACCTAGTTCGTAAACCATTCCACCTGGATGGAACTGTATATAACCAGGCATAGGTGACGACCACAAAGCTGGATTACCACTAGCATCGTCTGCATATTGATTTACAGGACGTGATGGCTTTTTGGGTGGGTCTTTGTATTTATTGATTGTCGCATCACTAAAGCCGCTACTATCCCAATCTAATGGATTTGTTTCTTGATAACCTTCATTATTAGACGGCTGGTTCCAACCAGGTTGAGCCATACCTGCATTTGGGTCTTCAAATTTAGAATCGTCCCAAGCTAATGGGTTTGTTTCTTCATAGACACCAGCCCAATCTGGGAAGTCGCCAGCTTCTGCAGCTGCTTGACTTACGTGTCCCATATCTACTAAACTTTGTATATAAGGATTACTGAATTTTGCCATTGTATTACTCCTAGTGCCTATTATAATAGGTTTTTGTATCTTCCATTACCAACCATGCGGTATTGTGGCGTGCGTCATATAGCTATGTGGGTCCCCACTTCTGCGTGCTATCTCGTCTGGAGTTAATTCGCCGTATTTCCACCCTGCCTGTCTTAGTTTTTGTCCTGTTCCATACGACCAATGGTCAGGTCTTACTCTGGAAGCATCAAAACCTAACTGTTCCCAAAACGTGGGTGTGTCTAGTCCATGGCGAGTGTGAATATAATCTGATAAAGCATCTTCTGGGATTTCTCCACCACGCCCAAACCACGCATCGTCCCACCATCTGTCGGGATTAATAGTACCTACTGAACTTAATCTGTTATCGTCTGCTGCTATAGGAGCATAAGTACGACCTTTTTGCCAGTATTGCCTAAATCCTCCTGGGTTCTGAAAACCAAAATCCGTAGTTCGGCCAGCCAATATGGAGTCTACTGGGTACCTTTGCATAAACAAATCTACTGGTATGAGTTGGTCAGGTGCTACTTGTTCTGCCATTAACGCTCGTCCTCTACCCTCGTGACCTAATATTTGCCATCGTTTAAATAAATCGTCCCACTCTACATTGAGTACAGGAGGTGCAAAACCTGAATGTGGGGTATCGTAAGTGCCCGTGAACTGTTTTCCTTGTCGCATTGCATCTAAAGTAGGTTCTATCGCTTTCAAATACTCATCTCTAGTTAGTACTTTACCACCAATAACACTTGGTCTAGGTGGATTGAGTTTACGAAAGTGTTCGGGTAGCATGGCTATCATGGCTGCCATGTTGTCTGGATTAGTGTGGCGAGGTTTTGCAATCTCCATCGGCATACCAGATTTTATGTATTTAGAGGAGTCAGGCAATATATATTGTCCGTATGTACCCATAGCTCCAGCAAAGTCAGTGCCATATCCCCAGCGTATTGGCGAGGTAGGGACCAAGTCTTTCAAACTAGTAGCTACTTTTCTGATAGCTCCTTTAGGTATTACGCTGGCAACAGGATTTATTAAGTCCAGCATTTGGTAAGGTACCATCTCACCTAATTGTTTTTGTTTTTGTTGAGCGGTTAGCCTTGGGTTACTTACTATATGTTGTTGTTCAAAAAAATCACCTACATAAGGCAACCATCGCCCAACATTACTAACTTGTCTAGGTATATTTAGGTCACTCGGAATTGCACCAGATGGCTTTTGTATGCCTGTATGTGTAAAGGGATTGCCACGGTCCCCTGGTACCTTTGGCTTCAGTATAGCCATTAGCTAGGCGGTCTGCCGTAAGCGACCCGTTGATTCTGGCGGCGTTGTAAGTCAGGTAAATCAGGTACCACGTCTTCAGCTGTCATACCCATTTGAGTAGGCATAACCTCTGGTGGTACGCCTGGTTGGGCACCGTTTTGTGGTATCAATCCTTCAGGTGGCATCTGAGCCGCTTGTGCCAGCATCTGTGGTAGTTGTCCACCTTGTCCTGTTAATTGCGCTAGTTTCTGTTTAACCATAAGGTCTACCAGTTTTTCTATTTCTTCAGGTGACATACTGGGCATATTTTCAGGATTTTTACGTTTCTCTGCTAACTTTAATACCTCTTTGTTCTCTTGCATCCATTCTTGCTCAGATGCGGCGATAGAGGTCTTGTTTATTTCCTGTGATTGAGCTGGTAATAACTGCTCTCTAATCCTCTGGCGTATCAGGTCGGGATGTTCAAACTCCAGCATCTCCAGAATACTCTGGTCGTCTACTAGTGGTTTGCCATCTACACCTGGGGTACGATAGGCTTGTGCCAGCTGCGACTTGACCATTCGGTCTTGCGGTAACTCTGGGGTTATACTTACTGATACGTGGTTACGTCCATCCACATCGTCAGGCTTTATATCAATAAGCATCGACTTACGTGAACTAGAGCCATACACGCTGGCTGCATCGCCAGCTGGTACCTGTAAGTTTACGCCGTCCATCAAGCCAAACTTCTCTACTAATTGTAGTTTATGTGAAAAGTCCCAACCCATAGCTAATTCAAGGTTAGTCTTTTTATCATGTATCTTATCTAAGACCTGTGATAATACTTGGGATACGGCAAAGCCTGATTGTAAACTACTAGGCTCGGCACCCCATGCTATCTCAGGAATGCCACCTAATTGTTCATCCGCTTTGAGCCAACCCATCAATTGTTGTAAGACCTGCGCATTAGGAGTAGGTGAAATAACCGTTACTTTAGCATCGGGTGGTATGTTACTTTCCACCCCTGGCATTCCAGAGTCTAATATAACTGCTTGACCTGTAGCCGATTGCACCAAAACTTTGGGCCAATAGAACAAATCTACACCAGTGGCTAATTTACTAGCGGCTGCGTATTGTTGCTTAAGGCTGTCCATAATAGGACCAAGCACAGAATTGTAAGCCCAGCGCATATCTGCCAAAGGCGTGTCCATGCAATGTGCTTCTGAGATAGGAACGAAGCCGTAGTCATGCCTATTTACCCATACTAGTTGTTCATCTACTAATAAGGCGTTCCACTCTTTGTCCCAATACTCTACTACGGGTACTTTCTCATTCTCATCGTCAGGTAGTTCGGGCATCTGCCGTTTCTTACTACCTTGTAATCCTTCTAATTCAGACCTTATGTCCCAAACATAACGCTTGTATTCTTTGGTGTACCAACCGATACCATTCTCACCTCTAACGGTATAAACCATATTAGGGTCAGTGACGATAGTTCTGATAGGACAATACTCGCTATCTATCATATTCACATCAAAGCGAGTTTCAATAACTGCTCTACCACGCAGGAGGTACCAATATACAAAATCCCTCCACGGGTTCTTTTTGGTTTCCATCATGTACTGACGTTGATAACCAAGTAGCCAATTCTCTAGTTTAGAGCAGGCTTTTATCTCTTGTTCGCCTGTACTACGGGGTATTACTTGAACTTTAGTAGTAGCTCTTACATTCAATAAAGTAAGGAATTTCTCCAATATAGCCCTAGCACGGGCAGGCCGTAGCTGGGTAGCTCGTCCACCTGCGGTAGACATATCAGCCGCATCACGGGGTACATTCCATTTAGCCGTAAATAACTCCTCTACTTCTTCGGAGAAGTCAATAGCTTCATAATATAAATCACGGGCAAAAGCGTGTTGGTCCAATACCCATTGTGCGTCTTGTGGCTTTTCTTTTCTAGCTGGCATGTTTAGCCCATAAACTGTGCTACAACATTCGCTAAGTCAATGTAATATGGGTGGTTTTTTTGCGGCCAACTATCTAGTAGCTGTTGCAAAGCTCCCATAAGTTCAGGTCCAGGAGCTGGAGCTGGTCCTTGTCCTGCTAACATTTGTTGTAATAAATATTCTGGGGGTGGTCCACCTTGCGCACCAGGTGGCATCGGCCCAGGACCCATTGGTCCACCAGGCATTGGTCCTGGCGGCATACCACCGTTTGGTGGGCCGCCCATAGGTATCATCGCCATAATATCTCCTATAGTCCGTATGCTATTTCGATTTGTCTACCGACTGTTTGACCAGTCGGTTTTTGAGCATCATAATCATTATTACTCTTTTGAGTAAGTAAGTGGTCAGACGCTCTCCAAGCCCAGTATACCGCATCTAGCGTATCATCGTGGGCTGCTTTATCCCCAAAACGGAGCCATTCGTCCCGAAATGTCTTCAAAAACGTGGTTTGAGCGTCACTTACCTTCACTCTACCGAACTGAAAGTCAGGTAACATCTGATTGATACGCTCGGCTTTGCCTTTGATTGCCTTCCTACCAATAAGTGGTAAGCGCAATCCATTCTCTCTCATACGGCGCATCAGTGCTTGATAGAACACCTCACCCCCTGCATTAGTTTCTAAATATATACGCTGGGGATTATCGTAAGAGGCCATACTAAATAGGACGTTCTCAGCCTCAGCTTGATTGACCCGACCTACAAAGCCATCCTCCACTACCAGCACAGGACGGGTATCTACTATCTTAGCAATCGCAAAATTGTCCCCTTTCCTATAACGGGTACCAACCATTGACTGTTGGGTAATAGCGAAATCCACCCCATAGAAGCGATTAAATTCTTGTTTTATCCATATCTGGGGGAAATCAGTCAGATACTCAGCCTTGAGTACATTACCTTTAGTAGCGTTAGCATTAGCTAGATACACTAGCTGGAAGTCTACCTCACCTACCTCAGCCCGTCTACGTTCCAAACGCTCGATAGGCCATTGTTCAGGCCAATAGCTTTCATCATTCTCTATCGCAGGATGGACAAAGACCTGATACATCTTCTCGCCTTCATACTCGACTGAATCTAAATAACCAACAATATCCTTACCATTCCAACGGGTCTGCACAATCACGGCATGGGCATCTTCCATACAACGGGGTAGGAACGTATCCTTTACAAAGTCTACGGTCTGGACACAAACTGTCTCAGAGCTTTTACTCTCCCTATCATGCAAGTCATCGCCAATAGCAATACCAGTCACACGGCGACCATTCACACTACTACTGCCGACACCACCAGATGCGAGGGTCGGGTCCTTCTTGGTAGCGGTAAGAAGTGCCCAATTATCCATTGAGGTGTCTTTTACCTCATAGCCGTCACGGCTCCAGCCTAGCTCTTTAGCAGGAACTACGTTCGGAAACACTATTTTGAACTTTTCGTTGAATTCTATAACGTCTGCGACCCTTCTAGCTATATTGTTGGAGAGGTTCTCCCCTGCACTACAGATAAGATTGGTGGTCCAGGGCTTCTTCCCTATCCACCAGCTTAGTAATATAACGGAAATAATAGTGGTCTTAGCACTTTCGGGGGGTGCTACGATAACTACCCGTCTATTACCTAATACCTCTGTTATCCATTTTTTGTGGACTGCGGACGGTATAACGTCAAATACTAGCTGGGCGTAGTGGCAAACGCTCTCTACGTTATCGCCTCTAGCCGATGCCGCTAACAGTTGTTCTAGCTGCTCCTCTGGTGAGAGAGATTCTAAATAATTTATACCAGAAGTCTTTTCGCCAGTTAAAACGATTTTTTCTTTTTTGGGCTTTTTACCCTTAACGGGACTACTCTTTTTTGTCATTTATCTGGGCAAGTAGTATCTGAGCATCACGGGCATCAATCTGGATAACGGTAGCAGGACCACTAGCTTCAGGCTGGGCGTTAGCCCGTGGTAACAGGTCTGCCGCCTGTCCTACTAGGCGTGCGGCCTGCGTACTACCCCGTTTCTCAGGGTCTGCCGCAAGCTCGGCTTGCGTTTTGACTATCTGTTTCCAGGCTTGCTCTACGGTAGCACCTGTTTTCCGCTTGTCTAACGCATCCACTAAGCCTTCTGCTGCCGCTTCTCTGGCACGCTCCCAGCGTGAGTTAGCGGCTTGTACAGCGGTGCCATCAGGACCAGCAGTAAACTGATGCTTTTTGATGATTTCGTTGTTTCCACCCCGTTTTAGGTTAGCGAGGCTGTTCTTGTGGACTGCCATCGGTTGCAGTATACCATGAAATCAGGTAAGGAATGTACCACATTACAATAAACATCAGTGGTTAGGAAAACTGTGAAAATTTTGTTGCGCCCCTATGTAGGAAGCAGGTAATGAACAATCGCAAGTGGTGGGGGGGTGCGGCGGTCAGGAGAGAGCGGAGGCCATCGGCAATCATAAGAGAGTACGTGCTAGACCACAGAACCTACACGACACGCGCGCGCTCATTGCGTATAGGCGTACTCGCCATTGCGTATAGTCCTACAATTCCGTATGCCTATGCGCAATCACCCCGCCAGAAATTGCGTATAGCCATGCAGTCGATTGCGTATAGTCCCACGTTTTCGTCTGCCTATACGCAATCCGTTGCGTATATGCCTACGCTTCTGACGTTGCGTATAGCCTGCGTGTCCGATTGTGTACGTTGCGTATAGGTGTACATAGTCGCCTGACGTGTCACGTGTATTAAAGGAAAACCCTCCGATTGCAATCCGATATCATGATACTTGTTTTCTTGCAATCTTATTGCATCCGCTCCGATTGCGTATAGTGCTACCTGTATACGTGTATACCAGGATTTAGCTCATTTGTTCTACTGGCTTGGTGTTTTCTTGTTCTCTTATAGTGGGCTTGGTTGCTTTGTTTTCTTGCCATTATTAAGCGTATGTGTGGGTTGTTTTTGGCGGTCTAATTTAGGCTTGCCCAAACTTTACCATGCACTACTTTTGCGCTAATTACTAATACCAATTTGTTCCTAGTTCTTGCCTGTAACCTTAAAACTTCCAAATTGGTTACATAATTTCTGAATATGTGGTAAGGTATGCGCAGGTTGGCGGTCATTCCGCCACAGAATTGGAAGCAAATTTTATACAATTGAATAGATGCACTAGCGGTCAACGTTGCAATAGATGACCCGCCCAAAGTTTTTATAATTTGGTTGCTTGTTAGTAACTCGTAACTAGTGTGATAACGTTGGTAAAGAATGAAGCGTGGGCAACCCTGAAGCAGCCGTACATGTGGAAATTCATTCTTGCAAGCCTTCGAGCTAGGAACAAGTATAAAATAACCGGACTTTGTAACCTCTTGCGAATTCGCTTTTGATTAGCTGCGGCTAGTCTGGCAATCTACTCAACACATAGCGCAAGTGATAAGATATAAAATCTAAAATATCATAGTCAGAACTATAGACTTGTTTTATATCATTGCCACACTTGAAGTCATCAAACGAGCGTCTTATTCTGCACACGTTGGGCACTTACCCTTAACTTATCGGTGACGACTTCCACAATAATAAAATTTCAATACTCCATATGATGCACACTAGCACCACCCCATAATAGCGACTGGCTATTGAGTGTTAGTGTGTATACATGGGTGCATTGAGACACCCACACTGTAACCACTGACGGAGGGACTATTACATGAGTAAGACCTACAAAAACACAGTTACACATTCAGCACCTGCACGCAGTAAACGTGCAAGTAGTCGCAAAAATAGGCAGTATGTCAAACTCGCTATACGTACAGGTCAGTATGACTATACGCAATCAGACAAGTATCGTATCCGATAAGGGAGGATAACATGCAAAAAACATACATGTACACGCCTGAATTAACAGGTATCAAAAACAAAGTTAATGCCTCACATTTTACACTCACCACTAAAGAGGGCAAGAGTTACAAAGTGCCTACGTCTACACTGCTCAAGCAATTCAGCAATGCCGTTGCACTGGAAAGTCCTGTCGTCAGTATGAAGTCAGGGAAACAGGAATTTGACTGCTCAATCTTGCATGTGGCTATCAAATTGGCGGTAGCTATTGACTGTGCAGGTGCTAAAGGTGCAATACGTACGAAGTTTCGCAACATGGTCAAGAAGGGCACACTGCGAGAGGGTAGTATTTGGGTCTTGTGTATTGACGGATTGCTGGGCTTGGTACTGCCTGACAAGTCTAACCTTAGGATACTCGCTAAACTGAGCAAGGGCAAAGACGTTATACAAACTACGCACGTATGGCAAGCGCAAAGATTGCTGAACTTTGTAAACAAATTCTAATGACTACTCCAGGCGTAATACACATAAGCACGATGACAGGTAAGCTGGAGCATATACCAGCCATAAACACTAACACACTGAGCAATGCGTTTTGTCAGTCGATGCAGCGCAAGCCTGATAACGTGATATGCAGGGATTGTTACAGTTGGCAAATGCTGGAAGGGTTTCGCAAGTCTTGTGTACCAGCGTTTGAGCATAACACTGAACTACTGACTGAGCGGATGCACTGGGATGACTTGCCGAGATTGCATCACTTACGAGTGCGATTTCATGCACATGGTGAACTGATAAACTTTGACCATCAACTGAACTTCCATGATACAGCACGTAAAAATCCTGCTGTTACTTGCTCAATCTGGACAAAACGCAAAGATATTATCAACAGGTACAACGCTGAGTACACACGCCCTGACAATTTCATACTCATCTACTCAAATCCTATCAAGGATAACGTGATGGAAGTACCACCTGCAGGATTTCAGAAGGTATTCAACACTATCACCCAAGATGACCCGCGTGAGAATTGTTTTGGCAAGTGTATTAACTGCCTGATGTGTTACGATGTCGCCAACACAGAAGTATGTATAGTCGAGACAGTGAAAAATTACTAGCACAAGGAGGTGCAAGCATGGACAATTACACGTACAACATTGAGCGGCGTAGTGGTATGTACAACCAATATCACTGGTATCCACGATGTCCCCGAGCATATGTACTAGTGCAGTTGATAGGTAGAGGTGAGCGTAAGACGATTACTGAAAACGAAATCCGACACCTAGCAGGTATAGGTATCATGCCTGTAGACGTTACACCTAACGGATTAGATACAATACTAGATGCCAACAATCACGAGGAATAAACACCTAAGGAGGTGACATGATGAATAAATCTGAAGCCATAAACGGAGTAGTGGATGCGCTTGTCGATGAGATGATACCTGAAGTTGCAAAAGCACATAGCTTGGGCACGCATAAAAATCACTTTGACAAGTACATGGGCTTGTTTGTGAAGTGGGACGAGATGCTTGCTAAAATGCCTCTTAAAATGAGTAGGGATGTCCGACTGGAAGTTATAGGTAGACTGATGATAAAAGCTGGAGCAAATGAGCAAGGCGTTATTGACGCAAGGAGGTGGGTATGAGGTATGTACACAGGTTGCTGTGCTGGGCAGAAAACAACGAAGTTCGGATGAAGCATTTACACAGGTTGCTGTGCTGGGTAGCTGATAACAACGACAAAATATTTTACCTTGTCAATGCCAACATGTACTGGAAAGTTAATCAGGTCTTGATTGACTGGGATAAAAAATATCGAGGCACGTATAACTATCTAGGTATCTTCTACTTCTGGGCTTATGAGTATAGACACTACCTGCGTCACTTCTGGGATTATCCTGGAGGCACACGTAAGCTACGACTGTTACACACAGCAATGCTAAACGCTCAGATGGACGTAGCAGGTGAGAGTGTTGCACACTTGAATTTGATTAAGCGATACGCATATGCACTAGACCCTAACGAACGTTGGTAACATAGTCTAACCCTAAGGTTAGAAGGAGGCAACATGAAAGCAATAGCTAACTGGCTGTACCTAAGCGTAACGGATGGAGACTTCTGTAATGACTGGCTTGGTCACATGTCTTACAAGCTAGGCAAGACTTTGTATGAGGCATCAGGCTGTGGAACACGTATGTCGGATGACACTGTGTTCTTGTTGACGGTGATACCAGTAACAATAGCCATATTCACATGGCACTATATCGTACTGCGCAGGGAGGCGCAAACACAATGACAACTACAGTATTTTATGAGAACCCTGAATATGCCGATGGCACACCAGAGCACTGGCTAGAGGACAGTTTCGAGGACTGCTTCAAACAGATGGATGTCAGCGATGACGACTGGGACATGTTCAAGGAAGGCAAGTTATCTATTCAAGACTTGATAGACCGACACGGTTGATGAGTAACGTAATGCACACAGCCTCTATCACGGCTATGTATGATGACTGGATAACGTCAGAGTGCCATGATATGCACCGTGATAGAGATAGACTAGAGTATTTTGGTTGGAGGCGTACACTTGCAAATTGTTTCAAACATAAAGACAGTCGCATGTTCGAGCGAATAAAGCACAAGGAGGTGCAAGATGAACAAGAAAGAGTTTATAACAAAAGTCACGGAAGCTAGGGACGCAGCCGAGAATATAAAGTACGTAGCTGACAACATCACGTACGACATTGTAGATGACATGGACATCAGCAACGCACACACACAGCTTGATGACATGCCTAACTACTTCGGTTATGTCAAGAAGTCTACGGTTAGCAAGATAATAAATCAATTACAAGTTGATATCAACAAGCACTTGGAGGACATAGAGAGAAGGTTAGCGAACATTGAGGAGGAGGTTGATGGAATGGGGTGGGATGCCAGTACCGTAAAAGAACTCAGTGACGACTATGACATCACGGAGTTCCTGGATAACTTAGAGGAGGTGTAAGGATGACAACAGTAAAACAACACATAGAACATCTGACGATGCACTACAAGCCTGATACAGCGATTGCTGTCCATGTGTGGCACGTAGATGACGTGCTTCACACAGCCGAAGGTATGGGGGTTGACATATCTCGTGCTGAGGCAGAGGACATTCTACATGGCATTCACTACAGGGCTGATGCCGAAACAGGTATCAACTGGATTGTTATCGAGGTCAACATAGACATGCACATAGCTGAACGAAACAAGGAGGTGAAAGATGAGTGACACAGACAAAGATGTCAAAGACGTACAGAAGTTAGGCAACTATATACATTCGTTACCTGATGAGGTGTTGGAAAAAATGCAAGCTGATGGTGTGTTGTTCTTACCTGAAAACAAAGACGAGGAGGTGCAAGATGAGTGAATACAAAGAGGTTTGGGAAATAGACTGGTTGAATACGGAACGTTACATACAAGCTATACCGTATGATATGTACCTTGCGCACATGGCAGAGGAGTTGAACAGAAAGAAGCTCCATTACTATGGCGAACTAAGGCAGACTTGGACACCTGACGAAGTGAAAGACATTGCTGATGACATATGGGGTGAGAATGCTCGCCCCACCGTAAGCGAGTTGCTGTACGACCTGAGAGAAAGTTGGGGGTGGGAAGTAACAGGGCAAGAAGTGTATTGGGCTAATGGGAAGCATATAGACGGCAGAGAGGAGGTGCAAGATGCGTAACCAAAAAGATACGATAGCATACTGGGAACAACAAGCAACCCAGAAGTGCAGCGGTAAAATCATAGCCAGAATTGAGTATCGGAAACAGCTATACAATTACGCGCCAGTGATTATATTCGGTGATGGTACGTACTTGATTGCAATGAGTGATGATGAGGGCAATGATGCCGGAGCTTTACATACTTCGGATGACAATTTCCCAATCATTCCAACCATCTGAGGAGGTGTGATATGGATGACACAAGAGTTGTGGTAATGAATGACAAAATGGAACTGTTTTGGACACCAGCCATGTTTCACGGAGCTTTCAGTATAGTAGAGCTGGACGCTAAGGAATGGTCAATGTTGATGGCAGCATGTGACTTCAATGAATTAGATAAGTGTGTTGGAATACTGAAGGCAGCGATTGAGGCTGGTAAATCTACGGAGGTGGATGTATGAGACACGGCTGGATAGATACACTAGGCTGGATGGTGATTACTCTGGGCACAATATACTTTGGAGCGCATTTTATATACTGGTTTTTCGGAGTATAGTATGAGATATGAAAAAACGCAGATACCACAAGGCCGATGTGGAGCAAGCCAAAATAGCACGTAGCTGTATCGAGTATTGCTTCTGTACTGGAGAGAGCAAACGCTTTCCGAATGTCACCATCGGTGATAAGTGGAAACGTGCCACTCACATGGAATTGTTTGCTCTCGACCAGACCATGTGTCCTGATATTAAAAAGTTGACAACTTCTAATCCGTAGTGTATTATCCATGTATGGATAAAGAACCGAAGGTCTGGGTGTCGGCTCAAATGACCCCCATGTTACGGTATCAGTTGCAAGACTTTGCGGACGAACACTCCATTACTAGGAGTGAGGTAGTACGTAGGGCGTGTGAACAGTATTTGGGTACGTATGAGTTGGATGAAGTGCTAGACAATCATGCAGCTTGGTTACGTACATCAGACAAGCATGTTAATTGACAGGGAGGTGTATATGCCTACAGAATATCACGACCCCGACATTGGGGAAATGGGTGAGTGGGTTGCTATATCCAGATTGACAGGTCGGAAGTTTTATGCTCCGATTAGACGTGATGCCGAACAAGCCAGGGATGAGGATGACAGGATTTTCAGCCGTCATCATCAGGGCGGTCTTATTAAC
>Ga0208919_1000251_pt1 | contig 39220 bp, 37 predicted proteins | sample 4_EtaG_FD_184076 | JGI IMG/M metagenome (GOLD analysis project Ga0208919, IMG submission 184076) | Marine viral communities from the Subarctic Pacific Ocean - 4_ETSP_OMZ_AT15127 metaG (SPAdes) (version 3) | ecosystem: Environmental > Aquatic > Marine > Oceanic | place: Pacific Ocean | collected... | reverse complement strand
TACCCGCTTCCAATGCAACAGCTGCGCGTGACTTCATTTTGACTCCTAAATGTTCATTACTTCAAAAACAAAAACTAAGGCGTTACTCGTCAGTAGCCACTGGGCCAAATTCAATCGGCAGCCAGCGATAGCCTTCTTCATCTTTTACGATATGACCAATGCCGGGAAATGGCATGTGGGCACCGGCGACCCAGTGCTTATCTTCAACCGCGCTTTCGAGCACTTCTTCTCGAGTGCGAATGGCTTGCTCGGGGTCTGAGTCAAACTCGATAGCGACAGTGGGATCAGCAAATTGAACGCCGTAGCTGTGTACTACGTCCCCCCATACCAGCATGGCGTCATCATCGCTATTGAGCATAAAGCTTGAGTGTCCGGCGGTGTGGCCATGTGTATCTTGGGCAACAATGCCCATCAGAACTTCATCACCAGCCGTGAAGGGGTTGAAACGATCAGCTTCCTGATAAGGCGCTACCGCGTCTTGAGCCATGGTAAAGAAGGGTTGATTGGCTTCAGGCGCCGCAGCCGCACGCTCCTCATCCAGCCAAAAATCGGCATCCGCTTGGCTGGCACGCAGTTCAGCATTGGGATAAACCGCTTCGCCCTCCTCATTGGCCAAACCACACACGTGGTCAGGATGCAGATGAGTCATCAACACCGTGTCGACATCCTCCGGCGAGTAGCCAGAAGCGCGTAGGTTACTCTCCACCTGACCTAATGAGGGGCCAAAGCAAGCAGCCGAGCCGGCATCGACCAGCACAAGGTTCTCGCCAGTGTGAATAAGAAAGGCATTGACCGCAGTTTGCATGCCACTCTCTGCATCGATAAATAGCGCATCCAAGTGGCGGAGAATCTCTTCTTGCTCCATGCCTTTTAGCAAGGAGGTATCAATAGCCGTATGGCCATCGTATAGCGCGGTTACCTCATACTCCCCAACCATCATGCGAAACCAACCTGGCGCCTGCTCCTGCTGCTGGGCGGGCAGCTCTGCCTGGGCACTGACTGCCCAGCCAGCGCTCACGGCCACTGCTAGCGCACCGCGAGACCACTGAGATAAAGATATAGACATAAGCAAAAGACTCCAGTCATAGGCTAGCGATGCTAGCAGTGTAGGCCAGCTAGGCGCTCTTGATAAACCGGGATACACTCATAAAATTATTGCCACACAGCAACAATCGCTATCAACCCAGGGAGTTAGCATGCAGCACTGGAGCCGTATCGAAGCCTTTGTTGAGGTGGTGCGTTTAGGCACGTTCTCTGCTGCGGCCCGCCACCTGAAGGTATCGACCTCGCATATCAGCCGTTTGGTCAGCCAGCTCGAAAACCAGCTGGGCGTGCAGTTGCTCTATCGTACCACCCGCCAGATACGCTTAACCGATGCGGGCACTATTTACGTGGAACACTGCCGCCATCTATTTGATGGGCTACGCGATGCCGAGCAGGCGCTTAGCGAACTTCAGGCTACCCCCAATGGGCTGCTTAAACTTACCTCGGCCACCACCTTTGGCGAGCGTTTTATCGCACCGCTGGTTAATGACTTCCAGTGTTTGCATCCGCAGCTGGATGTTCACATGCACTTCACTAACCGACCGGTGGAGCTAATTGAAGAGGGCTACGATATTGCCATACGGATGGGGGTGTTGAAGGATTCCAGCCTGATCGCCAGACGGTTATGCGACCGCCGCGAGTATATCGTCGGCTCACACAGCTACTTTCGCCAAGCGCCACGCCCGCATACGTTGAGCGAGCTTAGCCAGCACCGCTGCTTGATTGGCTCACGGCCCAACTGGCTGTTTGAAGTCAACGGTCAACGACGCGAGGTGCGCGTAGAAGGGCGCTGGAGCGGTAATTCTGGCCCTGCTTTATTAGATGCTGCACTTAAAGGGCTCGGCCTTGCACAACTGCCCGACTATTACGTAGCGCCCTACTTGGCCAGCGGTGAGCTGGTGGCCGTGCTTGAGCCTTTTCAGCACCACGATACCGCTGTCTGGGCGGTATACCCTCGCCACCGTCACCTGTCGCCCAAAATCCGCCAGCTGGTCGACTACCTAGTCACCAATATTGACAGCTTACTGCCTCCTAATCCGCTGGCCTAGCACTTGATGACCTAGCACTCAATGGCATTGACGGCGAGCCCGCCCTTGGATGTCTCTTTATACTTATCCTGCATGTCACGGCCAGTATCGCGCATGGTGCGGATCACTTTATCCAGCGATATAAAGTGTTCTCCATCGCCGTGCAGCGCCATTCTTGCAGCGTTTATAGCTTTGACGGAGGCGATCGCATTGCGCTCGATGCAGGGCACTTGGACAAGCCCGCCGACCGGGTCGCAGGTCAAACCAAGGTTATGTTCCAAGCCGATCTCAGCGGCATTTTCCACCTGCCCAGGTGAGCCGCCTAGCACTTCGGCAAGCCCTGCGGCTGCCATAGCACAAGCGGAGCCAACTTCGCCCTGACAGCCCACTTCAGCACCAGAAATGGAGGCGTTCTTTTTGCATAAAATGCCTACGGCCCCGGCGGTAAGCAGAAAATCCACCACATCAGCTTCGCTAGCGTCGGGTTCAAACTTCAAGTAGTACGCTAATACGGCGGGCACGATGCCTGCTGCGCCGTTGGTCGGAGCAGTGACCATCCGCCGCCCGGCGGCGTTCTCTTCATTTACTGCCAACGCAAACACGTTAACCCAATCCATTACGGTAAAACTCGACACGATCAGACGCTGATTTTCCGGTGGATGAAGCAACTGCTGGTGGAGCAGTTGCGCACGGCGGCGCACATTTAATCCACCGGGCAAATGGCCTGTAGCGCGTAGGCCATTCTCAATGCTATCGCTCATGGCGTGCCAGATGGTCAGCAGCTCTTCACGAATGGCCGATTCGCTACGCCAGGCTTTCTCGTTTTCTAACATAAGCTGGCTAATACGCAGTTGATGCTGCCGGCATAGTGCGAGTAGTTCGGCCGCCGTATTGAAGGGGTAAGTCAGTTCAGTAGCATCTTCACCGACCTCGCCTTGATCTGCCTTCGCTTGATCGACATAAAAACCGCCGCCGAGGGAGTAAAACGTATTGGTCGCCACTAGCGCGTCATCACAATAGGCGCTCAGCACCATGGCATTGGGATGGAACGGCAAACAGGCCTCATCCCATTCGACATCGTTATGAGCGTCAAAAGCGATCTGTTGGCCATTGGCCAACAACAGCGGCTCGCCTTCGGCAAGTTGTTTTAACCGCGACGTAATCGTGTCTGGATCGATACTTTCTGGTGCTTCGCCCATCAGCCCCATGATGACGGCTTGATCGGTACCGTGGCCCACCCCGGTGGCGGCAAGTGACCCATGAAGCCTTACCACCAGCCGGGTAACGCGGGTATCGCCAAGCGCCAAGGCAAAATCTCGCGACGCGCGCATCGGGCCCACAGTATGGGAACTCGATGGCCCGATGCCAATTCGGAAAAGATCAAACACACTAATAGCCATGTCTATTACGCCTCACAACACTGTTATTACCTGCCTATGGGACACTTTGCAGCGCCGATGACCAAACGTCGAGTGATTAACCGCAATATCGACGTGCCAACACATAACTGTGACGATATAATGAACATTCAACCCTGCATGTTTTTATATGCACATGTCATTGCAAAATTGTGTAGTAGCTACGCTGCTTACCCACAAAGGATGTTGGTATGTCTTCCCCCCCTGCCTGGCCTATCGGATTTCGAACCATCTTAGTACGTGCGGTGCTGTACGTGCTGTTTATCGGCGCGATTACCCAAGGTGCCTATTTAGAAGCGCTCTATTTACCCTCAGTTCGGTTTTCTGAGCTGGGCTTTACCGAGTTTACCCAGACCCTGGTGCTGGCCACCTGCTGTGCAATGCTGATTTACATTCGTCATGTACTTAAAGTGTGGCCCACCGTTACACTGCTACTGCTGGCATTTGTGGCCGCCTCCTTGGTACGCGAACAGGATCACTTTTTAGATAACTATGTGGCTGAGAACACCTGGAAGGTACTCGTTGCACTGATTATTCTCCCATCGCTTTTTTGGGTGGTGAAGCAGCGCCAACGCTTTCTTGCGGAGTTCACTCATTACAGCAACACCTTCGCCTTTGGTTTGTTTACGGCAGGCGTGCTGACCACTTATATATTCTCGCGCCTGTATGGGCGACAAGAGTTCTGGCAAGCCGTTCTTGAAGACAGCTATTCAGGAACCTTTAAGAGTGTTGCTGAAGAAGTCGTCGAACTACTCGGTTATAGCCTAATTCTGATCGCCACCCTGGAATTGCTACTACTGGCTCGCCGCATTTATAAAGCCCAGCAGATACCCAATTAAGCGCGGCACACATCGTCTTCAACAATAGTCCCCATAAAAAAGCCCGCCGTTCAGAGAACGGCGGGCTTTTTGGTCTTAGCGGCGACTACTTTCTATTCACCACTTACGACATTCACTCGTCGAGGAACGAACGCAGCGGCTCAGAGCGGCTGGGGTGACGCAGCTTACGCAGCGCTTTGGCTTCAATCTGACGAATTCGCTCACGGGTTACGTCAAACTGTTTGCCCACCTCTTCCAGCGTATGATCGGTGTTCATATCGATACCGAAACGCATGCGTAGTACCTTCGCTTCGCGGGCGGTCAAGCCGCCTAACACGTTGCGCGTTGCTTCGATAAGACCTTCACCGGTAGCCATATCAATGGGCAGCAGCATGGTACCGTCTTCGATAAAGTCACCCAGGTGTGAATCATCATCGTCACCAATCGGCGTCTCCATGGAGATCGGCTCTTTGGCGATTTTGAGCACTTTGCGTACTTTATCTTCCGGCATTTCCAAACGCTCGCCGAGTTCTTCCGGCGTTGGCTCACGGCCCATTTCCTGCAACATCTGGCGCGATACGCGATTGAGCTTGTTGATCGTCTCAATCATATGTACCGGGATACGGATGGTGCGTGCCTGGTCGGCAATCGAGCGGGTAATTGCCTGACGAATCCACCAGGTGGCGTAAGTCGAGAACTTATAACCACGGCGGTATTCGAACTTATCGACCGCTTTCATCAAGCCGATGTTGCCTTCCTGGATGAGATCCAAGAACTGCAAACCACGGTTGGTATACTTCTTGGCGATCGAAATCACCAAGCGCAGGTTAGCCTCAACCATCTCTTTCTTGGCACGGCGAGCTTTCGCCTCACCAATCGAGAGCTTGCGATTCACCTCTTTAAGGTCGGCAACCGAGAGCTGCACCATATCCTCTTCGAAGGCGATCTTGCGCTGAGCACGAGCAATATCGGCGCGCAATGGCTCAAGGCGGTCTGCGTACTTGCTCTGCGCTGCCTGGAATTCATCCAGCCATGTTTTGCTCGACTCATTACCAGGAAACGACTTTATAAACGTCTTACGCGGCACCTTGGCTTTTTTCACGCACAGCTGCATGACCGCTTTCTCTTGGGCACGCACCTGCTCAACACTGATACGCACCTGACCGACCAAGCGCTCGAAGTGCTTAGGCACCAGCTTGATAGGCGAGAAAAGCACCGCCAAGCGGGCTTGCTCGGCCTTTAACTCAGCACTGCCGCGGCCATGCTTGGCAAACGCCTCTTCCACCAAGGCGTTCTGCTCGCGAATCTGCTCGAAACGCGCACGCGCTTCTTCAGGATCCGGGCCGCCCTCGCTGGCCGTAGAATCCTCGTCCTCATCGTCGCCGTCGCTCTCAACGTCGTCGTCAATCTCGGCTTCAGGCTCCGGTTCCGGCACCTCTGCTTCGGCAACGCCGGGGATACCCTCATCGGGATCGATGAAACCAGAAAACAGATCCGAAAGACGCCCCGGCGCTTCTTCATCCTGGGTAGCGTCATAGGCGTCCAAAATAGACGCGACGGCACCCGGCAAATAGGCCAGAGACGACATCACTTCACGGGTACCCTCTTCGATCCGTTTGGCGATTTCGATTTCGCCTTCACGGGTCAAAAGCTCAACCGTGCCCATTTCACGCATATACATGCGTACGGGGTCAGTGGTGCGGCCTACATCGCTTTCCACGGCGGCAAGGGCCGCTACGGCCTCTTCCGCAGCGGACTCGTCCGTGGATTGATCCGACATCATCAAAGTGTCTTCATCTGGCGCTTCTTCAGCGACACTTATACCCATGTCGTTGATCATGCCAATGATGTCTTCCACTTGATCCGGGTCGGCGATATCCTCAGGTAGATGGTCGTTGACCTCGGCATAGGTCAGGTAACCCTGTTCCTTGCCTCGAGCGATCAACTCCTTCAGACGCGACTGCTGCTGCGCATTTCCAGCCATAGAAACCCTATCTCGACGAAGAAGAATGAAACACCTGGAGCGCTGAATCGATTAAACTCAACAAGCCGTACAGTATAGCGTAAAAAGCAGGAAATTTTCCAGCTCGACGTATTTGCGCGGTAATTCAGGTGTGTTAGTTTGTTCGGTTAGGCCAACGCTCGGTGGCTGACCCTATATCTGGTGCTGAAACGCTAGGAATTCAACCCCCATCGCCCAAGACACCGCCTCATTGGCGCTGAGCAAGCTCCATTACCAAGCTTGCCAAACGCTGGCGCTGCTCCTTATCCAACTTTTGCCCAGCGCGCTCCTGCGCCAGCAACGCCGTGTACTCCTCTTGAGGAGAACGCTGGCGCTGAACGTACTGCAAGTGTTCCACCAACCCCTTCAGCTCTGCTTCCCGATCTGCCTTGGGAATCAACAGCTCGCGCTTGGCGAAAGCCGCCAAGGCCTGCCCCTGCTGGCTGCCTTGAAAATGCGCCAACACCACTTGTGGGCTGCGGTAGCGCCCTGCATTGAGCAACTCAATCAGCTCGCGGCATAGCGGCGCATCGTCATCTTCCGGCAACCACTCCAAATGATCAGGGAGCGTGGCCACCAGGTTGGGCTCATGCAATAACAGCTGCACGATACGCCCAACCGGGGAGAGCGCCTGAGAACGTGAGCGCGATGAGCGGGCTGGCGCTGCCAAAACAGCGCCGTTGTTCATGGCGGATGAGGCCGATTCGGACTCCAACTGCTCTACCGGCTCCTGCGAAACATCACCTTGGGTGACGGATCGCTGCGACGCCTGGGAACGCTTTTCGAGCAGCACTTTCAACTGCTCTTGCGCCAGCCCACTACGCTTTGCCAATGACTCCAGCAGTAGCGATTTGAGCATGCCTTCAGGCACTTTGTTCAATGCTTCGAGCACCTGACTGGCAAACCGCTCGCGCCCTTCCACGGTATTCAAGTCGCGCCCTTGGGCCGCCTGTTCGAATAGAAACTCCGACAGAGGCATGGCACAGGTCACGCGATCCTGAAATGCCTGGGTGCCTTCACGACGCACCAGGGTGTCCGGGTCATCACCTTCGGGCAGAAACAGAAAGCGCGCTTCACGGCCATCAATCATTTGCGGCAGTGCGGTTTCCAATGCCCGGCTAGCCGCCTGCCTCCCGGCACGATCACCGTCGAAACAGAACACTACGCGACTCACCAGTCGAAACAGGCGGGTCAAATGGTCTTCCGTGGTGGCGGTACCCAGCGTCGCCACAGCATTATGAATACCGTATTGCGCCAGTGCCACCACATCCATATAGCCTTCGACCATGATCAACTGCTCAAGCTTGTTCGAGGCTTGGCGCGCCTCATACAAGCCGTAAAGCTCACGACCTTTATGGAATACGGGTGTTTCCGGAGAGTTGAGATATTTGGGCTGGTCATCGCCCATCACTCGACCACCAAAGGCAATCGTACGACCGCGCAAATCGCGAATGGGGAACATTACCCGATCACGAAAACGGTCGTAGGTACGCCCGGTATCCTCACGGTGAATCAGCAGGCCGTACTCCACCTGCACTGGCTCACCAATACCGCGCTCGCTGAGGTGCTGTTTTAGCGCCTCCCAACCCGCCGGGGCATAGCCAATGCCGTAGGTCTTGATCACCTCGTCCGAGAGCCCACGACCCGACAAATAGCGTTGGGCAGGCTGGCCCTCCTGCATCTTTAATCGCTCGCGATAAAAACTGGCGGCGAGTTCGAGCAGGTTAACACCCTCTTTGCGCTTCTTTTCACGCTGCTGGGCACGCGGGTCATCAGCGCCTTCACGCGGCACTTCAATACCCAGGCGACCGGCCAACTGCTCTACCGCCTCAGGAAACGGTAGTTTGTCGTACTCCATCAAGAAGCGTAGTGCATTACCATTAGCTCCGCAGCCAAAGCAGTGATAAAACTGCTTATCAGCACTGACGGTAAACGATGGGGTTTTCTCTTGATGGAAGGGACACAGCCCAGAGTAGTTACGACCAGCCTTTTTAAGCTGCACGCGCTCACCAACCACCTCGACCACGTCAACGCGGCCTAACAGATCATCAATGAAACGCTGTGGAATTTGGCCTGCCATGAACTACGGGCATCCTCGCGCAAAGCGCTAACTTTCGAGACTGTTTTTAAAAGCCCTGTTTTTTAAAAGCCCTGTTTTTTAAAACCAGTTTTCAAAACCAGTTTTTTAAAACACTGCCTAAGGTCATCAGACCCATTGCCAGATCAGATCATCATAAACAGCGACGGCCTTTAGCAACGACAGCTTTGAAGAACAACAGTCAAAAACAAACGGCCACCTAGTGGCGGCCGCTTGGCATCCCTCTTGAGACGACCAGCTAACTGCTCCGGCCCCCTCGGGTACGGATCAATAGAGCCGTTCGAAACGCTTTTGCTCACGCTGAACTTTCTTAGCGTGGCGTTTTACGGCAGCTGCCGCTTTGCGTTTACGCTCAGCAGTCGGCTTCTCATAGTGCTCGCGGCGGCGTACTTCAGAAAGAACACCGGCTTTTTCGCAAGAACGCTTGAAGCGACGCAGGGCGACGTCAAACGGCTCGTTATCACGTACTTTTACAGAAGGCATTAAGCACTCACCTACCTTAAGGAGTCTTGAGTTCGGATAGTACGTACACTGCGATATTACATTTTAGAACACGGTGTACGACCCAGTTTTACAGCGCACAGTAGTTTAGTCGCCGTTGACCATCTTTGCAAATGCTTACGCTGATCCACGGCGATAATGCTAGACTAGCGCACTTCTGTTTTCACCTTTACATCTTTTGAATAGCCTTTGAGAGTCCCTTTTTATGCGAGTTCTGGGCATTGAAACATCCTGCGACGAAACGGGTGTCGCGCTTTACGACACCTCGTTAACCGGCGGCCAGGGGCTGCTTGCCGATGCGCTGTATAGCCAAATCGCCATGCATGCAGAATTTGGCGGCGTAGTGCCCGAACTCGCCTCTCGCGATCACACCCGCAAACTGCTGCCGCTGATCGAGCAAGTGCTCGGCGACGCCAAGCTAACGCGCCGCGACCTGGATGGCATCACTTACACCGCAGGCCCCGGCTTAGTCGGCGCATTAATGGTGGGTGCCAGTACCGCCCATGGCATGGCTCGGGCCTTGAACATCCCCGTGCTCGGCGTACACCATATGGAAGGCCATTTACTGGCACCGATGCTGGAAGACGAGCCACCCGAATTCCCTTTCGTGGCGCTGCTGGTCTCCGGCGGCCATACCCAGCTCGTCGAAGTTCAGGGGCTGGGTCGCTATCAACTGCTCGGCGAATCGGTGGATGACGCGGCTGGTGAAGCGTTTGATAAAGCTGCCAAGATGCTCGGACTGGCCTACCCAGGCGGCCCTCAGGTCGCCAAGCTGGCGGAACAGGGTGACCCCAAGCGCTTTCGCTTCCCGCGCCCCATGACCGACCGGCCAGGGCTAGACTTCAGTTTTTCGGGCCTAAAAACCCACACCATGACGGCCATTCGCCAGTTGGAAACAGCCGACGAATTCGACGCCCAGGCCCGCGCCGACGTTGCCCGCGCCTTTGAAGAGGCCGTTGTCGATACGCTGGTGATTAAGTGCCGTCGAGCGCTGGATCAAACCGGCTTGAAGCGCTTAGTGGTGGCGGGCGGAGTCAGCGCCAACCATCGCCTGCGCGAACGACTGCAGACTGAGTGCGAAAAACGCCAAGCCCGCGCCTACTACCCGCGCGGGCGATTCTGTACCGACAATGGCGCCATGATTGCCTATGTGGGTGCTCAACGCCTGGCAGCGGGAGAGTGCGACACTTCTGGCATGATGCAGGCGACGCCCCGCTGGCCTCTCGATCAGTTGATACCGCCTGTCTCACCCTAAGAACCACGAAACGGTGGCTCCTCACCGCGTCGCAGTCGGCGAATATTAAGCCCGTGACGTGCCAGCACCAGCAGGCTGAATCCACCCACCACCATGACGTACTCCGGTGCCAGCCAGCCGCAGGCCAGCGGCGCCACGAGAGCACTCACTAGCGACGCCAGCGCAGCTGTTTTTAATCGCCACGCTAGCAGCGCCCATATCGATGCACTCAGTAACGCCACCTGAGGCACTAATACCAACAACACACCAAAGGCACTGGCGACCGCTTTACCGCCACGAAAGCCATGCCACAGTGGAAAGCTGTGGCCTAGCAATACTGCCAATCCCACAAGCCCCTGCAGCCAGACCGGATAGCCCATCAGCTTGGCACCCAAAACAGCAGGCATGGCTTTTAAGGCGTCTAACAGCAGGGTGGCTGCCGCTAAGCGGGGGCCATATAGGCGCAGTACGTTGGAAAAGCCGGGATTAAATGAACCGTGTTGACGGGGGTCGCCCACACCCGCCAGGCGGCAAACGCTCAGCGCTGCCAGCCAACTGCCACTTAAATAACCCACCACTATCCATACCATGGCGCCATGCTCGCTTTGTGGCCCGATATACTGTCGTTTAGCCCCATCCTAACGTACAATCGCCCGCTTGTTACCGTAGGGGGAAGCTGGATGGATCGCATTTTGATTGAAGCGTTAAGCGTCGACACCGTGATTGGTGTCTACGACTGGGAGCGCTCGATTCAACAGTCGCTAAGCTTAGACTTGGTGTTGGCGACCGACATTCGCTCGGCGGCAGCCACTGACGATCTGCGCCTTACCCTGGATTACGCTGCTATCTGCCAGCGCATTCAGCAGTTTGCCGATGCCCATCAGTTCGCCCTGGTAGAGACCTTTGCCGAACGGCTCGCTGAGTGCCTGCGTACGGAATTCCCTATCACTTGGCTGCGCTTGACGGTACGTAAACCGGGCGCGGTTGCCAACGCCGTTAGCGTCGGCCTGGAAATCACCCGCGGCAACCTGCCGGAGGCAACCCAGGAGATCAGCGCATGAACCTGGTGACCGTCAGCTTAGGCAGCAATATTCACCCTACTCGGCATATTCGCTGCTGCCTGGATGCGCTTGCTGATACCTTCGGCCCCCTGCAGATCTCCCGTGTGTTTGAAAGCGAGCCGGTCGGTTTCGCCGACAGCCGCAATTTCTACAACCTGGTGGTGGCGTTTCACAGTGCTTGGACACCCGGCGAACTTCAGGCATGGGGGAAGCAACTGGAAATAGAGCATGGCCGCCTGCCTGGTCTTGCCAAATTTAGTCCCCGCGCTCTGGATATCGACTTGCTCACGGTGGGCAGCCTTTGCGGCACGGTTGACGAAATCGCCTTACCGCGTAGCGAAATTACCCATAATGCGTTCGTGCTACAGCCGCTTGCTGAGCTGCTCCCCAATCAGTGCCACCCCCGCTGCGGCACGTCCTATGCCGCGCTATGGAGCGCCTTCGAGCTAGGCAGCCAGCGCCTTTGGGCGGTGGATTTCAGCTGGCGCGGCCGCTGGATCTCCCAAGCGGATGAACAGCCCCTGCTGGCGGCGGCACGCCGGTAAATTACTTGGTTAGCGCCGCCTCCACGGCCTGCCCGCGGCGCGCTCGCAAGGCCTCGCCCAGCGCTGCACCTTGATATCCCTCAGCTATCAGTGCCTGGGGGCTTACCTCCCGAGCAGCCTGCCAGGCGTTTTCGAGCGGGCCAACCTGCTCAGGCGCCAACACTTTGACTAACGCCAGCTGTCCCTCGACCTGCTCAGGCTTACGCCAACCATCCAAACGTTCCAGCCAACGTAGCACGCTGGGGCCCTCTAATGCGTCGGAAGGCAGCGCATGGTTTTTTAGCGAATGGTTTATTAAAGAATAGGTAAGCGCGGTATGGCGAGCCAATTGGGCAACGGCATTGGGCAGTTTGAGTCGTTCCGACAAGGCATCGCGCTGCTCAGCGCTTAGCGGCGATACCAACTGCGCATGGCGCCAATGAGCCAATGGGAACATATCGCTATCAGGTACCTCAGCCATCGCTGCCAAGCCCTTCACTAACGCTTCGCCCGCCAATTCTGGCCACCAGACGTTGAGCGCGTCGCAACGTTCAAGGGTGGTGAAATAGACCTCTGGGCTTGGCTCACCCAGCGCTTTTTCCGTTTCGACCCACACCCGCTCGGCGGCCAGGTGCTCAAGTTCGCCGCTGTGGCTCACCTTACGCATTAGTGCCTGGGTTTCAGGGGCAATGGTGAAGCCCAGTGACGCATAGCGGGCCAGAAAACGTGCGGTACGCAGCACTCGCAGCGGGTCTTCGCTAAACGCCGCGGAGATATGCCGCAACACGCGCCGTTCGATATCGCCTTGACCATTAAACGGATCGGTTAATTCGCCCTCAGTACTCTGGGCAATGGCATTAATGGTTAAATCACGCCGCAATAGATCCTCTTCCAGGCTGACATCGGGGCTGGCATGCACTTCAAACCCGCCATAGCCGTGGCCAGACTTGCGTTCGGTGCGGGCCAGGGCGTATTCCTCAGCGGTTTCGGGATGCAGAAAAACTGGAAAGTCGCGCCCCACGGGCTTAAATCCGCGCTTGCGCATGGCATCTGGCGTAGTGCCCACCACGACCCAGTCATTGTCATATACCGGCCAGCCGAGTAACTCATCGCGCACGGCGCCGCCTACCCGATACACGTTCAAGCCTGCTAAGCGGGGATCACTGTTTGTTTCTTTCACTGTCGTTTTTCCTGCTGAAGGCTAGCTACACTGGTTCGCTCGCCGCTGTCCAGATTGAGCGCGGTTAGACGTCCGCCCCACACGCAGCCCGTATCCAACGCCTCAACGGGTACCCGCGCCTGGGGGGTATTCCCCTCCAGCGCCGCCCAGTGGCCGAAGAGTAGGCGGGTGTCATCGTCACGCGGGTATTGAAACCAGGGCAGAAAGCCCTCTGGGGCACTGTCCAATCCCTCTTTGGCCGCAAAGTCCAAACGGCCCTGGGCATCAATAAAGCGCATCCGAGTCAGCACATTGACAGTCAGGCGCAGCCGATCCATGCCGTCTAAATCATCGTGCCAGCTATCCGGCTGGTTACCAAACAGTTGGGTTAAAAACTCACCGGATGCCTCACTGCCTAGCGCCATCTGCACTTCGCGCCCTAAAGATTCGGTCTGGGCTACGCTCCATTGGGGAAGCAGCCCCGCGTGGGTCATTAACGTACTGTTTTCAAACACGCTAAGCGGTTGGCTCTGCAGCCAATCCAGCAGCGCTTCGCGATCAGGCGCGCCAAGAATATCGCTCAAGGTATCGTTTTTTTTCAGCTTGCCGCCCCCGCGCGCTACGACCAGCAAATGAAAATCGTGGTTGCCCAATACGCTGCGTGCCGAGCTACCCAGTGCGCGCACTTCTCGCAGACACTCCAATGAACCAGGCCCACGATTAATCAAATCGCCCACCAGCCATAGCGTATCCCGCGCGGGGTTGAAGCTAAGCTTTTCAAGAAGGGCTACAAATTCGGCGTGACAGCCGTGCAGATCGCCGATCGCATAGGTGCTCATGCACGAGGCCTTTTTAATAAAATGAGTAGGCTAAATACTACCACTTCACCGACATCCTATGCCTGTCGCTGGTGGCTTATGTTGATGATTAGCACTGGTGAAAAGTACAAACCTGGATCACTATAAAAAGTACGCTTTGGCGCTCTTGAGCTTCTCGCTAGCTTAACCACTCAATCGAGTAGCCACCTCGCAACAACTGTTAAGGAAAACGGTACGCTTATGACAATGGATTACTCTCGACGCGGGCTATTGCGAGCGGCAACGCTGGCAGGTCTTGGCGCGCTTATACTCCCCGGCACAACGCTTCTTCCAGCCGCACGAGCCACCACTCCCAAGCTTGACCCACCGCCCGCTGCGGTGACGGTTAATGGTTGGCTCCTGCGCAGCAGTGACCGCTGATGTATATCGCTTTTGAGGACATTAGCGAACACAGCCATGCAGTGGATGTCTGCATTATCGGCGCGGGTGCGGCGGGCATTTCCATGGCCGTTACCCTGGCGGAGCGGGGCCACCGCGTACTGCTCTGCGAAGGTGGCGATGCGGACTACAGCGAACGCTCCCAGGAGTGCTACCGGGGCGAAGTCGTCGGCGACCCTTATATTCCCCTTTATGGCGCTCGCCTGCGCTATTTGGGCGGGTCGACCAACCACTGGGGTGGCATCTGCCGACCACTCGATCGCTATGACTTTACCGCCAAAAGTGCTGCCAGTGAGACGGCCTGGCCTATTGGCCGGGATGCGTTATCGCCCTACTACCGCGCCGCGGCCAGCGTGCTCGACTTGGCGCCTACGCCTGCTGATCAGCCGATCACGGATTCTGGGCTCAAGCGCATCTATTTCTCACTGGGCCACCCGACGCGTCTGAAGGAGAAATATGCCACCACGCTAAGCGAATCGAACACGTTGGAGTGCTGCCTAACGGCCAACTTGGTGGCGCTGGAAAGCCAGAATGGCAAAGTCACCGGCGCTATCTTCAAAAACTACCAAGGCGATTACCGAAAGGTTCAGGCGCGCTACTTTGTGCTGGCCTGTGGCGGCATCGAAAACTCGCGCTTGCTGCTGTGGTGCAACCAACAGTTAAATGGCCAGCTTATACCTCAAGCCGACACCCTAGGGCATTACTGGATGGAGCACCCCCACGCCACGGTGGGTCAGGCGCTAATTTTTGAGCCAGCGGCACTGGGGCTGGACGAGGATTACAACGTGTTCCTCTCCCCCACCGCTCAATCCATCAGCTCACGCCAAATACTGAATTGTGGGCTGCGCTTGCACCGCATGAACGCTGAAGCCACCCAGGAACTGATTGACGAGCTCGCGGATCAGGCCCCCACGCTGGCGGGACGACTGCGTGTCTGGCAGGCCCAGGGACGGGTGATACACGGCGCGGTACTCAGAGCCGCCTGGGAGCAAGAGCCGCGCTTTGACAATCGCATAGAGTTAAGCGAAGAGCTGGATGATCTGGACGTACCCCGCAGCCGATTGGTGTGGCAGCAGTCCGAGCTGGATCGCCATACGATCCGCGAGAGCATGCTGCTATTAGGGGAGTATCTGCGCGACCACGAGGTGGGAAGGCTGCAAATGGCTGACTGGCTGGCCGATACGCCGGTACAACTGCCTACCGAGGGCGAGTTGGCTGGCCGTCACCATATGGGCGGCACGCGTATGAGTCTTAATGCCGAGGAAGGCATTGTTAACCCCGACTGCCGACTGTTTGCCCAGGATAACTTCTATGTGGCGGGTTCCAGCGTTTTTGCCAGCGCCGGGCACGCCAACCCGACGTTAACGCTAGTACAGCTGGCCCTGCGGCTTTGCGATCACCTGGAGAGCAGGCTAACCCAAACTGTCTAATGGAGCTGAAGCGGTACGGCTAACCTAAAAGGAGTAATGGCTACCTCAAAAACACGCTGAGTAGAGGTATCCAACAGCGTATAGGCACCCTCCATCACCCCCACCGGGGTTTGCAGAATGGCGCGACTGGTGTAACGAAAACTCTGGCCGGGGCCAATTAGCGGCTGTTGGCCGACGACGCCTTTGCCGCGGACTTCCTGGCAGTCGCCGCTGCCCTGGGTGATTTTCCAGTAGCGCGCCATCAGCTGAACGCTATGGGGGCTCTGATTGTGGACAGTCACGGTGTAGCTAAACACATAGCGCGACTCTCCATCGTTAGACTCATCAGCGCGATAGCTAGGGACGACGCTCACTTTGATTGCTAGGCCACTCACGTTTGGCTGCCCCGCTCACCGCTTGCCTGCTCATCGGCGGCGACACGGTTGGCAATCGCCACGTACTCCGCCACGGTCAACGTTTGCGGACGGCGGATGGGGTCAATGCCCAGATCTTCCAGGGTGTCGGCACTCACCCGCCCTTTGAAGTTATTGCGCAGCGTTTTGCGCCGCTGACCAAAGGCGAGCTTCACCAGCTCAAACAGCATCGCTGGGTCATCCGCCGTATGGGGCAGCGTTTCATGGGGGGTTAAGCGCACAATGGCGGAGTCGACTTTGGGTCGTGGCACAAAGGCTTCCGGTGGCACGATAAACAGCTGTTCGACCTGGCAGTAGTACTGAGCCATAACCGACAGACGCCCCCAATCAGCACCGCCGGGTTCTGCGGCTAAGCGTTCAACCACCTCTTTTTGCAGCATAAAGTGCATATCTTGTATGGCACTTCCTGCAGCCAGCAGATGTATTATCAGTGGTGTGGAGATGTTGTAGGGTAGGTTGCCTACCACGCGTAGCGCGGGCCCATCGCCTTTCAGCGCAGCAAAATCGAACTTCAGTGCGTCGCCTTCATGAATCACAAAATCGGGATAGTTGAAAAACTGTACCCGCAAACCGGGAATCAGATCACGGTCGAGTTCGATCACCTCCAAGTGCCCCGCGGCTTCCAGCAACGGCTCGGTCAGCGCCCCCTGGCCTGGGCCAATTTCGACGAGGCGATCCGTCGAGCGCGGGCCAACGGCGCGAACGATCCGCGAGATAATGCCAAGGTCGCGTAAAAAATTCTGACCAAAGCGTTTACGAGCGCGGTGTTGGGGCACAGTAGACATCAAACGGTGTTCCTTGGGGTGCGGATTCAATCGGGAGTATGTAGTAGCCAGCACTGTTGCAACTGGTCGTTTGCACGAATCGGTGCCAGAGCAGGTTATATCTCAGCAGACAACCGCCTTGCAGCTAGACGGCGCGCAAGGGCGATAGCGACGTTTAGGCTGCCGGGATCTGCCACGCCTCTGCCTGCCAGATCCAGCGCGGTGCCATGGTCGACCGAAGTGCGTACCAATGGCAAGCCCAGAGTAATGTTAGCGGCTTGACCAAAGCCTGCGTATTTTAACACCGCTAAACCCTGGTCGTGGTACATAGCCAGCACCGCATCGACACCAGCCAAATGTCTGGGGGTAAACAGCGTGTCGGCGGGCAAGGGGCCAAGTATATCCATTCCCTCAGCGCGCAGTGCATCAAGGGCGGGAATAATAACATCCAGCTCCTCGCGCCCCAGGTGACCATCTTCACCGGCGTGGGGATTCAAGCCACATACCGCAATACGTGGCTGGGCAATCCCAAACTGGCGCTGTAAATCAGCCGCAAGCAGTCGGCTAATACGGGTTACCCGCTCAAAGGTGATGGCGTCGGCAACATTGCGCAGCGGCAAATGGGTGGTCACCAGCGCCACACGCAGATCGCCGCCACCCTGCCAGCTTGGTGACGCAGCATGCAGCGCCGTATCGGTGGCGAGCATCATTACCACCTCATCGACGCCGCAGGCATCGCGCAACCACTCAGTGTGGCCGGTAAAGGCTGGGTGACCACCTTCGATGATGACGCCTTTATGAAGTGGCGCCGTAACCATAGCGGCCGCCTGACCTTTTTGGCAGGCATCCACCGCCAGCGCCAAGGTAGCCAGCACATAGTCAGCGTTGGCCGGATTGAGAACGCCCGGCGTGGCCGGTTCGTTCAGCGCAACCGGCCAGACCGGCAAACCATGGGTGCCACTTGGGTACTCGCCAGGCGAACATTCAATCACCGTGACACTTAATCCCAGCGCTGCTGCACGCTGGCGCAGCATATCCGGGTCGCCAATCGCTACTGTACCCGCGGGGAGGATGCCCTGGGCCGCTAGCATCAGCATTAGCTCGGGGCCAATGCCCGCTGGCTCGCCGGTGGTCACTACTACCGGCAGCTCGCTATCGGAAGATAAAGTGCCCGCTACCATTCCCACTACCATTAGAGTCGAATATCAACAAAGGCCTGGGAGCGAATCTCTTGTTGCCATGTCTCTAACTCTTCGTTCGCGCGACGCTGGAAGATCGCCTGGCGCACCTGCTCACGCTGGCTCTCTTGGGTAACGTTTTGACGACGGCGCTCTTCCACCTCAATCACGTGGTAGCCAAACTGAGAGCGAACCGGCTGAGATATCTGGTTAACATCCAGGTCGCGCATCGCCTCTTCAAAGGCGGGTACGGTTTGCCCTGGGCGAACCCAGCCCAGCTCGCCGCCGTTGAGGGCAGTGCCACTGTCGTCGCTCATCTCACGCGCCACCGAAGCAAAATCCTCGCCTTGTGAAAGGCGCTGACGTACCTCTTCCGCTCGCGCGCGGGCCTGGTTTTCATCGCGATTAGGGGTCAGTGCAATCAGCACGTGGCGGGCACGGGTCTCTTCAATAAAGTTCTGCTCGCCGGACTGGCCGGGCTGCTGGTTTAGAAAGCGCTCAACGTCGCGATCGCTGACCGATACGCGGTTGCTAATTTGGCGCTGCTGCACCTGACGCATCAGCATTTCGCGGCGAATATCTTCGCGCACGCTGGCCAGCGTCATACCATCAGCTTCCACGGCATCGGCAAACTGATCAAGCGTCATGCCATTGGATTCGGCAATCGAGCGCACCTGCCCATTGAGCTCGGTATCATCGACGCTCAAGTTGGCATCTTTCGCCATCTGCAGTTGAATCTCTTCCATCACCATGCGCTCAAGCACCTGGCGCTCCAACTGGGAGCGCGGAGGGAGATTACCACCCTGGGCCTGCGCCTGCTGCTCGATTTGCGTCATGCGATCATCTAATTCGCTGCGCATAATCACATCGTTATTGACCACGGCCACGACGCTGTCCAGCACTTGGCGCTGGGTGGACTGGAAGTTCTGCGCCTGAAGGGCTAGCGGGGCCAATGCAAGGCCTGCGCCTACACACAAAGCGAGCAGGCTACCAGCGGATAGCTGTTTCATACGGCCTAGCAGGGGCTTTCTCATTTTCATAACAAACGTCTCTTTCATTAGCCATTCTATGGAAGTCATTTACAGGGCAGTCGGACGATAGCCAGGAATGGTCTGTTCAAAATAGCTATCCGCATCCTGGCCAACGCCGCCTAAGCCACGGAATACGAAGCGTAAAAATAGCCCGCGATCATTAAAGTCATCATTAATGGGTGCGGTGTCATTGTCATCTACCCATTCGCGCCACACCAACTGCAGACCGTAACAGCAGTTGTTCCACTGCACGCCTGCCAATTGCTCCAGTGAGCGTTCATTGGTTTGATCGTGCAGGTAGCGGCCAATCAAATCAATGTTGGTGCTGGCTTTCCAGGCAAATGAGAGATCCCACTCTTCGCGGTCATAGTCGCGAAAGCCGTTATCGCCCGGCAATACGCCTGGATCGAACCCTTCGATCTCCCAACGGTAGCCAAGGTTCACTACGTGCCCTTCGGGATGCCGGTAACTAACATCAACACTTGATCGTTCGGTGCGTTCCCGGTGGTCATCGTAGAGCCATTCTGCTCCGCTGCTCCAGCGATCATTAATCTGCCAGTCAAGGCGGGTGACCAAAGGCGAACGATCCCGCGTAGCCTGATAGCGGCTTTCCGGATTGACGCTTGGGTTGTCTTCCGGCCGATCCGGCAGCGTATCGGCGTCGCCCTCGCTATCGATACGGCGGTCATCAAAGTAAACGCTCTGACCTACCCCGAACGAGAGCCGGTCACGACCGGAGGCATCTTCCAATAAGCGTGACTGCACGCCGTAAGAAAGCCGGTTGAGATCGCCAACGCGGTCAGTGCCGGAAAAGCGCTGGGCTGACCAAAGCTGATCCCAGGAGAAAGCGCGTTCGCGACTGTCAAAGTCAGGCAGTTCGCTCTGATCGGTGCGCGGCACATAAGCGTAGTTAAGACGTGGCTCCAGGGTTTGGCGGTAGTCCCGCCCCCCCAGGGCGAGTTCACGCTCAAAGACGAGCCCACTGTCGATGGAGGTCAGCGCAACACTGCGGCTGGGTGAGTCGCTACGCTGTGTGTCGCGCTCGCCGTAATCCAGCTCGTAAGCAGTGTTCCACAGCTCGGTACGCGGCTCCAGATAGCCCCAAGGGCGCTCGAAACGCCAGCCAACCGCAGGCATTAGGTGCAAACGGCTACCGGTGGCCGCTTCGCGCTCCGGCACGCGACGCTCATCCACGTCGCGCCAAAAATAGGTCGCGTTTGATCGCCACTGGGTATACAGCCCGTTGTCGAACTGCCAGTTAGCATTAGCGCTCAGACTCGGCAGTTGATAAAAGGGTTTATCGCTATCGCTAAGCGGGTCTTCCAAGCGCTGGAAACCCTGGGCGCGGGCATCCAACTGCCAACGCTGGCCGCGGTAATCGACCTGGGCCAAACGCTCCATACTGGCGCGCTCGCTCTCGCCAAACTCACCGCCGAAGTCATCGAAATAGCGCCCGTCACTGGCGGCCCCGTAGCGCAGCCGATAATTACTGCGCTCATTTACCCGCCCCGCATGGCGGGCATCCACATACCAGCGATCATCACCCTCAAAGCGATTTTCTCCGCCGCCAGAGCCACCGTTATCACTGTTTAAATAGCCGCCTTCAACGATGCCCGAGCTCTCCTCAAACAGGTAGCGGTACTCACCGTTCATCAACAGCCCGCGGTCACTCATCCAGCGCGGCGTGATCGTCGCATCGTGGTTTGCGGCAATATTCCAATAAAACGGCTGGGCGTAGTCAAAACCGTCCGTTGAAAAGCCAATCGACGGAGACAGCAAGCCTGTATGGCGGCGATCGTCGATGGGAAAGCGCAGCCATGGCCAGTAAAATACCGGCACATCTTTCACTTCCAGGCGCGCATGACGCGCTGTGCCAAAGCCTTCGGCTTGGTTCAAGCGAATATCGCTGCTGACCAGTTGCCAGCTATTGGCGCCTGGGTCACAGGTGGTGAAGCTTGCGTCTTGCAGGCGGTACTCGCCCTCCCCGGTCTGCTCTAGCTGACTAGCCTGACCGCGCAGATGCTGCTCGTAGAGCACATAGTGGCTGTCACCCAGGGTGGCCCGATCTTCGTTTAGCCGGAGCATCGCCTGTTCGCCACGCACCAAAGCGCGCCCATCGCGGATGGCGATATTACCTTCTGCGTCGACCTGCTGACGGTCAGCGGGTAAAAAGATACGCTCCGCTTCCACTTCTTCATTGCCGCGGCGCAGTACCACATCGCCGCGTAGCAATGCTTCGCCATCGGCAGCGTAATCGACTTCCCGGGCCTCCAACGAGACGGTTTCCGGGTTATCTTCCGCTGGCAAGCGGTAGCTGGGCATTACATAGCGGCCCCGGCACAGTTGGTTAGCCGCTTCCTCTTCCCCCCAGGGTTGCCAATCCAACGCTTCAGCGGACATGGTTTGACCCTGAGCCACCGCTGTAAACGAGGCGCCAGCAAGCAAACTGCCCATCAGCGTATGCGCAACCGGCAACGTGCGCGAAAATCGCTTGCCCATGTTCGTTATCCTTGGCATCCAGAATCGGTATTATACAGCCCGCATGATGCCCGACCAGCAAGGAGCTTGCATGTCCTCATATCGGATTAACGCCCTCACCATGTGGGCCGCCCAACAAAACGGTCTCTCTGAGACCGATATTTCGCTTTCATCCGCCGTGGGCGATGCGAGTTTTCGGCGCTATTTTCGCCTAACACTACCCGACGGCACCACCCAGGTGGTCATGGATGCCCCGCCTGAGCAAGAGGACTCCCAGCCGTTTGTAACCATTGCCAAGCGCTGGCGAAGCGCCGGACTGCCGGTACCCAAGGTGCACGCCACCAACCTGGCGGACGGCTTTCTGCTGCTTGAAGACTTGGGTAACACCCCCCTACAGTGTTTGTTTAGCGACGACGCTAGCATACAGGCTTACCATCAGCAGGCTCTCACGCTGATCGCCGAGCTGCAAAATCGCGCAGGCCCTGACTCGCTGCCCGTGTATGATACGGCGTTGTTGGGCCGCGAACTCGACCTGTTTCCCGAGTGGTGTCTCAGCGCTTGGTTAACGCTGCCATCGCCAGAGAGCTGGCACGTTGTTCGTGAGCAGCTTATCCAGCATGCCTTAGCGCAGCCGGTAGTGACTGTGCACCGTGATTTTGATGCCATGAACCTGATGCTGCACGATCAGCGTCTGTTTATGATCGACTTTCAGGACGCCGTGGCTGGCCCGCTCAGCTACGATGTGATCTCGCTGTTACGGGGGCGATACTGCCGCTTTAGCAATGAGCAGTTCGCTGGCTTTGTCGAGGCTTTTTATCACCAGGCCCGCCATGATGGTCGACTGCCCAGCAGTGTCGATTTTGCCACTTTTCTGCTCCAGTGCCACGCGATGGCTGCCCAGCGCTCACTAAAAGTGCTGGGGATTTTCTGCCGCTTAACCCTGCGCGATCAAAAAAGTGGCTATCTCGAGCGCTTACCCCACTTTCTGGATCATCTGGAAGATAGCTTTTCGTTTCTGACCGAGCAGGCTGAGTTCGCTGAGTGGCTCCAACTCACCTTAAGACCTGCCATTATGAAACGACTAGCGGAAATACCGTCATGAAAGCGATGATTTTAGCCGCAGGCCTAGGCAAGCGAATGCGTCCGCTCACCGACCACTGCCCCAAGCCGCTGCTGCCCGTGGCGGGCAAGCCGCTAATCGTGCACCACCTGGCGCGTCTTCGCCAGGCAGGTATTCATGAGGTCGTCATCAATGTCAGCTACCGTGCAGAGCAGATTATCGCAGCGCTCGGCGATGGTGACGCCTATGGACTGCACATTCACTGGAGTCGCGAAACCGAACCGTTGGAAACCGGAGGCGGTATTCAGCAAGCGCTGCCGATGCTTGGCGAGGCGCCGTTTCTGTTGATTAACGGCGATGTTTGGTGCGCAGCGCTCCCCACCCAGCACGCGCTGCAAGGCAATGATCTGGCTCACCTGATGCTGGTGGAAAACCCTTCTCATCACGCCAGTGGGGATTTTGGACTAGCAGGAGGGCGCGTGAATCAAACCAGCACTGAGCGTTTGACCTACTCAGGTATCAGCGTGATTCACCCAGGGCTGCTCGCCGGACAACCCCAGGGCACCTTTGCCTTGGCGCCACTGCTGAGAACTGCTATCGATAACAACCGGGTAAGCGGCGAGCACTATAAAGGGCATTGGGTCGACGTTGGAACCCCTGAACGACTGGCGGCGCTGGAACGCCAGCTACAGAGCGAAAGGGGTTAGCCTATGCATCCGCACCACTTACGTGAGGCAATCGCCAACACTCCACGGGTAGCGGTCTACGGCACGCTCAAGCAAGGTTTCAACAATGCCCACTGGCTAAACGGAGCCACTCTGCTCGGGAGCGACGTTACCAAAGCGCTCACGCTTTACGATATTGGCCCCTACCCCGGTGCCAAATGGCAGCGGTCAAAAGGGGTGACGATTGAAGTCTATCAGATCAGTATTGACCATCTGGCCCAGCTAGACTGGTTAGAGGACTACCGCATCGATGCGCCGTCAGAGGGTGAGTATGACCGCCAGCAGATAACCACCTGTTTTGGTCTCGCCTGGGTGTATCTTTACAATCCGAGTGTGACAGGTAAAACAGCTATTTATGAGAGTGGCTGGCGCATGCCGAACATTAGCAATGTTCAACAGCGGCGCTGAGAAGAGGCGCGCAGGCCAAGAAATGTTATGCTGCGCGACTTACCTTTCGTCGCCTAGATGAGGAGAGCAACGTGAAAGCACGGGTAAAATGGACAGAAGGCCGCCAATTCGTGGCGGAATCCGGTAGCGGGCACAGCGTTGTGATCGACGGCCCGCCCGACCACGGTGGTCGCAACACAGGGCCTCGCCCAATGGAAATGCTGCTAATGGGCATGGGCAGCTGCACCGCTTTTGATATCTTGAATATTCTTGATAAAGCGCGTGCCAATGTGACCGACTGCGTTGCTGAGCTAGACGCCGAACGCGCCGATGAAGTGCCCGCCGTTTTTACCAAGATCCACGTCCATTTCGTGGTGACCGGTCGCGCGCTGAAAGAGAAGCAGGTGGCCCGCGCGGTTGAGCTCTCCGCTGAAAAATACTGCAGTGCCTCGATCATGCTCGTTAACGGCGGCGTTGAGATCACCCATTCCTTTGAGATTATGGAGGAGGCTCGGACGTGACAGACAATCTCCGACTCCACGGGTTTAACAACCTGACCAGCTCGCTGAGCTTCAACATTTACGATATCTGTTATGCCAAAACCGAAGAGCAGACGGCGGCTTACATCGACTATATCGATGAGCTGTATAACGCCGAACGTTTGACGCAGATTCTTAAAGACGTCACCAATATCATCGGCGCCCATGTGCTCAATATCGCCCGCCAGGACTACGAGCCCCACGGCGCGAGCGTGACGATTTTGATTGCCGAACATGAGCTTGATGAGGCGGCGCCTGAGCAAATTGAGCCAGGTCCCGGCCCGCTACCGGAGACGGTGGTTGGCCACCTGGATAAAAGCCACGTGACGGTGCACAGCTACCCCGAGTCGCACCCCGACAACGGTATTAGCACCTTCCGCCTGGATATTGATGTCTCCACCTGTGGTCATATCAGCCCATTAAAAGCGCTGAACTACCTGATCCACAGCTTCGACTCCGATATCGTCACCATGGATTACCGGGTGCGTGGCTTTACTCGCGATGTGGATGGCAAAAAACTGTTTATCGATCACGGTATTACTTCCATTCAAGACTACCTCGCTGAAGACACCAAGAATGCGTATCAGATGATGGACGTCAACGTGTATCAGGAGAATATGTTCCACACCAAGATGCTGCTCAAAGACTTCGAACTGGATAACTACCTGTTCGGCACGTCGCGTCGCGATATTACCTTTGAAGAAGCCCGGGATATCGAGGGCCGTTTGCGTAAAGAGATGCTGGAAATTTTCTACTCCCGCAATCTGGATTAAGCCCCCAAACGGGTCTCAACGCAGCACCGAAACACCAAAAAGCCAGCGAACGCTGGCTTTTTTTTCATATCAACTAAATATACTGGCTTATCCTGTCATTGCGAGGAGCCTGCGACGAAGCAATCTCTACCCGCGGTGGCACTCAAGTCGAGATCGCCGCGCTTCGCTCGCGATGACAGGAAGGGCATTAGGAGCCTGGCTTATCTGTCATTGCGAGGAGCCTGCGACGAAGCAATCTCTACCTACGGTGGGCACTCAAGCCGAGATCGCCGCGCTTCGCTCGCGATGACAGGAAGGGCTATCGCCGTTTAATAAACGCTTGGCTCGCCTTCAGGGCGAGTCTTAAAACGTCGGTGTAGCCAGAGGTACTGCTCGGGATGCTTGCGAATGGCCAGTTCAATAAACTGGTTGATTCGTGTGGCATCGGCAACTTCATCGCCGCTGGGAAAACCTTCCAGGGCAGGCAGGCTTTCAATGGTATAGGTGGCGTTATCCGGGTTGCGGTGAAACATCATCGGCACCACTGACGCGCCGGTCATACGCGCAAGCTTGGCCGTTAAGCGAATAGTCGCGGCCTGCTGACCAAATAGCGGCGCAAATACGCTCACATCGCGGCCAAAATCCTGATCCGGTGAGTACCACACCATACGTCCATCCTTGAGCTGACGCACCGCGCCACGCAAGTCATAACGGTCGAGGGCAACACCAAAATTGCGCCCGCGGGCGCGGGTCATAAAACGCTCAAACAGCGGGTTATTATGCGGTCGATAGACCGCATCGGCAGAGAAAAACAGCGCGTGCAGGGCACCCCCTAAATCGAGGGAAGAGAAGTGAACCCCCACAATGATCACGCCTTTACCCCGGGCCTCGGCGCGGGCCATATGCTCTTCGCCGATGTAAGCGACCCGGTGGCGTAGGCTTTCGCCATCGCGACACCAGCCGGTTGCGGTTTCAATCAGACCAATGCCATTGGCAATAAAGGTATCTTTAACGAGCTGATACTGTTGCTGGGGACTCTTTTCGGGAAAACAGAGCGCTATATTGGTTTCGGTAATATGGCGCCGCCGTTTGGCAAAGCGCCAGGCGAGCAGTCCAAGCCCTTTGCCAATGGCCATTTTTAATCGCCAAGGCAACCAGGCAGCGATATACATGGCACCAATAGCCAGCCATGTGGGCCAGTAACGCGGGTGGGCGAATGAGCGCGGGTAACGTGATTTCGACATGCAAACAACCGTTTAAGCAGAACGCCCATGATAACGCCGCGGCGCCCGAGGCAGTACCCCTGTTAGCAGCGTATAGCTGATGGTATCGCAGTAGCGGGCCACTTCATCCACCGACAGCACCTCGCCGTTGCTGGCCCTGCCCCACAATACAACGTCGCTGCCAATCGCGGCGTCGGGTACGTCCGTCACATCAACGGTCAACATATCCATGGAGACTTTTCCGGCAATCGCACAGCGCTGGCCGTTGACCAGTACCGGCGTGCCATCGCGGGCATGACGGTCATAGCCATCACCGTAGCCGCAGGCGACCACGGCAATGCGTGAACGCCGCGGTGCGCGCCAGCGCCCGCTATAGCCAACGGGCTCGCCCTCTTCCAGCTCCCTCAGGGCAATTATTTCCGAGCGTAGGGTCATCACCGGCTGCAGTTGCTGAGTGATTTCGTTGGCAACTTCCAAGGGGTCGCTGCCGTAGAGCATCACACCTGGCCGGTTCCAGTCACCATGGGCCACCGGCCACGCCAGGGTAGCCGGTGAGTTGGCCAGGCACAGCGGCGCTTCTAGCTCGCTAGCAAGACCTTGCAGCCGGGTCATTTGCTGGTTGAAATAGCGGTTATCGCGGGAATCGGCGCTGGCAAAATGACTCATAAGGTGGAGCGAGGCCACGCTTGGCGCGGCACTTAGCTGACGCCAGATAGCGGCGGCCTCGTCGATGGCAAAGCCCAGGCGGTGCATGCCGGAGTCAACTTTCAACCAGACAGGAATTGGCTTTTTAGGTGAAGCGGCTAACAAAGCATCAACCTGCCATTGGCTGTGTACCGCAATCCAGAAGCCGTGGGAATCCACCAGCTCCAGCTCGTCGGCGCTGAAGATACCTTCCAACAGGATGATGGGTTGGGTAATGCCGCCCTGGCGCAGGGTAAGCGCCTCTTCGATACAGGCAACGGCAAACGCGGGAGCCTGGCCTTCCAGCGCCTGAGCGCAGGCCAGCGCGCCATGCCCATACCCATCGGCTTTGATAACTGCCACTGAGCGGCTTTGCGGCGCGCAGCGGCACGCCAATTGATAGTTGTGACGCAGCGCGTCCAGATCAATATCGGCCACAAGGGGGCGCATGTGCTTTCTCACTTACCTGATTTAGCAATAAAAGTTTATTAATAAAACTGCCAGCAATAAAAAGCCGAGTAAGCGCTCACTGGCGCTCGCCCGGCTTAGAGAGATAACGCGATTTACGTTCGCCTAAGCTTCACTCAGGTTTCAAACAGCGCCTCTAAAGAAAGGCCCTGTTTTTCCAATGCACGGCGTAGTTTCTTGAGTGCTTCGACCTGAATCTGGCGAACTCGCTCGCGGGTTAAACCGATTTCGGCGCCCACCTCTTCCAAGGTGGCCGATTCGTGACCGCGCAAACCAAAACGGCGCACCACCACTTCGCGCTGTTTTTCGCTCAGCTCATCCAACCAAAGATCCACATGCTCTTTAACGTCGCCATCCACTAGCCGCGCCTCAGGCCCCTGCACTTCATCGTCAGCCAATGTATCGATCAGCGGTTTATCACTTTCACCACCCATGGGGTAATCGACAGATGATACGCGCTCATTAAGACCGAGCATCTTTTTGACCACATCGACCGGTTTATCAAGGTGATCAGCGATCTCTTCGGCGGTGGCTTCATGGTCAAACTTTTGAGTCAATTCACGCGCCGCACGCAGGTAAATATTGAGCTCTTTGACCACGTGAATGGGCAAGCGGATCGTCCGCGTCTGGTTCATCAGCGCCCGCTCAATGGTTTGACGAATCCACCAGGTGGCGTAGGTCGAGAAACGAAAGCCCCGTTCGGGGTCAAACTTCTCTACCGCGCGAATCAAACCTAAATTGCCCTCTTCGATCAAATCCAGCAACGTCAAGCCACGGTTTAGGTAGCGGCGGGCAATTTTCACTACCAGCCGCAGGTTGGATTCAATCATTCGTGAGCGACCCAAGGGGTCGCCTTTACGCGCTAAGCGGCCGTAGTAAACTTCCTCTTCTGGCGTTAACAGTGGCGAAAAGCCGATTTCGTTGAGGTAGATTTGCGTCGCATCCAAGCTTTGGGTCGATTGACGATCCTCACGCCCTAGCGCTTTCTCAAAGGCATCTTCTTCTATCGTGACATCGTCATCGGTATCATCAAGTGCCTCCTCAGCAGCGTCCAGGTCAACCTCCTGTAGATCTTTCTCCAACATACTCATGGCCTTACCCCTCGTTTGTCGCCTACCCGCCATTTAGAAAGTCAAAGGGTGCGTTCTAAGACGCACACCATATTGTTATGTGACGATTGTTATATGACGCTCGAATGCTGCGATTCGGGCAACGTCCAAGTTATGCGCTGACTGCTCACTCTCCCGGTGAGTGCATTAGCGAGAAGGCAGGAAGTCCATGGGATCTTGCGGCTGCCCATCACGGCGAACTTCAAAGTGTAATCTGACGTTTTCAGCATCGCTATCCCCCATTGTGGCAATCACCTCACCAGCCTCTACTACGTCATTTTCACTGACCCGTAAGCTGTCGTTATGAGCATACGCGCTCAGGAACTGATCGTTGTGCTTGAGAAGGATGAGGTTGCCGTACCCCCTGACGCCACTGCCCGCATAAACCACAATGCCGGGGCCTGCTGCTTTAACAGGTTGCCCCTTTTCACCAGCGATATCAATCCCGGCGGTGATGCTATCACCCTGACCAAATGCCCCGACCACATTACCATCGGCAGGCCACTGCCAGTCGATGTTTTCGGCGGGCGTATAGGTACGCGATGAACGGTCTACGCTGGCACTTTGTGTGGCAGACGCTGCTTCAGGCTGTGGTTCGGGCTCAGATTCGGCCTCAGATTCGGGCTGCGGTGCCGGCGCTTGCTGTGGCTCAGCTTGTTCGGGTTCTGATGATGGCTGTGGTTCAGGTTGCTCGGCGGGCTCAGGCTCAGCCGCCGCGACGACTTCAGGCTGAGGTGTTGAGGACGATTCATCAGCCTCTTGCTCTGCTGCATTGCGTTCAGCGGTAAGGCGCTGGTTGCGTTGAATCGCGGATTCATCGGGCAGTAGCCAATCCAACTCCTGGTCGTCGCTGGCCACTGAGGCCGTCTGTGGGCTCAGCCCGGTCGCCACTGCGCCACTTGAGGTATTCGTCGTGGGCTGGTTACTGGCCGTTGATGCCAACCCAGCGCCTTCACGCAGGGCAATCGTTTGCCCTGGCCGAATTTGGTAGGGCGGATCAATGTTATTGATTGCCGCGAGCTGGCGATAATCCAAATTGTGCTGCCAAGCAATGCCATACAAAGTATCACCCGCTTTCACCGTGTACTGGGGCGAGTTTTCCACCGCCTGGCGTGCTTGGCTCAAATCGCGCACCTGGGGGCTTCCGCCTTGCTGGCTGGCACAGCCAGCAATGGCTAATGCCAGCGCCGACATCATGAGTACTTTAGGTATATGACCTTTACGCATTCAAACCTACTCCTTTTCAGCGCCAAGCTGGGTATCGATTGGCCGACGATCTGCATGTCGGTTGAGTAACACGACAATGAGGGCACCCACGGCCATTAGCGCAACAACACCGGTCACTTGTGCCGAAGCGCCGGTCAATACGGCATAGTCAGCGGGCAATAAATAGCGGTACTCCAGAGGAATCATTTGCCCTTCTGGCCCGATTTGGTAGCGTAACAGCTCGCGCCATGGCCAGAGAACCGGCAGCGAACCGGCAATAAACCCCAATAGCAGTTGCATCGTTGGGGTATGGTGACGCCGTAACAGCCAGGACAGAAGTCGTGAAAACAGCGCTAAGCCGACTATGCAGCCCATGCCAAACAGCACGATAATGCCCAGATCCAAACTGCGAATTGCACCCATAATGGTGCCGTAGAGGCCCATAGTCAGCAATAGAAAGCTACCTGACACGCCCGGTAACAGCATGGCGCTAATCGCGATGCAGCCTGCCACCATGACTACCAGCGCTTCATTACCAATTAATAACACAAGCGGCATCATGCCCGGTAACGCCTGGGCGAGCACTAGCCCCACCAGTAGCGGCAATAGATACCAAAGCTTCCAGCCGCTACTCGCCTGTCCGACCACCAGAGCAGAGGCTGCCACCAGGCCAAAAAAGAAGCCATCCAGCAGCAGCGGGTGCGCTTCCATCAACCAGAGCGCTAAATGCGCTACGCTAAACAGGCTAACCGCGACCCCCGCCAATAGCGGCACCAGAAAGGTGAGATTCAAATGGTTGCTAAGAGCCCGCCAGCCACCGCGGTGCCAAGCGCCGATGGCACCGGGGCCAAACTGTTTGATCGTATTGATCAGCTCTTCATAGATACCGCTAATAAATGCAATCGTTCCTCCCGACACGCCAGGCACTGCGTCGGCGGCGCCCATCCCTGCGCCTCGTAAAAATATTCCCAAGGGTTGCCGCTTCAATCCACTACTCCTTGCAGTAAGGGTACAAAACGCACGGGCTCAAGCCGACGTTTTTCAAAGGCACTGCCAATGCGCTTTACCTGAGTAAGCCACTGGTTGCCATCGGGCTCTTCCAACGGAGCAATCAGCACCCCGTCGTGGCTCAATTGCTCTAGTAGCGGTGTGGGTAGCGTCTGTGCGCAGGCGGTTAGCAAAATAACGTCAAACGGCGCAACGTCTGGCCAACCATAGCCGCCGTCCGCCACCGCCAGTCTGGCAGGTGCTGCTAGCCGTCTTAACCGCTCCGCCGCACGCTCGTGTAGCGCACTGATGCGCTCAATGGAGTAGAGCTCTTCGACCAAGCGCGACAGTATTAACGTCTGATAGCCAGACCCTGTCCCCAGTTCCAATACCCTGCGCGGCTCGGCGCGCAACACAAGCTCCGTCATGCGCGCCACGATGAACGGCTGCGACAGCGTTTGGCTAAAGCCAATCGGTAGCGCGGTATCTTCGTAAGCGCGATGGGCCAGCGCTTCATCAACAAATAGATGACGCGGCTCTCTGGCCATGACTTCCAGCACCCGGGCATCGCTGATGCCCTGCTGCATGAGGCGCTCGACCATGCGGTCACGAGTACGCTGGGAGGTCATGCCGCGACCGCGCAGCTCTCCTGGAGAGATATCAGGCAAAAACATCCAACCATTCCTGCACATCGTTAAGCGCGGGGTGCCGCGTTAGGTCTGTTTGTAAGGGAGTAATCGACACATAGCCCGCCTCGACGGCAGCAAAATCGGTATCATCACCGTCATCGGCATTGGCCGCTACCGGCGCAATCCAGTAGCGCGTACGCCCCCGCGGGTCTTTTACCGCTAACGGTTTCTCGGCTGGCCCACGATAGCCTAAGCGAGTCACTTTTACGCCTTTAACCTCCTCCCAGAGCACATCGGGCACATTGACATTCAGCAGCGTTCTCGGCGGCAGAGAGAGCTGATCAGCAGCACCAATCAAGGTGGCAGCGACCCTGGCAGCGGTGGCGAAATGACGCTCGCCACACAGCGACATGGCAATCGCCGTCATACCTAAATTACGCCCCTCCATCGCCGCCGCGACAGTGCCTGAATAGAGCACGTCATCGCCCAGATTACTGCCGTGATTGATGCCGGAGATGACTAAATCGGGTTTTTCATCCCATACGCCGTGAACGCCCAAATAAACGCAGTCCGCGGGAGTACCATCGACGCTATAAAAGCCGTTATCCAGAGGCGTCAACGAGAGAGGCCGTGACAGAGTAAGCGAGTTGCTAGCACCACTGCGGTCTCGATCAGGCGCCACTACGCGAATATTGGCATGGGCCAACAGCGCATCGTGCAGCGCACGCAGTCCGGGCGCGTACACACCATCATCATTGGAAAGCAGCAGTCGCCGCATAGTGGGTCTCCCTGTTCTTAACCACAAAAGTTATAAGCACAAGAGTCGTAAGCCAAGAGTGATAGCCACAAGAGACGTGAGCGCAAAAGCATATGCACGAAACGCGGCCGCTCATATCCCTCTCTTTTACTAACTTTTCTGTATGCTAATCTCAAATCTAATAGCTAAATCAGTTCGCTAACATCAGCTCACCCAGCACAGCGGTGGCAAAGCTGCCCCGCGGCAGCGAAAACGAAAGCCGGACAGCACCTGACTCCCAAGCATACTGGGGTTCCAGCAGCCGCATACGAAGTGCACGGCGTGCCTGCTTTACTCCGCTGCGTTGTAAGCCACTGCATAGCCCAGGGTAGTGCTCCAGCAAACGGGCTTCATAGCCAGCGGCGTCGCCCTGGTCAGCTTCACCAACGCCCCAAAGCACCCCAGTGGGATGCACATCCAGTTCAGCGGCGCGGGCCTGAAACGTCGGATCAGAAGCGTCGATACGAAACACACTTTGGGTGCCGTCCAGCATCAACGTGTCTCCCGCCAGCGGCTGCGACCAGGTGCCATCCGCAATGCGCGCGCTGAGCAGTTCGTTAAACAAAAAACTGCGCGCAGTGGAGAGCATCATACCCTGGCGATCGTCGCGTTTTCGCCAACCTCGGTTAAGTAATGCTTCGGCACGCTGAAGATTACGTCCTTCGGGCCCAAAGCGCTGGGGGCCAAAATAGTTAGGCACGCCATGCTGACAAAGGGCTTCCCAGCGGCTGACAAAATCTTCGCTTTCAATGGCCTCACCGCTAAGGCGCAATACAAAACGGTTAGTGCGGTGAACGCCACGCTTCAGCTTACGTGGGTGGCGCGCCTGCTCAACGACAATGATCCCCAGCGCATTAAGCGACTGCTCAAGCTCCGTGGGCGCGTCGCGGCCGGGCAGATGCACGCTCAGCCACTGGCGCGTGACGGCAATGCGGTCTTTCATGCCAGAGTAACCGATATCACGGGGCGTTACGCCGCAAAGCCGACTTAATGTATTGACGACATCTAACGTGGTTTGATTGCGCTTTTCAACTCGCAGCCACAAATGTTCCCCGTGTGCTTCAGGGGTGAAATCCAGCTGCTCATCGACCCAAAAATCTTCCGGCTGGGCACGATACTGGCCCGGTTTGGGAGAACCAAATTGAGCATCGAGACAACGCTGCCACTCAGGCATATTAATCATTAAGCGCCTCAGCACGGTTAAGCAGCACCACCGCCTCCGCGGCGATACCTTCACCGCGCCCGGTGAAACCTAATCGTTCGGTGGTGGTGGCTTTAACGTTGACTTGACCAAGCGCGACGCCTAGATCGGCAGCAATGACTTCTCGCATTGCCTCGATATGCGGTGCCATTTTAGGTGCTTGAGCCATTAGCGTGGCGTCGATATTGACCACCCCATAGCCCTGACCTTGAATCAGCGTGACTACATGACGCAGCAGCTCGCGGCTATTAGCCCCCGCCCACGCCGGGTCAGTATCGGGGAAGTGGCGGCCAATATCGCCCAGCGCACAGGCGCCCAACAGTGCATCACTAATCGCGTGAAGCAGTACATCGCCGTCGGAGTGGGCTACGAAACCGTGTTCAAACGGCAGCTTAACGCCGCCGATCATCAAATGATCGCCGGGGCCGAAGCGGTGTACATCGAATCCGTGGCCGATACGCATTATAAGCTCCTAGTGATTAAAGCCTGTCAGGCGTGTTAACGGTTTGTGCCGCCATAATCGCGGCTGCCAGCGCCAAGTCATCCGGGTGGGTAATTTTCAGGTTGTCGCGCCGTCCGCTTACCAACTGTGGGCATTCGCCCAAGGCTTCAACCGCCGAGGCTTCATCGGTTACCAAGGTTCGCTGCTGGCGGGCGGTTTCTAAGGCTCGCCGCAGTAGCGCATAGCGAAACCCTTGAGGCGTTAGCGCGTGCCACAAGTCATCCCGCGGTTCGGTTCGCGCGCTTTGGCACTGATCATCGGCACGCTTCATGGTATCCGCCACCGGCATCGCCAAAAGCGCGCCTGCGGGGTGCGTCGCGGCGGCCTGATACAGCGCCTGAAGATCATCCACAGTGATACAGGGGCGAGCCACATCATGCACCATCACTACGTCATTATCATCGGCAGTCATCGCGTGCAGGGCATTTAAGACGCTGTCCATTCGCTCATCGCCCCCGGTCACGCGCTGCCAGTCAGTAAAAGGCACCCAGCGGGGCGAGAACCAGCAGTCGTCGGCATCTAAACAGAGCACCAAGCGAGCGCTAGGAAAGGCGCTATGAAGGCGAGCCAAAGTATGCGCCAACACCGGCTGCTCATCGGCCAAGGTTAAGTACTGTTTGGGCTTATCGGCCCCCATACGGCGCCCTTGACCCGCCGCGGGAACAATTAACCAGGTTTGGCTCACTGTGGCGGCTCCTGGGGAGCGACCAGACCCGCATTAATACCGATAAGCTCCTTCTCAATCGCTACACCAGGCACCCAGAAGAACTGCTCGTCGGTGCGCACCATGCCCATATCGCTACGTGCCCGCTCCTCAATGGCGTCTAAACCGTTTTTTAAATCCGTCACTTCGGCCGCCAGCCGCGCATTGCGCTCGCGCATGGGCACATTGGCCGCCTCTTGCACCGCGACCCGCTGCTCCACTTGCTGCAAATCGTGCCAGCCACCGTTGCCTAACCACAGCTCGTACTGAAGCAGCGCCAAGACAGCGAGCAATGTCATCACTAACCATTTACGCATCACGGCACTCCTTGGAAATATCGGCTGGATTTTATTCAAAGCCCTGGTTTGATCAAAAGCGGCGTTGATACACTAAAGAGTGCTTATCGGCGCGCATTATGCCATTAAGGGGCAGCACCAGCGAGCCGCACGTCGTTATAATGACAGCTTAAATAACTACTTAAATGGCAGCGCTTGATGGGCCGCATCGCGGTAGGCGCTGACATGCTCGCCCTCTTCATGACAAAACTGGGCAACACCTGCGGCAAGCCCAGGGTGGCTAATATAGTGCAGCGAACGCACACGCTGGGGCGCAAACCCGCGTACCAGCTTGTGCTCGCCCTGGGTGCCCGGATCAAACAGCGTTAAGCCGTGCTGCAAACAGTACTCGATACCCTGGTAGTAACATGCCTCAAAATGCAGGCAATCGGCGACGACTTCACTCCCCCAGTAGCGCCCATAGAGCGTGCTACTGCCACGAAAATAGAGTGCTGACGCCACCGGGCGCCCTTCAACGTAAGCCTGCACCAGCACCAGCGCCTCTGGCATGGTTTGGCGCAGGCGCTCAAAAAAGTCATAGTTTAAGTAAGGCGGCCTGCCGCGCTCATGGTAGGTAATTGCATAGCAGCGATAGAAATGCACCATGTCCGCTGATGTAATTGCATCACCCTCAAGGTGCGCTACCTGTAGCCCCTGCTCGGCGACCAAGCGACGCTCGCGCTTGATCATCTTGCGCCGTTTCGATGTCATGCTGGCTAGAAAGCCCTCAAAATCGCCGAAGCCGCGATCACGCCACTGAAACTGTACGCCTTCACGCGTAATAAGCTCAGGACACTGCGCCTGCCAGGCGGTGACATCGGCCTCGTCGGCAAATAGCAAGTGCCAGCTAGACAGACCGAGACTTTCACACTGCTCGCGCCAGGCGCCGGCCAGCAGCCCACGGACGGCGCGGGCATCGACATGCCTGGCGATTAACGTGCGCGCGCCAGGCACTGGCGTAAACGGTACCGCACTGAGGGCTTTTGGATAGTAGCGACCACCGGAACGCTCTAGCGCTTCCGCCCAACCCCAATCAAACACATACTCACCGTAAGAGTGGTGCTTGCGGTACATCGGCAGCGCCGCTACCAACTGCTCGCCTTGCCATACACTCAGATGGCACGGTTCCCAGCCCGTGGCCTCACTGACCGAGCCGCTTGCCTCCAGGGCGTGTAAAAACGCGTGACGCAAAAAGGGCTGATCATTATCGACCAGTGAATCCCACTGGCTTGCCGTAACGGCCTCAATGGTGGGTAGAATGGTGATCGATAGTGGGGGTAACGGCATAGCACCTTCCCGAACGTGTGGGGGCTAAAAGGTCACTTTACACTAACTGTTTATATAAACCGTTTACACTAACCATCTACACCGATGTCTAAATCAACTGGCTAAATCAACGAGCTATGCCATCGGGCTATGCCAACGAAAGCAGATACGGCTATTGAACTGCAGTATTTAACGTTAACGCCACGCCGGTAACGGCATATGAGGAGAGTCCATGACGCGCGATATGACGGGTGACTTTCAAACGCAGCGCCACGCTGTCGATCAAATGCCCTACCCGACGCTAACGGTGCGTCGTGACCGGCTGGCCCGCCTCGCTCGTATGACCAAGCATCACCAGCTTGAGATTATCCGCGCGATTCAAACGGATTTTGGTCAGCGCAACGAGGTGGAAATACGCATGGCTGAAATCAGCGCGGTGCTCCACGCCATTCGCCATGCCAGACTGCATCTATGGCGCTGGATGCGCCCTTGGTCGGTCAGCATGCCATGGCGATTGATGCCTGCCCGGGCACGCATCGCGCCGCAGCCGCTGGGCGTTGTCGGCGTGATGTCACCCTGGAATTACCCCTGGAGTTTGGCGCTAATGCCGATAGTGGATGCATTTGCTGCGGGCAATGTGGTGATGCTTAAACCCAGCGAGCACTCCCCCACTACCAGCGCCCTACTGCAGCGACTGGTGCCGCAATACTTCACCCCTGAAGAACTCAAGGTAGTAGAAGGCGATGTAGAGGTGGCGCGTCGTTTTAGCAGTTTGCCGTTCGATCACCTGGTGTTCACCGGCTCCAGCGCGGTAGGTCGGCAAGTGGCCCAAGCAGCCGCGGCGAATTTGACCCCAACGACGCTTGAACTGGGCGGCAAGTCGCCCGCCATCGTGGCAGGCGATGCGGATTTCGACAAAGCGGCAGCAGATATTATTTTTGGAAAAGGCATGAACGGCGGGCAAACCTGTATCGCCCCCGACTACGTGCTGGTTGAGAGCCGCCATATTAATGCCTTGGTTAAAGCGTTGAGCGAGGCTATTCAACGGCAGCGCCCCGACGATCATGCGGCCACCCACGCGATTAACGCGGCCCACCAGCAGCGGCTAGATGCCATGCTGCAAGAAGCCCAAGACCACGGCTGCAGAGTCATCGATCACGGCACTCATGCCCCAGCGCTGATTATCGACCCCCACCAGGGGCTACAGGTGATGCGCGAAGAGATTTTTGGCCGCTGCCTACCGGTAATTGGCATTAGCGATATGTCGGCCGCAATACGTTATGTGAATGCCCGCCCTCACCCGCTGGCACTGTATGCCTTCACACATGATAAGGGCTTACAGCAGCAGTTGCTGCAAACGACACGCTCTGGCGCACTGGTGTTTAATGCCACGCTTCTTCATCACGCCGTTCCTTCACTGCCCTTTGGCGGCGTCGGCGAGAGTGGCATGGGCGCCTACCATGGCCGTCACGGCTTTGAGCGTTTTAGCCACTTACGCAGCGTTTTTTATCAATCAAAACGCACCTCGAGCCACTTGCTTTATCCACCTTATCGGCGCTGGTTAATGAAATTGTTAGGAGTCGGTTAAAGCTTAAGAACTGATGATCGTTTGCTAATAACAAATTTTCACAATGCCCTTATGATATATTTCACATACGCTCTACATTGAAATTATCTACAAAGCCCACGTAAGCACAGCAGAAACTGCCCTGAGCATTTGCAACAGCTTACTGAAACTCGTGGGAAAACTTTTGTAAGCATAGGAAATTTGCTGCTTTCCATACACGACACGGAGACCGTTAATGGCTCATGACTTACTTGACCGCTTACGCGAACGTTTAGAAGAACTCAACCGATCGGAGCGTAAAGTCGCCAATGTAATTCTTGAAGACCCAACGGTCGCCACCAGCCTAAGCATTGCCAGCCTGGCCCAGGCAGCTAGCGTCAGCGAACCCACGGTTAACCGGTTTTGCCGTAACTTTGGCGCCAAGGGCTATCCCGATTTTAAAATCAAATTGGCCCAGAGCTTAGCTGGCGGCACACCCTATGTGACCCGTGCAGTGGAGCCTGGCGACTCCGCCACCCAGTACACCCACAAAATCTTTGGCGCCACCATCGCCGCCCTCGATGAAGCCCAGCGCGACATCGATATGGGTGCTGTCGAGCGCATGGTCGACTACCTTACCCAGGCCAAGCAGATCCATATTTTTGGCTTGGGTGCCTCTGGCGCGGTGGCCCAGGATGCCCAGCACAAGTTCTTCCGCTTCAACCTGCCGGTGATGGCCTACATTGATGTGCTGATGCAGCGTATGGTCGCCGCCGCTTGCCATACGGGGGATGTGGTGGTGATTATCTCCTACACCGGGCGCACCCGGGAGCTGGTGGATATCGCCCGTTTGGCGAGGGATGCAGGGGCCGTCGTTCTTGGTATAACCGCGCCAAACTCGCCACTGGCCAACGAATGCACCGCCACCCTGGATGTCGCTACCCCCGAAGACACCGACCACTACATGCCGATGACCTCGCGGGTAATTCAATTAACGCTGATTGATGCGCTGGCCACTGGGGTAACCTTGAGGCGTGGTGAAGACTTCTTACCCCACCTCAAGAAAATCAAAGACAGCCTGCGCGACACCCGCTTTCCGGTAGAAAAGCCCGGTAAGTGAATGATAAATAGCAAGTGAATGGAAAATAGTGAGGGGTGAATGGTGAGTAGCGAATAGAAAGCAGTTGGAGTGCCCCTAGTTTAGTAGACACTTGATGTTAAGAGGCGGCTACGTAGGCGCTGGGGGTCAACCCACCCAGCGTCATATGACGCCTCACTTTCGAATAATAATGATCAATATAATAGCGAACTTCATCTACCATCTCGTCTCGATGGATCATACCTAGCGGCTGAATCCATTCTTTCTTCAGTAGAGCAAAGAAGCTTTCCGCACAGGCATTGTCCCAACAATTACCTCGACGAGACATGCTAATCGTTACTTGCCGATTGTTTAGCCAAGTCATCACCTCTTCGCTTCGGTACTGAGTCCCCTGGTCGGAGTGGAACAAGAGATTCTTTCCCGTCGGCCGTTGATGCTGCCATGCATGTTCTAACGCCTTCAAAACAAGCTGTGAGCTATTAACTGGCCCCATCGCCCGACCCACGATTTGGCGAGTACCTAAATCAAGCACCGCGGCGATATAAAGCCATCCCTCCCGACAGCGA
>Ga0208919_1000250_pt1 | contig 39224 bp, 36 predicted proteins | sample 4_EtaG_FD_184076 | JGI IMG/M metagenome (GOLD analysis project Ga0208919, IMG submission 184076) | Marine viral communities from the Subarctic Pacific Ocean - 4_ETSP_OMZ_AT15127 metaG (SPAdes) (version 3) | ecosystem: Environmental > Aquatic > Marine > Oceanic | place: Pacific Ocean | collected... | reverse complement strand
ACGCGCTCGACCTGGGCATGTCTGCCAATGACGTCGGCTAGCGCGTCTGGTCGCTTCAGCGGCTGGCGATCCATATGGTCGATGCCACTAACAAAAGGGTGATGATGCACCATGACGAGAGTCGGTTTTTCGGGTTGCTCTGCCAGCATAGTGTCTAGCCACTGCAGGCTTTCATCGCTTAACTCGCCATGGGGTTTGCCGGGCACCGATGAGTCGAGCCCTACAATGCGTACCGGATAGTCATCCACGACCCAGTGTAAATAGTCGTGGTGCTGAAACAGGTAACGGTGCTCGGGAAAGGCGGCGCGTAGATGCTCGCGGTCATCATGATTGCCAGGGATCAGGTACACGGGCAGCATTAACTCAGCCAGAATCTGCTTAAAGGTGGCGTACTCGCTAGGGTGGCCAAAATCAACCAAGTCACCGCTAATTAGCACCAGGTCGGGCCGCGGCGCTAGCTGATTGAGCGTGCTGATTGCTTGGCGCAGAGCACTGGCGGTATCTACCTGGCGGTAAGAGAGTTTCCCGCCCGCCTTGATATGCGGATCGCTAATCTGGGCGATAAGGCATTGCTGGGCATGAGGGGCTTTCTGAATGTTTAAACCTTGATCAGCCATTGGCCATCTCCTTGGCATTAACAGGGGCAGTGGGCTTATCTGGATGAAAAAGCACGTTAGAAGGGAGGGACAAACCAATCGCGGTACCGTTTGGCCAGCGCTGGCGAGAGGGTGCCTCAATCTGGAGTGGCGAAGCGCCGCCCGTGTCCACCATCAGGCGCTGGGTCTGGCCCAGGAAGATGCTCTGTACCACCTTGCCTGTTACATCGGCTTGGTCAACGGAAACCACCTGAATGTCTTCTGGACGGCAGTAGACAGTGGATACTCCCTGCAAATGGGCAGCGATGAGTTCACCGCCATGGACGACCAATCCTCCATCGGCGCGTGTGCTGATCACCTCCAGGCAGTTAACCGCACCAATAAAATCGGCCACAAAGGCGTTGGCCGGCTGATGATAAATCTCTTGGGGAGTGCCCAACTGCGCAATGCGTCCGGCTTGCATTACCGCGATGCGGTCACCCAAGGCCATCGCTTCGTCTTGGTCGTGGGTGACGTAGACCGCCGTGGTGCCCAATTCACGCAGCAGTTGGCCAATCTCGATGCGTAAGCGGTCGCGCAGTTTGGCGTCTAGAGCTGCTAACGGCTCATCAAACAGCAGCACCTTGGGGCGAACAGCAATCGCACGGGCGAGAGCGACGCGCTGTTTTTGGCCGCCGGAGAGGGCGTCGATGCGCCGGTCACCAAAGCCTTGCAAGTCGACCATATGCATGACTTCGTCAAGCCGATGGGCGATCTCGGCACGTGGCAAACGCTGTATTTTCAAGCCGTAGGCAATATTGTCGGCAACGCTCATATTGGGAAATAGCGCGTAGTTTTGAAACACCATTCCCACGTCGCGCTGCTCAATCGGCAGAGCGGTGACATCACGCTCGCCAAACATTACTTGCCCGCCTTTGTCGGGGCTTTCCAGGCCGCTAATAATGCGCAGGGTGGTGGTTTTGCCGCAGCCGGAAGGGCCCAGCAGTACCAGGGTTTCGCCCGCATTAACCTGCAAATCAAGCGGTTGGAGCGCCGTGTTGCCGCCTGCGAAGGTGCGGCTGCATTGGTGTAGCGTAATGCTGACAGATGAACTCATAACGGATTCTCAAATAATAAAACTTAGCGGCGCTGCTCGGTGAGTCGGCCCGCCCACTGAATCGCCACTAGCAAGGGCACCACCATCACCAGAAATATCAGCGTGTAGGCTGAGCCAATTTCCAGGCGCATCGAGGCGTAGCTGTCGGCTAAGCCGACCGGTAGCGTTTTGGTCAAGGGGGTGTGCAGCATCCAGGTAATGTTGAATTCACCGATCGATAGGGTGACCACCATCAGCGCCCCCGCCAAAATGCCGCTCATACAGTTAGGGATGACCACCCCGAAAAAGCGTTGCCTAAAACTGGCGCCTAAGCTGGCGGCGGCTTCTTCAAGTTGGGGAAGCTTGGCGGTTTGCATCACAGAGAGCACCGCGCGCACCATAAAGGGCAGGGTAAACAGCACATGGCCAACCAGAATAAATAGCCAACTGCCGCGGAATTCACGGTAGCTGCCATAGGCGAGCAGTAGGGCAAGCGCGGTGGCCAGCCCAGGTACGGCAACCGGCAGCAGTAGGAGTTCTTCAATCGCATTGGCCCAGCGGCGACGGCTGCGCAGCAGGCCATAGGCGGCGGGTACGCCAATCAGGATAGTGATCAATAAACAGGCCAGCGCCAGTTTAATTGAGAGCCAGATGGTATCGGCGTAGAGCTGCCACACCTCATCCACCCAGCGCAGGGTCAGGCCACTCTCAAGGCCGACAAAGTAGTTTTCGGTCAGCCCCGCCATGACCGACATGGCGACGGGCACAATCATGAACAAGCACACCAGCAGGGTGAAGCCCAATTGCAGCGTAAAGCGTAGGTGAGATTTCATACCGAAGCCCCCAAGTTGCCGCCTGCCAGCCTGCGGGCAAGACTCAATGCCATCCAGGTGATCACGCCCAATACCACTGATAGCGCGGCTGCCATGGCGAAGTTAGCGTAGTTGGTGAATTCGCCGTAGATATTGAGCGGTAGAATGCTCAACCGCGTGCCCAGGGTAAACGCCGTACCAAAGGCGCCCATACTGGTAGCAAAGCAGATGGCACCGGTTGAGAGCAGCGCGGGTGCAATGCCGGGTACGATGACGTCCTTGGTGACCTGCCAAGTGTTAGCGCCTAACGAGCGAGCTGCCTCTTCAAGGCTTCTATCCAGGTTGTCGCAGGCAGCCATCACCGTGGTAATAACACGAGGAATGGAGAAGTAGAGGTAACCAATAAATAGCCCGGCCAGTGAGTAAGCGAACATCCAGCGCTCGCCAAACAGCCACAGGCTGGTCTGCGCCAAGGCACCTTGACGCCCTCCCAGCATGATGACCAAAAAGCCCACCACCACGCCTGGGAAAGCCAGCGGAAAGGTGAGGATAGCCACTAGTATGGACTTGCCAAAAAAACGCTGGCGGGCGAGAAAAAATCCGGCAACGCCCGCAATGGCAACCGCTACCAGTGACACTACCAGCGAGAGACCCACGGTGGTCGCTAGACTAATTAAGTACTGACGATGGGTAAGAATGGTCAGGTAGGCGCTAATGCCACTGCTTGGATCAGCCTCGGCGCCCATCATGATCAGACGCGAAAAAGGCAGTAGCCAAAAGGCGCAGAAAATCACCAGGGCAGGCAGTAAGGCGAACAACGCGATAAAGCGTTTACGCCGGGCTGGGCCTACCATCGTCGATGGTCGACTTAGGTAAGAAGCAGCCCCGGAGGGCTGCTTGGATGCCGCTGTCATGATTAACGAACCTCCGACAGATACCGCTCAGAGAAGCTACGTTGAGCAGCCGCCATGGCGGGGTAGTCAAGTGCCTCGGCGCGGGCATACTCGCTATCGGGCAGAAAGACTTCGCGTGCTTCGGGGGAAATGGCGCTGGCGCGCACGGGACGTAGGTAAGCATCTGCCCATACCGCTTGGCCTTGGTCAGAGAGCACGAAATCAAGCACTTGCTGACCGTTTTCGGGGTTAGGGCCATCTTTTACCAGGCTCATAACATAGGGCACTACCACGCTGCCCTCTTCGGGAATCACAAACTCTACGTTGGCACCATCGCTATGGCGTGCGCGGTAAGCGTTGAAGTCGTAATCGAGAAGAATCGGGATCTCACCAGAAAGTACTCGAGCGTAGCTGGTTTGCTTGGGCACAATCGGGTCGTTTTTGGCTAGCTGATTGAAGTAGTCGATCGCCGGAGTGAAGTCATTAAGATCGCCACCCATGGCTAGGTTGACCGCCACGGCACCGACGTAGCCGACAAAGGCGCTGGCCGGGTCAAGGTAACCCACCATGCCGCGATACTCGGGCTTGAGCAGATCTTCCCAGGAAGTGGGCACCGGCGCGCCATCCAAGGCGTCAACGTTGACCATAAAACCGAGGGTACCAGAGTGAATGGCAAACCAGTTGCCTTCGGGGTCTTTTAGACCTTCAGGAATCTCATCCCAGTGTTCGGGCTGGTAGGACGCCACTACGTCCTCTTCCATGGCTTGAATGCCGAAGGTCACCCCGTAGTAAACGACATCGGCCACCGGGCTACTGGCTTCGGCAACCAATTGGGCTAAGGATTGGCCGGAGTTCTTGTTGTCTTGCGGCACGCGAATGCCGGTCTCCTGTTCGATCAAACGCAACTGGGTGCCCCAGTCCGCCCACTCAGGCGGGCAGTTGTAGCAGATAGCGTTGTCGCTTGACTGGGCAGTAGCGACCCCTGACGCACTGATAACCGCCGTGGCCAGTAACGCTTGATACAGACGCTTAAGGTTCATGCGTTTAAGACTCATACCAAGTTCCTCTATAAAGTGCTTAACGTGGACTTGCGGGATGTCGGGGTTCCGACACTTTCGCCCTTACGCAGTGCGTGGGGCAGGGGAGCGGGTGTGCATTTTTCTCCCCGAATCATGGCTAGCAAGGTGTGAACCGCCGCGCGCCCGATCTCGGCGCGAGGCTGTTCAATGGTGCAGAGCGATGGATATAGATGCTTGCCCAAGGCAATACCATCAAAGCCCATCACGGAAAGTTCGCCAGGCACGCTAAAGCCTGCGCGTTGCAGTTCGCCCATCAGGCTGATGGCAAGCAGGTCATTGGTACAAATCACTGCGCTGAGAGCCTCTGGGCCTTGCAGTGCAGGTATCAGGCTTTTCAGGTCAGCTTGGGTGTGGCGGGTCATCTCAACCAATGAGCGGGCGATCAGGCCTGCCTCGCCCATAGCGTGGCAGTAACCGTCAAAACGCAGTCGAGCGCGGTCTGATTGCAGCAGTGGGCCAGCAACCATGCCAATTCGCTCATGACCCAGGGTGATTAAATGGCGGGTGGCATCAGCGCTGGCAGCGCGGTTATCGACGCCAATAGAGGGAAAACCACTTTTCCCTGGCGGGTTGTAAACTAGTAAGCACGGGGTGGTTTCCAAGCGCAGCGTGTTCAGCACGGCACTGTTATCCGCTTCAGCCACGGTCAGCACCAAGCCGTCCACGCGCTGGCGCAGCATCTCCTCAACAATGTCACCCTCGCGGCTGGGCGAGTATTCGCTGGTGGTAACGATCAGTGAGTAGCCAGACGCGCGGGCGGCCACTTCCATGGCTTGTAGCTGCTCGGCGAATACGGGGTTATCGAGACTGGGCACCATCACGCCAATCATCTGCGTCGCTTGAGAGCGCAGCTGTTGGGCGATTTTATTTGGCCTAAACGCTAACTGCTGGGCAGCGTTAAACACTTTTTCACGGGTAGCGGGGCGTACCAAGTCGGGGCTTGAAAAAGCCCGCGCCGCGGTTGCCCGAGAGACTCCTGCGAGTTTGGCGACACTAAGTAAATCTGCCATGGAAATACCTGTTATGAATGCAATGAGATCGATCTCATTTATTAGGTGTCAGCCTAGAGATGGCGTATGACGAATTGATGGCAATAAAAAGTATTTTTGATTATTAAGGGTAGCAGCGTGCTTAAGCGGAGATTGAACACATTGCACCGCTTAGCCCCTCCCGCTAAAGTCTCGCTCTTGTTCACCTGGACGAGACTTCTTTATGGCTACACTGATGATTCAAGGCACCACCTCGGATGCGGGTAAAAGCACTGTGGTGGCTGCCCTTTGCCGCGCGCTGGCAAGGTGTGGAGTATCGGTGGCGCCATTTAAACCCCAGAATATGGCATTGAATAGCGCCGTGACTGAGGACGGCGGCGAGATTGGCCGTTCCACGGCGTTACAGGCGCAAGCCTGCTATTTAGCGCCCCACAGTGATATGAACCCGGTACTGTTAAAGCCGGAAACCGATCGTGGCGCCCAGGTGATTTTACGCGGCAAAGTGCATGGCCATATGGATGCGCTGGATTACCACGCCTATAAACGCACCGCGAAAGAGAGCGTGATGGCGGCATGGCAGGCGTTGGAAAACCGCTTTGATGTCATTATTGCCGAAGGGGCGGGTAGCCCTGCTGAGATCAACCTACGCGAGGGGGATATCGCCAATATGGGCTTTGCCGAAGCGGCTGACTGTCCAGTGATACTGGTGGGCGATATTGACCGCGGTGGGGTATTCGCCCAATTGGTAGGTACGTTGGCGCTCTTGAGCGAGAGCGAACAGGCGCGTACCAAAGGCTTTATTATCAACCGCTTTCGAGGTGATATAGCGCTGCTTAAACCGGGGCTTGAATGGTTGGAGGAGCGTACGGGAAAACCCGTATTCGGAACACTGCCTTATCTGCAGGGGCTAGTACTCGATGCTGAAGATAGCATTGGTTTAACCCACGCCGAAAAGGCTAGCCAGACACTTAACGTGATCGTTCCGGCGCTACCGCGCATCAGTAACCATACTGACTTCGATCCGCTGCGGTTGCACCCACAGGTATCGCTGACCTTTGTGGGGCCCGGCCAGCCGATACCCGCCGCCGATGTGGTCATTCTGCCCGGTAGTAAAAGTACCGCGAGCGATTTGGCGTGGTTAAAGCAACAGGGCTGGGATAACGCCATTCAGCGCCACCTGCGCTACGGCGGCAAGGTGTTAGGTATTTGCGGTGGCTTTCAAATGCTGGGCGAATGGGTGGATGACCCTGATGGCCTGGAGGGTAAGCCAGTAAAAGTGGCGGGCTTGGGCTTGTTGCCGCTGACCACCCGAATGGTGGCAGGCAAACAGCTACGAAATGTTCGCGGCGTGACCGTTGCTGAAGGGGTAACCGTCACCGGATATGAAATTCATAACGGCGTAAGTGAAGGGCAGGCGCTTAACGCGCCATTATTTGACATAGAAGGCCGACCAGAAGGCGCCGTCAGTGAGGATGGCCAAATAATCGGTACTTACCTGCACGGGTTATTTGACCACCCGGAGGCCTGCCAAGCCCTACTGAAGCAGTTGGGACTCGTTAATGGAGAGCAGAGCGATTATCAAGCTCACCGAGAACGTGAGCTTGACCGTTTAGCCGATATGCTGGAAGCCCATATCGACATTGAGGCGGTTATTGCGCTGATTGATGCGGGCGCTTCGCCATCACAGTGATTTCAATACTGCTTCCGCCGTAGAGGTTAGGGGATTCGGTGCAGGTGCGGGCAGGGTAGCGGCCAGGTTCAAAGTACTCCGCGTAAACAGTGTCCATGTCTTGGATAGCGTGTAGATCCGTGAGGTGGATATCCACCCGCACTATATCCGCTAAGCTGCCGCCTTCCATTTCAAGCATGCGCGATAGTGCGCGCATCACAAGGCGAGTCTCTTCTTTAACGTCGCCTTTGACTGCGTGGCCGTTAGAGAGATCGCCAACGGTCAGTCCTGAAATAAACACATAGTGATCATCGACTACCATGTGGCTACCGGGGAAGCTTGGTGTGGGCATGGTAGGGTCATTCATAAAGGTGGGCATACTAGCTCCTTCTAGGTGATGTTCACACTTACAGTTCTTTTCGACAGATTGTTAACAGTAGTGTTCAGTATCAGTAAAAATGAATGGACGTCGTGGTGAGGCACGTCGCGCTGTCAAAACGGTGATGTTTGCTCTAGGCTTGCGGGTTTTTAGTCGGTGAGGATGATTCAAATGAAGGTCGTACACGTTAACGCAGAGGCCCAGCGCAACGCCTGTCTGGCGCGATTATGCGCTGAGGTTTACGGACAAGAGGCGGGTCTTACGCCGCTGGTCGTGTTCACCGGCACCTGCAGTGTGTTTTTTCCGCAAGAAGCAGCGCGGCTGTTTGCTGCTGTTGATAGACAGGGTAAACCTCAAGCGCTGGCACTACTAGTGCTGGACGAGGAGGGCGAGGGCATGACGGTGACTCACGCCTGCGCGCTTGACCAGGCAGATGCCCAGCAGCGGTTAATCAGCGAACTTACTCTGAAAGCGCCGCTACGTGTCGAAGTGGATAACGCCGAACGAGAAGCGTTCTATCAAAAAAGTGGCATTAAGCGCTGGTTCGGCGGGGTGGATGGAAAGCGTATTGGCTTGGGCGCTCGCCACCCTGCCAAGAGTATTCGCGAATTAGCGCCTACCCTAGTGTTGGATGAAGCGCTTATCCTGCGTCGCTTTAAACATGACCCTAAGGCGTTTGAAACGGCCAAACAGGCATTTTTGAAGGGCTTAAACGATTTCCCGCAGTCGCTTTAATAGCCCTTAGGAAACGCTGCGTTCCAGTTTGTGCAACTAAGTTGCACGTTGTTGCCATGTTATTTACGTGTTGCCCCTATAAAATAAGCATCACGACTAGCTTATTAAAAGAAGGGAGAAGCTGCATGGCATTACCGATAATGGATAACAGTCAACGTTACGGTGCGATTAGCCGCTTGTTGCATTGGGGGATGGCGCTACTGTTTGCTTGGCAGTTTACGAGTGCCACGGCGCACTGGCTTTTTCCGGACACACCCTTTGAAGAGTTCTTCTGGGGAACCCATTACCCAGTGGGTGTATTGCTACTGACCTTAGTCGTACTGAGAGCGATATGGGCGTTGGCCAATGCATCGCGCCGCCCGCCATCGGTGAGCGTTATGGCAAAGTTGGGCCATCTTGCCCTCTACGGCTTGATGATGGTGATTCCGACGATTGCGCTTATTCGCCAGTACGGTTCGGGCCGCTCGCTTGAGGTGTTTGGCTTTACGCTGATGTCAGGTTTTGAAGGCGAGGAAATCACCTGGATGACAGATCTGGGCGGTTTGCTCCACGGTGAGCTGGGCTGGACACTGCTAGCGCTGATAGTAGGGCACATCGTGATGGCCATTTTGCATCGCAAGCTGACTCACCACGACGTGCTGACGCGCATGGCCAGATAATCAGACTACTTCTTTGCTAGCTCGCGCATGGCGGTTTCCAGGCCCTCCATGGTCATGGGGTACATGCGGTCATCGATGATCTCGCGGATAAGTTGGGTCGAGTAAGTGTACTCCCAGGCCCGGGGCTGCATCGGGTTAAGCCACGCCAGGCGAGGAAACGTTTCGCATAAACGCTTAAGCCACACGCCGCCCGCTTCGTCGTTAAAGTGCTCTACGCTACCGCCGGGGTGGGTGACCTCATAGGGCGACATGGCCGCGTCACCGACAATCACGACCTGGTAATCCGCACCGTAGGTGTGCAAAACATCCATGGTCGGGATCCGCTCGTTACCCCGACGCATATTGTTTCGCCAAACCCCTTCGTAAAGGCAGTTATGAAAGTAGTAGTGCTCAAGATGCTTGAACTCTGAACGGGCGGCAGAGAACAGTTCTTCGCAGACGCGAATATGATCATCCATCGAGCCGCCCACATCCAAAAATAGCAGCACTTTAACGGCGTTATGGCGCTCTGGGCGCATCTGCACGTTGAGTAGCCCGGCGTCCTTGGCAGTTTCGCGAATAGTGCTATCCACGTCAAACTCATCTAGCGCCCCTTGGCGGGCAAACTTGCGCAGGCGACGCAGCGCCATTTTGATATTGCGCGTGCCTAATTCCAGAGAATCATCGTAATCGCGGAAGCGTCGCTCGTCCCAGACCTTGGTGGCGCGGCGGTGACGAGAGCCATCCTGGCCAATGCGAATGCCTTCTGGGTTGTAGCCGTAGGCCCCAAACGGGCTGGTGCCGCCGGTGCCGATCCATTTATTGCCCCCCGCGTGGCGCTCTTTTTGCTCCTCCAGGCGTTTTTTAAACGTCTCAATGAGTTCTTCGAGGCCGCCCAGAGATTCGATTTTGGCTTTCTCTTCGTCGGTAAGCTGCTTCTCAAACTCACGGCGTAGCCAGTCGTCAGGGATTAGCGCCTCAATGGCGGCGTCCATATCCTCAAGGCCTTTAAACCAGGCGGCGAAGGCACGATCAAAGCGGTCGAAGTGGCGTTCGTCCTTGACCATCACCGTGCGCGCTACCTGATAAAACGCCTCCATGTCGGCGAACACCACACCGCGTTCCACCACGGCGTGAAGATCCAGCAGCTCGCGTAGCGATACCGGAACGCCCGCGCGTTTTAAGGTCTCAAACAGGCCGATAAACATGGCTTAGCGGCCTGTGCCTTTCTGGCGGCGGATCATAAACGCCAGGCGTTCCAGCAGTTGAGTGTCCTGCTCGTTTTTGACCAGTGCACCTGCCATGGGCGGCAGCGCTTTGGTCGGATCGCGGTTGTAGAGCGCCTCTTGAGCAATATTGTCAGCCATCAGTAGCTTGAGCCAGTCGACTAGTTCAGACGTGGAAGGCTTTTTCTTGAGGCCTGGCGCTTTACGTAGCTCAAAAAATACCTCTAGGGCTTCGCTGACCAGCCGGGGGGCGATATCCGGGAAGTGCACATCGACAATCGCCTGCATGGTCTCGCGGTCAGGGAACTCGATGTAGTGGAAAAAGCAGCGGCGTAGGAATGCATCCGGCAGCTCTTTTTCATTATTCGAGGTAATAACAATAATTGGGCGCTGTTCGGCGCGGATGGTTTCGCCGGTTTCGTAAACGTGAAACTCCATACGATCCAGCTCTTGAAGCAGGTCGTTGGGGAATTCGATATCGGCCTTGTCGATCTCGTCGATCAATAACACTACGCGCTCGTTGGCGGTAAAGGCTTCCCACAGCTTGCCGGGCTTGATGTAGTTGGCGACGTTCTCGACCCCTTCGACACCCAGCTGTGAATCGCGCAGGCGGCTGACCGCATCGTACTCGTACAGACCCTGGGCCGCCTTGGTGCTGGATTTGATATGCCAGGTAATTAACTGGGTATCGAGAGATTCAGCCAACTCTTCGGCCAATAGGGTTTTGCCGGTACCCGGCTCGCCTTTGATCAACAGCGGCCGCTCGAGCACCACGGCAGCATTCACCGCCTGCTTAAGCGCATCGGTTGCGATATAGGAAGAAGTGGAGTCAAACGCCATGGGAGGGCCTCGGCTTGTCGAAAGCGGGTTTATAAAAGGATAAACGGATTCAAACAAGTGTACGTGAGGGTCACCCTCAAGGCCAAGAGGTAGTGGTAGCTGGCATTCTGCACAACACTGTGCCGAGTGCAGGTTTCCGCGAGGGCGCTGTTAACCCATCCGTGGGCGCTACTTTCGCCATCCATGGCGAAAGACCCTCGCTTCAACCTGCCCTCGCACCGTGTTCTCAAGATATGTTGCAGTTATTTCCCAATCAAAAGCTTTGAAGTAGCTTTTTATCACCCCTGCCAATTCGGCGGCACGATGCCCTGGCGCTGCATTTGCCGGTATATCGTGGGCCTTGAAACCCCGAGAGCGCGAGCCACGGCGCTAATGTTCCAGTGCTGCTCCTTGAGCATTTCCAGCAATGTGTGATCGCTGTCGCTACCAGCGTCTGCAGGCAGGGGAGTTGCTTGCCGAGTGATGCGTTGACTTAGGCACTGCTCAGGTAAGTCATGAACGGTGATTTCTTCGTTTTCTGAGGTGGCCAGTGCAAAGGCCAGCGCATTCTTTAGCTGACGGATATTACCGGGCCAGGCGTAAGCTAGTAGGGCGCTAATGGCATCGGCCCGCAGGCGCGGTGATTGGCTGGAGGCTCGCTCCTGGATGATGTCATCAAATACGCGGCGGATAACGTAGAGCTTATCGGCGCGGTCGCGTAGCGCGGGCAGGCGCAGTTGAGCCCCGTTAAGGCGGTAATAGAGGTCTTCGCGGAACTCACCCTGCTGGATCATCGAATCGATATTGCGATGAGTGGCGGTAATCACCCGAATATCAACCTTTTCAGGCTTATTGGCCCCAAGAGGCATCACTTCTCGCTCGGCCAGTACGCGCAGTAGGCGGGTTTGCAGGGCCAGCGGCATATCGCCGATTTCATCTAAAAACAGTGTGCCGCCGTGGGCTTGGGGAATCAGCCCGCGCATGCCTTTGGCGCGCCCGCCGGTAAAGGCGCCGGGCTCGTAACCAAACAGCTCGCTTTCGATCAGCGCTTCGGGAATGGCGGCACAGTTTACTGCGATAAAGGGGCCTTTAGATCGGTTGCCGCTGTCATGCAGAGCACGGGCAACGACCTCTTTGCCGGTGCCGGTTTCTCCGCTAATCAGCACATTGACGCTGGCTTCGTTGCGCAACCGTTCAGCCAGTTTCTGCACTTTGCGCATGGCGGGGTCGTCGGCGCCGAGGCGTACCAGTGGTTCCGGCAGGCTGGAGGCGAGAGGTTGTGCTTGCTGAGCAGGGCGCGGGCGGCGTGGCTCCAGCAGGCTAATAAAGTAGATCGTGTTATCGACCCTGGCGCGAAAAGCACGCAGTTGATCGTCGGTGGCGCTATTAATGCTGAGTACATCGGCGATCTCGCACTCGAATAGCTCCCCCAGCATTGGGGTGTGATGGGCTGACCAGGGTGGCCAACGGCGCTGGTGTTCACTTATCAGATCACGACCCACTGCGTTGGCAGCAATCACTTGCCCGTTCTCTTCAATGGCGATGAGTCCGCGCCCGTTTACATGCACAAACTCTCGTGAGGTATCCAGCCGCACCATCAGGCAGTCACGGTAGCGCTGAAGAAAATAGGCGTCCTCGATCATGCGCGCGTAGAGCGTTACCAGAGAGAGACTAAAATTTTGACTCTCATGCTGGGTAGGCGATTGCAGCGCGGAGATGTCCAGTACGGCCATGACGTTGCCTTGCGGGTCGGCGATGGGCGCGGCAGTGCAGGTAAGCGAAATATGCGAGGCGTCGAAGTGCTCCTGGCGGTGGCAAATAATCGCTTGGCGGTCATGCAGGCAGGTGCCTACGGCACAGGTACCCGCAAAGCGTTCGTCCCAGTCGGCACCGAGGTATAGGCCTGCTTTGCGCAGTTGCTGGTCTTGGTTGGGATCGCCACGAAACTCAACGGTTATCCCACGGTGGTCGGTGAGCAGTAGCACGTAGCCTAGTTGAGCAATTTGCTGATAAAGCTGGTCAACCCCGGCTCTTGCCACGTGCAGTAGTTCATCCACGGATTCCCGGTGCTCGATCAGGATTTGTTGAGGCACCACCCGGGCTGGGCGTGGCTGGGTGGGATCGAGTTGGTACTCGTTTAGGCAGCGCAGCCAGGAGCGTCGAATAGTCGGCTGGGCGGGTAGCTGGGGCATTTCCAAGCCTTCGCCGAGCTGGAAAATATGCTCGATATGCTGGCGCTGGACGGATTGCAGCCGTGCAGGCAGGGACGATTGAGTGGGCATGGCGTGGTTCACCGTGGGGCTTGTTATTGTCCTTCCAGCCTATGCGCTCTGGCGTGGGTGTCAACGCAGCGCTATTACGCCGTTAGTCGTGCGTTACACCTGTAACGTTGTTTACAACTAGATGTGACAGGTGTACGCCTTGGGCAACGCCTAATCGACAACTGTTTTTTAAATTTATTTATATTTTTCATATGCTTGTGGTTTATCTGAAATGATTGGCACGGCGGGTGCTTAGAGTTGGGTGTCTCACCAGCAATTCAACAATAACAAACGATGGAGTACTCACTATGTCCGAGATACCGGCACAAACCCAGCAAACCGCCACGGCTATTGTCCAAGGGTGGCTAAGTGATTTTGATAAAGCGCTGCAAGCCCAGGATATTCAGCGTGTTTTGTCGCTATTTAATGAGGAATGCTACTGGCGCGACTTTGTAACCTTTACCTGGAATTTAAAAACCTGTGAGGGAAAAGATGCTATTCAGGCCATGCTCAATGCGACCCTGGAGAACGTGCGTCCTTCGAACTGGCAGCTAGAAGGCGAAGCTACCCAGAACGGCGATACCAGTGAGGCGTGGTTTACCTTTGAAACAGCGGTCGCCAGCGGCAAAGGCTACTTGCGTCTAAAAGACGGCAAATGCTGGACGCTACTAACCACTATGCAGTCGCTTCATGACTACCCCGAACCGCGTAACCACAACCGCCCAAAAGGAGCTGAGCACGGGGCCAATAAACAGCGTGAAACCTGGTTAGAGTCACGGGAGCGCGAAGAGGCAGAGCTTGGCTATACCCAACAACCTTACTGCGTGATCATCGGTGGAGGCCAAGGTGGGATTGGCCTTGGGGCCCGGCTGAAGCAGATGGGCGTGCCGACCATTATTATCGAGCGCAACGAGCGAGCCGGGGACTCCTGGCGCAAGCGCTATAAGTCGCTCTGCCTGCATGATCCAGTCTGGTACGACCACCTTCCCTATATTCCTTTCCCTGAAAACTGGCCGGTGTTTGCCCCCAAAGACAAGGTGGGCGATTGGCTGGAGATGTACACAAAAGTGATGGAGCTCAATTATTGGAGTTCCACTGAGTGTCAGAATGCACGTTATGACGAAGCCGCAGGCGAGTGGGTGGTTAACGTTAAGCGCAACGGCGAAGAGATCACGCTACGCCCGAAACAGCTGGTAATGGCCACCGGGATGTCGGGTATGCCCAATGTGCCGACATTTCCGGGCGCAGAGAGCTTCGCAGGCGAACAGCAGCACTCTAGCCAGCACCCAGGGCCGGATGCCTACCAAGGTAAAAAGTGTGTGATTGTGGGTTCGAATAACTCTGCTCACGATATTGCCGCGGCACTCTGGGAGCACGACGCCGATGTGACCATGCTGCAGCGTTCATCCACCCATATTGTGAAGTCGGACTCTTTGATGGAGGAAGTGCTGGGGCCGCTCTACTCCGAAGAGGCAGTGGCCAATGGCTTAACCCACGACAAGGCTGATCTGATTTTTGCCTCGATCCCCTACAAGGTGCTTCCGGACTTTCAGCGCCCGGCGTTTGAGGCAATCAAACAGCGCGACGCCGAGTTTTATCAGAAGCTGGAAGACGCGGGCTTTCTGCTCGATTTCGGTGACGATGACTCGGGGCTGTTTTTGAAGTATCTACGCCGGGGCTCAGGTTATTACATCGACGTAGGCGCCTGCGACTTGGTGGCTAACGGTGATATCAAGTTGCGAAGCGGTGTGGGCATTGAGCGCATTAACCCCCACTCCATCACACTTACCGATGGCAGTGAGCTAGAGGCAGATTTGATCGTCTACGCCACCGGCTATGGCTCCATGAATGGCTGGGCGGCGCGGCTTATCTCTCAGGAAGTGGCGGATAAAGTCGGCAAGTGCTGGGGCCTGGGCTCTGACACCACCAAAGACCCCGGCCCTTGGGAGGGCGAACTGCGTAATATGTGGAAACCCACCCAGCAAGAGGCGCTGTGGTTCCACGGCGGCAACCTGCACCAGTCGCGGCACTACTCACACTATTTAGCGCTGCAGTTAAAGGCACGCATGGAGGGGCTGGAAACGCCTGTCTATGGGCTGCAGCCGGTTCATCATACGTCTTAACAGGAAGGGTAACCCATGAGTCAGTCAAGCATGCAGGCAGCGGTTTGGTACGCAGCAAAAGATTTACGCGTTGAGCAAGTTTCGGTTCCCTCTATGAGCGACCCCCATGAAGTGAAAGTGAAAGTGGCTGCCTGTGGTATTTGCGGCAGTGACTTACACGAGTATGCTGCCGGGCCGATTTTTATTCCGGTGGGCAAGCCGCACCCCATTAGCGGCGAACAGGCGCCGATCATTATGGGCCATGAGTTCGCTGGGGAAGTGGTAGAGGTCGGCGAGAAAGTCACGCGGGTGAAGGTAGGCGACCGCGTGGCGATTGAGCCGATCCTTTCCCCCAACAAGGATGGCGCTTATCAGATGGAGCGCTACAACCTCACGCCCTTGCTGGGCTTTCACGGCCTTTCGGGCGGTGGCGGCGGCTTTTCCGAGTTCACCGTGATGGGGGAACATATGGTGCACAAGCTGCCGGATGACCTCAGCTTCGAGCAGGGTGCACTGGTAGAGCCCGCGGCGGTAGCGCTGCATGCGGTGCGCCAAAGCTGCCTGAAAGCCGGGGATAGCGCGGTAGTTTTTGGCGCGGGGCCAATTGGCTTGATGACCATTGAAGCGCTAAAAGCCGCAGGCGCTGCTCAAATATATGCCGTTGAGGTCGCGCCTTCACGGAAAGCCAAAGCCGAAGCGTTAGGGGCCATTGTGGTTGACCCACAGCAGGAGGATGCGGTTACGAAGCTACAAGCCTTGAGTGGTGGCGGGGTAGACGTGGCGTTTGAAGTCACCGGCATTCCTGACGTGCTGAATCAGGCGTTGCACAGCACCCACGAAGGGGGCGAAGTGGTGGTGGTGAGTATCTGGGAAGGAGAGGCCAGCTTCCAGCCTAACGACCTAGTCATCAAAGAGCGCACCATGAAGGGCATTATTGCCTATCGCCATGTTTACCCAGCGGTAATGGCACTGATGCAGCGGGGCTACTTCCGCGCCGAGGACATGGTGACCCAGCGCATTCCACTGGCGGATATCGTGGAGGAGGGCTTTGAGGCGCTTCTAAACGACAAAGCCCAAGTGAAAATCATCGTGACACCCAACCACTAATCTGAGGATTCCGAAGCGTAAACAAACGCATATGATGCTTTGTGATGCAAAAAGGCTTCAAAGTGCGCAATGCTGGTGCATTTTGTTTGCTGCAGTGCGTCGGAGGTTGATGTCAGTGAAGAGGTTTTTTATTAACCATATGATTTTTAATGATATTTAAAAAATTGGCACGCAGATCGCAATGTATATGGCAAAGGATGAGTGAATAGAGAGGCGTAATTAACTATCTGGCTTCTTTTCCTTCTTCATCCACGTTGCTACCGGCTGGTAGCAACAAACCGAGTGAGCTGGCGTGCTCCACCTGGTCCCCTTCGGGGGACTTTTTTTTGTGCCCGGATTTTATGCCTGAGTTTATGCAAGAGTTTTATGCCAGAACTTTACGCATAGGAAAAACTATCAGGGTGCAGTTTCTTATAACAATATTTTACAAGCAATTTGGAAACAGTGTTCGTATACTATACTCTGTACAGGTAAGTTGGATAGCAAGTACCGCAATCCCCAAGCGCAAGGAACTGCGCGCTGCATAGAGGATGACCCTTATGAGTAATATGAAACTGATTTCTGCTGCTGTAATCACTGCCGGTTTCGCACTGGCAAGCCAGGCGGCTCTCGCTTATAACGCTGGCGATGTATTCGTTCGTGGTGGTGTTGCCCAAACGGATACGGGGTCAGGTAATGGCAATCTGAATGGTGATTCACTGAACGTGCAGAGCGCTCGCGGCTTCACCTTTGGTGCTGGTTACCTGTTTACTGATAAGGTTGGCGTTGAACTCAACAGCTCTGAGAAGTTCGAGCACGATCTGAACACCTCTGCCTTAGGCGATGTGGGTAGTGTTGATCGTCTACCTGTTAATCTACTCGTGAATTACTACCCGATGGGTGGCCTGGATTCACGTGTACAGCCTTACGTTGGTGCTGGCCTTAACTACACACGCTTCTCTGGTGAGCCGAGTGGTGTGAATGTTGATGAAAGCTACGGCGCGATCGGCCAAGTAGGGGTTGATCTGGCTGTGACTGATAATATTATGCTCAATGGTTACGCAAGCTACGCTGACGTGAACGCAGATATCAACGTCGGTGGTGAAGTTGACATCGAACCCGTCACCATTGGCGGTGGTGTTACTTACCGCTTCTAAGTTTTACTAGACATTAGCTTTACTGGATTTTAGCTTTGCCTAGGTTTTAGCTTTGTTAAGTCTTCTGAAATATCACTACGCCCGGCCTTGAGCCGGGCGTAGTGCGTTGTAGAGTGTCGATTAGCAAGACGTTACAGAGGGCTTATGGTGTTAAGTTATCAAAGCCGCTCTCTGTCACTGCTACGTTATCTTCGATACGAATACCGCCACAGGATGAGAGTTGGTCGACCAACGGCCAGTTAATGGGCAGTGAGGTGTTGCGCAGCGGGTCGAGCAGCATGGCGATAAAATAGAGCCCGGGTTCAATGGTAACGACCATGCCAGGGCGCAGCATGCGCGTCAGCCGTAGCGCTGGGTGCTGCTCTGGCGCAGGGGCGGGCGTGCCATCTGGGTGGCGTAACCCGGCCACATCATGCACTTGAAGGCCCAGCGAGTGGCCCAGTCCATGAGGGCAGAATACCCGCGTAATGCCCTCGGCAACCGCTTGTTCTGCAGTGCCTTTAAACAGATCATTAGCCACCAATATTTCACCCAGGTGGTGATGCATCTGCTCGTGCAGTGCTAAAAAGTTAACGCCAGGGGCTACGCCTTTGACTAACTCATCTTTCAGCCCATGCATGGCGGTGACCAGTTCGCCAAACGCGACGGGGGCATCGGGGCCAGCGTATGTGCGGGTAATATCGGCGCAGTAACCTCGAAAGCGGCGACCCGCATCCACTAGCAAGCTATAGCGCTGTTTAGGCGCGTTAAGGTCGTAGTGTTGATAATGCAGCACGCCAGCATGCTCATTTAAACCAATAATATTTTGGTAGGGCACGTTTGATTCGCGCTGGCGACTCGCTGCTAAGTACGCCAGCTGAATATCCAGCTCACCGGCGGCGCCGATAAAGGCGGCCTGGGATGCCTGATGGCCCGCTATCGCTAAACGGTTGGCTTCACGGAGACAGGCAATCTCATAGGGCGTTTTAAACAGCCGTAATTCATCAAGGGCATGCACTATGCGTTCAGGGTGATGTTCAGCTTTTAGCGCCTGTTGGATGCTGATGGGAAGACGCTCGATATCTCCAATAACGACGGCATTTCCCGAAAGCGATGGGGAGACTTTCTCGCTGCATAAGTGGATATCAAACGTCTCTACCCAGGGCTCATCGGGTAGCTGAGTGGGCAAGTGCCAAAAGTCGGCGGGCGCATACAAGTAGAGCTGGGGGCGCTCTCCCGGCTGAATAATCAGCCAGCTATGCTGCACATCGGCTAAACCCACCCAGTGCATAAAATGCCCGTAAGCCTGAAAAGGAGGAGCGTGGTCATCTGCAAAATGGTCGCTGGCATGGCCACTGTAAATTGCCAGGCTATCGAGCCCGTGGTCGGTCAAAATATCCGAATAAGCACGCTGTAGGTGCGCTATATGCTCGCGTTGCAGGTTAAATAGGGTGGTTGACATACAAAGCTGTGCCCTCTCTTAAGTAAGGTTTCTCAAATGGGGGTCATACACGGGGCGGCGCAAGTTCGCTCCACAGGCTATCCAGCTCAGCGTGGCGATGATTTTGATGACGGTATAGCCGTAGCTCCATAGGCACATCCCAGCGACTATCGCCCGCTCTTACCAGCGTGCCTTGAGCAAGCTCTGCTGCGACGTTGCGCTCTGGCAGCCAGCTCATGCCGTAGCCAAGTAGCACCAGCTCTTTAATACCCGCCGCGTAGAGATTTTCACTCTGCGCAGTTAAATAGGTGGTTTGGGGGAGCCTGGCTAGGTGTGCTTTAACCGCAGACCCCAACAACCCACGCTTGGGGTAGGCAAGCCAAGGCAGCGGTTGATGGCGCGAGCCAGGCAGCAGTGCGTGCGGTTCTCCCTCTGGGTTTAACCCAGTTACTGGAATCAGTCGTTCATGACCAATCACACGATAATTGCAGGCGCTGGTGTCGATCTCCAGATCGCAGCGCCCAATCGGCCAGTAACAGATAGCCAGGTCGCACTCGGCACGCGCTAAGGCTTGAAAGTAGTCATTGGCCACCCAGCCGGTCGCCCGCAAATACGGCTGTACGCGATCTTGCCACCCCGTAGACGCCAACCATTCCGGTAAAAAATGCGGCAACAGGCTCTGCGGTGCTGCGACCATAATGCGCCGCTGCTGGCCAGCGTTAATTTCGCGCACCCGGTCACGGGTCAGCCGCACCCGGTCGGTCACCTGTTCGCACAGGGTCAAAAACTCCTCCCCGGCCGGGGTGAGTGAGAGCGGCAGCGTTTGACGATTAATCAGCGTTACGCCCATCTCCTCCTCAAGCAGTTTAATCCGCCGGGAGAAGGTGGGTTGGGTAACGTTTTGATCATCTGCTGCGCGTGAGAAGTGCCGCGTTCTGGCCAGGGCGATAAAATCTTCTAGCCAGCGAATTTCCATGCTCTACCTCTCAGCGCCTGGGGTCGCTGTATCGAATACGACGCCCGCTTCATAGGCGTCCCTCCTCAACAGCGTGGCACGCCACTCGGGTTCCGTCATCCTGTGTTTGCAGCAAGGGGATCTCTTGCTTACAGCGCGCATTGGCATGGGGGCAGCGGCCATGAAACACGCAGCCGCTAGGCAGGTTAACCGGGGTCGGCACTTCGCCGGTGAGACGAATATGCTGGGGCCGGTCATCCTTCAAGCGTGGAATGGCCGAGAGCAGCGCCTGGGTATAGGGGTGGCGCGGCTTATCGAACAGTGTCGCGGTGGTGGCAACTTCACACACCGTGCCTAAGTACATCACCGCCACGCGGGTGCCAAAGTGCTCCACGACGGCTAGGTCGTGGGTAATGAACAGGTAGGTCAGATTGCGCTCTTGCTGGGCTTCCATCAGCAGGTTGAGCACCTGGGCTTGAATCGAGACGTCCAGTGCGGAGATAGGCTCATCGGCAACGATAAACTCAGGGTCAACGGCCAGGGCGCGGGCAATGGCAATACGCTGCCGCTGGCCGCCGGAGAACTCGTGGCCAAAGCGTTTGCCCCAGTCCGGGTCAATTCCCACTGAGCGCATCACTTCCTCTACCTTGTCGAGAATTTGCGGTCGCTTCCAATCAGGGTGGTGCAGGCGTAGCGGTTCTTCCAGGGTTTGCTGAATGGTCATGCGTGGGTTGAGCGACGCATAAGGGTTCTGGAAGATCATCTGCATCCGCTTGCGATACGGCAGCAGTTGGCGCGAGCTTAAGTTATCGATGCGGTTGCCGTCGTAGCGAATCTCACCCTCTGTTGGGGTCAGCAGCCCCATGACGGTTCGCGCCACGGTGGACTTACCGCAGCCCGACTCACCGACCACGCACAGCGCTTCACCGCGTTTGATATCCAGATTCACACCATTAATGGCGTGAACGTGCTCTTGGTGGCGAACCAGCTTACCGCCCTTAAAGCGCAGCTGATCGAGAAAATCCCCAGAGAGCGAGAAGCGCTTTTTCAAGTCGCGAATCTGCAGTAGCGAATCAGCGCTCTGTTCGTTCTGACGTGGAGTAGGATTATGGCTGTCCGTTATAGCCTCAGCGTGCGCACTCATGAGGTTTCCTCCTTCAAACGGCGATCTTCGAGCATTTCAGCCACCATATGACACGCCACACGGCAATTGCCGGATTCGACAAATTCAGGCACCTGCTGGGTGCAGGCGGGGCGGGGCTGGCCATCGGCACGATTGATAAAATCGCAGCGCGGATGAAACGCGCAGCCGCTGGGCAGGTTAGAGAGTGACGGCATGCTGCCGCGAATCTGATTGAGCTTTTCACCCGGCGTTGCCATCTGAGGCAGGGCGTTGATTAACCCCTGGGTGTAAGGGTGCTGCGGGTCGTTGATAATCTCCCGTGTTGGCCCTTGCTCAATGACTCGGCCAGCGTACATGACCAGCATGCGCTGGGTGACCTGGCTGACCACGCCCAGGTCGTGGGTGATCAGAATAAGCCCCACATTGTGCTGCTCGCAGAGATCAAGTAGCAGCGCCATGATCTCGGCTTGAATGGTCACATCAAGTGCCGTGGTGGGCTCGTCGGCAATGATAATGTCCGGGTCGAGGAGCAGCGCAATGGCAATAATAATCCGCTGACGCATACCGCCTGAAAGCTCGTGAGGGTACTGATCCAGGCGCGTTTCCGGCGAAGGGATTTGCACCTGTTGGAGTTTGTCCAGGGCGATCGCACGGGCTTCTTTGGAAGAGATGCGCCGGTGGGCTTTTAAGCACTCGACCATCTGCTCGCCAATGGAGAGCACCGGATTAAGCGTCATCATTGGGTCTTGGAAGATCATCGAAACGCGGTTGCCGCGTACTTTACGCAGGCCACGCTCAGACATGCGGTTAAGCACCTGACCGTCAAACGTCACCGTACCGCCGGCGATAAAGCCCGGTTTGGCGATCAAGTTGAGCAGCGAAAACGCGGCAACCGATTTGCCTGCGCCGGACTCACCGACAATACCCAGGCGCTCACCGCGCTCAAGGCTGAAACAGATATCGCGCAGGGCGTGCACCTCACCCTGGCGCAGCGCAAAGCGTACATCGAGGTTGTTGACTTCAAGTAGTGCCATGGTGTCCTCAGCCTTTGTAGAGTCGTGGGTTCATGACATCACGCAGCCAATCGCCGAGTAGATTGATCGACAGCACCAGTACCACCAGAACTGCACCTGGGATCAAGGTGATCCACCAGGAGCCGGACTGGATGTAGTCAAAGCCAGATTTGATCAGTGAGCCAAGCGAGGGGTGGGTCTCTGGCATCCCCAGTCCCAGAAACGAAAGCGCCGCTTCAGAGATAATCGCGTTGGCAATCTGCACGGTAGAGATAACGAATATCGGTGACATGGTGTTGGGCAGCACGTGGCGGAACATAATCCGTTTGCTGCGTAGGCCCATCACGCGGGCGGCATCAACGTACTCTTTGTTTTTCTCTGCCAGCACTGAGGCGCGCACGGTACGGGCATACTGAGGCCATTCGGCCAGGCCGATAATCAGAATCAGCATCATCACCGCGTACTGGCTATAGAAGGCGCTACCCATGGTCGCTTTGACCAAAGCGCCCACCACGATAGCGACCATAAGTGTCGAGAATGACAGCTGAATGTCTGCCAGGCGCATCAAAATCGTATCGACACGGCCGCCCAGGTAGCCCGCCATTAGGCCGAAGGTGACCCCTAGCAGCGCCTGCAAAATAACCGCACCGAAACCAATCAGCAGCGATACGCGGGTGCCATATAGCACAATCGACCATAAGTCGCGCCCCTGGGCATCGGTACCTAGCGCGTAACGCTCATCTGCACCGTCAATCCAGAAGGGCGGCAGTTCAGATGACATAATGTCTATCTGGGATAGGTCGTAAGGGTTCGTGGGCGCCAGCAGCGGTGAGGCAAAGGCGGCGATAACCATGCAGATAAACACAGCCAGGCAGAGCTGGGCGGTGCGGTCACGCTTGAAGCTGTACCATATATAGGAGTCGCGCAGGCGTTCCCAGCGGCTGGGTGAGGCGCTCGCTGGGGAGGAATTGTTGGTGGTGCTCATGCGGGCTTCCCAGTCAGTTTAACGGTGGGGTTCACCATGCCGTAGATGAGATCCACGATGGTGTTAGTGACGACAAAGATCACGCCGACGATCATCAGGTAGGTCACAATCAGCGGTATATCGGCGCGGTTGATCGCATCCAAAAACATCAAACCCATGCCGGGCCATTGGAAAACGGTCTCGGTCAAAATGGTGTAGGCCACCATGGTGCCGATCTGTACGCCGCCCACGGTAATCACTGGTAGCATGGTGTTTTTAAGGGCGTGAACGAAATACACCCGGCGCATAGAGATGCCTTTAGCGCGGGCATACTTGACGTACTCCGACTGCAGGACTTCCATCATTTCGGCGCGAATCAGACGGATAAACAGCGGTAGCATAATGGAGGCCAGTGAGACCGCCGGCAGCACTAGATGCTGTAAACCGTTCCAAGTTGCCAGGTTGGTGTCCCAGTTGCCCACCACGTTAACGAGATCATAACCACGGCCGAAGGAGGGCATATTGCCTTCGGTGGAGAAGAAGTCATTCAGCCATGCGCCCCAGCCGGTACTTTCGGGGAACAGTGTGACAGTGACGCCGATGGCGAAGATTTGAATCAGTACGATCGCGGTCAAGAACACTGGAATCGAGATACCGATAATCGATATACCCATAAACAGGCGTGAAATCGGTGAGCGCGGTTTGATGGCGCTATATACCCCAATGGGTACCGAAAGCAGCACAATAATCAGCGTCGCGGCAAATACCAGCTCCAGGGTGGCGGGTAAGTGGCGAGCAATTACTTCTAACGCCGGTTCGCGATAAAAGTACGAGTAGCCAAAATCGCCTTGAACGGCGTTTTTAGCAAAACGAGCGTACTGCACCAGGAAGGGGTCATTGAGGCCAAAGCGCTCGCGAATCTCTTCACGCTCGCTCTCTGGCACTGACTGGCCAACCATCTGCTGTATGGGGTCACCCAGGTTATCCTGAATGGCGAAGGCCAGCACGCTGATGACAAACATCACCAAAATCGCGTGCATCAGCCGCTTGATTAAAAAGGCAATCATGGCGTACGCCACCTATATGAGGGGTTCATCAAAGGGAGTAGGGGCATGTTATGCAGAATTCTCACAGACGCGAACTGCCAGCTAAAAGGCTTCGCCCCCTAAACGCTTAGGGAGCGAAGCATCCTTGCGGTTTACTTGTTGGCTGTTAACGCTGCAGTGACTCTTTTCTAGGCATTTAATCAATCAGCGCTGTGAGCGCTTAATCGTCGCTGCGATTAATGACCAAGTCACCCAGGTAGGGGAAGTCAAGGGCGTTGACTACAGGCTCAATCTCAACCCCTTCAGCGGCTGCGTAGGCAAGGTTCTGCCAGTGCAGTGTGATATAGCCGACGTCTTCATAGAGCATGGCTTCGGCTTCGCGCAGCATTTCGTTGCGTTTTTCCAGATCGGTTTCGCTATCGGCTTCGGTGACGAGTGCGTCGATCTCTTCGTTGCAGTAGCCACCGTAGTTGTACTGGCCAGCACCGGTCTCTTCATCGAAGCAGAAGGTTAGATACTGGAAGAAGTTAGCGGTATCTTCAGTATCCGCGTGCCAGCCGATCATCGCCATATCGGATTGGCGGGTATCGTACTCAGGCCAGTACTGCGCCAGGGGCATGGTACGCAGGTCAACGTCAATATTGATTTGTGCCAGCATGTTGGCGACCGCTTGGGCGATCTGGGCATCGTTTACGTAGCGGTTGTTGGGGGCAATCATTTCAACGCTGAAGCCGTCTGCGTAGCCCGCTTCGGCCATTAGCTCTTTGGCGCGTTCAATATCGTAGCGTGGCGTTAAGTCTGGGTTGTGACCGGAGTAACCTTTGGGTGATAACTGTCCGGCGGGCGTCGCGAAGCCGCGCATTAAGCGGTCGGCAATGGCTTCCTGGTTAATGGCCAAATCAACCGCTTGACGAACGCGGGCATCCTGAAAGGCTTCAACGCGGTCTTCGTTCATTTGGAAGCCAATGATACGCGTACCGTCAACCTCAACCAGATTAACGCCGTCGGCCTCGCGTACGCGATCCAAATCGTTGGGAGGCACGGCATCAATAAAGTCGACACCGCCAGAGAGCAGGGCGGCAACCCGTGAGGCGTTCTCAGCGATGGGCGTCAGCACGATATTAGAGACGTTGCCTTCGCTTTCGGTATCCCAGTAATCTTCAAAGCGCTCAAAATCTACCCGTACACCCTGACGGCGGTCAGTCACCATGAACGGGCCAGTACCGGAAACATTGCGCGAGGCAAATGAGTTGCCTGCTTTAACAATTTCAGCTTTGTCGTTGCCGTCGTCGGTTTCACCGCTATAGAACTCGCTATCCATCGGGAAGATGTAGGTAGCCAGGTTGAGCAGCAGCGGGTAAGGTTCGGTGGTGACGATCTCAACGGTGTAATCGTCAACGGCTTCGGCGCTGGCAACCGGCTCAAAAATAGCGCGATAGTCAGGGCTCTCTTTTAGACGCTCAATGGTCCATACCACGTCATTGGCGGTGAATTCGTTACCTGAGTGGAAAGTAACGCCTTCACGCAAGGTCATGCGCATGGTGGTTTCGTCGACCTGTTCCCACTCGGTGGCTAAGCGCGGCTCAAACTCAAAATCTTTTGTCCAGCGAACTAGCGGATCGAATGCCATATGAGAAAAGCGCAGCACACCGCCAGAAAGCTGCTCATGGAGGTCGAGTGTTTCAGGGTCAGCGGAGTAGCCAATACGCAGGGTTTCAGCACTTGCGGTCATCGGTAGCAACGTCGTACCCGCAACCACTGCACCAATAACGGAAGCCAGTAAGGTTTTCTTGAGCGTCATCATCGTTCCCTTAAATCATTGTTTATTTTTCGTTTTACCGCCGTTTTCTTGGCTAGAAGCACCCTTCCCGCCAGGAAAGCGTCGGCAAAACAGACACGGTCAGTTGTTAAGCCTATTTACAACACAAGCGCACAACCTAGGCTTACAACATAGAGAGTGCCTATCGCGTCATACAATCGAAATAATGACAGGCATCATTCGTCTACTGAATGATGGGGCTAATAGCGGCATGCTGAAGGCTTGTTTTAAGACGAAAGTAGTAAGCGAAAAGCGACACATAATAGGACGGAAAATCTTATGTGGAAAAAAATTGGGATAGCGTTGATGGGGTCTTGGCTACCTATCACTGGTTTTGCTACTGAGCCTGTGGGGCAAGGTCCTCCTGATCAAGGTGGCTCTGAGCGCGCGGCGCCTGAAATAGCAGGGTCGTTGGATGATGAGCTACGCGAGTGGTTTATTTTACGCCATGGTAATGACTCAAATGCCTCATTCGTAGAGCTAGGCGACGATATCAATATTGATATCACAGGCTCTGTTGACGATGAGACGTGGGAAGGCGAGGAGGCGCTCTCTATTAGCCTGACCGTGAACGAAGAGCAGTTGACCAATGCAGTGGTTATTTATTCCATTGGGGCTTCTATTGCCCCGCCGCTATTCACCTCTGAAGGGGGGGAAGTAGTAGTAACGCTGACTCACTATGACCGTACCAGCCAAACGGTTCACGTAGCAGGGAAAATAGAGGGGGAGCTGCTACTGCAAGTCGAGCTAGGTGAACCGCCAAGCCAGGAAGAGGGCATTGAGATCGACGTGGTGTTCGATGTAGAGGCGCAAAAAGTAGAGTTCTAATGCCCAGGTCGACGTTTGCCGACCTGGTGACAAGACCTCAGTGGCTATCCATGTCCATCAAAAGCGCTTAACCGAACTGCTGGTGCAGCCAGGCATTAATAGTGTCAGATTCGTACATCCACTCTTCACGCCCATCGTCGTGGGTGATTCTCAAGCAGGGCACTTTGACTTTGCCACCCCCTTCCAAGAGCGCCTGCTTATGGGCAGGATCAAGTTGAGCATCACGTACCTCAATGTTTAAACCCAGCCGCGCTATCTCTTTGCGCACCTTGATGCAGAAAGGGCAGGTGCGAAATTGGTACAGCGCAAGGTTCTGGCACGCTTGATCCACCTTGGCTTGCTCTTCAGGCGTACGCTCTACTGACTTAGGCGTGGAAAGCTTCTCGGAAATCAGCATGACCGGGGCGAGCACCAAGCGAAGACCACGAAAGAAATAGCGAATTAAAATGCGCATCGAAAAAGGCTCCTGTGCTGAGATGTTGGCTTACATCAGCGTGACAAGTGGGAAGAAAGGGGTAGTCATCATAAGTAAACAGTGGCCGCATCCTGCAACAACTAAAGAGATTTGTCACTTGAGTGGTGCTTTGTCAGCGTTTATGGCGATGAATAGATGAGCAAATAGCCTCAACATGCTAGGCTGCTTAGCTATTTTTTAAACCGGTGGCTATTTTTACGCCATTTTTTGGCTTTTAGTAAATTAGTTTATGGGCGATTAACGGGGCGAGAGCCATGCATCTGCATATTATGGGTATCTGCGGCACCTTTATGGGTAGCCTGGCACTGCTGGCGCGTGAAATGGGGCACCAGGTGAGTGGCTCCGATCAGAATGTTTACCCACCCATGAGCACCCAGTTGGTTGATGCGGGCATCACCTTAATGGAGGGCTACCACGCCGAGCATCTGTCGCCAGCGCCGGATCTTGTCGTGGTGGGCAATGCCTTGTCACGGGGCAATGAAGAGGTTGAAGCGTTACTCAATAGCGGCCTGCCGTATACCTCGGGGGCGCAGTGGTTGGCGGAGCACGTGCTGCCCGGCCGACGCGTCATTGCCGTGGCAGGTACCCATGGTAAAACCACCACCGCCAGTGTATTAGCCTGGCTTTTAGAGAGTGCCGGCTTAGCGCCGGGGTTTTTAATCGGTGGCGTGCCACGTAATTTTGGCGTATCGGCGCGTTTGGGTGATCCGCAAGCGCCGTTTGTGGTGGAAGCTGACGAGTACGACACGGCGTTCTTTGATAAACGTTCCAAGTTTGTTCATTATCGTCCGCATATCGCCATCCTCAACAATCTTGAGTTTGACCACGCCGATATCTTCCCCGACCTGGCAGCCATTGAGCGCCAGTTCCATCACCTGGTGCGCACCGTGCCAAGCCAGGGGCACCTATTAGTTGCTGATGAGCAGCCCGCCCTTGAACGTGTTCTGAGCCAGGGCACCTGGACGCCGGTAGCGCATTTTGGCGATCAGGCCGCGAGCGAATGGCAGCTTAAACTAGAGCGCGCCGACGCCAGTCGTTTCCAGGTGATTTATAGCGCTGGCGAGTCTGGTCAGGATACCCATGGACAAGAGGAGGACGGGGTCGTCGAGTGGGCGCTAACCGGCGAGCATAACGCCCGCAATGCGTTGGCAGCGCTGGCGGCGGCGCATTTGTGTGGGGTTGATTTAGCCCGTGGCTGTGCGGCGCTGGCGCGTTTTGAAACACCCAGAAGGCGCCAGGAGGTGCGCGGCGAAATCAATGGCATTCAGGTGATCGATGATTTCGCCCACCACCCCACGGCGATTGCCGCCACGCTTAAAGGGCTACGAGCTGCAACCACGAAGGGGCGCTTGCTGGCGGTCATTGAGCCGCGCTCCAACACTATGCGTTTAGGTGCACTGCGCGAGCGGTTAATTGAGAGCGTGGCTGACGCTGATGGCGTGTTTTGGTTTCAGCCTGCCGGGCTTGACTGGTCGATGGACGAGCTGGTTGCCACGCAAGGTGCGCATGCCCAGCTGTTTAGCGATATTGATACGCTGGTGGCAGCAGTGGTCACTCAAGCGTCACCGTTGGATCGCATTGTGGTGATGTCCAACGGTGGCTTTGAGGGCGTGCATGAACGCTTGCTCGCCGCATTAGCCGCAGCCAAGGAGGGGAATGCGTGACAGATAGAGCCGACGCATCGTTCAAAAAACCGATTACCGTGGCACTCACCGGCGCATCCGGGGCTCAATACGGTTTGCGCTTGATCGATGTACTAGTCGCCGCAGGTCATGAAGTGTGGGTCATGATTTCGAAAGCTGCGCACATGGTCATCGCCACAGAAACAGATATTGAGCTACCCGCCCAGCCCCAGCGTTTAGCCGAGGCGCTGAGTGAGCGCAGTGGGGCACAGCCTGGTCAGATCCGCTGCTTTGGCCGCGAAGACTGGATGGCGCCGGTGGCATCAGGCTCTGGCGCGCCCTCCGCCATGGTGGTGTGCCCGTGCTCTACCGGCACGCTTTCTGCCGTCGCAACGGGGGCTAGCAATAACCTGATTGAGCGGGCGGCGGACGTGGCGATTAAAGAGCGCCGAACGCTGGTGCTGGTGCCGCGGGAAAGCCCATTTTCGCCGATTCACTTGGAGCACATGCTGACATTGAGTCGCTTGGGAGTGGTCATCTTACCGGCAGCCCCAGGATTTTATCACTGTCCACAAACCATTGATGATCTGATTGATTTTATTGTCGCGCGTATTCTTAACCAGTTGGGAATCGAGCATTCGCTGGTGCCTCGCTGGGGAGAGGTTGGAGATAAGGATGAGTGATCTATGATGTCGTGGGCCACGCTGTCGGTTTTTGTGCCAACGTTTCTGTTTGTCTCGCTGACCCCAGGTATGTGCATGACCCTCGCCATGGTGCTGGGCATGACCCAAGGCGTTAAACGCACGCTGTGGATGATGGTGGGCGAGCTGCTGGGCGTTGGTTTAGTGGCTGCCGCCGCAGGCGCGGGGGTAGCTGCGTTGATGCTGCGTCAGCCAGAGCTGTTTGTGCTGTTTAAGTGGGTGGGCGGCGCTTACCTGGGTTATTTGGGTATTATGATGTGGCGTTCCCGTGGGCGCATGGCGATTCCCAGCGAGCTGGATGCGGGTCCACCCGCTAGCCCCCTGCAGTTAGCCATGCAAGGGTTTGTTACCGCGGTGGCAAACCCTAAAGGGTGGGCATTTTTTATGGTGCTGTTGCCGCCTTTTTTGGATAGTAGTCGCCCATTGCCGGGGCAGCTCAGCTTGTTGATCGGGGTCATTTTGACCATTGAGTTTGTCAGCATGCTGGTCTATGCCACCGGCGGCAAAACGCTACGCAATGTGCTCGGTAAAAGCGGCAATGTCCGGCTCCTGAATCGCATCGCCGGAACACTGATGATTGGGGTAGGCCTGTGGCTTGCTTTGGGGTAAAGCGGTGTCGATTTAAAGCTAAACCGGTGGGAAGAAGCCGACGCGAGCGCTGATAAGCACTAGCGATGCCAGGCTGAGCAGAAGCCAAGGGCAGGGGCGCATCGACGGGCGCGACTGCTGCTGCCAATGAAGTAGCGTGAGTGCGCAAACGACCAAGCCGAGTAGCGCGCCTCCCACCAGGTCACTGAACCAGTGCACGCCCACCACCAGTCTTGATAGCGCCATGGGCAGCGCAAGCGCTAGTGCTATCCAGTACACCCAAAAGCGTTTTTGACGGGGTATCTCGGCCGCAACGAACGCCGCTGTAAGGCCAACGAGCACCACTGCGGTGGAAGTGTGGGCACTGGGGTAGGAGAACGAGCCCATTAAGTAGTCCGGTGTCTCTGGGCGAGCACGACCAAACAGCCCTTTGCCTACTGTGTTTAGCAGGGCGACGCTGGCAAAGGCGCCACTCCAGTGCAGTAAAGCCTCCCATCTCTGACTCACCAGCATCCATGCTGCCCAAGGCAGTGTTAAAGCGATAATGCCTAGGGTGTCGCCAATGCGTGCAAAAACATTCCCCGCTCGGTACAAAACATCGCTCTGCAGCCAGGAGAACAGTTGCTGAATGAACAGATCAATCTCAAGCGGTTCATGGTGGGCGATGACCAGCAGTGTCCAGCCAGACAGACTGCCTAGCGCTATGACCAGTAACAGTAGTGAAGCCAAGGGAACATCGCCGGTTTGACTCATGGCCAGCCATGGCCTGCGTAGTAGCGGTACACGGCGAACGCTGCCAGCAATAGCCCGGTAAAGTCGTCCATGCCGTGTCACCTGATGCCGGCCCCAGGAGAAAATCACCGCGAGCACGACAATGATCGCTGCGAGGATAAGCAGCGCAGCCTCTATGCCTGGCGGTAGATTCAAATGGTGCTGCCAGGTACGCCCCAACAAATAGCCGGGCAGTATATAGGCAGGCGCCCACAGCGCTGCAGAAGTGATATTAGCCCAAATAAAGGTGCGTGGTGGCATACGCATCATGCCTGCTACCAAGGGAATAATCGGTCGCACTGGACCGACAAAGCGGCCGATAAACACTGACCAAATGCCATAGCGCTCAAAGAACCGTGCCCCGCGGCCCAACCATTCGGGATGCAGGGAAAGGGGCCATCTCTGAGTGACCTGCTCGTGATGTTTAAAGCCCAGCGAAAAACTGACGCCGTCGCCTAAAATAGCGCCTATGAAGGCAGCACCGATTAACCATGCCAAGCCAAGATCCTGATGTCCCGCCAGGGAGGCTGCGGTAGTGATTAACACCACGCCCGGCACCAGCAGCCCGATCAAGGCAAGTGATTCTACTAATGAAATCGCCAGCACCAGACAGACGATCAACGCAGGCGATGGCGTTAATGAGTGGAGCAGATCGGCTAGCGGCAAGGAGAGTACTCCAGCGTCAGATAAGAGACATTGAAAAGGCAGACTAGAGGTTGGCGAGGGCGGCGCCGCGGGTTTCCAGGCGCTTTACATAGTGTGCAAAGTGCTCGGTGCGACTGGGTAAGCAGGCGGCAATGCGCGCTTCCAGTTGACCGGTTTCTACCAGTACACGCTGTGAAAGAGCTCTTTGTAAACGCTCGCGTACCAACAGAGCGCCGCTTTCACTAGTGTCAGGTAGAACCAGCCAAAAAGTGGCGCTGTCCGCGCGCCCCAGCACATCATGATCGCGACAACGGCTATTCACTTCACCGCATAGCGCTCCCAGCAGCGCCGTTTGCGCACGATGGCCAAACTGCTCTGCTGCCATATCCAACTGCGGTAAATGCAGTACCAGCACTGCCAGTTGCTGATTGAGCATGGCAGCGCGCTGGAACTCGCTGTGTAAACGCTCTTTTAGCGTGTCCATGTGGAAAGCTTCACAGTCGCTGTCGTTGGGGTCGGTAGCTCTTAAGAGTGCACGGCGACGAGCATGCTCCCAGCGGGGGAGGGCAAGTAACAGTGTTAAAGCAGCATAGCCCACGATAATCGCCGGTGGCGCAGAGGCGACCGAAGGAAGCAGCCACCACAATGGCCCAATGGCAATATTAATCAGCATTGCGGCCCATAGCGGTAGCAGTAAAAACGCGGCGGTAATCGGCAGGCCTAACCATAGAGGTGATACCTGCGGCTGAAAATAGAAAGCGCCGAGCACTACCGAGTAGGTACTGCAGAGTAAAATAATGCGCGGCAGGTAGCTTTTCACGCCCTGCCCTATATGCATTAGCAGGGCGGCCATTAGCAGCAGGGTCATAAAGGTGGGAATCAGCAGGTCGCGGTAGTCACCCATGGCATACAGCCATAGCGCGTAGCCCACCATCAACGCGATACTGGAAGTATAAGCCAGGGTCATTAATCGTTTGGGGAGGTGCTCGATCATACCGTCTCCCGCACCCGCTCAGCCGGAAGTTTGCTGATCTCAAACACCGAAAGCGTTGCCGGTTCGATATCGATTAATTCAAGGTGTTCACTGGTAATATTGTCGGGTAAGTCGGCGAGTAGTAGGCTGCGTCGTTGAGCGGCTTCTCTAGGTGAGCGGGCAAGAATGAGTGTCACCAGCGTTGTGCTGCTTAAGCGGTAAACGTTTTCAAAATCATAGGTTAATTCGCACAGCTTTTGCGCCATTGGCCACAGTTGGTGGCGTTTTACGTGCAGAATAAACAGTTCCGCATGAACGCCTTCACGCTCGCAGCGCGTTTGTTCCCGGGCGATATCGCGCAGCAACTGCTCACCGGCCCAAAGGTTAAGGCCGGGAATCAATCGCAGGCGTTGGCGAATGGAACCGTTCATATCAATAAGCTGCTGTGCTCTGGATAAGGCCAGCAGACCAAGCACCAGCAGTGAACAAATCAGCAGCACAAGCGCTGACGCCTCCAATTGAGGTGCTACCATTACAGCGCTAATCAGTGCAGCGCTGAGGTTAAAAGCGGCGACCCCATTGTTTTGGGGCAGCATCAGCATTGCGGCCCACGCCCAGATTAAAATGCCGTGTCGTTCTGGAGCAGTGGCAATTAAACCCAATAGCAGTGCACCCGGTACAATTTGCCATGGCAATCCTCGCGAACGACGGTGGCTAAAATCAAGCATCAGTGCGGTGATGAGTAACCAGCCGACTGATAGCCACAGCACTAGGGCAGCAGCAGGGGGTGTAGCGGGTGTCCATAGTGCCAAAGCGACGGCAGCAGCTAAAAGATTGGCACGTAGCAGGCGGATTTTGTACTTGCTTTGCATGGTGACTTACTATTCGTCCTGAATGACCAGATGTATCTCATCAAGTAAAGTAATTGTAGGATAATAAATGTACGCGAGACATATTAGTGCCTTAATCGTCCCCAGTATAACGATGAAATGACGTAACATAAGCAAAACATGTAAAACGCGATACATGGTTAATTAAAAAATTAAAGTATCCTTCCGTACGGAGACACTATGAGCGCTTCAACACCGTTCCAAGACGAGGCCCATCAGCACTTAATTGCCGGGAATGTGCCCGCCTACATGCAGGCCTTGGGGCAAGCGGCGCGCCGTGCCGCCAGTGAACTGCGGCGGGCGGATACCGGGTTGAAAAACCGTGCGCTAATGGCTATGGCGCAGCGCTTGACCGAGGCGCGAGCCAAAATACTGGATGCCAACACCGAGGATTTACAGCGTGGCCGCGAGAACGGTTTGGAAAGCGCGCTGCTGGATCGCTTAGCTCTGAACGACGCGCGTATCGACGCCATGATTGAAGGGCTACAGCAGGTAGCGGGCTTGCCCGACCCGGTGGGCGAAATTGGCGATATGCGTTATCGGCCTAGCGGCATCCAAGTGGGCAAAATGCGCGTCCCGCTGGGCGTCATCGGGATTATTTACGAGTCGCGCCCAAATGTAACCCTGGAAGCCGCCAGCCTATGTTTGAAGTCGGGCAACGCCTGTATTTTGCGCGGCGGGTCGGAAGCCAGCCAGTCAAATGCCGCCATTAGCGCCTGTATCCAAACGGGGTTAGCTGATGTAGGCCTGCCAGCGGGTAGTGTGCAGGTAGTCGCCACCACTGATCGCGCGGCGGTGGGTGAAATGATTAGCATGCCGGAATATGTCGACGTGATTATCCCCCGCGGTGGAAAGTCGTTGATTGAGCGTATCAGCCGTGATGCCCGCGTACCGGTTATCAAACATCTCGACGGTGTTTGTCATGTGTATATCGATACCACCGCTGATCCCGCCAAAGCGCTAGCCATCGCCGTCAATGCGAAAACTCATCGCTACGGCACCTGTAACACCATGGAAACGTTGCTGGTTGATGCGCCGATTGCTGACCTGCTGCTGCCGGAACTGGCCCGCGCTTATGCCGAACATGAAGTTGAACTGCGTGGCTGCCAGCGTACGCAGGCATTGTTGCCACAGGCGGCAGCTGCTGAAGAAGCCGATTGGTATGCCGAGTATTTGGCCCCCGTGCTGGCAATCAAAGTGGTCGATGGTATCGATGAAGCGATTGCCCATATTGAACAGTACGGCTCTCACCACACTGATGCGATTGTCACCCAGGATTATTCACTCGCACGCCGCTTTATGGCGGAAGTCGACTCCAGTTCGGTGATTGTGAATGCCTCTACCCGGTTTGCCGATGGTTTTGAGTACGGGCTTGGCGCTGAGATCGGAATTTCAACCGATAAGCTTCACGCCCGTGGGCCTGTCGGTTTGGAAGGGCTAACCACTCAGAAATACGTCGTATTTGGCGATGGCCAGGTGCGTGAATAGGGTGGTGGCATGAGTCAAACGGAGCAGCGTATCGGCATGTTGGGTGGCACCTTTGACCCTGTTCATCTGGGGCATTTGCGCAGCGCGGTAGAGTTGCATGAGGCGCTGTCGCTTGATCGGCTACATATGATACCGGCTCAACAGCCACCGCTACGTGGGCGACCCCAAGTCTCGGCGAAACAGAGATTGGCGTTATTAGAAGCGGGTATCGGTGCGACGCCTGGGCTGATCGCCGATGACCGCGAGCTGCGCCGTGACGGCCCCTCTTATAGCGTCGATACACTGGCTGAGCTGCGTGAGGAAGTTGGCGAACAGGCCCGTCTGGTGATGGCGATTGGTTTTGATGCCTTTTTGCGGCTCGCCCAGTGGCACCAGCCGGAGCGCTTGTTTGAGTTTGCTCATCTAGTGGTGATTGCCAGACCGGGCTATGAAGATCCGTTACCGGCATCATTAATGGAACTGGTAGCGCATCGCAGAGTCGATAGCGTAGACGCATTGATGCAGCGGCCTTGCGGCGGCTATCTGCCATTGGAACTGCCATCACTGATGGCGATCTCGGCGACGTATATCCGCGAGCGTTTGGAGGCCGGGAAAAGCGTGCGCTATTTACTGCCAGAAGCCGTTGAATTGGCCATTACGCAGGACGGACTTTATCGACAACGCGAATAGCGCTGGCAGTCATCAAAGAAGCCGTTACAATGGCCGGCTTTATTGACCGATTAACCAATAAGGTTGTCTTTAGGAGTCATGCACATCGATACATTGAAAAATCTAGCGGTTGACGCGCTAGAAGAACTGAAAGCACGTGACATTACACAGTTGGATGTTGCCAAATTAACCGAGGTTACCGACCTCATGCTGATTGCCAGTGGCACTTCGACCCGCCATGTGGCTGCCCTGGCGCAAAACGTCGTGGAAAAAGCCAAGGCTGCAGGGCTTGGCCCGCTGGGCGTTGAAGGTGGCGATAACGCCGATTGGGTACTGGTCGACCTGGGGGATGTCGTTGTCCACGTGATGATGCCCGAGGCACGCACCCTGTATGACTTAGAGCGGCTGTGGGCCGATCTGCCCAGCGACTCGGGTGCCATTGGCGACTCTCTTGAGCGCTTCCAAGAGCGAGCCGGCATGTCATGAAGATCCGGCTGTTAGCGGTAGGAAGCAAAATGCCTGGCTGGGTAGAAGAGGGCGTCAATACTTACCGCAAGCGGCTACCGAGAGATTTTAATCTCGAGATAGAAGAAATTGCCCTCGGTCAGCGTGGCAAAAATGCAGATATCGCGAAGGCGCGTGCCCAAGAGGCGCAGCGAATTCGCGATAAGTTGCGTGGCGACGAGTATCTAGTCGCGCTGGAAGTCAAAGGTAAGCCTTGGACCACCGAACAGTTAGCGCAAGAAGCCGATGCCTGGCGCATGGCCGGGCGAGATATTGTCCTGCTTGTGGGGGGGCCAGACGGTCTCGAGCCCTCACTCTCTGCGACGGCTGACAAAACCTGGTCGATCTCCCCGCTGACGCTGCCTCACCCGCTGGTGCGGATTATGCTGGCCGAGCAGCTCTACCGTGCCTGGACACTACTGGTAGGTCACCCTTATCACCGCTGACGGCTAACTGAGATGGTGAGCGATCACTGTTATGGCCCGCTGCGCCTTTTGTTTGATTTGATTGTTTGATTTGAGAGTCATCGTTACCATGCTCAAGCGCCCCAACACGCTAAAAAACTCCGAGCAAGAACTGCGTATTTTTCGTGTTAGAGCGCTACTCGCGGTGTTAGTGGTTTTTACGCTTGCAGGCTTGCTAACGAGTCGCTTGGTTTATTTGCAGATCGTCCAGCATGATATGTACAGCACGCGCTCCGAAAACAACCGGGTTCGCGTCGAGCCGCTGCCGCCGAACCGCGGTTTGATCTATGACCGTAACGGGGTGCTGCTGGCTGAAAACCGTCCCACCTACAACCTCACGCTGGTTCGCGAGCGTGTCGATAACCTAGATGAAACCCTAGCACTATTGGTCGACCTGCTTGAACTGCCTGAAGAGGAGATCGAGGCGTTCAATGTGCGTTCACGCCAACGCCAGCGTCCTTTCCAGCCAGCCCTCCTTACCAGTGACTTAAGCGAAGCACAAATTGCCCGTTTGGCGGTTAATCGTCATCGTCTGCCTGGAGTCGAAATAGAGGCTCAGCCGCTGCGCTACTATCCCGATGCCGAAATCATGGCACACACACTGGGCTACGTTGGGCGGATTAACGCCGAAGAGATGGAAACCCTGGACGCGGGTCGCTACGCAGGGACTCATTTTATCGGTAAGACGGGGGTTGAGCGTTTTTACGAAGAGGAGCTGCACGGTCAGGCAGGCTTGCGCAAAGTTGAGACAAACGCTCGCGGGCGAGTCTTGCGGGAGCTTGGGCGAACCGATCCGGTGCCTGGTAAGAACCTAACCCTAACCCTGGATAAGTCGCTGCAAACACTGGCTTACGAATTGCTGGATGGTCGTCGTGGCTCCATTGTGGCTATCGTGCCGGGCACTGGTGAGATCCTCGCCATGGTATCGACACCGGGTTTTGACAGTAACCAGTTTGTCACCGGTATTGATGTTGCGTCTTATCGCGCTTTGCAGCAAGACCTTGATCTCCCTCTGTTTAACCGCGCGACTCGCGGTCACTATCCTCCCGGCTCTACGATTAAGCCCTTTCTAGCGCTCGCGGGTTTGGTGGAAGGGGTAATCACTCCAGACAGCACCATAAACGACCCTGGTTACTACCAATTGCCTAATGATTCCCGACGCTATCGCAACTGGCTGCGTTGGGGGCACGGGCGGGTCGATTTAGAACGAGCTTTAGCGGTATCTAATAACACCTATTTTTATACCCTTGCGCACGATTTAGGCATTGATGATTTACATGATCAAATGAGTAATTTTGGCTTTGGCCGGCGTGTAGCCCATGACGTTCAGGGAGAGAGTGGTGCTTTGATGCCTTCGCGAGATTGGAAGCGTGGCCGCTTTAACCAGCCCTGGTATCCCGGGGAAACCCTCTCGGTGGGGATTGGACAAGGCTATTGGCAGGTAACACCTCTCCAGCTAGCCAGTGCTACGGCAACGCTGGCCAATCGGGGCCATTGGGTGAAACCAAGGCTGGCCCGACAGATTGGTGATACCCCTGTGCCGCGTGATCTGCCGGATACGTTAGATGATATTGTGCTCGCCAATGATAGCTGGTGGGATCGTGTATTCAGCGGCATGGAAAAGGTGGTTAGTGGCACGGAAGGCACTGCCCGGCGAACCGGTGTGGGCCTTGAGTACCGCATGGGCGGCAAATCAGGCACCGCACAAGTATTTTCGCTGGGGCAGGATCAGCGCTACAACGCCGATGAGCTGGCCGAACGACTGCGCGACCACGCTCTGTTTGTGGCCTTTGCGCCGTTGGATGACCCCCAGATTGCTGTCTCGGTTATTGTTGAGAATGCCGGTGGTGGCAGTACCCACGCAGCGCATCTGGCCCGTGCAATGACCGATGCCTGGTTACTTGAGGATGAGGCCCCCGACGTAGAGGAAGTGCGTGAAGTGTTGGAAGAAGATGATGCCAATGTGGAGGGAAACTAAGCCATGCCTTGGCATTATATAGCCCGTTCGATGCGTGGCCATCCTGTTCGCCTGCCTGAGAGTGGTATCGCCCGGCGGAAAAGTATCTGGGAGCGAATCCATCTCGACCCTTGGCTGCTAGGTTTGCTATTGCTGCTGATGGGGAGCGGTTTAATCGTTCTTTACAGCGCTTCCGGACAATCTATTGATGCAGTGATTGGCCAAGGCGTGCGTTTTCTTATCGCGCTGGTAGGCATGGTAATTATTGCCCAGTTCTCGCCCTCAACCTTTTTGCGCTTTGCACCATTGGCCTATTGCATTGGCGTAGCCATGCTGATTGCCGTTGATGTAGTGGGTGATGTGGGCATGGGGGCGAAGCGCTGGCTAGTGATTCCTGGTGTGATACGTTTTCAGCCATCGGAAATGATGAAGTTAGCAGCCCCGTTAATGGTTGCAGCCTATCTAAATCGCTGCGAACTACCGCCCCGCCTGCGCGATATTGTCGTGTGCGGGGTCATTATTGGCGTGCCTGTGGTGCTAACCGCGATCCAACCTGATTTGGGTACTTCGCTGCTGGTATCTAGCGCGGCCCTGATTGTCGTGCTACTGGCGGGCTTGTCGTGGCGTTTGATTGGATTTATTACCGCGCTGGGGGCTGCCGCAGTGCCGCTGCTCTGGATGAATATGCATAACTACCAGCGTCAGCGGGTATTGACGTTTCTCAACCCTGAAAGCGATCCGTTGGGGGCAGGCTGGAATATTATTCAGTCGACCACGGCCATAGGTAGTGGAGGGCTATGGGGCAAGGGGTGGC
>Ga0208919_1000249_pt1 | contig 39332 bp, 31 predicted proteins | sample 4_EtaG_FD_184076 | JGI IMG/M metagenome (GOLD analysis project Ga0208919, IMG submission 184076) | Marine viral communities from the Subarctic Pacific Ocean - 4_ETSP_OMZ_AT15127 metaG (SPAdes) (version 3) | ecosystem: Environmental > Aquatic > Marine > Oceanic | place: Pacific Ocean | collected... | reverse complement strand
GTGCGGCGCATGACATGGGGGTCGGAGGCATGGAAGCCGCAGGCGATGTTGGCGCAGTCGACGAAAGGCATCGCATCGGCATCCAGGCCGAGGTGCCAGTTGCCGAAACTTTCGCCCATATCGCAATTAAGCAAGGGGATGGCCATAGCGACTCCTATGTCGATGCAGTGGGTGCGCTTGATTGGTTAGCGCTGAATTGTAGTCCACCACCAATATATGAACATGGCTTGCCCAGTGCCAATCGTTTTTGACGATACTAACTATCGGGCGCTTCTATCATATTGTTATTTATTGGAAAAAGGGTTGACGCTTGGGCACGATACGCTTATCACATTAGGAGCGGGGCGTGATAATAACGTTGGTGAGATAGCGCTGCTGGGAGTGGCCTTAAAGTTGCATAGTGGTCTTGAAGTTGCGTAGTGGTGGTCAAGTTGCGTAGCTATCAGGTCGTCATGAGCCGTAGCACTCCGCCGGTCTCTTTGCGTATCAGCACAGCAGTGTTTTTACTCCAGTAAGTCATATTTGTAGGCGAGTCACTATGCTCGATTTTAAAGAACTTGAGGCGTTCGTATGGGCAGTGAGGCTCGGCTCCTTCCGTAAGGCGGCGACCCGCCTGCACCTTACTCAGCCCTCTGTTTCTGAGCGTATTTCACGCTTGGAAACCACGGTAGGAGAGTTGCTGCTGGAGCGTGCCGCCAGGCCTATTCAGCCTACTATGCGGGGCCGCGAGTTCTTTGTGCACGCTGAGCGGATGCTGCACCAGCGTGATGAAGCGATGAAGCTTTTCGATGACGAAGAGGCGTTTTCTGCACCATTGCGGCTCGGCACGATTGAAACCATCGCCCATAGCTGGTTTCCCGAATTTATGCGCCGTTTAACCGAGCGGTATCCGCGTTTGACCATTGAACTGACGGTCGATTACTCGCCGGTGCTCAATGAGCGGCTACTGGGCAACGAACTGGATATTGTATTGGCGATGAATGGCTATTCACCGCAAAAGCAGATCGAGTACGAGTCCTTGAGCCCTTATGAAATGGGCATGTTTGTCTCTCCGCGGCACGTCAAGCAACTGGGCGAAAGTGCCGACACTTGGGGCAAGCAGTTGCCGTTTATTTCATTTGGTAAGCAGGCTCGTCCCTATGCAGAGTTAGTGAGTTATTTGGCAGAGCAGGGAATCGCTAATCCTCGTATCCATAGCGTCAGCACACTAATGACCATTGTACGCATGACCACCGAAGGGTTGGGGATTGGCGCGCTGCCTGTCGCCACTGTGCTGGATGAGTGGCAGCGAGGGGAGCTCTACCGTTTCTCGCTACCGGTGCCGTTACCGGCCATGCACTATGATGTGATATGGCGCAACGCTAACCACCCGCGCTTTTGTCGTGGCGTTGCCCGATTGGCTCAGCAGTGTGCCTGCAGCTATGCCCAGGCGCGCCGTGCCGATATGACAACAACACTTTTCTCCGGGCGCTGGGTTACTGCTAGTGCCTCCTCTGGTACCACCGAAGCAACACACTATTAGCACCATACTATTAATAGAAATAAGAGGGTTCTTATGATGCGCAAGACAATAACGACTTCATTGCTCCTGGCGACCGCCTGCGGTTTAACGGTGACGGCTCATGCCGCGGAATGGACCATGGCCACGCCTTACGGTGATGCCAGCTTTCATACCCAAAACAACAAGCAGTTCGCTGAGGACGTGGCCGAAGCTACCGATGGCGAGTTAACCATTACCGTACATAGCGGCGGCTCGTTGGTATCGCATGGTGAAATCAAGCCGTCGGTTCGCCGTGGCACCATTGATGCGGGTGAAGTATTCCTCTCCGTTCTTTCCAACGATGATCCCATTTTCGAAGTGGATACACTGCCTGGTGTGGCCGGCAGCTATGACGACGCCTACGCGCTGTGGGAAGCCACCAAGCCGATGATCACAGAGCTGTTTGCCTATGAAGGGTTGATTCCGCTCTACGCCGTCGCTTGGCCTGCGCAAGGTATCTATACCTCTGAACCTCTTACTGACCCTGAGCAGTTTGAAGGCTTGCGCGTTCGTGCACCTAACATCAATACCCAGCGCTTTGTCGATAATCTGGGCGGTAGCCCCACCGAAACCGAAGAGTCTGATATACCCACTGCGTTTAGCACTGGCCGTGTGGATGCCATGATCACCTCAAGCTCTACCGGTAACTCCATGGCAGCGTGGGATTACGTGACTGATTACACCGACGCTAACCTGTGGCTGCCAAAAAATATCGTCTTCATTAGCCAACGTAGTTTTGATGGCCTGGATGAAGCGACTCAGGACGCTCTGATGGAAGCCGCCGCTGAGGCTGAAAAACGTGGTTGGGAGATGAGCCGCGAAGATAATCAGGCGAGCTTAGAAGCTCTGCAAGAGAACGGTATCTCTGTTTCAGAGCCTAACGAAGCCGTTTCAGAGGCACTCCAGGCAGCCGGTGACAAACTGTTTGAAGATTGGCAGTCCCGTGCTGACGACGAAGCCAAACAGGCGCTGGAATCCTATCGCGAGCAGCGCGACAGCTAAGCGCTATTTAGCCTAAACACGGTTTAAGCTAAGTACTTTTTAACTAGGCTCTATCGTGATGGTTTCCGCAGGGGCGGTGATTTTGGCGCTGCCCCTGCTTTTGCTACGCGCTTTTCCTAAGTACGTTTTATAAGTACGTTTCCCGCGTGCTTCGTGAGGCTGCGAACATGACGTTTAAATTCGACAAGCTCTATCGCCTGGGTGCTTGGGGTGCGGCGGCCTGCATGGTTGCCATTTGCACGCTGATAGCGCTTCAGGTGACCTTCCGCCTGGTAGATGCCCTGCTGGTGCTCGTGGGACTGAGCCGCCTGGGCATGAGTATTACCGGCGTTTCGGAAATCGCTTCTTATCTATTGGTGGGGGCGACCTTTCTGGGGTTGGCCTACACCTTTGTGCATCACGCCCATATTCGCGTGACGCTGTTGATTACCCGGCTACCATCGGCAATTCGTGTGTGGTTTGAAGTGTTTTGCCTCATCATCGCCCTGGCGATCAGCTTAATGCTCAGTTACGGCCTCATTGGGTTGGCGAGGGAGAGCGTGCAATACAACGATGTCTCTTCAGGCTTTGTGTCGATTCCGCTCTGGATCCCCCAGCTTGTGCTCGCGACCAGCGTAGGACTGCTCTGTTTGGCGCTGGCTGAAGCCCTGTTTATGGCGCTACGGATTGCCATTCGCGATCCTGCGAGTTTTCGTGAAGCGTCTGCCCCAGATGAAAGCGAGGGCCACTAAATGGTGACGATAGCTATGTCTTGGTTGAGTACGTCGCCTGTTGTGTTGAGTACGCAGCGGTTAACGGGGCCACTGTTAACACTGCTTCTGCCTTTTAAATTGGAGAGATCCTTGTGCTGCTACTAAGTCTCGCCACCATTTTCACCCTCGTGGTTCTGCTAGGGAGCGGGGTGTGGATTGCCTTTGCGCTAATCGGCACTGCCTGGATAGCGCTAGAGTTCTTCAGCTCTTTCTCGCCAGGCGCTATTTTAGCCTCCGATTTTTGGGGCGCCAGCTACGGTTGGGATCTCACCGCGCTGCCTATGTTTATCTGGATGGGGGAAATTCTGTTTCGCTCCGGGCTTGCGGACAATATGTTTCGTGGCCTGTCGCCCTGGCTGAACCGACTGCCGGGACGTTTACTGCATACCAATATTATTGGCAGCGGCATGTTTGCAGCGGTGTGCGGCTCTTCGGCGGCCACCTGTGCCACGGTGGGCAAAATGACCCTGCCAGAGCTCGAGCGGCGGGGTTACGACAGCAATATGGCGATTGGCACCTTGGCCAGCGCCTCCACTTTGGGACTTTTGATTCCACCCTCCATTGTGCTCATCGTTTACGGTGTGGTCACCGAACAGTCGATCTCCAGGCTGTTTATGGCCGGTATTGGCCCGGGACTGATGATCCTGGCCATGTTTATGAGCTACCTCATTTTGTGGGCGTTGCTCAAGGGCAACCGTGAAGGGCTTACCGGCGAAGATGAATCCGGTATGAGCTTTGCTGAAAAGCTGCGCAATACCTGGTCGCTGGTACCTATTCTGCTGTTGATCGGCGGGATTATCTTTTCGATCTATGGCGGGTTAGCGTCGCCTACTGAGGCCGCGGCAGTCGGTGTGGTATTGTCAATCGTGATTGCGCGCTTTAACGGTCACTTTGATCGCGACATTTTTAAAAGCTCGCTGTTTGCCGCCGTGCGTACCGCCTGCATGATCGCTTTTATTATTGCCGGTGCGTCGTTTTTAACCTCGGCCATGGGCTTTACCCAGGTGCCCATGAAGCTGGCGCAGGCGATTGGTGAGATGGGGCTTTCACCTACCATGCTGCTGATTGCGCTTACCTTGCTGCTGCTGGTGATGGGCTGTTTTCTCGACGGTATCTCGCTGATCCTGCTAGTCACCGCGATTATCATGCCGCTGGTGAGCGCCGCTGGGTTCGACCTGATCTGGTTCGGTATTTATCTGGTCGTGGTGGTCGAGATGTCCCAGATTACCCCACCGGTGGGCTTCAACCTGTTCGTGATTCAGGGGCTAACCGGTAAAGATATTCTGACCATTACCAAAGCCACGTTGCCGTTCTTTCTTCTCATGCTGTTGGCGATTGCCTTAATGCACATCTTTCCGGGTATCGCTCTCTATCTACCTGAGGCAATGACTCGGTGAGGTGCTTATAAAAGAAAGACGGTTAAGCATGAACTAGGGAGCCTCTGATTAACGTAATGAGCGCAGGCCAGACAAGGCAAAAATCAACGAAAAAGCGGAGTTTACGTGGGTGTAAATGAGCATTTTGAGGCGATTTTTAACGCCGTATGGGCAAGCGCAATAGTTAATCAGAGGTCTCCTAGAAAAAACGCTCTGGCCGGAACGCCTGATGGCATGCATGTTCTGGCCAGAGGTTTAAGATTTAGCGCGGGATTGGGGGTTAAGTTTTTTGAAAGCAATGTTTTTGTTGAATCCATCCGGGTCGCTGTACCCTTTACGCAACATCGTTAATGCTTCGTGTTGGGCTTCTCTACGGCTATTGAGTATAAGCGTATGATTTAGCAAGAGCTGCTGAGCATTTTCAAGCAGCTCTTTGGGATCAATAGCCGCGGGGGTGTCAATCATCAGCGTTTTAGCGATCAACTCCATTTTGGGCTGAACTTCTTGTAGAACGCTTTTAAATGAGAGAGAGGGCACATCCGCTTTCGTGCTTATATCGGCTATCAGGGCGGCCAGCTGTTCTTCAGGAGCTTTTGATAGGCAGGCATCCGCCGTGGGGCCGGATAGACGAACACACATATCCATTAAGCTATCGCTTTGATAGCAGGCGTGACTAAAACGTATGGTGTTGACCATCGCCGATGGGAGCCCCCATTTGGCTGCCAGCCATGCCCCAATAACGGTGTGGTCACCACCAAAGTAACGCTGCTCCTCCGCAATAAGCTGGGTATGGGAGATAGCACTATCACTATAGAGTTCGTCTGCTTGCTCGGGGTAAGTCGCACTCAGTGCCAATATGCCAATATCCTGTAGCAGCGCTGCTGTAAACGCATTACCTGCCTGTTTAGGGCACGCTTGTTCAGCAAGTTGGCGCGCTATCAGCGCAGACATGATAGACCGTCGCCAAATATGAGTATGCTGCGGCCCTTTACTGGGGTGCTGAAAAAGGTTAAAGCTCAACACGACCGTTAACGTTGCATCTAGTCCTAGTCGCTGGATAGCCTCCAGGCATGTTTGTGTCGGATTGGCGGAGCGGGTGTGGTGGACGCTATTGGCGAGAGATATTAACCGAGTGGTCAACGCTGGATCGTGTTCAATGGTGTCGGCAACATCGTTGATAGTCGCTTTTGACGATTGCGTTAATCTGAGGATGCGTAATGCGACTGAGGGAAGCGAAGGTAAGCGTTGGCACTTGAGGAAATCGCTGATCAGAAAACCAGGCAGTGCTTCAGTTAGCATTCCATACAGTGCTTCATCCTTGGTCGATGTATTAGTCACGTTATCTCCTGCGCACTTTGTAGCGTAGCCGCCAGCCATTATGAGGCGATACCTAATTTTACCATATATCCAGCTACTGTTGACGTTGTTATAGTTGGAAAAGAGCGGTTTGTGCTTTGTAGGCCGCTATATATACTTTATGAGGTTAGTGGCAGGCGTCCAAGCCGCTTCAGAATTAAAAAAGTGAGTGCAACAATGCACACAAAGAACGACGCGGCCGATATATTCCGCCAATTGGCAGAAGGCGTAGGGCACAGTGGGAGCCCGCGTTTTTATGCAACGTTGGTTGAACGTTTAGCGACGATACTAGGCGTTGATCATGTGTTAGTCGCCGATGTAACTCAATTGCATCGGGCTGAGACGTTGGCCGTTTGGTCAAATGGCAACTTGCTGAGCAATGTTACTTACACGCTGACCGGTACCCCTTGCGAGACTGTGTTAGGACGCGAAACCTGCCTTTATGACCATGATGTTCAGTCACGCTTTCCTGACGATAAACTGCTTTGTGAACTGGGTGCCGAGAGTTATTTGGGGCGGGCGCTCTATGCGGCGGATGGTTCGCTAGTTGGTTTGTTAGCGGTACTCAAAAACGCCCCCATGCAGTTGGACGATCTAGCCAATGAGATATTGCAAATCGCCGCCGCCCAGGCGGGTGCAGAGCTGTGCCGACAAAAAGCAGAGCAGGCATTAAGAAAGAGCGAAGAGGTCGCGCGGGAAAGTGAACGCCGTTTGGATACGCTGCTCAACCATCTGCCGGGCATGGCCTATCGCTGCCTGAATGACCGCAATTGGACTATGCAACTGGTGAGCCAAGGGGCCGAAACGCTGACCGGGTACCGGCCTGACGAATTACAGGGTAATCGGCTGATCAGTTTTGCTGCCCTGATTCATCCTGATGACCAGGACAAGGTCTTCCATGAGGTACAGTCGGCCATTGCCAACAGATGCCCTTACCGTGTGATCTACCAGCTGCGCCATCGCGACGGTGGTTATCGGTGGATGTGGGAGCAAGGCCAGGCCGTCATGGATGAGGCGGGCGAAATCGTATGCTTGGAAGGGTTTATCTCGGATGTGACCGACCAGCAAGAATCGCAGCGGGTGCAAAACGCCGTGGTTCAAGTGGCTTCTACGGTCACGACCCAAGTCGGGGATGGTTATTTTCAGCAGTTGATTGTGACCTTGGTCAAGGTGCTGGAAGCCGATGCAGGCTTTATTGCGTTGCTGCATACTTCACCCCAGGGCGATGAAAATGTCTATGGGCAGGCGACGACTGTCAGCATGGTGGTTGATGGGGCTCAGCGAGAACAGCACACCTTTGCGCTGCGAGGCTCGCCCAGCGAGCAGGTAGTGTTGGAGCGTGAAGCAGTCATGCATGATGGTTCGCCGCTGTTATTACCAGGCACACTGCTACCCACAAGAGCATGGATTGGGCGGCGTTTGGATAATGCCAACGGCGAGGCCATTGGCGTGATGATGGTATTTTATCGACAGCCGCTGACCACCAATGCGTTCGCCACCTCTGTGCTGCAAATTCTTTCGACCGGTGCTGCAGCAGAGCTTGAGCGTCGGCGCGACCATCGGCACATGCACCAGTTAGCCTATACCGACAGTACCACCGGTTTACCTAACCGCGTCCGTTTTATGGAGTTGCTAGCGCAAATGTGGCAAGAAGCCCAGCAAGGCGAACATGGGCTTTCACTGCTGTTATTGGATATCCGCCGTTTTAAAGAGGTCAACGATCTGCACGGTCACCAAGTGGGCGATCAACTGCTGGTGACAGTGGCTGATCGTTTAGCGAAGATCAGCCACTCATACGGCTCGTTGGCGCGTTTGTCAGGGGATGAATTTGCCCTGCTGGTGGCCGATGCCACCCCTCGTGACATTGGCAGCCTTGTGGAGCAGCTTCGCTTAGTGGTTAAGCCGCCGCTTCATCTGGAGCGGCGTGTCTTTCACCTCGATGTCAGCATCGGTTTTGCTCATTATCCGCAGCATGTGAGCGAGGCGGGCGAACTATTTAACGCTGCCAGCATTGCTCTCCACCACGCCAAGCGGCGCGAAAATAGTATCTGCCCCTACTCCCAAACGATGCGCCACGCGCTACATCGACGCCAACAGATGACCGAGCGACTCAGCGCGGCAATTACTGAACACAAGTTAGAACTCTACTTTCAGCCTCAGGTGAACCTTACCAGTGGTCAGTTGACCGGTGCAGAAGCCCTGTGCCGCTGGCACGATGCCGAGTGGGGCTGGGTGAGCCCCGGCGAGTTTATTCCCCTGGCTGAAGAGCGTGGTTTGATTCGTGCCTTGGGAGACTGGGTGCTGGAAGAGTCCGCAAGGCAGCTACTGGCATGGCGTGAACAGCCTGAGGGTGGGCTGCCAGGGAGGCTATCGATCAATATTTCCGCCCAACAGTTTGCCGATCCTGAGCTTACCCACCACATTGCGCAACTCACCGCCGGCGTTTCGTCGAGCGCTATCGCCCTGGAGCTCACTGAAAGTGATTTTATGCGCGACCCAGATCAGGCCGTTGAGATCACCCACGCCATGCGACAAGCGGGCTATGCTCTCTCTATCGATGATTTCGGCACCGGCTATTCTTCGCTTTCCTACCTACGGCGCTTCGCTGCCGACGCACTGAAAATTGATATTTCCTTTGTGCGTGAAATGCTCGAAAACAAAAATGACCGCACCATTGTTCAGGCCATCATCGCCATGGCAAAAGCGCTAGAGATGAAAACCGTGGCGGAAGGCGTTGAAACGCGCGACCAAGCGAATTTGCTTGCCGCAATGGGTTGCAATGAGGCACAAGGGTACTGGTTTGGCCGCCCGCTGCCTGCCGATGAGTTTGCGACGCAGTGGTTAACTACTTAGTCTTCTAGTTTGCTCATCGTCGTCTTCTATTAGCGTCATCGTCCTGTCATCACCTTTGGCATACCCTACGCGCCGCCAACCCGCGATGAAAGGAGTGCTCCCATGCGCCTGGCCCTGTTTGATCTTGACGACACCCTCCTGGACGGAGACTGCAGCGACCGCTGGAATTTATGGATGATAGAGCAAGGCTGGATCAGCGATGCCGAAGCGTTTATGGCGCGGGCGGAGAAAATGCACCAGGCCTATCACGCGGGGAAGCTAAAGCTTGAAGAGTATTTGGCCATGACCCTAGCACCGCTGCGAGGGCGCAGAGTGAGAGATGTGCAAAAAGAGGTCGAGCGCTTTGTTGCCACGCACCTGCAACCGCGTATTTTTGAACAAGCTTGGGCCTGTCTGGAAGCGCACCGCCAGGCAGGCGATACCCTGGTACTGATTTCCGCCTCGTCACGGCATCTGGTCGAGCCGATAGCGACCACTCTGGGTATTGAACACGTGCTGGCGGTAGAGCTAAGCGTGGAGCACGGCATCAATGAAGACGCGCGCTATACCGGCGGCAGCGAGGGTATTTTTTCTTATCGTGGCGGTAAGGTGCTGCGCTTAAAACAGTGGTTGGCCGAGCAGCAGTTCACCCCTAGCCACACTACTTTCTACTCAGACTCCCGCAACGACCTCCCGCTGTTGCAGTACGTGGATTGCCCTGTAGCGGTCAATCCCGATCCAGTGCTCGCTGAGGTGGCTAGCGTTGAAGGTTGGCGGCGCTTAGACTGGCGGGCGCCCTCAAGCGCTTCGTCACCTAATGCTCTGCCAGGAAAATCGGCGCATGTCTGATGCCTACTATCTAAAGTTAACCGAACAGCTTCGTATTTTGATCGACCAAAATGCTGCCCTGTGGGAAGGCAAGCTTCCCGCAGAGCGGTCATTGGCCGAGCGTTTTGCCACCACTCGTGTGACCCTGCGCCAAGCGCTTTCACAGTTGGAAATGGAGGGCTTAATCCACCGCAGCAACCGGCGCGGCTGGTTTATTTCTCCTGCCCGTTTAGTTTACGACCCCACCCGTGACGCGGGCTTTAACGACTATGTACGTGCACAGGGGCGGCAGCCACGCACGGCAGTATTGAAGCTGGAAACCCGTGCCCATCTGCCTGCCGCGCGGGCACTGAATCTGCCGGATGACCAGCCGTTTCAGCATATTCGCCGCCGCCGCTACGTGGATGACCGCGCGGTGCTGGTGGAGTCGCTGTGGGTGGTGCCCGAGCGTGCCCCAGAGTTGCTAGATATCTATAGTGGGCAATCGCTTTGGGGGCTGTTGCGCGAGCGCTGGGGGCACTACCTGGCCAATCGCTCTATTCGCATGGTCTCAGAAGCGCTTTCGCCAATGGATGCCGAAGAGCTATTCGTTGCGCCCGGCACTGCCGGGTTAAATATTAACCGTGCCATTTTAGACGACCAGCAGCGCCCTATTGAGTTTGATGAAGAGCACTGGCTGCACGATTCGCTGTGTATCAGTGTGGAGCTATCCGGTCAGCGCTAGCGGAAACGACCTAGTCGTGGTCATCATCAGTTAAAAAAACGGTCAAACAAGCGTCATCGCAGTGTCATTTAAAGCCTGCAGACTTCTGGTCTATACCAATTAGCCAGGAGCCCACCATCATGATGTCACGCCGTTTATTCCCCTCCACCTTGCTTGCAGGTGCCGCAGCCGTTGCACTTGCTTCAAACGCCCAGGCCACTGAATTAACCGTGTATACCGCCGTTGAGTCAGATGACCTGCAAAAATACGCCGAACGCTTCAGCGCGGCGCACCCGGATATCGAGATTAACTGGGTGCGCGACTCCACCGGCGTGATTACCGCCCGCCTGCTGGCCGAGAAAGACAATCCCCAGGCTGACGTGATCTGGGGCCTGGCCGCTACCAGCCTGCTGGTGTTGGAAGAGGAGGGCATGCTGGAGCGCTACGCTCCCGCTGGCGTTGAGAATCTCGACCCCAAATTTGTCGATGTGGCCTATCGTGATGGTGAAGACCCAGCTTGGGTGGGTATGGACGCCTGGGTCGCTGCTATTTGCTACAACACCATTGAGGGCGAGCGCCAGGGCGTGCCGATGCCGACCTCTTGGGAAGATCTCACCCAGCCAGAGTTTGAAGGCCATGTGATTATGCCTAACCCCAACTCGTCGGGTACCGGCTACCTGGATGTGGCCAGCTGGCTGCAGCTATGGGAAGAGGATCAGGGCTGGGATTATATGGATCGCCTGCATAACAACATTGCCCGTTACACCCATTCTGGCTCTGCTCCCTGCAGCCTGGCGGCCACCGGTGAAACCGTGGTGGGCGTGTCATTTGCTTTCCGCGGTGCGCGCTTGAAGTCCCAGGGTGCGCCTATTGAAGTTATCTTCCCTGAAGAAGGGCTGGGCTGGGATATGGAGGCCGCCGCTATTATGACTGGTACCGACAAGCAGGAAGCCGCGCAAACGCTTATGGATTGGGCAATCTCCCGCGATGCCAACGAACTCTATAACGAAGGCTATGCAGTGGTTGCCTACCCAGGTGTGGCACAGCCGATTGAAAACTACCCCTCCGATATTACTGATCGCATGATCGACGCCGACTTCCAGTGGGCTGCCGTCAATCGCGAACGCGTGCTGGCCGAGTGGCAGCGTCGCTACGATGGTAAAACCGAGCAATAAGCCGCGATCAGTTGCCCCGGCCAGTGTGCCGGGGCATGGAGATGTTATGCACACGACAATGACATCGCTGCTGGCGGCCGACACACCAACGGTGATGACTCCCACTACTCCCCATTTAACCATTGAAGCAGTCACTAAGCGTTTTGGTAGTTTTACCGCGCTGGATGGTATTTCCCTAACCATAAACGAGGGCGAATTTGTCTGCTTTTTGGGCCCCTCCGGATGCGGCAAAACCACCCTGTTACGCACGATTGCAGGGCTGACCCAGCAAACGACGGGCACGCTTATTCAGCGTGACAAGGATATCTCCACGCTGCCCACCCAGGCGCGGGATTTCGGCATTGTGTTCCAGTCCTATGCGCTGTTTCCCAACCTCACGGTGTTCAACAACGTGGCCTATGGGTTGCGCAACCGGCGGGTAGAGCGGTCACGCATCCAAGCACGGGTGGGTGAGCTGCTCGCGCTGGTGAACTTGACGGGCAGCGACAACAAGTACCCGGCGGCGCTTTCCGGCGGGCAGCAACAGCGCGTGGCGCTGGCGCGGGCATTGGCCACCGAGCCTGGCCTGCTGCTGCTGGACGAGCCGCTTTCGGCGTTGGACGCCCGGGTGCGGGGCCACCTGCGCAGCCAGATTAAAGCCCTGCAGGCGCGCCTCGGGGTGACCACCATCATGGTGACCCACGACCAGGAAGAAGCGCTGACCATGGCCGACCGCATCGTGGTGATGAACCACGGCGTGATCGAGCAAGTGGGTACCCCGGCGGAGATCTACCATCAGCCTGCCAGCGCCTTTGTGGCCTCGTTTATCGGCAGCATGAACTTCCTGGAAGTGACCGCTCAGGGCGATAACCAAGCGCTGCTGGGTACCATGCCCTGCGCCTGTCTATCGCATACCTTAAAAGTGGGTCAAGCCGCCCAACTGGCTATTCGGCCCGAAGCAGTGGCACTTAGCCGTCAAGCGGGAGCGCTGAACGGTGAGGTGATCGGCATCGAGTTTTTAGGTCCCTTTCAGAGGGTCACTTTGCGCCTAACGGACGTTGACCAAACGCTAATTGCCGATGTGCCTAGCCGCGATAGTACCGACTTAAACCTTTACCAGGGGCAGGTTCTAGGCATTCACCTGCCCGCCGAAGCCGCCCGTCTTTATCCCGCCGGGAGCAGCCAGCAATGATCGCCGAGAGCTTTGTAAAATCGGCGACCAAGCCGTCGCTAGAGTCGCTGATCCGCTTGTTGGCGTTACTCGCTGGCGTTGCATTGCTGGTGGTGGGGCTGCTGTTCCCACTCGTGACCATGCTGATCAAGAGCCTGCAAGACCGCGCCGGCGACTTTATCGGCCTAGCTAACTTTGCCCACTATTTTCAAACCCCGGCGCTGGTCAATTCGATCGCCAACTCGTTGCGGGTGGCGTTGATGACCACCGGTGTGGTGGTCGGGTTAGCGTTTTTATGCGCCTACGGGATCACCCGAACCTGCATGCCGGGCAAGCGGCTATTTCGCATGTTGGCGATTCTGCCCATTTTGGCGCCATCGCTGCTGCCCGCGATTAGCCTGGTCTATCTGTTTGGCAATCAGGGATTTCTGCGCGATTTACTGGCCGGCCAATCGGTTTATGGACCCATCGGCATTGTCATGGGGATGAGCTTCTGGATATTTCCTCACGCGCTAATGCTGCTGACCACCGCGCTGACCAACAGCGATGCGCGGCTCTACGAAGCGGCCGAAGCGCTGGGTACCCCCAAGTGGCGTACGTTTTTGACTATTACCTTGCCCGGCGTGCGCTACGGGCTGATTTCTTGTCTGTTTGTGGTGTTTACCCTGGCGATTACTGACTTCGGCGTGCCTAAAATTATCGGTGGCCAGTTCAGTGTGCTGGCTACCGACGTCTATCGCCAAGTGGTGGGGCAACAGAACTTTCAGATGGGGGCTGTGGTGAGCGTGATTCTGCTGCTGCCTGCAGTGCTCTCGTTTATCGTTGACCGCTGGATACAGCGGCGCCAAGTGGCGCAACTCTCGGCACGGGCCGTGCCGTGGCAGCCTAGCCCCAGCCCGCTGCGGGATTGGATATTTACACTGCTGTGCTACGCGGTGGCGGGGGCCATTGTGCTGGTGATCGGCACAGCGGTGTATGCGTCGCTGGTGCAGTTCTGGCCCTACAACTTATCGATAACCTTTGAGCATTATACCTTCCAAGGCATGGCCGATGGTGGTTGGGGGGCGTGGTTTAACTCGCTCAAGTTAGCGTTTAGCGTGGCCTTGGTGGGCACGTTAGTGATCTTCTTTAACGCCTGGCTAATCGAAAAGAGTGAAGGCTTTCGCCCGCTGCGCCAAGGGCTGCACTTTATGGCCATGCTGCCCATGGCGGTGCCTGGCATGGTGCTGGGGCTTGCCTATATCTTCTTTTTCAATCAGGCGGGCAACCCGTTTAACTGGCTGTACGGCACTTTGATGATTCTGGTGCTCAACACGTTGGTGCACTTTTATACGGTGTGTCACCTCACCTCGGTAACCGCGCTTAAACAGCTCGACCCTGAGTTTGAAGCCGTCGGGGCCTCACTGAAAGTACCGTTTTGGACAACCTTCTGCCGGGTAACGCTGCCGGTGTCGCTGCCCGCGGTACTGGATATATCGGTTTACCTGTTCGTCAATGCGATGACCACGGTATCGGCAGTTGTGTTCCTCTATAACAGTGACACGCGGCTGGCCTCGGTGGCGGTGCTGCACCTGGATGAAGCCGGTTACTTTGCCAGCGCTGCGGCCATGGCCGTGCTGATTTTCCTCACGTCTCTGGTGGTGAAGCTGCTCCACACCGCACTCACCCATGTTTTATTAAATAACGCCCAGCGCTGGCGCCATGCGTGCTAGCTGACACCTAGACAGCCGCTGTGCTTACTATTAAAGTGTTTTAAAAATCTGGTATATACCAAAATGACCGATAACGTGAGCAAGGACATAAAAGACCCCTATTTACTAACCCCCGGGCCGCTGACTACTTCCCATGCGACCAAAGCCGCCATGCTGCGTGATTGGGGCTCCTGGGATGACGACTTTAACCAAGTGACTGCCGGCATTCGCACCCAGCTGCTTGCCATGGCCGAGGCAGCAAGCGACGAGTACGCCTGCGTGCCTATGCAGGGCAGCGGCACCTTTGCTGTTGAGAGTGCGCTGGCTTGCGCCACTGATCCCAACGGTAAAGTACTGGTGCTGATGAATGGTGCTTACGGCAAGCGAGCCGGCCAACTGCTGGATACTATAGGGCGCGTCTATATCACCTTGGATAAAGGCGACTATCTGCCACCCCAGCCCAATGAGGTGGCGGCGCTGCTGGAGCAATATCCTGATATTACAGCGGTATTTTTAGTGCACTGTGAAACCAGCTCGGGCATTTTGAACCCGTTAGAGGCGATTGCAGAGGTGGTGAACGCTCATGGTAAAACGCTCATCGTCGATGCGATGAGTTCCTTTGGCGGCGTACCCATCAGCCTCGCGAAAACACCCATCGATGTGCTGGTTTCCTCTGCCAACAAGTGCATCGAGGGCGTGCCTGGATTTGGTTTTGTGATTATTCGCAAAGCGCTGCTTGAAGCAGGAAAGGGGCGCGCCCACTCACTGAGCCTGGATCTGCACGACCAGTGGTCGTATATGGAACGCACTGGTCAGTGGCGCTTTACGCCGCCCACTCACACCGTGGTGGCCTTTCAGGCCGCACTTGCCCAGCACCGGGAAGAAGGCGGTGTGCCAGGGCGCTGCGCGCGCTATACCCGCAATCGTGATGCGCTGGTAAAAGGCATGAGAGCGCTAGGCTTCAGCACGCTGTTAGAAGACGAATGGCTATCGCCGATCATCACTACCTTCTTAAGCCCAACCGATCCAGCGTTTGAGTTTAACGCTTTCTACGCGGCGCTAAAGGCGCGCGGGTTTTTGATCTATCCCGGCAAGTTGACTGAAGTGGAGAGTTTTCGTATCGGCTGCATTGGTCAGCTAGGCACCACGGTGATCGCGGAACTGCTAAGCGCCATTCAAAACACACTTGCCGAGATGGGCGTTAGCCTTTTTCCAGGCCTATCTTCACAATCAGGGAGCGCCTAATGCAGTATCAATCTCCCCAATGCTTGCAAGCGGTTATCTGTGACTGGGCAGGCACGCTGGTCGACTTTGGCTCCTTTGCGCCTACCCAGATCTTCGTCGAAGCGTTTGCTGAGCTGGGCGTGGCGATTAGCCTGGAAGAAGCTCGCGGCCCCATGGGTATGGGTAAGTGGGATCATATTCGGACACTCTGCAACCATCCGGACATCGCCGAACGCTTTGTTCAGGCGGTAGGCCACGCGCCTTCTGATGACGATGTAACGGCGCTTTATGAGCGCTTTATGCCGCTGCAGATTGCCAAAATTGCCGACCACTCGGCGGTGATTCCCGGCGCGCTCGACACCTTAACTACGCTGCGCGCCCAGGGGCTGAAAATCGGTTCCTGCTCTGGCTACCCGGCGGTGGTGATGGAAAAAGTCGTCGCTTTGGCTGCGGATAACGGTCTGCAAGTTGATCACGTAGTGGCGACGGATGAGGTGCCCAATGGCCGTCCGTATCCTGCTCAGGCGTTGGCCAATGTGATTGAGTTAGGCATCAGCGATGTGGCTGCCTGTATTAAAGTGGATGACACCACGCCGGGCATTCTTGAAGGGCGCAGCGCGGGGATGTGGACGGTGGCGCTTACCTGCTCGGGCAATGCGCTGGGGCTAACCTATGCGCAATATCAAGCGTTGAGTGATGCCGAGCGCCACGCCGCCCACGAGCGGGTGGCCGCGCAATTTGCCCCCTCAGCACCACACTACTGCATTGAGACCATTGCCGAGCTACCTAGCGTGGTCGATGCCATTAATACACGTCTTCAACAGGGAGAGCGTCCTTGAGTCCAGCCGCGCTTGCTCTGGTGCTGGTCTCGGTATGCATGCACGCCGGATGGAACGTGTTGGGCAAACGCAATGCGCCGTCGTTAGCCTCTTTTACCCTGGCTTACGGCGCGGGTGGTGCGGTGATGCTGCCGCTGGTGTTGATTGGGCCGTCACTCACTGCATTACCAAGTGCATTCTGGGGCTGGTTGGCGCTTTCGGGATTATGCCAAATGCTCTACATGGGCGGCTTAGCCTGGGCCTACGCGAGAGGGGACGTTAGCGTACTCTACCCCATCGCCCGTGCATTGCCGGTAGTGTTAGTGCCGCTGGTATCCATTGTGCTGTTGGGTAGTCGGGTGCTGGATCGCTGGGACGGCCTTGGTATGGTGCTAGTCGTGGCAGGCGCGCTCTGCCTGCCGCTTAGCCATCCGCAGGCGCGCAGGTTATCCACCTACCTCACGCCCGCCATGGGGTTTGCGTTGCTGGCAGCGGCGGGCACCGTTGGCTATTCACTGATCGACAAGCAGGCCCTGGGGCTAATGCAGGGGGCAGGGCATAGCGGGTTAACCGCCGGAGCGGTGTTTATGGTGCTGCAAGCGCTGATGACGCTAAGCTGGTCGGTACCGCTACTGGCGTTGCTACCGGCAGAGCGCCGCCGCCTGCCTGCACTCCGCCAGCAGGGGCTGACCATGCTGGTCGTCACCGGGCTGATGATGACCTGCACCTATGGCTTGGTATTAATCGCCATGGCGCTTACCGACGAGGTGAGTTATGTGGTGGCGCTGCGTCAGCTCTCCATTCCAGTGGGGGTGCTAATGGGTGTGCTATGGCTGAAGGAGCCCGCATCCAGGGCAAAAGCCATCGGTACGCTGGTGATGTTGGCGGGGCTGGTGCTGGTGGCGCTTTAGGCCATTACGCTGGCGGCGCTATTGGCACCGCCAGCGTGAGGTGATCTAGCCAGCCATCGTCGTTGTTTTCGGCTGCCAGCGGATTGTCAGTTCTTCGATGCTACTGGGCATCCCCAGCTGATTCCGCTTGGGGGCTGTCATTTGGTTGATAAGCAGTGGAATATAAGATGGTCAAGATAATGGCAGTGAATATATATATGAACGTGTTTACTAGTGGGGTTATCAAAGCAAAAGATATCAGGCTAAAGAATTGACCGCCAATCAAGCTAGAAAAAAGTCCAATGCAATATTCAAAAATAAATAGCAGAGCGATTAATAAGGCAAGTGAAAAGAATAGCGACCACTGGCAATTTTTAGTCATGCTCAAAGATTCTCTCAACGATATGCTTCTGTCTAGTGCTATGCCTACAAAAATAAGTGACAGCCTTAATGTGAAAAACAGAGTGACCAGGAAGAAAGTTAAGGGGATAATGCCCATCAAGATGTTGTACATGATAAGGGGTAATGAAGCTCCGATAAACATGCTTGGTACTATCCATAAAGCCAAGAATCCAATGCTGTACAAAAGATATTTTATTTCGCGCTTTTTGAATTTCAATTTAAAAGGCTCTGGCTGTTCGTCGAGTAAAATTGTCCGTGTTGTATTTATTGAGATGATCGTCAGAATGGCCATGTCAGCAACAAAGAAAAGTATATATAAAAGTGAGCTGGCACTGCCATATGAAAATCCTGTATAAGCTGATCCGTAGCGCACCAATTGAAGCAAGATATACAAAATTAAAGGCAAGATGACGCCTTTTAATATAGCGATACGATATTGGTTAATAAGATACAGTGAGCCGAGGGTGAATTTTGCAAACATGCAATTTCCTTAGTTTTAGTGTGTTGTCAGGGAGACAGGTCGGTAAATTTTAAAAAAACACCTATAAGAGAGGTGTAAAGTGAGATTGTTGCGTTTCTGTAAATAGATACATAGAAAATTTTGACCACAGAATATTAATTCTCTGCTAGTTGAACTCTTCGAATATTTACTTTGTTGGTGCTAAATTTTATTCGGAAAGTCTTTCTAATTATCCTGTGGCTAAATTCATCCCATTTTGGCGGCTGGGAAAAACTTTAAGACGATGATGCTTCTGCAACGCTATCGCTAAGGAAGACAGCTTTATGTCTTCCCTGACGGATAGTGGATGGGGCAATATCCATTTTTTTAATAATGTGCTAGAGCTTATTCCTCTGTTGAGGGGAATAAATAATACAGCTCCTCAATATTGTTCTCATGAACGATGCGCTCTAAAGAGTAACCTGCCGAATTGGTGTAATGGATGTCTGCGCCATGTTCGATTAACGTCTTTACGCCATCAATATTTTCAGCAATAGCTGCTATTAAGAGAGGGGTGTTATATGGAGCATTGTCATCAACGCTATAATTAGGGTTGAACGTCATTGATAAAAGGTGATTTAGTTTAGATAGCATATCTTCCCTTCTTGCTATCTCGAATAAAAGTTCGCTATTAGCTTGAGTTATATTTTTTTCAGGTATAGATTCCATTAAATCTAATATTTCATCTAAATCATTGCCCCTCTTTAATAAAATATCAAAGAAGGTAGCGCCTTTAGGGCTAACAACAGTAAAGTCGGCGCCATGCTCCAGTAGTAGCTCAACTCCTACCAAGTTGTCATTCACAGAAGCTAATAGAAGTGGCGTATTATATGTTGCTGTTTCCAAACACGGATGCATCTTTGGATTTGGATCCCCTCCATTTTCTAACAGCATAGCCAAAACTTCATTGCTAGACCATTTTGCGGCTGCTTCCACAGGAGTTTCACCCTGAAAGTTAGTAATGTTAGGATCTGCACTCTCCGCTAATAATTTTTCAGCTAAAGCAATATCATTGTAAATTGCTGCCATAAGCAAAAGCCCTGCACCACAAGCATTTGTGATATCAGGGTTAGATTCACTACTAAGCAGCTCGAAAGCTAAAGAGTTATTATCCATTGCCAGTATAGCTTGATTAATCGGTGTGTCAGGATCATTTTCATGCTCGCATGCGCAATCTGCGATTACACTAAAGCTCACCATTGATAATATTAATGTAGCAATGGCGCTAAAGCTTCTCTTGATATTCATTTAATATCCTTATTCTAATTCCAGTTATCAATCTGCCATGTTTGTTTTCCAGCAGTTTCTCTACAACTGTCCATGTTGTCACCAAACCTTGCAGGTATGGTTAATAGCTTTGAATTTGGTATGACTTTGGTGTCTGAAATTAATTCTTGAATCTTATTAGCCCCATCTGCAATCTGTCCTACTGTTTCAATTTCATCTGGAACCTCGCCTCCTCCTAATGCTGTCGAAATAATCGCACAACCAAGGATACCTGATGTTGAATCGTCATGGGTTGCGGTTGAAGGACTCAGACCGCCGCTGTACCTACCTGAATTGTCAAGATATTGACAATGGCCATCTCTATTCACTGCCATTCCTTGTCCTATACAGGCTCGTTCATCTTCCAGATCCAGGCCTGGGGCGCTCATGCTGTACAGGTGGCCGCTGGTTAGCACTACCAGTTAAGATTTTTGTTGGCAATGCTACCGCCTACCGCCAAGGAAAGCAGCTGGATGCCCCTCTTAGCATATGTTGAACAAAGCAAGGTCCATGTTATAGTTACTAGTTGAGTTCAGGCCTTACTGCACCGAGGCAGTTGATGCTAGTATAAAAAAAACTATGATACCGATCACACCAAAAAGTATGTATCCATAAGAAATAAATATGTACAGCCTTACCCAGAATAAAAGCTTTGGGTTAAAATCATCATTCCACCTTTTTGGGGACAGTATGTACTTAGTAAACGTTCTTGACCTCTTTGCAGGGTTTGGTTCGGATTTTACGTTAAAATACATTTCATAGATATTTTTTTCCTTTTTAATTTCTGATTTTAACTTCAGATAAGTTAGTAGGTTTGCAATTCCCACAATGTAAAATATATAAAGCCAAGGCATTAGCTGTTAGCTCCTTAGTCGTTACAGTCTAAAATGTACTGTTCTGCTTGAACCCCAGATACGACAGCAGCACCAAAGCCATAACCTCCCCTAATCCCGCCTGTAACTCCATCAGTACCGGCTGATAGTGAAGTGTCGCCTCCCCATACACCAGTACCAGCAGAAATAGATGTAAACCCTCGCCAATCAGTTCCACGTTGATTCTCAGGTGCACCATAATTTGCACTTCGACCAACAGACCCAACTATGGCTGCTCCACCACCAGCTCCTATTCCCGCAATGGTTGATATACCCTTACTTGATGCTTTCAGTGCTAATTCGGCTGCCAAGCCCTGTCCGCCCGCTACAGAAAGCATAGCTTCATTGTTATCTAAGACGCTTAATGCAGAGCACATTGACTGAGCAGAAGCTGTGCTCCTCTCATCTACATATTGCCCAAACATTCTCGGGACATCTTTGAGCGCTCGCCAAAAAATATGTTCTTCACCTACTCCAGTTTGTTGGTTCTGAGGAGACATACTTCGCCCATAGGCTTGACCTGCTGGAATACTAAGCGGATCTAAATGATGCATATTCGCCCCAAACAACCCCAACGGGTCCGCCATGCTTATTGGGTTAGTGACGTAGCCATACAAGTTCGTGCCGCCATTGAGGCCAATAGGATCCTGGCTAATGTAACGCCCTTGCTGTGGGTCGTAGTAGCGGTGGCGGTTGTAGTAGAAGCCACTTTCTTCGTCGTGCCATTGGCCCTGGAACCGGATCGGCTGGGTGAGGTTGCGCACGGCGCGTTGGTTTTTGACCGCTGCCCAGTCGTCCGGTTCGGCGAGCCAACGGGGCTGGCCGCTGGGGGTGACCAGTTGCATGGGTGTGCCCAGGGCGTCGGTGATGTAGGCGCTAAGCACTTGGCCTTGCTGGGTGTCATCAATACGCAGCATGGGCACAAAACTGCCCGGCTCGTAGACCACCGTGGTGCGCTGGTTCTCGGTTTCTTCCCGCACAATGCGGTCACCGTCCCAGCCGTAGTGAGTGGTGGCGGTGGTGCCGTTGGTGTCACGCACGGTTTTGCTGATGCGGCGGCCCAGGCCGTCGTAGCGGTAGGTGGCTTCGCGGGTCGCTCCCAGTTCGCTAGCGTGGATCAGGTGCACTAAGCGATTGGCGCCGTCGTAGCCCAGGGTTAGGCGTTCGCCGTTGGGCTGTTGGCGTTCGACCAGGTTACCGGCACCGTCGTAGCGGTAGCGGGTACCGTTGAGTTGAGTGAGGCGGTTATCCGGCAGGGCCTGCTGGTCGTCTTGAGGCACTAACCGATTACCCGCCGCGTCTACTGAGTAGCGGTGGGCGGCTAGCATTTGGTCGATGGTGTGAGCCATGGTGCTAGGGTGATTTGGCTTTTAGGCAGATTACCGTCTGGTAAGGTGAAAGGAAGGCTTCCCAGACGGTCAAGCTACAGTGATTCGTGCTGCTATTATTTATTGCTTAGTCTCAGGAGCGACTTATCGGCGATTCTTTTTATCCCTTTTTACATCCTTTTCTTTTTGATATTTATCTAGGTAGTCACCGAAGCCTTGTATGAGAAGTATGAATGTGGTGCCAATCGCTATTACGCCAGAGATCCTTAACACCCACATCAGTAGCTCCCACTTCTCCACTACGAAACTCTTATCAGATCCAAGCGCGAGTATGGCGCCACTCGCAAAAAAAATCATAAAAGATGAGAGTCGGATTTTATTGATTAACTTCATATCATTTCTCCCTATCTCCCTTTCTTAAAACTGTCGTGGTTGTTTTACAGTGCTGAATCCCACCTGCTAGGCCAAAACTAGGGCCAAGCCAACCGCTTGCTCCAGCTAAAGCCCCTCCACCAACATCAATAGATGCACCGCCTCCTTTAATAACAGCACCGCGCACAAAAGGCCCCCAAGTTTCTGAAACGCCATCTTCAAGGGGAGCGGAGCCAACACTCGCATTTCCTCCAACGCCTGCCCCTCTAAACATACCTAGGCCATACTGTTGGCATTCAGTCATGACCCAGGCAGCGTTACCAACATTGTCGAACTTTAAGCCCGTCGACACTGTTTGGCCGAATACACCGCCGAATGTTTCTACAGAAGCGTTTCCTTCACCGGTTATAACAATATTTTCTGCAGCCCTACTCACAGTGTTGGATTGGCTATAAGGCCCGCCTCCCAGGCCATAGACTCCACTGAGCCCTTGTGGGTCTACTTCGATGCTTGGTGCAACCGAATATTGATACATGTTTACCCCGCCTCTTAACCCAATCGGATCCTGACTAATATACCTGCCCTGCTGCGGGTCGTAATAACGGTGGCGGTTGTAGTAGAGGCCGCTCTCTTCATCGTGCCATTGACCCTGGAACCGGATCGGTTGGGTGAGGTTGCGCACGGCGCGTTGGTTTTTGACCGCTGCCCAGTCGTCGGGTTCGGCGAGCCAGCGGGGTTGGCCGTTGGGGGTGACCAGCTGCATCGGGGTACCCAGTGCATCGGTGATGTAGGCGCTGAGCACTTGGCCTTGTTCAGTATCATCAACACGCAGCATGGGCACAAAACTACCCGGTTCATACACCATCGTGGTGCGCTGGTTATCCGTTTCTTCCCGCACGATGCGATCACCGTCCCAGCCGTAGTGGGTGGTGGCGGTGGTGCCGTTGGGGTGGCGTACGGTTTTGCTGATGCGTCTTCCCAGGCCGTCGTAGCGGTAGGTGGCTTCGCGGGTCGCCCCCAGCTCGCTGGCGTGGATTAGGTGCACTAAACGGTTGGCGCCGTCATAGCCCAGGGTTAAACGTTCGCCGTTGGGCTGTTGGCGTTCGATCAGGTTGCCTGCACCATCATAGCGGTAGCGGGTGCCGTTGAGCTGAGTGAGGCGGTTATCAGTCAGTCCTTGCTGCTTGTCTACCCCCTGCTCTAGCCGATTACCCGCCGCGTCCACAGAGTAGCGGTGGGCGTGGTCGCCGTGTTGGCTGCCGATCAAGCGTCCGGCGGCGTCGTAACTGTAAGCAATCACCTTGGAGGCTTGGTCGCCTTCTATATTGCGGAAACTCATCCGCCCCAGGGCGTCGTACTGGTACTGCTGTTCGTTGGCGGCGCTGTTGGCACCGCGCAGGGTAAGGTGGTCTAACTGACCGAGATGGGTATAACCGCGTTCTAAAATTAGCGGCTGTGATTGCTCACTACCGCTGAGGCGGCGCTGGGTCTCCCGGTGCAAAGCATCGGGTTCCAGGGCGATCTCAAGATCCAGGCCGGGGGCGCTCATGCCGTGCAGGTGGCCGCTGCCATAGGTATGCCAGTTTAGTGCGGGGAGATCCCCAAACTGGCTGGCCTGGGGCGCGCCGGTAGCCGTGAGGCTGTGCTGGTGCTGCCACTGCCAGCCGCTATCGGCATGTTGCTGCTGTTCGCCGATTAAGCGTTGGGCGTGGTCGTAGTTAAAACTGACCTCACCGTGGTCGTTGGTGACGCTGAGTAGCTGGCCATTCGTACCCCACTGGTACTGCTCCGTGCTGGCCGGGGCGTGCTCGGTCGCGGGTAGATGGCGGGCGGTGAGGCGACCGGCTTGGTCATAGTCGTAGCGGGTAACCAGCGGCTGGCCGTCGGGGCCAGGGCGGTTGGCTTCGACACGTTCGATCAAGCGCCCGGCGTCATCGTAGCGATACTGCTGCTCCCGGCCATCGGGGCCGGTCTCGCTGGCGAGGCGATCCATCTCGTCGTAAGTAAAGCGGTACACCGCGCCGTTGCCCAGGGTCAGCTCGCTTAAGCGGCCCACGTCATCATAGGCGGTGAACTGCTGGCTGCCGTCGGCCTCGATGCGCTGCACCGGGCGGCCGTGGTCATCAAAGAAGAACTGCTGCCTAAACCCTTGCGGGCCTTCCAGCTCCACCAGCCGCCCAAGAGCATCCACATGGTGGTGCCAGTGGGTGCCGTCCGGCAGTTGCGTGGCGAGTCGCCGACCCATCTCGTCGTGCTGGGTGCGGGTGGTCTCGCCCAAGGCGTTGGTGACACTGGCCAGATAGCCGTGGCGGTCATAGGCGTATTCGATGCGCTGCTGGGAGCAGTCGATTTGGGCGGTGACCTGGCCCAGGGCGTTCCACTCGCGCTGGTGGGTCGCCCCACCCGCATCGGTAATAGTTGTGGGGCGATCAGGCAAAGCATCGTGTTCGTAGGCGAAGGCGGTAGTGCCTTCCGGCCCGGTGACTTCCACTGGAAGCCCCTGTTCGTTGCGCGTTATTTGCCACGTTTGATCCTCAGGCCCTTCGATACTCACCGGCTGGCCCAGGGGATCGCGCTCAATCGCCCAGCGGGTGCCGTCCGGGCCGGTCTGTGCAATCACTTGCCCATGCTCATCCCGTTCGATCAGCGTCTCGTGACCCAGCGGATCCACCGTCGCTACCTTGAGACCCGCCCGGTCGTAGCGGAACTCGATGCGCGAGCCGTCGGCGCGGGTGTGGGCCGTCCAGCGGCGACCGGGGCCGCTGCCCACAAAGTGGTAGCGCTCCTCCCGGCCCAGGCTGTCGGTGACCAGGGTATGATCCACCTGGTAGCTATAAGAGCGTGCCAGGCCACCGGCTTCCTGCTGGCCGACCACCCGGCCATCCGGGGCGTGGCGATCCCAGGTGTAGTGGGCTTCCATGCCCCCGGGCACCCGGTGGGCGGTCAGCATGTGATCTTGCCACTCAAACTCGCGCACCACTTCGCCGTGGCGGTGGCGCACCGCAATCAAATCACCCACGGGGCTAAACGAGTAGCGCACCAACCAGTCGTCCTGGGCGCTGCCATCGTGTGCTTGCACCAGCTTGACGCCGGTTAGGCGCTGCCCGGCATCGTCGGGCTGGGCAGGAAGCAGGCTGTCGTAAACGAATTGATAGCGACGCTGGGCGCTGTCGATCACCGTGACCAGCAGACCACCTTCCCAGTGGTACTGGGTGGCATAGCCGTTGCGATCGCGCTCTTCGATTAAGGGCCAGCGAGCAGCGTTATCGCTTGAGCTATTACCCGAAGCCGCATCCGTGGTGGACGCCATGTTTGCTGGCTGGGCAGAAGTTGGGCTGGCAAACACATAGTAAAGCCCGCTGGCATCGCTTAACACGATACGCTCCGGGTCATTTCGCAGCGTCTCATCCAACGCTTGCCAGCGGGGCGCATCACTGTCTTGATTAGGCATATCATCCGGAGCACTGGAGCTAGTGCTCCCCCCACGGCGTATCCACAGCTGTTCGGTGGGCGAGAAGCGCGCCTGGCCGGGGGCCAGTGCGCCAAAGGTAATTTGACGCCCCTGGGCATCGTGGACAATACAGGCATCATCGTTCTGGGTAATGGCCAGGGACTCGCCGGGGAGCGACCAGCCCTGACCGAGTACCCCAATCCGCCCGTTGCTGGAGAGATAACCCCGGCTAAATACAAACGGCCGTGGCGCGGGTAGCGCAAAATCGGTCTCGGCGGGCAGCAGCTTGGCGCCCAGCAGCGGGTTCACTGGGCTACCCACCGCGGGTTGGCAGGCACTGCAGTCGTCGGCCAGGCCATCGGTGATATCGATATCGTCTAACGCTAGCGGGGTCGCGGTGGCAATCTCACTGCTCAGCAGCGGTGCCTGGTGCGGCTCGAGGGTGACGTCCTCGCTCTCCTCGGGCTCGGCTTCCCCGGGTAAGCGGGGCAGCACAATGGCGTGGCCCTGGCCGCGCCCGGGGCTACCGCCGGAGTTGATCTTGACCTGGGGGCCGACAATGGTCACGCCGCCGGGGTCGAGCTTGATAAAGCTACCCCCGGCTTTAAGGGTGATCTCACTACCCGCTTCCAACACGATCTGGCTGCCCGCCTTGTGGTGCAGCTCGCGGCCGGTCTCCACCAGTTGCGCCTCGCCGTAGACCTCATGGCGGGTTTGATCGACCTGGAGGTGGTCATCGCCCTTGATCTGGGTGTAGCGCTTGCCGTGTACGGTGAGGTGGTCGTCGTTATGGATTTCGCTCAAGCGGTTGCGGTGCAGCTTGAGGTGGCTGTCCCGACGGATCTCCTCGGTGCGGTCGTTAAGGGTCAGCAGCTCCAGGTCTTTCTGGGCATGCAGCCAGATCTGCTCTTCGCCGGTGGCGTCCTCAAAGCGCAGTTCGTTAAAGCCTTCCGACTTATGGCTCTGGGTGCGGATCACCGTGCGGGTCTTGTTGGCCGGCAGTGGATAGGGCGGGGTATTCACCGCGTGGTAGGTGCGCCCGGTGACCAGCGGCTGATCGGGGTCGCCCTCTAAAAACGAGACAATGACCTCGTGGCCGATTCGGGGGATCGCCATACTGCCGTAGCCACCGCCTGCCCAACCCTGAGCCACCCGTACCCAACAGCTGGCGGTCTCGTTGGGTTCGGCGTAGCGATCCCAGGGGAACTGCACCTTGACCCGGCCGTGTTCGTCGCAGTAGATCTCTTCGCCTTCGGGGCCGACCACAAAGGCCACCTGGGGCCCATCGACCCGCGGTTTGGGATTGGGCATCGGGCGGAAAGTCTGATCCTTCGGCATGATCACCACGTCATTGTGGTAGCGGGTCATCAGCTCGCCTGACTGGGCACTGCTCCCGTTATTTCCCCGGGCCATACCGTCCTCTTCCAGGGCCTGGGGCTGCTCGCCGTGGTGAACCACCGAGACCACCTGCCATGCTTGGTTAAGGCTATCGATATCGTGGTCGGTGAGGGTAAAGCAGACGCCGGGGGCGAGCTCAGGCAGATCACTCTCCGCTTCAGCGGTGGTGGCGTCGGCGCGCAGGGACTCTAAGCGGTGGCGGGTAAAGGGCTTACCGGACGCGTCCTTCTTATAGCGGCCGGGGTAGTCAAAGTGCTCGTAATCCTCCCGCTGGGCGTGTTCGCCCAAGTTGGGAGCGAGGTGCTCGTGGATCTGCGCATAGGGCGGGTTTTTAAAGGTGTAGTCCTTGAGCATCGCCGAAGCAGGGCGCACCCGGTTGGCCTGACGCAATTTACGCAGGTGGCGTCGGGGCGGCGTGCCCCCGGCGCGACTGTGGTAGGTGCGCTCGCCCACGCTGGGCAGCACCACCGTGGCATCGGCAAACACCAGCTGGTGTTTACCACCTTCGGCATTTTCAAATTCATGAAAATAGAAGCAGCCCTCTTCGGCGGCTAAACGCTCGATAAAGGCCAGGTCGGTCTCGCGGTACTGAACCAGAAATTCACGATCAAGGGGCGTGCGGGTGGTGGCAAAGCCGATATCGTTGAGGCTGCGTTCGCTGGCGAGGGTGGTGATGGCGTCAAAAGGCGAGGTGTCCTGAAAGATCCGCGAGTTATGGCGCAGCGATAACCGCCATAGCGCCGGACGAATCTCTACCCGGTAGAAGCTGCGCCGGTGTCCCCTGTCGCCGCGGTGAAGCTCAGCGACCATGCCATGGACACGACGTAGCGGCTCGCCGTCCTGCCAAATGGTCAGGGTGGCGTTTTGATCCAAACAGTCGCTGGGCGACAGGTCGTGGGTGCGGCTGGCAAACTCAACCGAGAGCGCAAACGGCTCAGACAGCGCCTCGCGATGGGTGAAGCGCACCACGGCGGTGTCAGCGGCCCCGGGTAGGGTCAGGGTAAACTGTAGGCCTGTGCCGTCTGCCATCACGCCGCTCCTTGGATCATTACCAGTAAATGAGAAACGGTCAGGATAGCGAGCCGGGGCCAGAGAGCAAGGGCTGGAGGGCAAGTGACAGGGATCTCTTACACGTTTGTAAGAGATCTCTTACAAAAATTTAAGCGATGTCTTACAGCTTAAACGCTTAAAGGATGATCGTATGAAAAATGAGCTGCACTCCGTACTGAATACCACCCTATTTCAGCGCCTGCCAAATCAGATTAAAACCGACTAAAAACATGGCAAAAATCACCAGCCGGTAAAACAGCGTTTCGTTGACCCGGCTTTGCAGCCAGAGGCCGTTGCGCACGCCGATCCAGGCGATGGGCACCAGCAGCAGCGATGCCCAGGCGCTGGTGACGTTGATTTCGCCAAGCCACATATAGGGCACTAGCTTGATCACGTTGACTACGGCAAAGGTCACCGCACAGGTGGCAATAAAGGTCTCTTTCGATAGTTTGCGCGGCAGTAGGTAAACGTTTAGCGGCGGCGCGCCCGCATGAGCCATAAAGCTGGTAAAGCCGCAAACGCTTGCCGCTGGCAAAGCCCAACGGGGGGAGATCGGTTTCTTGGCAACGGGCTTGAGCAACATGTAAGCGGCGAACAGCAGGGTGATCACGCCGAGAGTCAGGCGTAAGCCCTGTTCACTCAAACTGCCAAACAGCAGCGTCCCTACCGTCACGCCGATAAACAGCCCCGGCACAAAGCGCCAGACCTCAGTGGCGTCCTGCTTGCCCCACCATGCTTTCACCGCAAACACGTCCATCACCAGCAGTAGCGGCAGTAGTAAGCCCGCTGCCTGGGCGGGGCTGATCGCCAGCGCCATGAGCGGCACTGAGAGCGTACCAAAGCCACCCGCAAAGCCACCTTTTGAAACGCCGGTCAGGTAAACGGAAAATGCAATTAACAACCAGGCGATGACGGAGTAGTCGGGGAGCATAGGGCCTCTATGGTCTTTTATTAAAGGTAATGCACAAAAAAGCCCCACATCAGCGGGGCTAGTTAGCATAGCATTAGAAAAACGTTAGCGGGCGAAGAGTCGATCTATTCAGCGTTCATCAGCCATTCGTGATCCGGGTCGTTATGGAATTTCCATGCCCGCTTGGGCCCCGCCATCACATTTAAGTAGTAGAGCGAGTAGCCATGGGATGCGCCCACGGGGTGGTAGCCTTTGGGTACCAACACGCAGCAGCCGTTCTCCACCGCCATCGTCTCGTCTAGGCTGCGGTCATCGGTGTAAACGCGCTGGAAGGCGAACCCTTGTTCAGGATTAATGCGGTGGTAGTAGGTCTCTTCCAGGTATGATTCGTGGGGTAAATTATCCACATCGTGTTTATGCGGCGGGTAGCTCGACCAATTGCCCGCGGGTGTGAATACTTCGACGACCAGCAGGCTATCGGCGGGTTCGGTTTCCGGCAGAATATCGTGTACGTGGCGGGTGTTGGTGCCCTGGCCTCGGGTGCTCTGCTTGATGCTGTCCGGGGCGATGAGCCTTGGGGCGTGATTGCCATGCCCTGGGGCGGCGCACACGGCTAGCTCTAAGTCCGTTGTCGCTTCCACCGCGTAGCTAACATGGTCAGGCAGGTAAACCGCATAGGGCGGAATCTGCTCAAAAATATCCATGCGCTGGCCAATATCTTCAAAGCGGTGCTCGCCGCAGACCACATTGGCGCGACCGGTGAGCAGCACCAGGCAGACTTCCTGATCATCGCTGCTGGCCTCCAGGCGTTGGCCCTTGGCGAGTTTATGCACCCGAAAGCCAACGTGCTTCCAGCCAGCGGAGGCCGGGGTAACCTCGATGATAGTGCCCTGCTCATCAGGGGGGGTGGGGCGAACGAGTAGCGATGACATGCCTGCACTCCTCTTTTAGGGTAATCCACTGCGGATGATGTTGCCGGAATGACACTGCTCAAAAGCATCCGGCGCGGGTCTTAGTGACAATACTCAAGAGTTTAGTATCTATGGAATTAAAATTCCATATATGCCGAGTATTAGAATTTTTATTTTTATATGGTGAGGTAAATCATTAGCCATTCAGTCATCAGGGTAAAAAGTAAAAAGCGCCCAATAGCTGGGCGCAAAGATCAAAACAGAGCGAACGTTCGAACCGGTTAGAAGAAGTATTTCAAGCGGATTCGGGCACCATAGCGATCAGTATCGCTGCTATTCATATCATTCTCATGGTCAACGTAGCTGTAGTAAGCCCCGATATAAGTATCGAAGTCATTCAACCCCAGCACATTAGCAAATCGGTAGGACGTATAAACCGTATTCGACTCATTCCGCCCTTCGGGGGTTAACATATCTTGGTCGACGTCGATGTTGGGATTCACTTCATCAATCTGGTTGCGTGCATAAATATATCCCAGACCAATATTGTTCCAGATGGTATTTACCCCAATGGAACTATTGCTCTCTTCGTGAGCCTCTAGGTGAGCCAAACTGAAATTGACGATTAAATCACCTCCATTGTAAGAGGCTGTGGCGCCGTAACCCGTCCGGTCGCCAATATCGGCTCCCCGCTCGTCAACTACCGAGTCGCTGACCACATTGGTCTCCATACCCAGCGCAAATGACCAGTCACCAGGCTGCCAAGCAATTACCGGGCGAACGATAGCGGCACTCTTAGTATCATCATCAATGCGGTAGCCATGGTACGTATCGCCATCAAAAAGGCCCGACCGATCGCCCATCAGTGTGGCGACTTCAGCATAGAAGTCATTACCAAAACGATGGCTGAGCGCAATCTGCCCTGAATCACCACGCCCTCGCCCTTCACGAGCCTGATAGACATAGCTCTGGCCGTCACTGTAGAGGCTATCCGAAGTCGTTCCGCTGTACTGAATAAAAATATCATGCCCCAGCGGGAATAAATTAAAGGCTTCGAAACGACCCACTTTAACCTCGGTTCCTCGCTCACTACCTACCGCCAGCCAAGCATCATCCAAACCAGCATTACCACTGGTACCCCAGAGCGGCTGTAACTTGAACCGCGCAAAGTTTCCTTGATGATGGCGCTCACCACTAATATCTAACAGTATCCGCCCGTCTTGGTTGAAGCGATCATCGCGACCAAGGGACTCGCCTGATTGGCCTCGAAAAAGAGAAACGCCCCCTTCATGCTCGTTATAGGCATTAATATCTAGCTCTACATCGCCCCCAAAACTTAGCGAGCCTCGCTCATCTTCATAAGTTAAAGCTGCCATCGTCGATGTGGCCATTCCCATTGAGATAGCCGCTATTAGCAAGAGTTTTTTGTATTGGGCTACTGGCATGTTAAGTCTTCCTTTTTATGGTTGTTGTATTTCATGTTTACCATTAATAATGTGCTGAAATTCTTGAATAACGCTGATGCAAGGATGAGATGGGGCATCTTTGATACCCCTTAAATGCAATGGAAGGCTGCTCTCAGGCGGTTTTTAGACGACGACGTTGGCGATATTGGTCGATGACCACGGCTGCAATGATGATGGCGCCCTTGACGATGTCCTGGTAGTAAGCGTCGACTCCCAAAAAGGTGAAGCCACTGAGCATTACCCCAAGAATCAGTGCACCTATCACCGTGCCAGCAATGCGCCCGACACCCCCCGCTAGACTCGTCCCTCCGATCACGGCTGCGGCAATGGCATCTAGCTCGTACATCAGGCCCATACCCGCTTGTCCTGTACCCGCACGAGCAGATGCCACGACACCGGCCAAGCCCGCCAGAAGGCCAGCAATGGCATAGACCATAATGAGGTGCCTACGAACATTGATGCCAGAGACGCGAGCCGCCTGGGGGTTGGCGCCAATGGCGTAAGTGTATTTGCCATAGCGGGTGTACTTCAGCGCGATATGGAAGAGCACTGCTACCGCCAGGAAAATGATCACAGGGTTGGCCCCTGAACCAATCCAGGTGAATTGATCGGTAAGCATGCTCACCGGCTGGCCATCGGTATAAGCGCGAGCCATACCCCGCGCACTCACCATCATGCCCAAGGTGGCGATGAAGGGGGGAATCATGGCAAAAGCTATTAAGGCGCCATTGATCAAGCCTGCCAGGGCGCCGATCAAGAGCCCGGCCAATAAGGGTAATACCCAGGGTAGATCGGTGAGTGCCGGGTAGACAGCGCGGAGATAGTCTGACTGTTGAGCAAAACTGGCGGTTACCATCGCCGTTAGGGCGAGTACTGACCCCGATGAGAGGTCGATGCCGCCGGTGATAATCACTTGGGTAACACCGATGGCGATGATGCCGATAATCGACATCTGTAGAATCATGATTAGTAAGCGTTGCGGATTCATCAAGAAGGAGTCACCGCGCACGATCCACCCCAGAACCTCGAAAAGAAGTGCGATGCCGACCAACACTAAGAAGATGCTCACCTCGGTAGGAATCTTCTTTTTACGCTTCTTGACCACCTCCAGTTGATCGGTGGTTTCAACTGTATTGTTCATTGTTTTCTACCTCATTAATGCCCGTAACCGGGAAGGTCAGTCCTCGATAACCGGCATTTCCACCGGTGATGAGGCAAGCTCCATGATGTTGACTTGATTAGCTTCACTTCTATTTAGAAACCCAGTCACTCTGCCTTGATGCATCACCATGATTCGGTCACTCATACCCAGCACCTCCGGCAGTTCGGAAGAGATCATGATGACTGCTACGCCTTGCTTGACCAGTTCGGTGATGAGCTTGTGAATTTCAGCCTTGGCTCCTACGTCGATACCACGAGTAGGTTCGTCGAGAATGAGGATACGTGGCTTAGTCAAAAGCCAGCGGCCAATCAGCACTTTCTGCTGGTTGCCTCCAGAGAGATTGCCGATACGCTCTTCCATAGAAGGAGTTTTGACTCGCAAGCGCTTCTTCATCGAGTCGCACTCTTGATCAAGTCGGTTCTGTTCGACGAAAGTGCCGCGTGTATAGCCATCACGTAGCACGGCCATTTCCATGTTCTCTTCGACTGAAAGACCCAGAAATAAACCGGTCTCTTTCCGGTCTTCGGTAAGTAGTGCCAAGCCTCGCAGCATTGCTTGGTGCGGCGAGCTAATGATTTCTTCTTTGCCATCAATGTAGATACTGCCTGATGTGGGCGGTGTCACACCGAACAGCGTCTCGGCAATATTGGTACGCCCCGAACCGACCAAGCCCGCCAGGCCGAGTATCTCGCCAGCGCGCACCTCAAAGCTTACGTCCTGGAAGACGCCATCCAAACAGAGGCTGTCGACCGACAGCACCACCTCGCCGATGGGAACCTCTTCCTTAGGGAACATCTGAGTTACCTCGCGACCCACCATGAGCTTGATAATCTCGTTGGAGGTCATGTCGCGGGCGGCGGCGGAGTGGATGAATTGGCCATCGCGGAAAACCGAAATATCGTCAGCGATCTCGAACACTTCATCCATCTTGTGAGTGATGTAGATAATGCCTTTTCCCTGCGCCCGCAGGTCAGAAATGATTCTGAATAGGTGCTCCACTTCGCGGTCAGCTAGTGAGGAGGTCGGTTCGTCCATGATGAGTACGTCGGATTCGTATGAGACAGCCTTGGCAATCTCAATCATCTGGCGGCCAGCGACGGTGAGCTTTCGCACCTCCATTTCTGGATCCATGTCGATGCCCAGACGCTCAAAAAGCGCCTCTGTCATCTGGTTCATTTTGTCGTGGTTAATCATGCCAAACGCATTGAGAGGCTCACGACGAATCCAAATGTTTTCGGCGATGGTCATAAATGGCATCAGGTTAAGTTCCTGATGGATCATGGCAATCCCGGCTTCCAGTGCGTCCAACGGGCCCTGTAGTGCCAACGGCTGGCCTTTTAAGCGAACTTCGCCTTGGTCGGGAATATAGACGCCGGCGATGATCTTCATCAGGGTCGACTTGCCTGCGCCATTTTCACCCATTAGGGCATGAACGGTACCCGGACGAACTTTCAGCTGGACGTTATCCAGTGCTACTACCCCGGGAAATGCCTTGCGGACATCGGCTACTTCAAGAATGAATTCGGCGCTATCGGGAGTCAGGTCTTCTGCGGTCATTGACGCCATGCTGGTTTCTCCTGAAACATCAAAGCTGGCTCGCCGTTAGGCGAGCCGAACGCCTTATTGATTGGCAAGAAATTCTTCAAGCGTCTCGGGGGTGACCAGTTGGAAAGGCACCATCGTGGTTTTCTCGACTTCATTACCTTCGGCTAGCTCAATGGCTGCCTTCACCGCACCGCCGCCCTGGCCGACCGGATCCTGGAAGACGGTGACGGCCAGTTCCCCGCTCTGCATGGACTCAATTGCATCGCGAGTCGCATCGATACCGCCGACGATGATTTCTTCAGGACTGATGCCCAGTTGGCGCATAGCGTTGAGGGCACCGATGGCCATTTCGTCATTATTGGCGGCAATGGCATTGATCTCTTGGCCACCCACTACCCAGTTGGTCATCAGGTCAATGGCTTTCGTGCGCTGATAATCGGCGGGTTGCTCGGCGATGATCTCGATGCCGGGGTACTCTGCTGCGACTTCCTTGACCCCTTCGGTACGTTGGTGAGTGGCACCTGAAGAAAGCTCTCCCAGCATGATGGCAACGTTGCCTTCTCCATTGAGTTGTTCGGCCAGCGCTCTCATCTGCATCTCTCCGGACACCTTCTGATCCGAACCGACAAAAACGACACCGTCGTTATCTAAGTCATTACCTTCTGGTTCACGGTTTACATACACTAATGGAATGCTCTGCAGTACGGCTTCTCCAGTCATACGCGATGTGGCTGCAGTATCGACGGGGTTAATAATGATGGCATCCACTCCTTGGGCGGCAAGGCTTTGTACTTGGCTAAGTTGACGGCCAATATCGCCTTGAGCATCTAAAAATTGAATCTCGTAACCCTGGGCTTCGGCTTCCGATGCCATCGCTTGTCGCATGGAGGTTAGAAAATTGTCATCGAACCAGGCGACGGAGACGCCGATAGATTGAGCCATAGCAGTGGTGCAAGTGGCTGCGAGAGCGGCGCCAAGTAGAAGGCGTTTCATAGGTATTCTCCTGAGTATTATTCTTGTGGTTTTGATCACCATTTCGGATGTGGCAATTAAGAGTGCGCATATCCTATGTATGGAATTTAGATTCTATTTGCGCCAAAAGCAAAATTTTAATTCCATACTTTGGTATAAATGGAATATTTGTTTCTTTCGCCAGGAGAGTGGTCGATTTCTAGAAAAGCTAAATATTTCCGCTGTGTAGCCGTGGTGCAAAAGCCAAGGAAGGGAGGGCTTCAAGGAGGACTGATAGGCCTGCTGCATCTGGCTAAGCAGGCACTCTTCAAGTGGGAGAGAGGGGAGTGATCGGTATCGATAGCAGCAGCGATTAAGGCTGGTCAGGTTGATTGCGGCTTTTTTGCAGATCCAACGCTTTGTCCTGGCGAACGCCGAGTGAAATAGCAAGTGTCTGAGTAAGACAAAGCGAAGCGGTCAGTCCTCGAAAACTCTTTACTTCCGCTTCGTGCACTATCAGTGCTACGTCAGACAAGCGCACTAGTGGGCTGAGACTTGAGTCTGTCAAAACCACCAGTGGGATGCCTCTTCGATGAGCCTCCTCCGCGACATCGCGGGATTCTTGAGCGTAAGGGGCGAAGCTGATAACCAGTAGCGCGTCATGAGTACCCACCGCTTTTACCTGCTCGCTGTACATACCGCCAAGGCCGTTCATAAGAAAGGCGGGTTTCTCTATATGGTGAAGGGCATAGGTCATGTAGCTAGCGACCACAAAGCTGCGGCGTGCGCCCATTACATGAACGGCGTTAGCCTTTTCAAAAATATCCAACGCGCTCTCCAAGTGATCCGGATTAATCCGATCAGGAAGCTGTTGAAGTGCTTCTTGGTTGGCACTGGCAAATTCCCATAACAGTTGCGTGCTGTCCGGTGTTTCACCTGTGGCTGTGCGTACTGCACGGATGCGTTCGTTGTAATTGGGTAATTCATCAAACAGACGGGCACGAAAAAGCTGCTGCATCTCGGAGAAGCCTGAAAACCCAAAGCTATTAGAGAAGCGAATGAGGGTTGAGGGCGTGACGCCCGCTTGTTGGGCTAGCTGAGCAACGGTCGCAAAGGCCACTTCTTGAGGATGATCCAATAGAAACCGTGCTGTTTGCTGCAAACGACGGCTTAGAGTGGGGTAATCAGCGGTGATCCGCTCTTCTAGTGTTGTAAAACTTTGTGGTACTTGGCTCATAGGGCGCCTGCTAGTCACATTTAATGTTGTCATCGTATAAGTGATTCATAGCGTAGTTAAATGGGAATATAAATTCTATAAATGCTTTTCGATAGCACCAAGTAAATCATCACAAATTCATATAAGAGAATTTTTGAGCTTAACGGTACTGCTTTGGTCGAATGTGTCGTCTAGGATTAGCGTAATAAAAACAATAAATTATTGATTTCATTACTAACGACTTGAGTTGATGCCAAACAATAAAAAGAATCGAATATTCTGTATGTTGCCTGTTTGGAATGTATGTTCTATCCTCGTTTTAACGTTGGTCATCATTGCTTGGCTAGCCCTACAGCTTAGCTCGTTTTTGTCCTATTTAAGAAAAACAACCAAACCATTCTATTGGAGATTTTCATGGCGCAACACTCTATTAAATTCGCGCTGAATCATATGGTTAACCCGCGCTGGACGCCTCAGCAGCTTATCGAAGCCGCCGCTGAAATGGGCGTAGGTGCAGTAGAATTGCGCAACGACGTGGGTGGCAACAGTATCGTTGATCTTGATACTGCAAGCAGTGCTGGTCAGCGAGCACGAGAATTAGGCATTGAGGTTTTGAGCATTAACGCGCTTTACCCCTTCAATATTTGGAATGAAGAGCGGGAGAGGCAGGCAGAAAAGCTGGCTCAGTGGGTTCATGCGGCGGGTGGGCGAGGGCTTGTACTCTGCCCGCTAGTAGACGCCGAGAACCGAGCCAGTGCCGAAGAGCGTAAGGCTGGCCTGGAGCAAGCGCTAACGGCGTTGGATAAAGTATTGGGTCGTTACGACCTACAGGGGTTTGTTGAGCCCCTTGGATTCCCCGTCTCCTCGTTGCGGGCTAAAGGCGAAGCGGTAGAGGTCATCCATGCACTTAACCTGTCATCGCGTTTTTCACTAGTACACGACACTTTCCATCATCAAGGCGCCAGTGAGTCTGATGTTTTTGCTGATATGACTGGGTTGGTACATATCTCTGGACTTGAAGATCCCGATGTCACCTTTGAAGGCATGTTAGATGAGCATCGCGTGCTAGTAAGCACTCAAGATCGTCTCGATAACGTAGGACAACTTAAGCGTTTGTTAAGCGGTGGCTACAACGGGTATGTCTCTTTTGAGCCTTTTGCCGCATCGGTACATCAACAGAAAGATCCAGTGGCAGCACTGCGAGACAGTATGGCATTTATTCAGCATCAGCTGGGCTAGCGCTGGCTCTGTTATCGCGCTGCAAGCGCAATAATAAAGACAAGGAGAATTTAATGAAAATCGCCCTCGATCCGCACATGCATCGGCACCTCTCACTGCCAGAAATTTGTCGGCTCACTAAAGAGCTTGGTTACGACTATATAGAACTGTCTCCCCGCCCCGATTTCATGGTGTGGTGGACCCGGCCACGTGCTTATCCTGATGCTATTAGGTCATTTAAAAAAGCCATGAAAGAGCATGATGTTGGCCTTGCCACCATGCAGCCGATGTATCGATGGTCTAGCCCCTATCGCGATGAATGGGAAATGGCCATGGATAACTGGAAAAGAATTATCGAAGTGGCGGTAGAGCTTGATAATCCACTGCTGATTTCCGAATTTGGGCGCGGCGGTTCAGTGGAGCGTTCTCAGGCAGACCGAGCAGGGCTCCATACTCCGGAAGCGTGCGAAAACGCCTTTTGGCGCTCGATGGATGTATTGGTACCTATTCTTGAGCGCGAAGGATTAACGCTGAGCATTGAGCCTCATCCTGAAGACTGGATTGAGACAATGGAGCCGGCGGTGGAAATCATTAAAACCATTAACTCACCTGCTATTAAAAGCTCCTATATTGCCCCCCATAGCTTTTTTTACGGTGACGACTTGGCGACCACCATCCGTGCCACCAAGGGTGAGTTAGTTCACGCCCGTGTCGCTGATACGTTTAACCACAAAGCTTCTTCGGAGTTGCGCTATATCGTTAACCCCCCTGGTTCTACTGCCCGAGTCCATCAGCACCTGGATATGGGGGAGGGAGAAATAGACTGGGACGTTTTCTTCAAAACCCTGCATGAAATTGGCTTTGATGGTGTGCTCTCCAGCTGTGTATTCGGTTGGGAAGAGCGAGCTGAAGCCTCCAATCGTTTTATGCGTGGTGAGATTCAACGCTACGTCGACAAATACTGGAAATAATAAGGAAAACAATTATGTCCGTAAAAATAGGAATTATCGGCACCGGCATGATCGGTGAAGAACATGCCCGTCGTATTACCCAACAGTTGACCGGCGGCCAGATTGTCGCGGTCACTGACGTTAACCTTGATCAGGCCAGAGCAGTGGTGGAACGGTTGGGCGTCGAGGCGCAGGTTTATGAAGATGGTCAGGCGCTGATTAGCGCCGAAAATGTTGATGCGGTGATGGTTACTTCATGGGGCCCTACCCACGAAGAGTATGTGTTGGCCGCTATTAAAGCCGGTAAGCCGGTCTTTTGCGAGAAACCTTTGGCGACCACCGCTGAGGGCTGTCGAAATATCATTGATGCGGAAATAAAGGCCGATAAGCGACTTGTTCAGGTCGGGTTTATGCGCCGCTACGACAGCGGCTATCAGATGATGAAAGCGGCGATCGATGGTAACCGACTGGGTGAGCCGTTGATTGTACATGCGGCCCACCGCAACCCGGAAGTGCCTGAGCGCTACGTTACGCCCATGGCGATTCACGACACGCTGATTCATGAGTTGGATACCTTCCGTTGGCTGTTGGACGACGACTACAAAAGCGCACAGGTGCTCTTCCCTCGCAAGACACGCCATGCCCACAGCAAAGTGAAAGACCCGCAGATTGTACTGCTTGAAACCGTGAAAGGCGTGCGGATTGATGTTGAAGTATTTGTTAACTGTAAGTACGGCTATGACATTCAGTGTGATGTTGTAGGTGAAGAGGGTATTGCTCGACTGCCAGAACCTCAATCACTGCAGCTTCGCCAGGCTGGCCAGCGCTCCAATGAGATTCTCATGGATTGGAAAAAACGTTTCGGTGAGGCATTTGATGTCGAGCTGCAAGCCTTCATTGATGGCGTAGCCACTGGTGAATTGAAGGGGCCCTCATCCTGGGACGGCTATGCGGCCGCCATCGCCGGCGATGTGTGTGTGAAAGCACAGGAAAGCGGCGGTATCGAACAAATTGAGATGCCGGTAAGC
>Ga0208919_1000248_pt1 | contig 39343 bp, 39 predicted proteins | sample 4_EtaG_FD_184076 | JGI IMG/M metagenome (GOLD analysis project Ga0208919, IMG submission 184076) | Marine viral communities from the Subarctic Pacific Ocean - 4_ETSP_OMZ_AT15127 metaG (SPAdes) (version 3) | ecosystem: Environmental > Aquatic > Marine > Oceanic | place: Pacific Ocean | collected... | reverse complement strand
GCAGAAGTACATAATGCACTACGGCGCCACGCCCAGCGCAGCGCTGAAAAACTTCGCGAGCAACGTAGCTTAGCTCGTGCGGTGATGGTATTTCTCAACACTAACCGTCATCGCCGCGATCAGTTGCAATACTTCCCGCAGGCGCTGATCGCCCTGCCCACACCCAGCGACGATACCCGGGTGATCCTTGATGCCGTACGCCAAGGCCTTGAGCAGATTCATCGCCCCCGCTACCAGTTCATGAAAGCTGGCGTGATGCTGCTGGATTTAGTGGATGCAGAGCAGCACCAGCTTTCGCTGCTGCATCCGCCAGTCCGTGATCGCCATCCGTTTTTAATGGCAACCGTGGATCAGATCAACCAGCGCATGGGGCAAGGCACTATCAGCTTTGGTATGACGGATGCCCCTGCTGCTTGGCAACTGCGCTGCGCCCACCGCTCAGACCGCTATACCACGCGCTGGGACGAGTTGATGAAAGTGGGCACTCACCCCGGCGCAGTCGCCGCCGCCGAGGCAAAGCAGAAAGAGAAGCAGAAAAAACAGCAGGCGTTAACCAGCGCTAAGCGCAGTACGCAGCCGCGGGCTTAAGGTTTCTCCAAGCGCGACCATGGCAAACAGAATCCCCAGCAACCAGGGCCAGTGAGCCGCAAACGAGACCTGATAAACGCCCAGCGCGTCGACAAAAATCACCACAATGCCCAGCGGGCTAACGTAGCGCACCATGGTCAGCCACAGCGCATAAGGCAAGGGAGCAAGCCCCAGCTCGTCGCGGAAGGTCTCGCTTTTCAGCACAAACCCCGCTACCACTACCGTGCCCAGACCACCCAACGGCATCATCCAGCGCGAGGTTAAATAATCCAGCCAGTCAAAGAAGTTCTTACCGGCCAGTGTCCAATCCGCGCCCAGGTTAAACGACAGCATCGCCAGTGTGCTAATCAACCACAGCACAATACCGGTGCCCCAGGCGGCTGCCGAACGCGAGATACCTTTGTTGTCGCACAGCCAGGAAACCGTGGCTTCGACCATAGAGATCGAAGAGGTCAGCGCTGCCATAGAGAGCATCAGGAAGAAGAGAATGCCAAACAGGGTGCCCAGCGGCATCGCCTGGAAAGCCAGCGGCAGGCTCATAAAAATTAGCCCAGGGCCTTCGCCGGGGTTCATGCCATTGGCGAAAATAACCGGGAAGATCGCAAGCCCCGCCATCAAGGCAACAACGGTATCCGCCACCGCCACACTCACCGTGGTGCGGCCAATAGAGGCGTCTTTAGGCAAGTAGCTGCCGTAGGTCAGAATCGCTCCAGAGGCCAGCGAGAGGGTGAAAAACGCATGACCCAGCGCTGCCAGCAGGCCTTCGCTAGAGAGGCTGCCCGCATTGAAGGAGAACAGAAAGTTAACCGCAGCGCCAAAGCCACCGGAAAACATACCAAAGCCAATCAACACCACCAGCATGATCACCAGCCCCGGCATCATCCAGCTAACGCTCTTCTCGATTCCCTGCTGCACGCCTTTACCCACGATCAACATGGTGGCCAGCGTAACCAGGGTGCTCCAGAAACCGAGGTTCAGCGGATTGGCGTTATTGGCCCCGAACACAGCGGCCATCTCATCAACGCTGCTGCCCGCGAGCCCCCCGGTCAGCATCTTCCACAGATACGAGAACGACCAGCCCGCCACCACCACGTAAAACGACAGGATCATAAAGCCGCAGAGCATGGCCATCCAACCAATCAACGACCAGGCCGATGAACGGCCAGACTCATTGACCACGCGCCGTATGGCATCCACCGGGCTACCACGTCCCCGCCGACCAAACGCGATTTCGACCATCATCACCGGCACACCCACGGCAAAGATGCACGTTAGATAGACCAGCACGAAGGCGCCGCCGCCAAACTCCCCAGTCATGTAGGGGAATTTCCAGATATTGCCTAGCCCCACCGCCGAACCGGTGGCCGCCAACATAAACCCCCAGCGGCCTAGCCATTGGGTGCGAGGTTGCCTAGAAGAGGTCATTTGCCCATATCCCGTAAGAAAAAGGCGCTCATCCTAAAGGATTTCGAGGGTAATGCCCACTAGGCCCCAGTTCCTAGGCGTACACCGTGGCTTTTGCGGCGGCATCCAAGCGTTGAGCGGTTTGATCTACCCGGCGCAAACAGGCCAGCAGCACCGCGCCAAGCGTTACAAAACCGCCCGCCAACCACAGCCCAACATCATAGTGGCCAGAGGTTTCAGCCAACATACCGGTTAATGCCGGGGCGCATATCTGGGCGGCGCCGTATGCCAGAGTCATCTGCCCCATTAGCCGCGCGGGGCTGGAAGGATAGAGCCTACCTGCCATGGTCAGCACAAGGCTGACGCAACCAAGGAAGGTACCGCCATAGAGCACCGCACTGAGCAGTACCACTGCTGAGTTCGCGGTAATCGCAGGCAGTACGATCCCCACTACCTGAATCCCCATGGCGAGAATAAGCGCCCCTAAATAGCCCACTCGACGGGCGACCAGATCCCACAGCATCACCGCTGGGGCGGCGGCTAAACCGGCCAGAGCGAACGTCCAGTTGCCCATCCCCGCCAGCAGCGGCTCACGCTCAACGATGGCAACTAAGAAGGTAGCGCTGATCACATAGCCATAACCGGCGCAAAAGTAGGCGGCGAGCATCCAGCGCATAAAAATACGTGTTGGCGGCGTAGCGGTTCGGCTACTCGCCACGTGAGCCCCTTCTAGCGGCCTTTCCGGCCGCGGCAGCCAGCGCCAGGCAGGCACCAGCAGCACGGCACCCAGCAGGCTAAAGCCCCACCATTGGGTCTGCCAGCTAAAGGAAAACTGGAGCATCATCTCCACTGCCACCGCCGCGACAATCATGCCTAGCCCCAAACCGGCAAAATGAATTCCCAGCTCGCCGCGCTGGCGATGTTGGATTAACCAGTGAAGAATCAGCCCTGACGCTAATAGCATTGCAGCGCTGCTTGAAAGACCCGCCAGAAAACGCAACCCCGCCCAAACCCAGAAGTGATCGGTAAGCGCCATACCCGCAGTCGTGATTACCGCCAGGATTAACCCGCAGCGAAATAGCGTGTCTTTGATATAAATACTGTGAATAGAGGCGGCCAGCACGGCCCCCAGCATATAGCCCGCGTAGTTAACCGCAGCCAGCCAGCCGCCATCGGCATCACCCATCCAGGTCTGCTGCTGCATGACCGGTAGCAATGGGGTATAGGCAAAGCGCGCGATGCCAACACATAATATTTGGCTAAAAACGCCCGCCAACAGCACTTTGAAGCGCTGGGCACCTAGCGTTGCGACGGTCATGGGGCTGCTCCTGAACGGCTCTTTAACGACGACTGAGCGGACGTTATGTTAATTAGCGTGCGTATTTTATCGTCATAGTAAGGCCTTTCAGGCAGCGGGTCATGACCACCTAAGTCGAGGAGCGAGGTTAAAAAGGCCTAGCTCGCATCTACCTCCATGCTTAACAGCAAAAACGATAGCGTTTTGCCATGCCCGTCCAAGTTGAGCGCGCCATTAACGCCGCCCTGCAGCACGTCATCGATCACGAAGTTCATGCCCGCCAAATTAGGCAAAGGGTAACGCCGCACTCGGCTGGCACCACGATGAGCAAACAGCGCCAGCACACGCTCCTCGGTTACCTGCTCCAGCAGGGTGGTGTAATGGTCTGGGTCATAGGCAAACAGTGCCACGTTTAGCCGCTCGCCCTTATCACCTGCACGGGCATGGGCGAGTTGATGAAGGGTGACCGAGGAATGCGGGTGCACCGCCGTTTGCGTGGGTTCAGCTTGCAGCATAACGTTCACTCCTACGTTCGCCGAGGGGCGACGCTTCAAACAGACTGGCATGGGCATGAACGTCGCTACGTTTGACCAAATATGAGGCCGTAAACACTCGCCGTTGAAACTGACGCCGCACGCCGCCGCCGCCCGCAGGCCCGGCACAATAAAGCGCCAATAGCTCCTGGGTGGCGCGGGCTACCCAGCGCCGCTCGCTGTGCTCGGCCGCCAGTCGCAGCCGATAATCGCCGCTGGCAGACGCTGAAGCGCTACGCTGCAGCTCACCGCTATCGCTATCGAATACGCTGGCCAAGCCAATGATATCCAAGCGGGTACGCAGCTCAGCAGGGGCTCGAAACACCAATCGTTCACGCAGTACCTGCGCTGCAAGCTGGGCTCGTGCCAAGGCGTTCGGGCCGGCATAGGAGATTTCCGCCTCGCCCTGCCAACCGCCTTCATAGCACACGGTGGTTTTTAGCCGCTCAGGCGCAGGCTTGCCGCGAATTCCCGTCACCGCCACACGGTTAGGTGACAACTGACGCACCTCGGCGTGGGAAAGATCCACCGTGACATCCGGGGTTAGGTAATTCGCCGGGTCATGCACTTCGTAAAGCAGCTGTTCTTTCACCGTTTGCTCGGTAACACAGCCACCGGTATTGGCAGGCTTGGTAATAATAAGGCTGCCATCCTGCTCCACTTCAATAATCGGATAGCCCACCGTGGCGAGCCCCGGCACGTCTTTAAAACCCGGATCGGCAAAGTAGCCGCCGCTTACCTGGGCGCCACACTCAGCCAAATGCCCCGCCATCATCCCGCAAGCCAGGCGATCCCAATCGTCCCAACGCCAATCGAAGTGGTGCATCAGCGGCGCTAAAAACAGCGCCGGGTCGGCAACACGGCCTGTAACCACCACATCCGCCTGCATGACCAACGCCTCAGCCAGCGCCTTGGCTCCCAGGTAGACATTGGCTGAAATCAGGGCGTCATCGCCAGGCATATCCAGCCGCTCGGCCTCCCAGCGCTGTAAGTCCAAGCTATGTAGCTGCTGGCGGATATCGTCACCGTGCACCTGGGCAATGCGCACATCCCCGCGCCCAAGCTGTGTCGACAAGTCAGCAATTACTTGACAAGCACCACGGGGGTTCGCCGCACCAAAGTTGCCTAAAATCTTAATGTCGTGATCCAGGCAGTCGCGGAGCACTGGCGCCAGCAGCTCGTCTAACAGCGGTTCAAACCCGCTTTCGGGATCATCACGCATCGCGCGGTGAGCTGCCGCTAATGTCCGTTCACCCAGGGTTTCAAATACTAAAGCGGAGGGCTGCTGTCGCTTGATCAACTCTGCCACCACCGCCACGGCCGCATCGGTACGGTCGCCAGAAAAACCCGCACCACTGCCTAATAAAAAGCTCATAGCTGTGTCTCCTTGGCCTGAAGAGAGTGGTGGTCGCCCGCGACGGCCCCCTGCTCGTCTCTCAGCAGCGAGCGGCGGCGTATAAATAGCCCAATGATCAGGGCTAGCGCCGCCAGCGTGGTCAGCCAGCCGGGTGTCAGCGCCAGTCCAATGACCGCGATCAGCCCCACGACATCGATCACGCGCTTACCCGTCATGGCTACCCGGGACATCAGCGCGGCGAAGGCCATCACAAACACGACCCCTTGGCAGCTGGCCAAGACGATCTCCAGGGCAGAACCAAACCCTGCCAGGGCTGGGTAGATCAGCAGCAGGAAGGGAATGACGTAGATAGCCGCCGCCAAGCGCACTGATTCAACCGCCGCAGGCAGCCAGTTGGTGTCGGCAATGCCTGAGGCCACAAAGACCGCAATGCAGACAGGCGGTGTAATGACTGAGAGTGTCGCGAAGTAGAAAACGAATAGGTGGGCAATCAGCGGCTCAACACCGATGGTGGTGAGCGCAGGCGCCAGCACTGATGCCACCAGAACATACGCTGCCGTGGTCGGAATCCCCATGCCCAAAATCAGACACACGCCGCCGACGATAAAGGCGACCAGGAACAGCGACTCTCCGCCCACCGTGACTATCAAGCTGGCTAGGGTCACACCGATGCCTGTCATACCGATCATCGCCACCAGTATCTGCGCCCCGGCCAGCAGCACGCCAATAATCACCATGCCCTTGCCTGCATCGACTAAGCCTGCCACCAGCTTGCCGAGGATCTCGCGCAGCGGCATCTTAGCCATGAGCGCAAAAGGCACGAACGTTAGCACGGTCATCAAGATGCCGTAGAACGCCGACATTTGGATCGAACGACCGCTGAGCACGCCGTAAAACAGCCCGCCTAATGCAGCCAGAATGGGAATAATTCGTTCAGGGCGTATCACGTCTGACCAGCTTGGCAGCTCATCATCAGGCACTACCTGCAGTTGGCGGCGCTTGGCGACGAGGTGAATGGTGACAAACACCCCGAGATAGAAAAGAATCGCTGGCAACAAGGCCGCCAAGGCGATACGCAGGTAACTTTCGCCTAGAATTTCCGCCATGATAAATGCCGCAGCACCCAGGATTGGCGGTGCGATTTGGCCGCCGGTAGAGGCCACGGCCTCAACTCCAGCTGCGAACGGGCGTGGGTAGTTCAAGCGCTTCATCATGGGAATGGTGAAGTTGCCCGTGGTGGCCACATTGGCCACCGCACTGCCGCTGACCATGCCGAATAGCCCGGAGGCCACCGTGGCCACTTTGGCAGCACCGCCTGGCGAGCGGCCGCTAATACGCAGCGCCAGATCCATAAAGGTATTACCGCCTCCGGTATGTAGCAGCAAACAGCCGAACAACACGAAAGCAGCGATAGTGGTGGCGGCGACGCCCACCAGCATGCCCCACACGCCTAAATCGCCGAGGTAGATGGTTTCGGTCATGTAATACAGATCAAAACCACGGTGACCGAGCGGCCCTGGAATGGCTGCTCCAAACCACGCATAGGCCAATCCCACTAACACCAACAGTGGAAAGATCACGCCGATGGCACGGCGTGACAGTTCCAAAATAGCCACTAGCAGTACGCCGGTCAGCAACATATCCCGAGGCGTTGCCCAGGGTAGTTCGACCAGAATTTGTTCGTAGTTAAGCGCCACATAGCTGCAGGCAACTACCACACCCACTGCCAACACCACATCAATAGCGATACCCAGCGGGCGCCAGCGCTTGCCTGCGCCTAACGGATAAACGGCAAGCCCTAGCAAAATGACCAGCGCGAGAAAGATACTCCGCTGAATCAAACTCTCGAACGGCCCAGTGGCGGAGGTATACAGGATTAGCCCGCCCAACAGGAGCGCCAAGCCTTTGGTGACTGTCTCACGCATGATCATCTTCTCCGATTGGCCTTACTGGACTGGCTGCAAGGCATCGGGGATGTCATACCCCTGCTCTTCGAAATAGCGCGCAGCGCCAGCATGCAGTGGCACGGTGCCAACCTCCAGGGTCATCTTCGCCATATCCGCATCCTGCATGGCAGCGAAGGCGTTAACCTGCGGCTCTGGGTTTTCAATCACCGCTTTGACGATTTGATAGGCGGTTTCTTCATCCATATCCGGATGGGCGTGCACGGCCACACCAAAGGCCCAAGTGGTGTAGGCAGGAATCCCCTCCGCAGCACCTTCAGGTACATCGACAATCGCCACATCGGGCATTTCGCTGCGCAGTGTGTCGGCCTGCTCTTGGTCAAGCGACAGCACGCTAATCGGTGTGAAAGTGGCGATATCCATGGAGGAGCCATCCAGGCGTTCTCCGACACCCGATTTTACCGACCCCATCACTCGGCCATCTTTCATGGCGTCGACCATATCGGTGGTGGAACCACGTACATAATCCGGTTCGATACCAAGTGCGCGCATTACCGCTTCGGTGGTTTTCTCAGTAGCTGACCCCGTAATGCCTGGATTGAAGCGCACACCGTTTAAGTCAGCAAAGGTTTCCACCCCTGCATCCTGGCGCATTACGGTATTCTGTGGTGCCACGGTGTAGACCCAGAGCAGGCGGTTATCGACGGGGCGGCCTTCAAAATCCTCCTCACCGGCGTAGGCGTGATAACCCGTATTGGTGGTCACCAGGCCCATATCGATTTGGTTGCGGCCTAAACGGCGCAGGTTATCCACAGTGGCACCGGTTTCGGCAACCGAAGAACTGATCCCTTCAACTTGGTTATTAATAATCTGATTGACTGCCACAAAGTAGCTGTAGTGGCTGGAGGAGCTTGAGGTAGAGCCAATCAACAGGCGTTCATCGGCATGAGAGGTCGCAGCGGCTAGCACAGCGGCGCTTGCCACCATGGCGGTCAGTAGCGTTTTCATTGTGTCTCCGAAGCTCGCTAAGCGAGCTATTGTTATTGTAGAGCGGTTTTTATCTAAAACGGTGATCGCGACGAATCTAATCGCGATAAGCCAAGCATGGTGCTCCGGTTTAATTTTGTATATTGAATAGTTTTTAATTTATGTTTTACTTTCTAAATGAATCCAAGCATCCAGCAGTTGCGTGTTTTTGTTGCCGTCGCCCACTCGCGCAGCCTTGCAGAGGCCAGCGAGCGAGTACATCTTTCCCAACCGGCGATCTCTATTGCGCTGCGTAAACTTGAGGAGAACGTCGGTGGTGCACTGTTTTCCCGCACCACGCGCCAGCTCGCGTTAACACCGGAAGGCGAGGCTTTTCTGCCCGTTGCCGTGCGGCTCTTGAATGATTGGAACGAAGCCTTTGAGGATCTCAACGACCAATTTTCCAAACAGCGCGGAAAGGTAACCGTGGCCGCCCTGCCTACTCTGGCGGCAGGACTATTCCCGCGGGTCATTAAGCTTTTTCACGAGGCTTACCCACGTATTAACCTCAGCCTGCACGATGTGCTGGCCGATCAAATCAATCAAATGGTGCGCGAAGGTCGCGCCGACCTGGGTCTTTCAGTGCCACCAAGCGACGCAGACGACTTGACGTTTGAGCCCGTCCTCGAAGACAGCTATGTGGTCGTTTGCCCCTGCGGGCATCCGTTGTTGGCGCAATCAGCCGTCGCCTGGAGCCAACTCGCAGCTTATCCGTTTATTGGTATCAATCGTCTTTCCAGCTCGCGCCAGGATATTGACCGCATTATGCAGAGCGTAGGAGAACGGCTGGATATCTTGTGCGATGCGCGCCAGATCGCCACGGTAGGCCGCATGGTAGCCGCGGGGTTAGGCATTAGCGTGCTGCCCTCACTCAGTTTTCGTCAAATTGCCGCTGATGGGATTGAGTACCGCCCGTTGGTCGAGCCAACCATTCGCCGTGAGCTGGGCATTATATTGAGCCGCCGTCACCCTCCTTCCGCCGCCACCAGCGCCCTGCTCGAGCTAATTCATCACCATGAATAAGCGGCTTTCTCTACACACAGTGCGGGAATCTGGCAGACTAGAGGTGATTAACATCCACCTAAAAATGAGTGAGCGACAACGATGAGCGATAGTGCGAAACCCTGGACACAACCGATGCCCGACGCGCAGTTCAAACTGATGCGCGATATTCTTGCCGCCCCTAGCCCCGTAGGCCTGGAAGCTGCCATGACCTACGGCGTGCTCAAGCCGCATTTTGAGAGCTTCGCGCCTAAAAGCTGGCACCTTCACCAGTTTAAGGGCAACGCGGGCGTTGTGCTGGACACTCACCCCGGCCGCGACGACATGTTCAAGGTCATGCTGATCGGCCATGCGGATAAAATCCGCATGCAGGTGCGCTCGATTGGCGAAGACGGCAAGATCTGGATCAACACTGATTCGTTTCTGCCCACTGTGCTGATCGGCCATGAAGTGAAGCTGTTTAGCGAAGCCCCGGACGCCCCCGGTAGCTACCGCTGCATTGAAGGCGGCACGGTCGAGGCCCTGGGCGCGATTCACTTCTCCGATCCTGCCCAGCGCGATGGTAGCAAAGGCCTGAAAAAAGAGCAGATCTACCTGGATTTACAGATCCACGGCGAGAATAAAAAGCAACAGGTGCTGAACCTGGGCGTACGGCCCGGCGATTCGATTATTTTCGACCGCCCTATCCGCCCCGGCTTCAGTCCCAATACCTTCTACGGCGCTTACCTGGATAACGGCCTAGGCTGCTTTGTGGCCGCCGAAGTGGCGCGTTTGATCGCCGAAGCAGGTGGCACCCAAAATGTGCGCGTGCTGTTTGCGATTGCCAGCTACGAAGAGATTGGCCGTTTCGGCAGCCGCGTGATGGCGGGCGAAATGAAGCCAGATGCGCTCATTGGTGTCGATGTAAATCATGACTATGTGGCTGCGCCCGGCATCGGCGACAAGCGTATGCAGCCGCTAGAGATGGGCAAAGGCTTCACCATGGCGGTGGGCTCTATTGCTAGCGAACAGCTCAACCGCATTATCGCCACTGCCGCTAAAGAGCAGGATATTCCGCTGCAGCGCGATATTGTGGGTATCGATACGGGTACCGATGGCATGGCAGGCGTATTGGCGTCTATCGACAGTGCCGCTACCTCGATTGGTTTCCCCATCCGTAATATGCACACCATCTCAGAAACCGGTCATACCCAGGACGTGCTGGCGGCTATTCACGCCCTCACCCATACCCTGCAAGCCTTGGATGCCATACCTGACCTGCAGCGTGAATTCCTGGATAACCACCCGCGCTTAGACCAAGCGAGCCCGCTCACCCATCAAGGCGGCGACAAGCCTGACAGTGAGAAGGATGACAGCAAAGACGAGAGCAGCGAAGGCAAAACAGTTAGCCAAGGCAACGACAGTAAGAAAAGTAAGAAAAAGGCGAAGAAATAAAACAAGCGTATAAAAAAGAAGCCCCGGCCACTCCCTGGCTGGGGCTTTATCAAACCTTCCTTGATTCGTCTTCACAAACATCCTGTTTGTGCTTCCATGAGCGTAAGCTTTCCTAGCTTTATCTTCCCTGTTGCCACTTCCTTGTGCTGTGTACTCACAGTGAACCTTAAAACACTCTATTTATCTAACCTATGTTATTAAACCGGAAAAAATTTATCTTTTTTATTCAGATTAACTGCACCTATTTAAAGCACGCTTTTTTATATGGCACATATGCCTTGCAGCGCTATACTATTAAAAGTATCGGCAACGATACCACTCTACACGGACGTTACCACGCCTGAACCATCATCTAACCTAATGGTAGGAGGTCAGCGTGCGAGACATTATTATTAGCAGCAAAGTCAACGGGCTGGATGTCATCTGTCGGCATTGTGGTAACTCAGAGTCACCCAAAGACCCGTTTTTGAACCGCTTCCGTTTAGAAGGCACCGGTAAAGACAGTACCACCGTACGCTGCCTGAACTGTCAAACAGCGGTTGAAATACCCTTGAGTGAATTAAGCTCGCTTTATTATCACTATGCTTGTTAAAACAATCGCTTACCAACTTGAGCAATTATTATAAAAAAGGCTTATCTTTGTGACCGCTGCCTTTTTACTAGCAATAGCAATACATTATTAACAAAAGCGTCATAAGAGCTTAATTAAATTTTTATTTATTCCAGGGTAAAAAAAACCCGGCCACTCCTTGGCCGGGTTTTCATCTGTTCTTCCCTGATCTTGCACCACAAACATCCTGTTTGTGCATCCTTGTGCTACACAAGCAATCCTTGCTTGTTCTTCCCTGTCGCGAGTTCCCTTCGCTGTGTGCACACAGTGCGCTTTATAACAGCGGGTTTATCTAACCTGTGATATGTAGCGGCAAATAAATTGTTTTTTAACGGATTTTTGGATTTTAAATAGCATTTTAGCCAAGCAAGTTTTTGACGACGATTGTTATAGCAACATTTTCAGCGGCATCCATAGCCCCATCAGCACCATGGCGATATTTTCTGTCAGCGATACAAACCCTAGTGGCACATTGCTGCTTCCGCCAACGCAGGCACATTTCAACTCACGCTTATCCACGTACACGGCTTTAAAAACCGACACCGCGCCCACCGTGCCGATAAACAGCGCCAGCGGTGCTGCCAGCCAAAGCATGGCACCGGCCAGCATTAGTATCCCTGCCAGGGTTTCTGCGTAGGGGTACACATAGCTGTAAGGGACATAGCGCTGAGCCAGTAAGTCGTAGTTAAGGAACATCGAGCTAAAGCTCTCTACATCCTGCAGCTTCTGCAAACCCAGCAGCACCATGGCCGTGGCCACCGCATACTCAGGCATTCGTGCTGCCACTAAGGTGCCATTGGCAACCCAGCTAATCGCCAGACCGATGAGCAAAGCGGTAACAAAAATCGCGATCACTGGCCGATATGCGGTCTCTTTTGCACTCGGCACGCTCATGCCTAAATGCTCACGAACCTCTTCATAGCCGCCAATACGTTTATCACCTATATAGGTTTGCGGAGTGGTATCGACATTCTCCTGGGCCTTGAACGCTTCAATTTCATCTCGGGATGTAAGCGGATGGTCATCAACCTGATAGCCTTTGCGTTTTAACAAATCGACTGTTTTCATACCGAATGGGCAGAGATGTTCCGCGGTTTTCATCCGATAGACGCGTGCTGTCTCCATGTTAGTCGCCTCCTTGTTGCGCTGCTGAGAACTGCGCTGTTGAGAACATAGCTAATTAAAAATAAATAACCTATCTCCCTATAAGCATAGTCAGAATCTAATCGGCACCCAAAAATACAAACGGCGAGGAGAGCCTCGCCGTCGTCACCAAACCCGGTATTAATACCGGCGGGTTATTTCGTCAGCCACGCCATTAGCGTTTCAGCCGTGAGCGCTGAGGAAGGCGGGTTTTGCCCTGTGATCAGTTGGCCATCTTCACGTACGTAAGGAGTGAAATCATCCGCTTTGCTATAAATCCCGCCGCACTTTTGCAAGGCATCTTCAACGAGATGCGGCACGATATTGGTCAAGCCCACAGCCTCCTCTTCGCCGTTAGTAAAGCCCGTTACTTGGCGGCCTTTTACTAGCGGTTCACCAGCGCTGTCTTTAGCATTTACCAACACTATCGGCGCGTGACAAACCGTGGCAACCGGCTTGCCTTGGGCGATAAAGGTTTCGATCAAGCGAATCGAGTCCGCGTCGTCAACGAGATCCCATAGCGGGCCATGGCCTCCGGGGTAGAATACCGCATCGAAATCATCAGCCTTCATGTCGCTCAAGCGATGGGTAGCGGCAAGCTCCGCGTTCGCTTTTTCATCTTGCTTAAAGCGGCGCGTTTCATCGGTTTGGCTATCGTCTGCGTCACTTTTTGGATCAAGCGGCGGCTGCCCACCCTTGGGCGATGCCAACGTTACTTCAGCACCCGCGTCTTTAAAGACATAATAAGGGGCTGCCAGCTCTTCGAGCCAAAAACCGGTTTTATTACCGGTATCACCCAACTGATCGTGAGACGTCAGTACCACTAAAATACGCTTGCTCATATCTCTCTCCTGGCGGTGGAAAATGAGGCAATTAAAATGCGTTACGGTTAGTTAGTGGGGGTCTGGATGGCGGAATGCAAGGAGAAACGACAAGTGAGCATCGAAGCGCGGGATTTTTATCGCAGTGGTCCTGACCATCGCCAGGGGCAAGCCAGCAGTTTTGCCCTGATCCGGCGTCAGTTTGATTTTCGCTCCATTGAGATTGGACGCTGGGTAACCAACGCTGAGCGCGACCGTGCCGCCGAGCTGTTTCATGATGCACTGTGCGATCTTATGTTGATTTTACAGGGAACAGAGGCGTTGATTTCCCTACGCGGCTCAATCGCGCTGCAGTACGGCAGCGGTGGTCGACCGGGTGTTTCTGCCCACTATGACCCCAGCCAACGCAGTTTTGCGCTGGCTAAAAACGCTGGCCCCGGCAGCATTGCCCACGAGTGGTTTCATGCTTTTGATCACTACATCGTCAGCAAGTGTTTTCGTGGCATCCCCAACGGCATGTTCGCCTCTACCGCGTGGCTGGCTGATGCGACGCCCATTCCCCACCCGCTTAATCAATTATTGATGGACTGTTTCAAAGCTATTCTGCTGCAGCCAGCAGGCGATCAGCCTAGCGAGCTGTTTCAGCATTCGGTGCAAGTAGATAAAAAACTTGGACAGCTCTATTACAGTAAACCCGAAGAGCTCTGCGCACGCGCCTTTGAAGGGTTTGTGCAAGATGCGGCCATCACCAATCACTTCCTGGTCAAAGGCACCAAGGCCTCTCCTGAAGCGGAAAGAGGTCTTTACCCACGAGGCGCACAGAGGGAACAGATCAATGCAGCGTTCAGCGACTACTTTGGCAGTCTGGGGAAAGCGTTGCGGGATGCAGAGTAAGCATGACGGCGCTCGGCAAGCTCTGCTGACGAACGCCGTGGGTGTCCAAGCAACTTTACCTAGGTGGAGCACTTCGTGATGTCTGCGCGTTTCGTGGTGTGCAGCATCGCCATCAGGTAGCACAATGCAAGCGCTAGAAAGCCCAGCAGGTCACTGATCCATTCGGGGTAGATCATCAGTGCGGCAGGCAGCAGCAGCGCACAACGCATGCGCACTCCCACCGAACCTATTCGATAAAGGTATCCTTCCATCGCCGCTGCCACCAACCAGATCGCGGTCATGGCTGTAAAAGCGGAGGCCATCACGCTCAACAGGGGGCCCTGCAAAATCAGCGATGGGTTGAGCACAAACAGAAACGGCAGTACGAACAGCACGGCTCCCAACCGCACGGCATACAGGCTCGTTCGGGTGCTGTTGGCGCCGGCAACACCGGCAGCAGTAATGGCGGCTAGCGCCACGGGTGGAGTGATATAGGAGAGCATTCCCCAGTAAAGAATGAACAGGTGGCTGGCAAGAGGATTGAGGCCAGCACCCACTAGCGCTGGCGCAAGCAGAATCGACAGGAAGATGTAGCATGCGCTGACCGTCATTCCCATCCCGAGGATAAAGCTGGTAATCGCCCCCGCCGCCAGCATCAGGGGAATGCTGTCACCTGCATACAACAGCAGTTCGCGAGAGAAAGCCCCTGCAACCCCCGTATAGGAAAGCCCACCGACCACCAAACCGATACCGGCCAAAACGGCGACCAGACTCCCCACCCCGTGTGCCAACTGATAGAAAAAATCCAGCAGTTGGCTGATACGCAGCCGCTGCTGACGGCGCACCAGTGCAATCGCCAGCAATATCAGGGTGGCATAATAAGGCGCCTGACTTTCCAGACGCATGACAAGCAGCATATAGATCAGCACGCCCAGGCTGAGTAGGTACGGCCATCCAGAGAGCAGCGTGTCACGCACCCTGGGGATATCCTTGTCGGGCATGCCCATGAGGCCTTTGCGGGCAGCATAGTTATCTACCTGAAGCAGCAGGGCCAGGTAGAAGAGCACCGCAGGCAGCAACGCCGCCAGCATTACCTCACCGTAACTGACGCCTAGGAAGGAAGCCATGATGAAGGCAACGGCCCCCATAACGGGCGGCATCAAGGTTCCGCCCGTGGAGGCGCACGCCTCTACGGCAGCGGCATATTCGCGTGAATAGCCACTGCGCTTCATGGCAGGAATGGTAATCGTCCCTGTGGTCAGGATATTGGATACCGCACTACCGGATAAGCTGCCCATGAAGGCACTGGAAACGACGGCCACCTTGGCGGGCCCGCCGCGGCTTCGGCCCATCAATGCAGTGGCGAAATTCATAAAGAACTCACCGCCACCGGTGATGGTTAGCGCAATCCCAAATACGACGAAGCCGATAATCAGGTTGGCGACGACCTGCATCGGCACGCCCACAATGCTTTCCGCCCCCATGACATGGGCTCGGATGGTTTCCCCCCATCCAAAACCGTTACTCCACAGGAAACCAGGCATGTGGCCTGCATAGAGCGGATAGAGCCCAAACAGCAGTGCCACGGCAAAAATCGCCCAGCCACCACAGCGACGAACGCCCTCCAGCACCAGTAGCAGCATCATCGTTGCCACCAGCGTGGCTTCGAGCGGGGCGAAATACTCCCACCCTTGCTGGGTCATGCGCAGGCCATTAAGGCCGAGGTAGATGGCGCCGCCAAGAGCAGCCCCCGCCAGCACCCAGTCATACCAGGGAAGGCGTTCAGTATCAGCCTTGCGAGCCGGAAAGATCAGTAGTGCCGCCGATAGGAACAGCCCTATCAGATAGTAGATGAAGGCATTACCGATCGGATAGAACCCCAACAGCTTGAGGGCAAAGGTTTGGTTGATCGTCATCAACAGACCAACGGCCCCCAATCCCATCACTATCCACCTTGCCGAACCTTCCAATCGCTCTTGACTTGAATTGCTCATGATGTCGCTCCCAGTTACACATCCACCCCGTGGTCAAAGCGCGCCAATCACTTCTTGCCGGCGAGCTTCCCAACGTTCGGCAAGCGCATCCCCTTCGAGGTCTGGCTCCGCGTTCAGCAGGCTATCCCAAGCTTGCTTCAGTGCTTCCAGGCGGGCGAGGCGGTTATCGTTCCATGTCTGCATCTTCTCGCTCCATAGCCCTTTCTCTTGCATGTAGCGGATAGCCCCAGGGTGGAAAGGTATATCGATAGGCGGCACGCCGGAGTCCTCGATTGCCCAGCGGTGAATGGCAGCGGTCGCGTCACGATAAAGGTCATAACTATCATCCAGGCTCTTGATGAACTGGTAGACCTCTTCTTCGTCACGATCAGCCATGGCCACGATAATCGGGTAACGGTAGGCAAGCATGTTGGCGGGAGATTCTTCGCTTAGCCCGGCGCCAATGGTTTCACGGAATGACTGGAAGACGGGAGCCACCTGGTTCATGCGCGCCCAGCCCTCTTCATCATCGGCAGGAATATCCACCCAGCGAATACCACGCGACGACTCTTCCAGCTCATAAAGCTGGCTGGCGGTGGTGGTCGTGCAGGTGGCATCGGCCCGATCCTCGACCAGCGAGCTCATGGCGGCGCCGTGAGTCGGGAACATCACCGCCTCCACATCGTCGTGACTCAGCCCTGCGAAGGCCAGGATCGCATCACATTTCACATTGACCGAAGGGTTGCCTGCCACGTAGGCAACCCGTTGCCCCCGCAAGTCTTCGAGCGTGTGGATATTGGCGTCGGCAGCCGATGGCACACCAAAGGTAGACGGTCTTCCGGCAACGGCTCTGAGGTCTTGGGGCCCCCAGCGGCGCTCGCTGAAGTCGTAAATTCCTTCCGTTGCAAAGAAGGACTCCGTGGCCAGGTAGGCATAGTCAGCCCGGCCACTTACCAGGGGCTGCAGTCGCCCAATGGCTGACCCTGCAGGCTGGATACGGATGCGGGTGTTGTAGGTCTTGCCAAAGGCATCGGCGATAGCAGAGGCCTCCGAGTGTCCTTGCGAGCCCACATCATAGGCGGTCCATGTCATGGTGCTGGGAAGCTCTGCGGCCGATGCCGTATTGGCTAGAACGGCAAAAACGGTGGAGATAAGGCCAGTGGCCAGGTGCGTGCGTTTCATGGGTTTGCTCTCATATTGTGTTGTTATTGGCGTAACGTTAATTGTGTTTCTTTTTCAGCCCTTAGGATTGGGCAATGGTGTACAGCGTGTTGTGCAAAAGGCTTCATGCCACCGGCATATCTGGCAGCACACCTTTCGCTCTCAGGTGCTCTATTTGTTGCACGGTCAATCCTGCTTCATGAAGGATTGCGTCGGTATGTTCGGCAAAGCGTGGCGGTGGGGTTTCATAGCGCGAGGGCGTACGAGCCAGCTTGATCGGCGAGCCAGTGCCCTTGTAATGGCCTATATTGACGATCATATCGCGGTGCTGGGTATGCGGATGCGCCAGCGCTTGCGTGGTATCGAGTACGGGCCCGCAGGGAACGCCGATACGCATCAACCGGTCGGCAAGCTTATCGCCTTCCCACCTGGCCATGGCACTCTCCAGCACATCACGCAGTGCATCGCGGTTACCCAGGCGGGCACCATTGGTTGCAAAGCGTTCATCCTGGCTAACGTCGTGGCATTCGAGCAACTCGCATAAGCGCGCGAACTGCACATTATTGCCAACTGCCAGAAAAATCGGCTGTGTCGCCGTCCGGTAGACCTCATAAGGGGCAATGTTGGGATGCTCATTTCCCGTGCGGCCCGGCGGCGGTCCACCGTAGAACACGTTGGGAAAGTGGGGGTGCATCAAGGACAGCCCGGAGTCGAACAGTGCTGTTTCGACAAACTGCCCACGCCCGCTGCGCGTACGCTCATGGAGAGCCAAGGTGATACCGATGACGGCATTCAGGCCAGTCACGATATCGACAATGGGCAGCCCCACTCGCAGCGGCTCCCCCTGTTTCTCACCGTTGACACTCATCAGCCCCGCCATTGCCTGGATGATGGCGTCATAGCCAGGCAAACCGCCCATCGGACCATCAGCACCAAACCCACTGATTCGGCACTGGATCAGACGGGGAAAGCGCACGCTGAGAATGTCATAGCTCAGCCCCCACTTTTCCAGGGTTCCCGGCTTGAAGTTTTCCACCAGCACATCGGCGCCCTCCAGCAACTGCAGTAACAGTGTCTTGCCGTCAGGATGACGAAGATCCAGCGCCATCCCGCGCTTGCTGCGGTTCAAGCCGTGGAAATAGGAAGCTGCATCGCCTTCGAAAGGAGGCCCCCAGCCGCGGGTTTCATCACCCCCGGGAGGCTCGATCTTGATCACATCCGCACCGTAGTCACCCAGCACCTGGGTGCAGTACGGGCCTCCCAGCACACGGCTAAGATCAATCACCCTGATTCCGCTCAGTGCGCCATTTGGCTTATCCATGACCCACCCCCAGCCCGTGAGAACGCGCCAGTGCTTGGGTATTCACAACCGCCACGACCTGTTCGTCGGTCATCGGCGTTTCGCTGAGCAGCATCGCCAGCGCTTCCGGCGACGCTCGACTGACCGATAGCGGATCGGGAGGGAATAGCTTGTGGCGTACCACCAGCCAAGCGAGTGCCAATCGCCGCCTGTCTCCCGTGATCCGGGACGCCTCCCAGGCCATAAGAATGGCGGAGGTAATGTGGTAGAGACTGCTGGCGATCCGCCGCGCGTCGTGCTCGCAGGCAGGATCCTCTGCCAGTGCATTCGCGCTCTCTACTGCCTTGTCGAGGAGCACCTGCAACAGGTGGCGCTCGTGATTCTCAATGGCGGACGCCTGCAACTGTTGGTGCAAGTAGTCAGCCAGTACCGGCAAGGTCTGTTCACGCCGAATCGCCCGGAAAACATCCAGGGCAACGATATTGCTGGTGCCTTCCCATATTGAGCCAAGGTGGGCATCACGCAGCACGCGGGCATCCGACCACTCCTCGATGTAGCCACATCCACCACGTACTTCCATGCCATCCCCAGCCACCTTGCGTGCATCCCGCGTGGTGCGGAACTTGATCATGGGTGTCAGGATGCGCAAGAGCTTGGCTGACTGGGTATCCCCCGCATCGGCACGCCGCAGGCACTCGGCTGTGTGGAAGACCATCGTGCGCCCCTGCTCGGCAGTGAGCATCATCTTGCTGAGCTGACGCTGCATAAGCGGCAGCTCGATGAGCTGGCTACCGAACGCCTGCCGATGGCGGGCAATGAAAAGCGCCTCGTTGAGTGAGCGACGCATTAGCCCCGCCGACCGCACCCCGTTCGAGAGACGAGACATGTTGATCATGTCCGTCATCTGCTTGAAGCCCTGCCCCGGCTCTCCCACCACATAAGCTTCGGCGCCTTCGAGCAGGATCTCACCGCTCGCCATGGAGCGAGTACCCAGCTTGTCTTTCAGGCGTACGATGCGGTAATGGTTAAGATCACCATTTTCCAGATACCGGGGCAGCAGGAACAGCGTGAGACCGCGAGTGCCCCGCTCCCCCTGCTCGGGGCGCGCCAACACCATCGCCAACGCGGCATCGGGGTTAGAACAGAACCATTTGTCGCCATAAAGGCGCCATTTGCCGTCTTCCTGCCTCGCTTCCGTAGTAATCGCCCCTACATCAGAGCCTGCATCCTGCTCGGTCATGAACATGGCTCCCTGATAGGCCAGATCCATATCCTGTGAGGTCAACGCTTCCAGGTAGCGGTTCACCAACGCTTCGTCGCCAAACTTGCGCAACGTGCGAGTCAGTGCATCGGTCATGCTAAGCGGGCAGCAAAGGCCAAACTCTGCCTGCACGAACAGGTACGTCAGCGCATACTTCACTACCGGCGGCATGGGTTCCGACCAGTCAAGCACTCCACCGCGGTGCGACATGGCCGCCAGCCCGAACTGCCCATAGGCATACGCTTCCAGGCGTTGATAGGCTGGATGTTTGAGGATCTGCTGACGCTCGGCGCCATTTCGGCTGCGCAGGGCAAGTTCAGGTGGATGCTTGTCAGCCTCGATAGCCAGCGTTTCCAGTTCACCGCCAGCAAGGGCTCCCATCTCATTGAAGTGGTGCTCCAGATGCTGACGTAGCGCCGCCGGCAAATAGAGATCCAGAAGTTGGGAAAGGGTGGGATCGTTATGGTAACTGTTCTGCCCCCAGGAATCGGGGATATTGCGGTGTATCATTTCATTCACGACGGCGTACCTCTTGGACTTATTATATGTTTTATCGTCACATTAGGTCGGTATGGAGGCCGTCTCCAATACTGTTTTAGGATCCATTGATTCAGTTTTATGTATGATTGAAGAACAAGAAACGATAAGGAACGAAGCCAATGGCGCTGACATTTCGACAGTTGCGTTACTTTCTAGTGCTCTCGGAGGAGCTGCATTTCGGCAGAGCAGCACAGCGTCTGCATATCTCTCAACCACCGCTAAGTGCCAGCCTGCGTCAACTGGAAGAGGAGCTAAAGGTCAAGCTGCTGCTGCGCAATAGCAAACGCGTTACCCTCACGCCCGCCGGAGAAGCCTTCCAGCGCCAGGCACGCCGGATTCTCGAGCAGCTAGAAGACTCGCAAACGCTGGTGCAGCGCATTGCCTCAAGCGCCACCGGCCTGGTGCGCGTCGGGTTTACGCCCGCCATGCTCTTTCGCGGCCTGCCGGAACTGCTCAAACGCCTGCAATCCCGCTATCCCGGCATCGAAATACAATTGATCGAACGCAACTCGGCAGATCAAGTAGAAGCAGTGATGCAAGAGCAGCTCGATATCGGCTTTATCCACTCGATGCCGTTACCCGAGGAAATCGAGTCGGTCATCCTGTCGGACGAACCCTTCCTGTGCTGCTTGCCAGCGCATCACCACCTGGCAGGCCGACGCGAGTTGGCGGTCAAGGAACTGGCCAATGAGCCCATCATCCTGTTTGGACGCGACCTTGCCCCTCACTATTACGACAGGATCATCGGCCTGTTTCACCACGCCGATGTTAAACCCCATATTTGTCACGAAGTCTCCCACTGGTTGACCATTCTTGCTCTGGTAGCCAATGCGATGGGCGTTGCCCTGGTTCCCCAATCACTTGCCAAAGCCGGGTTTTCCAATGTGAGCTTTCTCCCTCTGACCGATTCAACGACACGACATCAGTCGCACTGCATATGGCGCAGCGATTCGGAGGAACATGAAGAAATCCGTCAGTTGCTGCTTAACTGCCTAAAAGAACAACAGCAAGTCAGGTAAGCACGGCGCCAAGCCCAGCAGCCCCCCTACCTGCCCTACTCCCGCCGACCACCTCATTCCGTCGTGAGGAAACCGCAGTGCAGTCGTTGTCGCCTACGTGCGAAATAACGCTTTCGCGACTACGCTATAGCAACGCTCACTACTCAAAGGAAGAGAATATGTCTACTACCACTATCGTCGTTATCGTTGTGGTTATCGTTGCCGTGCTGGGTATTGGCTTCGGCGGAGTGCTGCCTTTTTAAACGTCGTGAACAGAGGGTTCTCAGGAACTCGACGCTAAGCATCTGACCTGAGCACAAAAAAAGCCCGCTGATTGTGAACTGCATCCCAATCGTTGGATGAGTGTCCAACTTTTGAGGTGCAGTTCAGTGGCGGCGCGGCGGGTTCAAAGGTAACAGTTACATCAATCAGGGAAGTTCCGGATTAGCTTGTAGGTAATACCTGTGTTTCCAGCTTCAATTACCTCTAAGGAGGCTCCTTTGTAACTTATCTCGTCGGAGGTGCTTAAATCATACTCTACTTCGTTATTGAAAGCTGGCCTGGCAAGACTGGAGCTAAATTCTCTGTAACCAATGTTGATTTTATCTCCAATGCGACCATTATATATGAGCGTCTGCTGGAAGCTGTCTTCTTGCTCAGATAGCCTTTTCGCCTTTGTGTAGTCACCAGCATAGCAAGCACTACCTCCAAAAGTAGTTATGACACATATTTCAGCATTGTCTTTTTTGGCAACTGCTAGCGCTTGGATTGGATCAGCAAAGGCTCCTCTGACCACGCCTGTAGGTTCATAAAAATCATTTTCCGTATCGTGCCCAATCTGGCGATAGGTTCTATTAGGGATGTCATACATAGCCCCATCAATCATTTGGTTTACTCGGAGAACGCCCACCTCAACCATCGAGCCTTTCTCAACCATGTGCTCTCCCACGCCCACGGTCATAACTTCACCGATCTCAGGATAACTCACCCGATTAACCAACTCTTCCCCCCCATTGTAGGAAACTGTTGTACAGCCCGTTAGAGAAATGAGGCTTAGTAAAACAAAAATCGCTTTTTTCATTCTATATCCCTTGCTTATTAGAGTAGCCCTCTCGGAGGGACGTTTTTAATCCCGAATTCATCTAAAATTCGCTAATCCATCTTAGCGTTTTAAGCCACCCGCTAGTTAGGGTGCTTGTGGGGAATTGCTTCATTTAAAAATATGACGTAGCCGCACTTGTCGTTACTGCTCCGAAAACCACCAATGCCGATGTCGGTCTGCACTGCCTGAACTCACTACCCAGGCATATCGAGCATGGTCAAGTACATCTTTAAAAGCAACCTTGAAATCAGAGCTACCTGCAAATACATCCGCCATGCTGAGGGTTTACCGGATGTTGATGCAACTTGAGTCTGAACGGCTGTCATGAACTGCATGAAAATAAGCCAATAATTGCTCGCTTAACTGGAGGCAGCGTAAACCCAGCAAATTAAATCCTCCAGATAAATGTTTCCAAGTCAATGCGAGCAACTTCATTGCGTTCGTTTGATATGAGTCGAATGCAGTGAGCATCATTGGTGCTGAGTTGAATTTTCTTCAGGCAGGGGGTGACAAGCTTCTTCATCTACTGGATGATTACCTAAGGTGATTGAGCCTGGGTTGACCCGTGAATCTCAATCACTGCCAGCAAAGGAACTTAACGACTAAGATAAATGAAATAATATCAAGTATTTAACTATAGGGGGCAACGTGAGCAAGGGCGAACCACAAGCATCACTGGATGAAAAGATCGACGCACATGCAGACAGTTATTCAGATGAGAGTTTCTGGAACAAGACGACTAAGTACGCCAAGAAGGCTGGTGAAAAAACACTCTCACCAGCATTGAAGATGTACTACTCAGCCAAGGATAGCGACACCCCAATGTGGGCAAAAACTACGGTTTATGGTGCGCTTGGATATTTCATCTCTCCTGTTGATGCCATACCTGATCTAACTCCAGTTCTTGGCTATACTGACGACATAGGCGTTCTTGCCGGTGCACTGGCAATAGTGGCAGCGCATATAAAAGATGAACACTATGAACAGGCACAACAGACCCTCAAGCGCTGGTTTAACTGATCTATCCACCAATGTACACCCATGGCGTGAAAGCCTTTATTGGCTTTCACGCCATTTTTGATTTCTAACCAATCACTCATGTTTAATCAGCTTGAATCGCCTTGGGTTTAGTAGACAACTCTAGGCCTTATACTAAAGGCATCTAGAGGATACATGAGCCATCCCCGTTATACTGAAGAATTCAAAATCAAAGCCGTCCAACAGGTGGTAGAGCGTGGGGCCATCGAGTCGCTGAAGTTGCTGCTCGGTTAGGCGTCTCAGACCACAGTTTGTACCATTTGATCAAGCGCTACGACAGACCTGTAGAACTCCGGAAAAAAAGATGATGATCTAAGCTGAAAGACGACGCTTGAAGACGGAACTAAAACGCGTATCGAAGGGCGGGGCCTATTAAAAAAGGCCGCCGCGTGCTTCGCTAGAGGATCTGACTGAGGTAAGCGTTTATTCAGGATCATGCGAGCCAATATCAAAAAGCAGGCCGCTGTTCATTGCTCACCGAGAGGGCCGTGACCGTCAGGTAATATCTCTCAACTCCACATCCAACGCAGCCGCAATGCGGGTCAGCACACTCAACGAGCCGCTCTTTTTTCCTGACTCTATTTCGGAGAGGTACCCCTGGCTAATCCCTGCTTTTTCCGCCAGTTCACCTGCGCGTAGGCCACGGTATTCACGGTACACCTTCACGGGTGCCACGCCGTCCAGCAGCGCATCCACAACCGCTGCGGGAAATGACTCTTCACCACGCGCCACAACCGCGTTGGCAGCGTCGATATCGTCCTGGTCTTCCAACCGCGCAAGCAATGCGTGGTACTCCTGCTCGGGCAGTACCACCAGCCGCTCGCCAGTGGGCGTTTGAATAATCTGAGGTGCACTCATGCCGCCTCCTGTTAATTGCCGGGTGCATTATTGATGCTTTATTGATAAATAGCACCACGGGCACCGATGTTAATGATGTCCAACACATCGCCACGCTCGTCGATGATCACCCGCCAGTCGCCTACCCGCAGGCGAATATAATCGCTCCCCTTCAACGCCTTCACATTATTGCGTTGGCTTTCCGGGTCTTCCGCGTAGGCCTTGATTTTACCTTGTATGCGCTTCGACTCAGGCCGCGGCATTCGCTGCAGCACCTTTAGTGCACTTTTACGGTAAGTGATCGTCTTCATTACTAGCATTATAGCTAATAGAGAATAAATATAGAAATTTTTTAGCTGTAAGCTAACAAACACCACAGAAGGTCAATATCGCCATGGTGACCAGTTGGGCTAACTCGCCCTTTTACGAGAACGCTATCCGCGAGCGCTTCTGGAAAACCCACCTAAAACACGCCGGCGTTCGCTACCGCGGCCCCAACCAGTGCCGGCACCCGTTCATAAGCCAGCTGCTCTCATTGGAAAAGTGGTGCCGCTGCACTGGATCTCTAACCACGTTGGCCACGCGACGATCATCATGATCCAACAGCGTTATGGTAAGTGGATTCGCAGCGACGGCCCAGATATTCCAGCGCCATTGAGAAGCAATTAAATCTGGAAGCATTCCCAAGCTAGTCCCTGAGAGCCAAAAACGAAAAAGGCCGTCGAGCTAAGTGCTTGACGGCCTTCAAAATTCTGTGGCGGAGGGGGAGTCCGCTGACTTAACATCCAGTACCATCTACTAGACACTGCAACTATCAACAAAATCATAATCTTGTATTGCATCTTTGTCTATTGAAGTCTATGTTGATCTATAACATATGGGGGACTATTTGGGGGACTAACCCCAATTTTTTAGAGAGGTAAGCCGTGGCAATACACAAGCTTAGCCCACGCAAAGTAGCTACTGCTGAACCGGGCAAACATGAAGATGGTGGCGGCTTACGCCTAGTGGTTTCTGAAGGTGGAGCTAAGAAATGGGTACTTAGATTTACTTTAAGAAGTAAGCGCCGAGAAATGGGGCTTGGCAGCTTCCCGGACACAGGCTTAGCCGAAGCTCGTCGTAAAGCTGAAAACTATAGAAAGCTGGCCAAAGAAGGCACTGATCCAATTCACGCTCGCGAGCTGGAAACGCAGCAACAAGCGACCCCTACGTTTACAAATTGCGCTGCACGGTATATACAGTCGCACCGGCGTAGCTGGCGAAATGCTAAGCATGCTCGACAATGGGTTAGCACCTTAAAGACTTACGCAAGGCCAGTCATTGGCGAATTGCCTGTTGATGAAATCGACACCCACCAAATACTCAACATACTTAGCCCTATTTGGGTGACTAAAACTGAAACCGCTAAGCGTGTTCAAGGCCGAATTGAGAATGTGTTAGACTTTGCTTCAGCACACAAATATCGCGATGAAGCCAATCCAGCTCGTTGGCGTGGTCACCTAGATAAGCTGTTGCCAAAACCATCAAAGGTTCAGAAAGTTGCTCATCACCCCGCAATGCCCTACGAACAAGTTGCTGCATTCATGGGGGCTATGCAAGATTACAACAGCATGTCGTCAAAAGCGCTGCAGTTGCTGATCCTAACAGCAACACGAACGTCGGAAGTTCTCAATGCTGAGTGGCATGAGATTGATCTTGTTAACGCCACGTGGACAATTCCTGCTAAGCGCATGAAAGCTAGCCGCGAACATCGTATTCCCCTTTCCCACCAAGCTTTATTGCTGATCTCTAACCTTCCAAATGTTAAAGGCAATTCATTTGTTTTTCCGGGTATGAAACCTGGCCGCCCTCTTTCCAACATGTCACTGCTGCAGTTTATGCGAGGCCTTGGTTACGGCCCAAGCGGTGACAAAGGCAACTATGTACCTCATGGCTTTCGTTCAAGTTTTCGCGACTGGACAGGTGAAGTGACCAGCTATCCACGCGATGTTGCTGAGATGGCGTTAGCTCATACCATAGAAAACAAGGTAGAAGCCGCCTATCGGCGTGGTGATTTGTTCGACAAACGACGAGCGATGATGCAGGATTGGGCTGATTACATAATAGCTTAAAGCGCACTTTGATAAAGGATGCGTTGAGGTTGTAACGCCCCCAATACTTCCTTAATCAAGAACACTATTCAATACATACACTTTCATTCTAACGAGTCTTTCTGAGAAGCCTGTGACTGCAAGAACTCACAGGCCTCTAAATTCACAGCTATAAATTCATCCCAGGTGTATTGTCGGGAGTAGGTTTTTTCGTACTGTAAATCTACTCGGCAGATATCAGGTCGTTTATCATAAATGCTGCAAAATTTATTAAGGTGATCATAGTGGCGACAGCTCCCATCACTACGATCTAAGAAACGCGTTTCGCTTGCGAGATGAACTTGCTGGCAACACAGCCCGCATTGACTACAGGGGAATGCTTGCGATAGATTTTTGGACTGACACATCAAAAATTTTCCTCACTTAGTGGCTCGTACCCGTTGAAGAGTACGAGCCTTTATTTTTACTTTTCTATACTGTCGAGCGTGGACTTCTCTCCGATTGCCACTTCGTTAACATTAATAATACGTTTTTGAGTGGAAATAACTAGGTTACCATCTTTATCAAGTATCGGCGTATCGACCATAGCCTTCAGTAACTGCGCAAACTTAACAGCGCTGAAGACCGTTGCTTTGCTTTGCTCAGAGTAATTGGCAAAATCTATACCTTCATTACCAATAACTTTTTTCAGTTCCGAGACTGCATGACGTAAACGCGAGCTAACGTTTGAAAAGGTAGTATTCGCTAACGTAGTGACTTCTGAAATGGCTTTGAGTTTGTTGCCCATTAGTTCTGCTTGATCACAGATGGTGCGGGCTTGTTCCATGTTGGAGTTGGCTTTGTTTAATGCTGCTTCGCCTTTGTGGCCAAGTACATGCCCAAATATTGCAAGGGCAGGTCCAGCAACGATTCCACCAAGAACCATCATGCCACCGGCCATGCCGTAACCGCCAGCGGCGAGCGACCCACCTCCCAACCAAGCGAGCGTGGCATTAGTGGCTGCAACGCCGCCCAACGATGAAATTGCAGCACCTGTACTGGCAGTTGCTAGTAGCATAGTGCCGTTGTATGCACCGAATGCCAGCGCAGCACCGCCACCTATACCGGCACCAAGTCCGAGGCCAGCATCCTTCAAAGCTTGGTAGTCCTGTTTCAGGCTTGGAAGGGTTTTGTTGGAAAAATCCCCCGCATTGAGCTTATCAAGCTCAGTGCTTTGTTTGAGATCAACGTTCTTAATTTGCTGGAATGTATCAATAAAATCTGAAATAACGCCATTAAAAGCACGTAGCTTGCGTTTGCCATAATCTTCAAGCTTATTGTTTGTGGTCTGGCGAAGTTCTTCAAGTGCCTCATTAGCGAGTTCTACTGAGGAGCGGGCATCGTTATTAATATTCTTTGCCTTGGTTTGGTTTATCGCCCCACTAACACCCTTTACTGCACCATATAAGCCAGCTGCAGCAGCACCTGCACCTATTAACAATGGGATCGGCATATTTTTACCTTATTCCAGAATAATTGAAATAGTTTTAGTCATTTCTTGATTGAGCGTTTCGGCACGCTCCAGCAAGTCGTCGAAAATGAATTCTTCTATCTTGTGATGTCGTTGAAACTCCTTAAGCAACGCCCATTCAACACCCGAGATGTGGCCATCGCGCAGTGCTACCAAGAACAGCTCATAAAGAATAATTTTCGGGGTAGAGGGTATGTCATATTTCTTTTGTTCAAGCATTTCTCTCAGGACGGTAGTAGCTGCTCCCACACGGTTACCTGGGTTTTCCATCTTAGTGAAAGGGTATTTCTTTAAGGCTTCTATAAGTCGGTTAGTGATGCGTGTGAACATGCTACTTCCGAACATAAAACGATCACCGATTTCAGCAGAGTTCTCCAACTCAGCTATCAGCTCGCGCTCCTTCTCACCGATCATTATGGAGATTAGTTCCAGGCTGGTTTCAGTAGTAATCTCATCATAACTTTTACCATCCCAAAGAATGGGCTTGTCAGAGATTGCTATTAAGCTTGCTAGATCTAGCAAATGTTCTCTGTCATCATTCGGGAGCATCTTAACCAACATGAAGCTTGTATCCTTTCAACTTGAGTATATTTTAGAATATAAAGGGATCGTCAGAGGACATGAACGTTTCGAATTCATTTACAGAATGGAATTGAAGTGATTTTCCAAGTAATCCTGCGTAGTGGTTTATGCTCTTGGATAATGCCTCTGAGTCCTGATGGTCGGCGTTTGCAAGAGATGACAGAAGAAACTGTGTTTCCAATCGCAGTTGGGGAATCTCCCGGCTTACGAATGCTTCCAATTGTTCCTGTTCATGAGCTATTCGTTCACGCGCTGCTTCTTCTATTGTGCGTATTTTAAGCAACTGCTCACTCGAAAGTTTCGCACTACGCGAAGCCTCCAGAGCACTTTGGTAAAACATCGACGAAAGCGTGTAGCCAATCATGCCTCCGATAGCAGCGCCTACGAACGGGATAGGGATAGCAACTTGGCCTACAGCTGCCATCATGCCGCCCGAGAGCATCCCAGCGCCTTTTTCACCTACTTCGGTAAGTAGCTGTTCCTCGTCGATCTCACCTGTAACGAAGCGGTTGACGGTGCTTCCCAAAGAGAGGCAAATGTTGATAGCAAGGGCGGGGCCACTTGTACTTGCTAGCTGTCGCGTGAATTGGTTCCCCGACTGCTGCATTCCACCCTTTAAGGCCGAACCCACAAAAGCTGTAGCGTACCCAAGTGTACCTGCCTTGGCAGTATCGAGAGCTATGTCTGGCAAAGCTTCAGAAACTTCCTTTTCTCCCTGAGCAACAGCCCAACAATTCATTAGAACTGAAATGCTTCCACCAATAATCGCACCGTACTTGGCCCCTTGCAGGCCTGCCCCGTGAGCAGTACGACCAATGTCTCTCAGCGTTGCAGTTCCTGGATTCTTGCGATAATAGATGGCATCTTCTGTAGTAAGGCCACTATCACTGACATTTTCTGCCAGTTCATCGTAATTATTTGCCTCACGGCGAAGTTTTTCTGCTTCGTCTATGTTGCCTTTTTTTTCAGCTTTATCAGCATTGAAGCGTCGTTGATAAGCTTTATTACGGCAGTGTTGTGCCGCTGATTCTGCCTGAAAATCGTCAGAGTTGGCGCGCTTTTCCAGCTTGTCCGCCTTAAACATCATTTCTTGTACTTGTTTGGCCTTATTAGGATCGTCTGAAGCTTGTTCGCCTAGCTTTTCAGCACGCTCCCTTAGCCTCTCAGCTTCTCCAAGTACATAGGCCTTGTTACCTTCAAGCTGCTCAGTTGGCAATTCAAGTTTGGCGCCACGATAACGGAAGAACTTGCCATCTTCTCTAGCAATATCATCAAGGAGCTTATTTCGGTTGCCGACGAATTTCATCTGCGCCTGCGAACCATCAATGACTTTTCCATCTACCAATTGCACCCGGTCGACTACGTTATGATTCTTGCCATATTGGGGTAGGTCATCAGAACGGGAAGCCCGTACTTTCGACTTGCGGATTATTGCTTCGGCGTTGTCGCGGCTAGTTGAGGCTACCTCAGCGCTGAATCCGGCCTGCTGCTTTATGTTTTGGGCAACGTAGTTTTCATTAACTTTGTGTTTCGCAATGTCGACCAAGCCTTTGGCATAACGCGTGCCTGATTCATTATCTAACCCTCGATAGCCTTTGATATATTCAGCACTTGCACTCCCAAAGCGTTGGACAGTCTCGTGAGTGGATAGCGCCTCGGCCGTGCGAATTGCATCCCGACGCATCTCTTTCAGTGACTCTTTTTTTTCTTGCTTGGTGTGGATCTCTTTAGAAGCCATAGGGTCCCTTGATAGACGAATATCAGTTCAGCCTTCTAGAATCGGAGTCAGGGCACGCAGACGTACCTAGGTAACCAAATTAAAACTACTCATATTTAGTATCGGTTCACTCTCCTAAAACTTTAGGATCTTCTGCTACCCCAAGCTTGCCGACAGAGCGATGGGATCTTTTACATGGTGAAGATTAAAAAGCTGGTAAGAATAACCTGTTCAAACAGGCTAAATTACTCATGCGACAGTTAGCGTCGCTACAAATTTTTTTTGCTAAAAGTAAGTGTTGCGACATGAAATGTCGCAACTCAGGATAAGACTGATGCCAATTATAGTTAATTGAGGCATCGTCATGGAATCGAAACCCTTACTGAATGATCAGCTCATTAGTGATATTGACGAGAAGGAAGTCATCACTAAGCAGAAAGGACTTTGGCAAGCTGACCGCGATGCCTGGAGCAATGATCAACCCGCTACGGCCTTCCTGGCCCAGCAACTCGATATCGAACTCGTGCCAGCATCAAATGTGGCGACAGCCTCTACTGACGGCAGAGGCCTCTATGTGAACCCATATTGGAGCTCGAGTCTGGACGAAATAACTCGCCGGTTCACACAAGCCCATCTCGTGTGGCACTGCGCGGCAAGACACTTTAGCTCCGCTCCGGGACTAGACAGTCGCCGCTGGCATTTGACATGCGATCACGAGGTCAATGTAGTTTTACTGATGCTGGGATTTGTCATGCCACCTCAAGCTGTGCTGTTCCCTGCTTGTATCGGTAAATCACTACCTGATGTATATGCATGGTTGGCCGATTACCCCCTACTCAATGAAGAGGTAAGCCTGGACGCACCGCCGTGGCTGACTCATAGCAAAAAAAATGATGAGGATGAGACTACTCATTTCGCTGTGAGCTCTCTTGAAAAGCACTGGCAAGAACAAGCCTGTGAAGTGATGCACCGCTACGTTGGAACGCCGGACTTACGCTTTTTGATGGCTTCCTGGCATACTAACCGGTGATAAGAATGATTAGCCATCACCAACGCCGATAGGCTGTAAGACCGCCTGGCTCCTTAAGACAAGGTTCGTTCATGTCCGAGATTCGCGAGACGCTGTTCCGCTACCTGACCATGCTTCAGCTCATACCACGCAGTCCTGGTCGAGTTAGCACACCAGTGCTATTGGAGAAGTTACATGAACGGGGTTTTCGAATAGATACCCGCTCACTGCAACGAGACCTACGCGACAAGCTTGCTTTGCACTTTCCGCTAGTCTGTGACGATAGCAGCAAGCCATACCGCTGGTACTTTGACCGAGACTTTCACTGCAATCTGCCAGCACTTGACGTTCCTAGCGCTCTAACTCTAGTGCTAGCCGAGGAATACCTAAAGGGAGTGCTGCCTCCTGTAGTGATCGACCAATTGGCACCTCAATTTCGAGACGCACGGCGATTACTTGATGATTTGGAGGGCAACGGGCTTAGCCAGTGGGCTAAACGAGTTCGGGCAATTCCAAACGGTAAGGTATTAATTCCGGCCCTATTCAAGGAAATGATTTGGCAGGTTGTAGCTCAGGCCCTGATGGAAAACAGAGCATTAGATGTAACCTATCTCTCTCGAAGTACTGAGCAAGAGAAGCAATTCACTCTTCACCCTCAAGGATTAGTGAGTCGCCACAGCGTGACTTATCTGCTGGCTACCGTGAACGACTACGACGATATCCGGCAGTTTGCTCTGCACCGAATCAAAAAAGCGATTATAAGCAGCAACTCATGGCGGGAATCGACAGCGTTTGACCTAGATAGTTATATACACAATGGCGCATTCGGCTATCTGGATGGAAATGAAGATACTAGATTAGTCGCAAATGTGGCTCCACAATTAGCTTGGTTACTAACGGAAACTCCACTTTCCAATCATCAAACTCTCATTCCGCTGGAAAATAGCGAGTGGCAGCGTCTAGAGGCCGTTGTGCCAAATGATCAGCAGACACTGTGGTGGCTCAAGGGACTAGGGGCCAATGTTGAGGTGCTGGAGCCCCTTGCATGGCAGAACGACATCCTGGACACCGCACGCGAGATTCTGTCACGTGTTCCATAAGTATGACCCTTATATCAGCTTAAACGGCCCAATAGCGTGATAGTCCTCTTTTGGATCCTTTCCCGCCTTCGTAAGTGCAACGGTATCGACATGCTGTAAAGATTTATTCTTATTTTTACAGATGGCAGCTCATTCCGATCCATAGTGTTGCGTGTGGCGTGGTTTGCGTTGCCCACTGCGTAGCGACCAGGCATTGCCTTTATGGGGCAGGCCCAACTTTACCGTTCACTTACCCAAATCTCGAGTGAGCTTATTAATCGTGCCTATCAGTCGTTCGCTGCGTTTGGCTACCGCCTGCGGTTTGTGGGTCTCAGTGAGGGTAAGTAGTTGGTTATACTAAAAGGAAAGCTCAGGAAGCATTAATTCTATTTTATGTAGGCATATATAAAAAATTTAGCTGTCTAATAAAATTTAAAATAATTATTTATCTTTATTTATGTGCTTTTAGTTTATTTGCTTGTGATCCTGTTCACCACAGAACACGCATGCTCGGGATGAACGCCCGGGAGCAGTGACACTCCAGTCTCCCCATGTATGTTTCTTAGAGTTTGTTTTTTTCACAAGATCACACCTTGCACACCGTTCAAATACATTGCAGCCTGCATCAACCCTATCAAATGTATAATGATGAATTATTTTTTCAACAGCATGATCACAATGGACACATGTTGACCTTTTAAGGCAGTTCATTTCTCTCACATAAAAATCATTGCCATACTTATGCTTATTTTTAACAACAACCTCATCACAATCTGGGCATGTCTTACTCAAATAGCATTGAGGCTTACCTTCCATTTTACTGTAGTTTCCTCCGTGCATACCGACTTTACATTTCGCACTTTTAAAAGCGCCCTTTGCTTTTTGAAAAAGACTCATTAAAACTCCTAAATAATATAAATTATGATTAAACCATTAGACTAAAATAAAATTTTTGAACGTCGACGCATGTTGGATTCAGTAAAAAAGTTAATCTAGCTTCTCAATTTTTCCAGAAAATAGCTATAACGGCGTTGAATGTCAAGTATTATTAGACTTCCCCTATCTTCGACAAGTAAGTAGATCAGAATAGGCAACGAAGCCTAGTACCATTGCCACCTCTACGAAATCTTAATGACCTGCTCTACCTAACAATCATTAGCTCGTTCCATTGGGTTGTGTAACGTGGCGTGCGTCGCTCACTTCGCAGCGCCCAGGCATTGCCTTTACGGGGTAGGCCCAGCTGTACCGTACCCTTACCTAGCTCTCGGTTGAGCTTGTCCATCGTTGCCATGAGGCACTCGCTTCGCTTTGCTTCCTCGTCGGTTTGCGGGGTTTCAGTGAGGGTAAGCTGACGGTTGGCCTTGGGCGTAAGATCGAGCAGCATGAGGCCTGCTTTATGGTAGGCATAGCCTTTGCGCCAAAGGCGCCGTAGGCCTTGTACCGCCGCTGCGATGATGTCCCGGCTATCATCGGTAGGTCTCTCTAGTGAGACAACCACACGCTGTTGGTATTGCGGCAAATCGGTACGAAACGGATTGGTGCGCACAAACACCATCACGGCGCTGGTAACGCTGCTCTGTTTGCGCAGCTTTTCGGCCGCCCTGGCGGCGTGCTGCCTTAAGGCTTCGCGTAGGTCATTAAGGTTGCCGGTTAGCCTGCCGAATGAACGCGACACCATGATCTGTTGCTTGGGTAGGCTCATGTCCTCGAGCTGTATGGCGGACTGCCCGCGTAGCTCCCATACGATGCGTTCCTGCACCACACTAAATCGCCCCCTAATACGCTTAGGGTCTGCCTCGCGTAGATCCCATGCGGTCTCAATACCCATCACTCTTAAACGTTCACCGGTGCGGCGAGCCACGCCCCACAGCTCTGTCACCGGCAACTGCTTTAACAATGCCTTGGTCGCTTCACTTTCGGCGATTAACTTACACACCCCGTGCTGCTTGTAGGCAGGATGTTTTTTAGCCGCGTGGTTCGCCACTTTGGCCAATACGCACGTTGGCGCAAATCCCACACATACGGGAATACCCGTCCACTGCCGAACGGTAGCTCGCATGGCTTGGCCCCGTGCTTCCAACGTATCAGGGTCGAAGCCCTGAAACCCAACAAAGCTCTCATCAATGGAATACACCTCAACATGGGGCGAAAACTCGCCTAGCACCTCGGTCACCCGCTGGGACATATCGCCATATAACGCGTAGTTACTGGACAGCAGCACGGCTTGGCGGCGTATCGCGGGCGGTAACAAGTGCATGGCCGTCCCCATCTCAACACCCAGCGCTTTGAGCTCGTTGCTACGGGCAACAACGCAACCATCGTTATTCGACAGCACCCCTACGGGTCGCCCTTCCAGCGCTGGATCAAAGACGCGCTCGCAACTGACATAGAAGTTGTTGCAGTCAACGAGTGCGATCACGGTAGTGACCTCAGCAGATTGTGAATCACGTCGGTCACTACACCCCATACTTGGGATTCGCGTCCATCAAGGGAAATCGGCTTGAAATTAGGGTTGCTTGCTTTGAGGTAGGTGCGCTGACCAACACGCTCCAGACGCTTAACAGTCATTTCCCCATCTACGCAGATCACCACAATCCGACCAGGCAGCGCTTCCAGGCTGCGATCTACCACCAATAAGTCCCCAGGGTGAATGCTGTCCCCGATCATTGAATCCCCTTCCGCACGCGCAAAATAGGTCGAGGCTGGGCGTTTAACGACGTAGCGGTGCAGATCTAGCTCGGTATCCAAGTGATCATCGGCGGGCGAAGGAAACCCGGCGCGCACGGCGGTTGAATAGAGCGGTAAGGGTAGTGACGAGGCCACGGCATCTGCCCGGCCCATCAGTGAAACGTTCAATGACATATAGGGCTTCTCCTTTTTACTGTATGCATAAACAGTATCAGTAAAGAGGGCTAGCGAAGCAACCATTTAAGAGTCGACGCTAAAAACTTTCAGATCTATATCACTCCTATGAATCCTGCACACGGGATCACTTTGACGCCTATAGGAGTGTTGTTTATGTCCCCGCCTTGCCTACGCTGTGCAGCCCCATGCACGCTTAACTTTGAAACCGCCCAACGTATCGGCACCGTGGGCGGCAGCCTTGTCGGCGCTGCCATTGGTGCGTGGCGGGCATCCTATACCCCAACGTCCCCTTTATCGGATGCCTCCTCCCGCTTTCCGTTAGCCAAACTGCCCGCTGCCGTGATGGGGGCTGTTTCCGGCAGTCAATCAGGCTCGCGAGTCGCAACGGTGTTCTTCACACAGAAACTGCCACCCGGTGAAGGAAAGCCCTGGCTGTGCGCATCGTGCGGTCATACCTTCCGGCAATTAACCCGTCCCTTCACCGCACCCCAATAATGCGTTCCCACTATGCGACATAGCCCTTACTTTACAACCATAAAGCGCTGGCGATTAACGTCAGCGCTTTTTTATTGCTAGGAGTTTTCACCATGGCTCATCTCGTTGAACAAATGGCTTACGTCGGCGCTACCCCTTGGCACGGCCTGGGACAGCAGCTATCCCGTCAACAACCGTTAGAGGTCTGGCAGCAACAGGCCGGAATGAACTGGCATATTGAAGAAGCCCCGGTGCGCTTTATTGCCGAGGGTGCCAGCCACCTGGGCAGCATCCACTCATTCCCCGAGCAAAAAGTGCTCTACCGCTCGGATACCAAGGCGCCGCTATCGGTCGTCTCGCAGCGCTATAAGGTGGTGCAGCCCGAGGAGATTCTGGAGTTTTACCGCGATCTGACAGAGTACGCCGGGTATGAACTGGAAACCGCGGGTGTGCTGAAAGGCGGTCGGAAGTTCTGGGCCTTGGCGCGCAGTGGCTTAAGTACCTCGCTGAAAGGACAGGATGAGGTGAACGACTACCTGCTATTGGCCACCTCCTGCGATGGCACCTTAGCCACCATGGCGACACCAACGACAGTAAGGGTGGTGTGCAACAACACGCTGCAGATTGCGGTGGATGGCTCTAGCCAAGCGGTGAAGGTACCCCACCGATCAGAGTTCGATCCCCGGGCGGTAAAAAGCCAACTGGGTATTTCTGTATCCCAATGGAATGACTTTATGTACCGCATGAAAGCGTTAGCGGAGCGGAAGATCGATCATCGCGAGGCACAGCAGTATTTTCAGTCGGTGCTCTGCGGTATCGATAAGCCGATAGATGATCCTTCCAAGCTGCCCAATTACCGGGCACTTAATAAGGTACACAAGCTCTACCACGGCGAAGGCCGCGGTTCTCACCTCGACACGGCCAAAGATACTGCGTGGGGCTTGCTCAATGCGGTCACCGAGTACGTCGATCATGACAAGCGTGCGCGTAGCAACGATACCCGGCTCGATTCAGCGTGGTTTGGCCAGGGGGCGCAGCTGAAGCAGGAAGCACTGCAAACAGCCCTTGCCCTGGTGAGCTGACATGCTGTTTCTCATCATTTTACTGCTAATTTTCTTAGTTTTTGTCTTACCCCTCATCGGATAGCGCGATAAGCCCAGCCCCTAACAGGCTGGGCTTTTTGCTGTTACGTGGAGTACACCATGGCCTCTCTTAACCCCGATTTAGATATCGCATTAACCCAACTAACGGAACGACTGCTCACCCAGGAACAAACCTATGCCCAGACCTACGTGATGGCAAAAGGACAGCTGTATCGCACCGAGCTGCACCTATGCCCCGTCCCTCCCAGCGAGCTTCCCGCCGATTTTTAAGCCTCTATTGAAGGAGCCTTTTCATGGCAACCAAAACTAATGTGGTAAATCACGAGACGTCTGCATCCTCTTTACAAGCCGTTCCTGCAGCACCCACCCCCCATCTTGCGGAGAGCACGGCCATTATTCAGGTGATTGAACGCGCTGCGCTCAACCCGGACGTCGATATCGACAAAATGGAGCGCTTACTGCAGATGCAGGAACGGGTGATGGATCGCCAGGCCATGATGGCCTATAGCGCTGCTATGGCGGCGATGCAGACCGAACTCCCCAGCATTGAGGAGCGCGGGCAGGCTAACAACGGCTGCTACGCCACCTTGGAGGATATCGTCGATACCGTTCGCCCAATTATGCAGAAACACGGCTTTGCGGTGAGTTTTCGTATTCAGACGCAGGAACGAGGCATTGAAGTGACCGGTGTGCTGATGCATAAGGATGGCCACCGTGAGGAGACTAGCATGCTGCTGCCTGCCGATATGAGCGGTAACAAGAACGCTGTGCAGGCGTTTGGCTCTTCCACCAGCTACGGCAAGCGCTACGTACTCTGCGCACTACTTAATATCACCACCCGGGGGCAGGACGATAACGGCAAGACCAGCACCAAAGCGAGCATCAAGCTAGTAACGCCCTTTCAGGCGGGACAGATCCAGCGGCTCATTAGCCAATGCCCTGCGACGACCCAGGAGTGGTTCAGCGGTAAGTACAGATCAGCCGTGCAAGTGCCTCAGAGTGACTTCGACAAGCTGCGCGCCTCACTCTCCAAACGGGCGGTTAAGTAACAGAGGTTTTAAACCCTCTCGTAGGAGGTTTCTATGCAAGTACTTAACATGGAACAAGGCACGCCCGAATGGCTGGCGGCACGCTTAGGGCGCGTCACCATGTCGGAGCTCAAGACATTGTTGGTCAAGGGTAAAGGCCCTGGAGGGTTTGGTACCGGGGCGATTACCTATATGAACCAGTTGATCGGTGAGCGCATTACCGGTGAGTTAGCAGAGCCCTTTCAAGGTAATACGCATACCCGTCGTGGGCATACGCTGGAAGGCGTTGCCCGTTCGCTTTACACGGATGCCACCGGCGAACCTAAACCAGAGGAAGTGGGCATTATCCTCAACCACGGTGTGGGCTACTCGCCTGACAGTCTGGTAGGTGCTAACGGTCTGCTGGAAATCAAAACAAAGCTACCTAAGTTCCAGATTGAGGTACTGCTCAGCGGCGAAATACCCGATGAGCACGTGCCCCAATGCCAGGGCGGGCTATGGGTCAGCGAACGGGAATGGATCGACTTTGTGAGCTATTGGCCAGGTATGCCGCTGTTTATCAAACGTGCCTACCGTGACGACATTATGATCCGCACCATTGCCGAGCGGGTAGAACGATTCCATGAGGAGATGGAACGTCGCATAAACCAAGTGATGGCTGCGTGACGCGACGATTCCATAGATACACCAACCGATCATTAACGACATAGACGCCGGGGCCACTGAACTGACCCCACCACCCCGGCGTTTTTTATTTTTTGGAGACAACCATGACACACGCCAAACTCAAAGCTGGGGAAGTGGCTGGTACCTATCACGTTACCTCGCCAGTGACTGAAACCGATATCATCACCATGGCCAAGCGCTTCGCGCGCCGTAAGCTCGCTAAAGGTCGCAAGATAGCCCAACCTTCGCAAGCGTTTGAGCACCTGCAGTTACTGCTTCAAGATTACGAGCACGAGGTATTTAGTGTTCTCTTCCTCGATAGTCAGCACCGTGTTATCCGCTTTGAGGAGCTATTCCGTGGAACCATCGACGCGGCCAGCGTCTACCCGCGTGAAGTGCTAAAAGCAGCTCTCACCTACAACGCTGCTGCTGTCATCTTGGTGCATAACCATCCAAGCGGTGATCCCGAGCCAAGTGATTCAGATAGACGTATCACCCAGCGGCTCATAGAAACTATGGGGCTGATGGACATTCGAGTGATTGATCATGTAGTGGTGGGGAGTGATGGGTGTAGGTCGTTTGCGGAGATGGGGTATTTGTAGGTGAATGTTGGGATAAGAATGGAGCTGCCTTGCTGGGCAGCTCCAGTAATTAGGCAAGCTTTATTTTTTGTTTAAGACGGCAAACGGCCAGAAGCGGTCTTTTAGATATTTCGCATATACGCCTAACCTGGATTTCTCACAGGGTATAAAAGAAAGCGGCTGAAAGTGCTATGATTTCAAGAACCCGGTGTGGAATTTTGCCCAATCCCGCATGCTTGGCCAATCGGCGCTGATAGCGCCGCTGGTGTGGTAGGCGGAGTCGCTTCCATAATTCGCCGCCGTGTTTCTTGTCGTCCCAGATTAACGCGTAGATCCACTGATGGCTTACGCAAACGCCGTTGGCATTCGCCATGAAGCCACTAATTTGCTGGGGGCTCCATTCGTCCATCAGTTGATCAGTGACCCATCGAATTAGG